>Ga0308157_10005891_pt1 | contig 15021 bp, 13 predicted proteins | sample PhyBR1_FD_201035 | JGI IMG/M metagenome (GOLD analysis project Ga0308157, IMG submission 201035) | Phyllosphere microbial communities from UC Gill Tract Community Farm, Albany, California, United States - DLSLB.R1 | ecosystem: Host-associated > Plants > Phyllosphere > Unclassified | place: USA...
AGCCGTCGCCCTCGCGCCAGGCCAGCGAATAGTTCTGGCTCCAGTTGCCGCTCTCCACGCCTCGGGCCACCTGCACCTCGCGCGTGCCGAAGCTGCCCAGCGTGGCGGTGGCACGGCCTTCGTTGCCACCGGTGCGCGTCACCACATGGGCGTTGCCGGCGATGTTGTGGAGCCCGTAGCGCGGGTCGTTGGTGCCGCGCACGATCTCGATGGCCTCGATATCCATGGGAAAGACCGCGTCCAGGTACGGCATGCCGCCCGCGTTGTCGTTGGACGGTATGCCGTCGATCAGCAGCTTGACGGCATTGACGCGGCCCTCGCCGTTGAAGCCGCGCATCGAAAACCGCCCGGCGTCCGTGCCCTGGCGGAACGGCGTGACCTGCACGCCCGGCGCGCGCGAGAACAGCTCCCAGCTGTAGTCCACCCGCTGGTCCTGCACGACGCTGGCGCCCAGGATGTCCACCGAGCTGAACACGCCCTGGACGGGCAGCGGGCCGGTGGAAGCCGCCTGCACCTGCACGGTGCCCAGGCTGAGCGCCGCCCCGGCCGCGGATGGATCGGCAGCGTTGCTGTGCTCGGCGGCCACCGGCAGTGCCGCCAGCAGGACCGGAATGGCGCAGGCCCAAGCGTTCGGGCGCGCCCTCGAAATTGACGATGAAGATGATGTTGGCATGACGGCTGACTGCCCACCGCCCGCTGCGCGCTCAACGACGAGGCCGCCGCCGCACCGGGGTGCCGGCGCAAGAGCCTCGAACGCGCGCGTGCGCTGCGGGTCGATGAATGACGGGATGGAGGGACGGATGGACCGAGGCGGCGAAGGGATCGCGTGAAGGGCAGCCCCGAAGCGGCGCCCACGGCAATCCTTCCGCATCGCTGCGCAGCGAGTGGCAAGCCTTCACGACGGCTGCCGCGCTGCGGGCTGAAGCGACCGGAGCGGCCTCAAGCCGGCGAGCGGGGCGTGCAGCGCGCGGCGAACGGATTCAACGCGGCCTCGGCAAGGTTCACGCCATCGCCGCCGGCGGCCCGCGCGCCGGCAGCGGCGCGCCCACCAGGGCGGCGATGCGCGCCGCTTCCACGGGCAGCAGCACATGCGAGCGCAGCGGCGTGGTGGCCCAGACAGCGGCCACCGCCGGCGGCGGCGCACCGCCCGGCAGGCACAGCGCGCAGTCCAGCGTGTGGTGGGGGCCGCTCGCGGCGACCGCGCCATCGCCCCCGGCACCCTCGTCGCCCTGCACGGCCACCAGCGCCACCATGCCGCTGGCGCTGCACACCAGCACCCAGGGTTGGGGATGGACCAGCGGCGCGGCCGTGGCCACGCCCAGCGCCAGCAGGAACCACGCCAGCACCCACCGGGTCATCGCCGGAAGGGACGGGGTGCGCGGGTGGGCGGTCATGGGTGCCGATTATCCGGCCGTGTGCGCAAAGCCTTCCAGCACGTTCACCACATTCACGCCGATTTCCGCGACCGCGTAACCGCCTTCCATCACGAACACGGTGGGCAGGCCGGCGGCGGCGATCTGCCGGCCGATGCGCAGGTAGTCGGGGCTCTGCAGCCGAAATTTCGAGATCGGGTCGCCCGCGAAGGTATCCACGCCCAGCGCCACCACCAGCGCCTCGGCGCCCGACTGCGCCACCCGGGCCAGCCCCTGCTGGAGGGCATCGAACCAGGCATCCACGCCCGTGCCGGCGGGCAGCGGCAGGTTGAGGTTCCAGCCCGCCCCCTCGCCCTCGCCCGTCTCGTCGGCATAGCCCAGGTAGAACGGGTATTCGGTCAGCGGATCGCCGTGCAGCGACACGGTGAGCACGTCGCTGCGGCCGTAGAAGATCTGCTGCGTGCCGTTGCCGTGGTGGTAGTCCACGTCCAGCACCGCCACGCGGGCCATGCCAGCTTCGCGCAGCGCCTGGGCGGCCAGCGCGGAGTTGTTGAGGAAGCAGTAGCCGCCATAGAAATCGGTGCCCGCATGGTGGCCGGGCGGCCGGGTCAGCGCGAAGGCCGCGCGCGGCCCGCCGGCCGTGGCGATGGCGCGCGCCGCGTCGATGGCGCAGGCGGCGCCGGCCTCGGCGGCTTCCCAGGTGCCGGCGGTGATGGGCGAGCCGCTGTCGAACGCGAAGCGCCCGACCTGCGCCGAGAAATTGGCCGGATGCACATCGCGCCGCAGCCCGTGGCCGGGCCAGACGGAGGGCAGGATGTCGAGCGCCGCGTTGGCGGCATCCAGCGCCACCCATTGCGCCCAGGCGTTCTGCAGGAAGTCCACGTACTCGGCCGCATGCACCCGGCGCACCAGCGCCATGTCGGCCGCGCCGGGCGTGGCGAGCTGGCCTTGCGGGCGCTGCGCCAGCGCGTTCATCACATGGTCGAAACGGCCGGGGTGCTCGTGGCAGTCCACCAGGCGGCCACGGAACATTTCCTGGCGGCCGGCATGGCGCGATTGCAGGGGGTTGTGGAGGATCAGCATGGGTCGTGAAATGGGAGCGCGAATCGCGTGAACCCCGTTTATGCCACGCGCCGCAGCGCCGCCGGCCGGCGCCCCCCGGCCGTGAGCCCGAAAAGATCCTTCGGGTCGTCGAGTTCGGGCACCAGCGCGATGCGCTGGCCCACGCCCTGCTCGGTGGCCAGCCGGTGCACGTAGCGCAGCGCGGAAAAATCCTCCAGCGCGAAGCCGACCGAGTCGAACACGGTCACCTCGCGCGCATCGAGCCGGCCCGGCGCGGCGCCGGCCAGCACCTCCCACAGCGCCTGCACCGGAAAGTCGGCCGGCATCTGCTGGATGTCGCCCTCCACCCGCGTCTGCGGCTCGAACTCCACGAAGACACGGGCCGCGCGCAGCACGTCGGGGTGCAGCTCGGTCTTGCCCGGGCAGTCGCCGCCCACCGCGTTGATGTGCATGCCCGGCTCGACCATGTCGGCCGTGAGAATCGCCGCCCGCGTCTTGTCCGCCGTGACGGTGGTCACGATGTCCGCGCCGCGCACCGCCTCGCGCGCCGAGGCCGCCGGCACCACCCGCAGCCCGGGCTGCTGGCGCGCCAGGTTGCGCTGCAGCTTGGCAGTGGCGGCGGGATCGGTGTCGAACGCGCGGATCTCGTTCACGCCCAGCAGCGCATGGAAGGCCAGCGCCTGGAACTCGCTCTGCGAGCCGTTGCCGATCAGCGCCATGCTGCGCGCGCCGGGCCGGGCCAGCGCCCGGGCCGCCAGCGCCGAGGTGGCGGCAGTGCGCAGCGCCGTGGTCAGGGTCAGCTCGGACAGCAGCACGGGGTAGCCGGTGGCCATGTCGGCCAGGACCCCGAAGGCCATCACCGTCGGCAGGCCGTTTGCGGTGTTAGCGGGGTGGCCGTTGACGTACTTGAAGGCGTAGGTCGTGGCATCGGAGACGGGCATGAGCTCGATCACGCCCAGTTGGGAATGGGCCGCGGTGCGGGGCGACTTGTCGAAGTCGTTCCAGCGGATGAAGTCGGCGTGCAGCTCGTCGGCCAGTTCCCGCAGAAAGCGCTCGGGGCCGCGCTGCTGCAGCAGGGCGAGCAGGCTGGCGATGTCGATGAAGTGGGTCATGGTGTCCTCCTGGTGTTGTGTCGAATGGGTCACACCGAAATTCTTCCCGCACCCGCCGCCAGGCGCCAGCCCGCAAACTGCGCGGCGCCACCCCCGGCGCTGCGCAGCCTGCCCGGCCAAGCTGTGCAATGTGCTCGATGGGCGCGTGCGGCGCCCCTACACTTGCGCTGTGATGACCGACCTGGACGACACCGACCACCGCCTGATCGCGCTGCTGCGCGATGACGCCCGCCTGCCAGTCGCCATGCTGGCGCGGCACCTGCAAGTCGCGCGCGGCACGGTGCAGAACCGCCTGGCGCGGCTGGAACGCGAGGGCGTGATCGTGGGCTACACGGTGCGCCTGAAGCCGCTGGCCGTGCGCTCCGGCGTGCGCGCGCTCATGACCATCGCCGCGGAGGGCAACCAGGCCACGCAGGTGCTGCAGGCGCTGCGCGGCAACCCGCACGTCACCGCACTGCACATGACCAATGGCCGCTGGGACATCGTCGCGGAACTGCAGACCGACAGCCTGTCGGAATTCGAGCAGCTGCTGAGCGGCCTGCGCCGGCTGCCCGGCATTGCCAGTTCGGAGACCAGTCTGCTGCTGTCCACGCAGAAGCTGGGCTGACGCGGCAGCGCCGGCCCGCCCGCGCGCAGGAGTGCCGGCGTGCCTCAGCCGGCCGCGCCCTCCGGCGCGGGCAGGCTTGCGAACCGCTCGGCCAGGTGTTCGACGAGGGCGCGCACCCGGGCCGGCACGAATCGGTTGCTGGGCAGCACGGCATTGACTTCATAGCGCTGGCCGAGCCAGCCCGGTAGCAGCGGCACGAGCGCTCCCGACTGCAGGTGCGCGCGCACGTCCAGCGCCGATTTGTAGACCACGCACTGGCCGGCCAACGCCCAGGCATGGGCGACGGCGCCGTCATCCACGCTGCGTGCGCCGGACACCGCCACCGCAACGGCCTCGCCCCCGCCAGCCGGCTCGAACTGCCAGCGCAGTTCCCGGCGACCGCCGATGTGCAGGGCCAGGCAGTCGTGTTCCGCCAGCTCCGATGGGTGCGTCGGCGAGCCGCGCCGGGCGACGTAGGCTGGCGCGGCGCAGGCCAGGCGCCGGGTCACGCACAGCCGCCGCGCCACCAGTTGCGAGTCGGCGAGCGGTCCGTAGCGCACGGCCAGGTCCACCGCGTCGCGGCGCACGTCCTGCAGCCGGTCGCTGACGGACAGGGCGATCTGCACACCCGGGTGGCGCAGCAGAAACTCGTCGAACCAGCCCAGCAGCAGGCTGTGCGACAGGTCCGACGGGGCGGCCACCCGGACCGCTCCCCGCAGCAGGCCGGCCTGGGACGCCGCCTGGCTGGCCCCTTCCTGCAGCAGGTCGATCGCCCGGACCGCATAGTCGAGCAGCGTCTGGCCCTGCTCGGTCAGCCGCATCGCGCGGGTGGACCGCTCGAACAGGCGAGCGCCCACTTCGGCCTCCAACCGCTTGAGCATGGCGCTGGCCGCTGCCGGGGTCAGCTCCAGCGCCCTGGCGGCAGCGGTCAGACTGCCGCCCCGGGCCGTTTCCACCAGCACGCGCAGGTCCGCGATATTTTCAAATTTCATTGGATACAGAACCAATCCAGGAGGCATTCCCTCCGCCATTTTGACGATCTACAGTGCAGGGCATGCGTTGAGGGGGTGGGTGCCCCGGGGCGAACCCGGGCCCCGCCCGCTCCTCATCGCCGTCCCCCTTCCACCCCTCTCGCCATCCCTCCTGGAGTTCCCCATGAAAGCCATCGGCTACCACGCGCCCCACCCCATCGACCACCCCGAAGCGCTGCTCGACATCGAGCTGCCCGTGCCCAGCCCCAGGCCGCACGACCTGCTGGTGCGGGTGCACGCCGTGTCGGTGAACCCGGTGGACACGAAGGTGCGTGCCGGCAGCCCGCCCGAACCGGGCTCGGCCAAGGTGCTGGGCTGGGACGCGGTCGGCACCGTCGAGGCCACCGGCGCCGCCGTGCAGGGCTTTGCCGTGGGCGACCGGGTGTACTACGCCGGTGCCATCGACCGCCCCGGCACCAATGCGCAGTGGCATGCGGTGGACGCGCGCATCGCCGCGCACGCCCCGCCACGCTGAGCGATGCCCAGGCCGCCGCCCTGCCCCTGACCGCCATCACGGCCTGGGAGCTGCTGTTCGACCGGCTGCGCATTCCCCGCACGCCGGAGAGTGCCGACACGGGCAACGTCCCGGCAGCCGACGCCCCGGTGCTGCTGGTCGCCGGGGCGCAGGCGGCGTGGGCTCGATGCTGATCCAGTTGGCGCGGCAGCTGACCTGCCTGCGGGTGGTGGCGACCGCGTCGCGCCCCGCCACACGGCAGTGGTGCCTCGACATGGGCGCGCACGGCGTCATCGACCACCGCCAGCCGATGGCGCCGCAGCTGGCCGCCATGGGCATCGGGCAGGTGGACTACGTGGCCAGCCTCACCCACACGGCGGCGCACCTGCCGCAGTACGTGGAGTTGCTGCGTCCGCAGGGCCAGATCGCGGTGATCGACGACATGCCCGTGCTCGACGTGGTGCCGCTCAAGCGCAAGAGCCTTTCGCTGCATTGGGAATTGATGTTCACCCGCTCGCTGTTCGGCACCCCCGACATGGACCGCCAGGGCGCCCTGCTGGCCGAGGTCGCCCGGCTGGTGGACGCAGGCCGCCTGCGCACGACGCTGGGCACCGAGATGGGCACCATCTCGGCCGCCCACCTGCGCCGTGCGCACGCCTTGCTCGAAAGCGGCACGGCCATCGGCAAGGTGGTGCTGGAAGGGTTCTGACCCTCGGCGCCCGTGGGGCTCTGCCCTGCGCCGCCCCGCGCCGTGCGGCGCGCCCCAGTTGCCGGCATCGGCCGACAGCCTGCCGCGCGCGGCGCGGTCACCATGCCGCATGCCCGCCACTGCCTCTTCTTCCACCGCATCCGAGAACCCACCGCCAGCCCAGCGGGCCCACCGCACCGAATCCCGCGCGCCCGCCCGCGACCTGACTCAGGGCCCCATCGGCCGCACGCTGCTGGTCTTCGCGCTGCCCATCCTGGCGGGCAACGTGCTGCAGTCGCTCAACGGCTCGGTCAACGCGGTGTGGGTGGGGCGGTTCCTGGGCGAGGCGGCGCTCACCGCCACGGCGAACGCCAACAACATCCTGTTCCTGCTGATCGGCGCGGTGTTCGGCGTGGGCATGGCGGCCACCATCCTGGTGGCGCAGGCCATGGGGGCGCGCAATCCGCAGCAGGCGCGCCGGGTGATCGGCACCAGCGCCACCTTCTTCGGCGGCACGGCGGTGCTGATCGCCGCCGCCGGCCCGCCGCTGTCGCGCGAAATCCTGGGCTGGATGGGCACGCCCGCCGCCGCCCTGCCGCTGGCCGAGGCCTACCTGCGCACGCTGTTTCTGGCGGTGCCGCTGCTCTATCTGTTCGCCTTCATCTCGGCCGTGCTGCGCGGCGCCGGCGATACGCGCACGCCGTTCCTCTTTCTCCTGCTGGTGGTGGTGCTGGACACGGCGCTGAACCCGCTGCTGATCTTTGGCTGGGGGCCGGTGCCGCGCATGGGCATCTCCGGCTCGGCCATGGCCACCCTGGTGGCCAACGCGATCAGCTTTGCCGCGCTGCTGGCCTGGCTGCGCTGGCGCCAACACCCGCTCTGGATCGGCCGGGCCGACTGGCGGCTCTTCGTGCCCGACGGCACCATCCTGCGGGCGCTCATCGTCAAGGGCCTGCCGATGGGCGCGCAGATGGTGATGATCTCCACCGCCATGCTGATGCTGATGGGGCTGGTCAATGCCCAGGGCGTGGTCACCGCGTCGGCCTACGGCGCGGCGCTGCAGCTCTGGACCTACGTTCAGATGCCGGCCATGGCCATCGGCGCGGCCTGCTCGTCCATGGCGGCGCAGAACGTGGGCGCCGGCCGGTGGGAACGGGTGGACGGCGTGGCCCGCAGCGGCACGCTCTTCAACTTCGTGCTGACCGGCGCCATCATCATTCCGCTGGTGCTGCTGGACCGCGCCGCGCTGTCGCTGTTCCTGCCCGCGGGCAGCGCATCGCTGGAGGCGGCGCGCCACCTCAACCACATCGCCGTGGGCTCGTTCCTCTTCTTCGGCGTGACCTTCGTGCTCTCCGGCGTGGTGCGCTCGACCGGCGCCGTGGTGCCGCCGCTCATCATCCTGGGCCTGGCGCTTTGGGGCATCCGCCTGCCGATCGCCTACGGGCTGCAGCCCTGGCTGGGCAGCGATGCGATCTGGTGGAGCTTTCCGGCCAGCGCGCTGTGCGCCATGCTGATGTCGATGGCCTACTACCGCTGGGGCGGCTGGCGCCAGGCCCGCATGCTGGCGCCGGCCGAGCCGGTGGTGGCCACCCCGGCGGAGGTGGGCGGACTGCCGCCCTCGCCCGTGTGCGCGCAGGCGGCTGCGGCCCCGCCAGAGCCGGGCGCGCAGGCCTGGCCGCCGGCAGCGGCGCGCCGCCCGGCCTGACGCCCCTTCAGCGCGGGGCGCCCGGCGGTCCGCCCAGGCCGCCGGGCCGGCCGTCCGCGTAGCGCGACGCCGCAGTGCTGCGCAGGATGTCGGCCACCAGGGCGGCGGCGGGCGACAGCGGCAGGTCCACGCGGGTGATGATGCCGAAGTCGTCCATGTGGCAGGGCAGGCTGACCGGCAAGATCTCCAGCATGCGGTAGGCGGCGTAGTACCGCGCCACTTCTTCCGCCAGCACCGCCACCATGTCGCTGTGCTCCAGCAGGCGCGTGGTGAACAGCAGCGCCGCCGTCTCGATCGTGTTGGCGGGCAGCGGCAGGCTGGCGCGCTGGAACATCAGGTTGAAGCGGTGGCGCAGCACGCTGCCCGCCGGGGGCACGATCCAGCCGCAGTCCACGAGGCCAGGAAGGTCGAGTCCCGGCGCGGACAGCAGCGGATGGCCCGGCCGGACCACGGCGCAGACCGGCTCGAGCCCCAGCGGCTCGTAGCGCAGCGCCAGCTGGTCGTGGCCGGCGGCCAGCCGGCCCACCACCAGGTCGAGCCGGTCCTGCGCGAGGCGCTCCAGCAGCACGTTGCTGGTGTCGATCTCCAGCGACAGGCGCATGCCGCCATACCGCTGCTTCACGGCCGCCAGCGCCTGCGGCATCAGGCCCACGGCGGGCGCCGTGATCGCGCCCAGCGCCACCTGCCCGTGCGTGCCGCCCTTGAGCGCCTGCAGGTCGTCGCGCGCCTGGTCCAGGCTGCGCGCCACCGAGCCGGCATGCCGTATGAGCGCCAGCCCATAGGGCGTCGGCCGCACGCCGCGCGGCAGGCGCTCGAAAAGCGGGGCTTCGACCAGTTCCTCCAGTTCGCGCAGCATCTTCGACGCCGCCGGCTGGGTCATGGCCAGGCGCTCGGCGGCGCGGTGGATGCTGCCTTCCTCGTCCAGCGCCACCATCAGCAGCAGGTGGCGCGTCTTCAGGCGCGTGCGCAGGTAATCCCGCGAGGCGGATTTGTCCAGAGGTTGATCGAGCATGCCAATAACTATATAGAAATCGGCCAATTCTTCATTGGAAGGATAACCGAACGATATCTAAACTCGGCCGCCAGATTTGACCAACCCGTGGCCCCCGTCGATGACTACACCCCCCTCAAAGCCCCGCCTGCGCTCCGCTGAATGGTTCGGCACCGCCGACAAGAACGGGTTCATGTACCGGAGCTGGATGAAGAACCAGGGCATACCGGACCACGCGTTCGACGGCCGCCCGGTCATCGGCATCTGCAACACCTGGTCGGAACTGACGCCCTGCAACGCCCACTTCCGCAAGATCGCGGAACACGTCAAGCGCGGCGTGTATGAAGCCGGCGGCTTCCCGGTCGAATTTCCGGTGTTCTCCAGCGGCGAGTCGAATCTGCGGCCCACGGCCATGCTGACGCGCAACCTGGCGGCCATGGACGTGGAGGAAGCCATCCGCGGCAACCCCATCGACGCGGTGGTGCTGCTGGCGGGCTGCGACAAGACCACGCCCGCGCTGCTGATGGGCGCCGCCAGCTGCGACGTGCCGGCCATCGTCGTCTCGGGCGGGCCCATGCTCAACGGCAAGCTGAACGGCAAGAGCATCGGATCGGGCACTGCGGTCTGGCAGCTGCACGAGGCGCTCAAGGCCGGCGAGATCGACCTGCACCAGTTCCTCTCGGCGGAAGGCGGCATGTCCCGGTCGGCCGGCACCTGCAACACCATGGGCACGGCCTCCACCATGGCCTGCATGGCCGAGGCGCTGGGCACCACGCTGCCGCACAACGCGGCCATTCCCGCGGTCGACGCGCGCCGCTACGTGCTGGCCCACCTGTCCGGCCAGCGCATCGTGGAGATGGCGCTGCAGGGCCTGACGCTGTCCAAGATCCTCACGCGGGAGGCGTTCGAGAACGCCATCCGCACCAACGCGGCCATCGGCGGCTCCACCAATGCGGTGATCCATCTGAAGGCCATCGCCGGCCGCATGGGCGTGCCGCTGGAGCTGGAGGACTGGACCTGCGTCGGCCAGGGCACGCCCACCATCGTGGACCTGATGCCCTCCGGCCGCTTCCTGATGGAGGAGTTCTACTACGCCGGCGGCCTGCCGGCCGTGCTGCGCCGCCTGGGCGAGGCCGGCCTGCTGCCGCACCCCGGCGCGCTCACGGTCAACGGCCAGAGCCTGTGGGACAACGTGAAGGCCGCGCCGATCCATGACGACGAGGTGGTGCGCACGCTGGACAACCCGCTCATGGCCGATGGCGGCATCCGCATCCTGCGCGGCAACCTGGCGCCGCGTGGCGCGGTGCTCAAGCCGTCGGCGGCCACGCCCGAACTGCTGCGCCACCGCGGCCGCGCCGTCGTGTTCGAGAACCTGGAGCACTACAAGGCCCGCATCGTCGACGAATCGCTGGAGGTGGACGCCAGCTCCGTGCTGGTGCTGAAGAACTGCGGCCCGCGCGGCTACCCCGGCATGGCCGAGGTCGGCAACATGGGCCTGCCGCCCAAGCTGCTGCGCGCCGGCATCAAGGACATGGTGCGCATCTCCGACGCCCGCATGAGCGGCACCGCCTACGGCACGGTGGTGCTGCACGTCGCCCCGGAAGCGGCGGCGGGCGGCCCGCTGGCCGCCGTGCGCGATGGCGACTGGATCGAGCTCGACTGCGACGCCGGCCTGCTGCGGCTGGACATTTCCGACGCGGAGCTGGCGCAGCGGATGGCCGAGGTGCGGCCGCTGGCCGCCCCGGCCGACGGCGGCTACCGCAAGCTCTATGTCGACCATGTGCTGCAGGCCGACGAAGGCTGCGACCTGGACTTCCTCGTGGGTTCGCGCGGCAACGCCGTGCCGCGCCACTCGCACTGACACGGATCTCGCCACGCCCCGGTTCCCCACCACAACACCACACAACGAGCACAAGGAGACACCCATGACATCGATCAGCCGACGCACCGCCCTGGCTGCGGCCGCCGCCAGCGCCGCCACGCCCTGGCTCGCCCCCCTCACGGCCCGGGCGCAGCCCGCCTGGCCGAGCAAGCCCGTGTCGCTGCTGGTCGGCTACCCGCCGGGCGGCCTGACCGATGCCGGTGCGCGGTTCATCACCAACGGCATGGCCGCCGCCCTGAACCAGCCGGTGGTGGTGGAGAACAAGCCCGGCGCCTCGGGCAACCTGGCCTCGGCCGAAGTGCTGCGGCTGGCCGACGACCACAAGCTGCTGGTGGCCAACACCAGCCTGACGATCAACCCGCACACCTTCGCCACGCCCTCGCCCCCGCCGCTGGAGTTCACCCCGATCGGCATGATCCTCGAGTCCCAGCTGGTGCTGTGCGTCAACCCCGGCGCCCCGGCGCGCAACTTCGCCGAGTTCCGCGCCTGGGTGGAGAAGGAAAGCCAGGCCGGCGGCTTCAACTACGCCTCGGCCGGCAGCGGCGGCAACACCCACCTGGCCATGGAACTGCTGCGCGAGCGCGCCGGCCTGCCCGTCATGAACCAGGTCCCCTACAAGGGCAGCGCGCCCGCCATCCAGGACCTGGTCGGCGGGCAGGTGCCCTGCCTGGTAGACGCCGCGTCCCTGCTGATCCCGTTCATCACCTCCGGCAAGCTGCGCCCCATCCTCGTCACGGGCCGCAGCCGGCTGCCGGCATTGCCGGACGTGCCCACCGGCACCGAGCTCGGCCTGAAGGACTTCGACGTCACCGTCTTCGTCGGCCTGTGGGGCAAGCCCCGGCTCGCCCCGGAGATCGTGCGCACCGCCAACGCGGCGCTGAACGCGGCGCTGGCGGCACCCGGCGTGAGCGGCTCCATCACCAAGAACGGCGACCTGGTGGGTGGCGGCACGCCCGAGCGGCTGGCCAGCCTGACCCGCGACAACTACAAGATCTGGGGCGAGATCGCGAAGAAGAACAACATCCGGGCCGGTTGATCCGCACGGCTGATTGCCGATGACCCGGCGGCGGCCCGTCCACCTGTCCACCCGACTGACCGCCTGCCTGCCTGCCTTCCCGGCGGCCCGCTGCCGGCGCCGCCCGGCCCACCCACTGCACCCGCCCATGACCTCGACCCCTCGCCCACCCCGCTACCGCGGCATCTTCCCGGTAGCGCCCACCACCTTCGCCGACGACGGCACGCTCGACCTGGCCAGCCAGCGGCGCTGCCTGGACTTCATGATCGATTCAGGCGTGGACGGCATCTGCATCCTGGCCAACTTCTCCGAGCAGTTCCTGCTGTCGGACGACGAGCGCGAAACGCTCACGCGCACCGCGCTGGAGCACGTCGCCGGCCGCGTCCCGGTGATCGTGACCACCACGCACACCAGCACGGCGGTGTGCGTGGAGCGCAGCCGGCGCGCCCAGGCCATGGGCGCGGCCATGCTGATGGTGATGCCGCCCTACCACGGCGCGACCTTCCGCCTTCCCGAGCGGCAGATCCACGATTTCTATGAGCGCCTGTCCGATGCGGTTTCCATACCGATCATGGTGCAGGACGCGCCCGCCTCGGGAACGGCCCTGCCGGCCGCCTTCCTCGCCCGCATGGCCCGGGAGATCGAGCACGTGTCGTACTTCAAGATCGAGACCGCCGGCGCGGCGAGCAAGCTGCGCGAGCTGATCGCGCTCGGCGGCGACGCGGTCGAGGGCCCCTGGGACGGCGAGGAAGCCATCACGCTGCTGGCCGATCTGGATGCCGGCGCGACCGGCGCCATGACGGGCGGCGCCTTCGCGGACGGCATCCGGCCGATCATCGAGGCGCATCGCCAGGGCGACGCGGACACGGCCTTCGCGCTGTACCAGCGCTGGCTGCCGCTCATCAACCACGAGAACCGCCAGGCCGGCTTCCTGGCCGCCAAGGCGTTGATGAAGGAAGGCGGCGTGATCGCCTGCGAGGCGCCACGCCACCCCTGGCCCGGGCTGCACCCGGAGGTGCGGTCCGGCCTGCTGGCCATCGCCCGCCGGCTCGATCCGCTGGTGCTGCGTTGGGGGCGCTGACGGCGCGGCCCCTTCCAGGACGGGGGCGGCCTGCAATGCGCCCCTGGCCGAGCCGCCCCGGATGGACGCTGGGATGGCCCGGCAAGCCATCTGCCTGCCCAGCCCGGCACATGCGCCGCTAGGCGATGTATTCCGGGTACCGCGCGCGAATGTCGGCCACGCGCCCCAGCGTGCCCGACAGGTGCGCGCGCAGTGCGGCCTGCGCGGCGTCCGGGTCGCGGGCTGCCAGCGCGTCGACGATGCGTCGGTGATCGCGCACCACGCGGTCGGAATTGCCGGGCGACGGCAGGTCCATCCGGCGCAGGCGGTCCAGATGGCCGCTGCGGCGGCGCACCAGCTCGTACAGGTCGGGCACGCCCGCGGCGTCGTACAGGGTGCGGTGGAAGGCCTGGTCCGCGGCGATGAAGTCCTCGCCACCCTGGCCGGCCAGCGCAGCCTGCGTGTCCACCAGCGCCGCCAGGCGCCCGGCCAGCACCGCGTCGCCGGCCAGGGCCAGCGTGCGCACCACCTCCAGTTCGATGGCGCAGCGCAGGAACTGCGCCTGCTCGGCGGAATGCAGGTCGATGCGGCTGACCAGCGTGGCGTGCTGCGGAAAGATGTCCACCAGCCCTTCCTCGCTGAGGCGGATGAGCGCGTCGCGCACCGGCGTCTGGCTGAGATCGAAGCGCTCGGCCAGCTCGGCGCGGGCCAGCGGCGTGCCCGGGGCCAGCTCCAGCGACAGGATGGCCGCGCGGAGCCACTCGAACACCTGGGGCGCGGCCTGCCGCGTGCGATCGAGCTTGTGGGGGGTTTTCATCGGGCTGGGCATGGGCAGGCAGTGATTCTAGGCGGCGCTCCGATCGCATTGACACACTAATACATTAGTGCTTCAATCATTACCAATACATCAAGACCGTTGGAGACAAAGCCCATGCACCGCCGCCTCGCCCTTGCCGCCGCCTGTTCGGCCCTCTGCCTTTTTGCCACTGCCGCCCAGGCCAGCGACTGGCCCGCCGCCAAGCCCATCACCTGGGTCGTGCCCTTTGCGGCCGGCGGCTCCACCGACGTCGTCGCGCGCGCCGTGGGGCAGGAGCTGTCGATGGCGATCAAGCAGGCCGTGGTGGTGGACAACCGCCCCGGCGCCGGCGGCACCATCGGCGTGCAGGCCGTGGCGCGGGCACCGGCGGACGGCTACACGCTGATCGGCGGAACCATCAGCACGCACGCCATCAATACCGGCCTCTACAAGAAGCTGCCCTACGACCCGGTCAAGGACTTCGAGCCAGTGACGCTGATCGCCTATGTGCCGAACGTGCTGATGGTCAACAGCGCGCTGGGCGTGAACACGGTGCAGGAACTGGTCGAGTGGATCCGCAAGAACCCCGAGAAGGCGTCCTATGCCTCGTCGGGCGCGGGTACCTCCACCCACCTCACCGGCGCGCAGATGTCCGAGCTCATCAAGGTGCCCATGCAGCACATCGCCTACAAGGGCAGTCCGCAGGCGCTGCAGGACGTGGCGGCCGGCAACGTGCCCTTCCTGTTCGACCAGCTCACGGCCGGCCTGCCGCTGGTCAAGGCCGGCAAGCTCAAGTTCCTGGCGGTGACGACCAAGACGCGCTCGCCGCTCGCGCCCGACGTGCCGACCACGGCCGAGGCCGGCTTTCCCGGGCTGGACCTGGTCTCGTGGCAGGCGGTGTACGCGCCCAAGGGCACGCCCAGGGACGTGGTGAACCGCCTGAACGCCGAGATGGTCAAGGCGCTGAAGACGCCCGAGCTGAAGAACAAGCTGGAGACGCAGTTCGGCATGGACGTGGTGGGCAGCACCCCGGCCGAGCTGGCCGCCATCACCGCCGCCGACATCGCCCGCCTGGGCGCGCTGGTGCGCAAGACGGGGGCCAGCGCTGAATGAGGGTGCACCCCCCCTGAGCGGCTGCGCCGCTTCACCCCCGCTCTCGCCGTGCTGCGCACGGCGGGCAGGGGGACGCCGCCGGTGGCCGGGCAAAGCCCGTTCCACGGCGGCCGCTGGCATGGCCTGCTCCGCGGCCTTCTGATCGTTGAGGGC
>Ga0308157_10005894_pt1 | contig 15018 bp, 16 predicted proteins | sample PhyBR1_FD_201035 | JGI IMG/M metagenome (GOLD analysis project Ga0308157, IMG submission 201035) | Phyllosphere microbial communities from UC Gill Tract Community Farm, Albany, California, United States - DLSLB.R1 | ecosystem: Host-associated > Plants > Phyllosphere > Unclassified | place: USA...
TTTGTTGGGGTAGAGTATCCTACAATGAGCTTCATAAGTACACTTTTTCCTGAACCATTTATTCCTTTAATAAAAGATTTTTTTCCTTCATTGAAGATAACATTCACATCTTGAAATAAAATTTTTTGCTTATACTGTTTTCCCAGATTAATTAATTCAATCAATAAAATTCATCTCTTTTCTTAAATCTAAGATTCAAAATCGTCATAGAAATACCTAGTATCGTTAAATCACAAAGCAAGTACAATAAATTTTCTATTATACTATCTGAGATACGAATCAATCCAAAATTTAAAAGTAAATCTACTATCAAAACTGATAATAATAAAAAGGTTGACACTGGAAGAATAAATATATTATTTGATTTTAGCTTAAAGTAATCATAGTAAATTAGGAATATAAATAGTATAGTGAAATATTTAAAAAATAGGATAGTAAAAGTTACAATATTGATGCCTGAAGATAGGCCATATATATATCCCCAAAAAAATAAAGTACTAAAAAAGCTTATAAATTGAATTGCGCTATTTAATAAAAGTACAGAAAAAATATGTTTTATCCTTAGTAAAAAAAATCCTGATTTTTTATTTCTATATAGAATCATAGAATACATCGAAGCTGAAGATGTCAAATTATCTATAGTGAATAGTAAGGTAAATATATTCACTAAAAGATAAAAAACAATGAATTTAGGATTTACTAATTCGATCAAGAACTTCTTATAGACAGATGAATTAAAAGCAATCAGGCTGAATACTTCCTGTAAAGCGATATTACTAGAAAAAATATAGATAACATAGATTACTTCTAGTGAATAAACAATTGTGTAACCTACTATTTTTTTTGTCATAGATCGATCTTCCGAGTTTTGATATGAAAAATAAGATGTCCAAGTCCCCAAAAAAGTAAATTTGAGAATAGAAAACCAATTATTCCAAAATGACTAAAATAGGTAGGTTCAGTTCCATATCCTTGAAATTCGCTGAAACTTGTTATGTACGAAATAAAAGGGTTAAAGTAGGGTGATAAATTTATGTTTACAAAAGCATAAAAATAAAAACTATATATCATAATAATAGTAATGTACGGTGCCCATATATTTTTGAAGGAAAAGGATGTTACTAACATGAGATACCCTGATAAAGATAATAATAAAATCAACGCCAGAGAATAGATTGAAATTATTTTGAAGTCCGCATTGCCAACTTTAATGTAACTTAATGTTGTAAATGTGATAGAGAGTATCGCCGTGTAAATGACATTACGATTAAATAATAGAGCCAACTTATACCGAAAAAAACGAAAAATATTCTCGCATTTCACTACTTCCATTTGAATAAAACTATGTTTTTCAAATAAATAAAAAAATGATATCGTAAGTATTACTGACATTGATAGGAAATTAGAAAAAATCCATCCTGTAGTGATGATGGTTTTAGGCATAAAACTGACAAATAAAATTATTATTAAAGAAGAAATAGTCGGATAAATCAAAAACTTATAATTCAACATTCTGACTCCTTCCGTAAATCAATACTATACCAATAAATAATGGGATCGAGTTTGCAAGCAACAGAAGATATGTGTTAAATGTATAATAATCACCAGACGCCATAATCACTGTAGGATTAAAATACAACGAAATATCTTCAGAAAAAGCTGTCATCCCTGTACCGATAGCCGACATGCTATAGTAATATAAAGGTGCGGCTAATAAATATATTTTCGCTTCTGAAACGATTAATGAGATAGAAGTACCGAAGATAGTATATATAAATGGTATCCAGAAAAAACGAACAACTCCTTCTAGAAAAGACTGCAAAAACCTATGATTGACATAAAAATTGGATCCGAAAATATCTTCAAACATTGGACGTGTCACAGTATTGTTGATAGAATCATGTAATGCAATAAAGCAAAATAAGTAATAGATAAAGAAACCAAAAAATGTTGCCAATGCTATTTTTGTAGCCGTTGATAATATTTTCTTATAAACAAAATTTCTAAAATTTAAAACATGATAAATCTCAAATTTATAAATAGTTTGCCATTTTTGAGCAAATATTGCCGTTCCAATAGAGGCTACTAAAGGGATGAACATTTGAAATAAATTCGTTCCAAAAATCAAGCTATAATCAAAAGACCAAACAGACTCTGTTAAACTCCTCCAAAAGAAATCAAAAACATTAATAAAGGCTTGACCTTGATTCATTTCTTGTCTAAATGCTAAGTTTGTTACATAAAGAAAGGCATTTGAAATATATTCATTTAAAATAGAGAATACCATTATGAAAAATATGACTAAACTAAGTGAAATGTGATATTTATTTAATCTCCAAAAATTCTTCAAACATACATCTCCTTTTTTCAATCGGTATGTGACAAGAAGACGGTGCAAAAGTGTTCAGTCTCTATAAATAGGACGTAATCTCCAAAAATTTCTCTTTGAATTTTTGAGATTACGCCTTATTTAAAGAAGGCATATCCTTTCTCGCTATTTATTTGGTTCTAAGAGAAAATAGCGAAGTTGTTTTGACACGGATTCTTGTCCATCATCTTTAAGGGGTCCATGTTCCTGAAATGTAAGTCGTAGGGTCAATGATGTTTTCTCTTTGCGAAGCTAAATGGACAGTCGAACCCGCTGAACCGTTCCCAGGAAATGCAGAATTTGTAAGATAATTAAATAATCCTTGTCCTTTTCTTGATCCATTCTGATAAAGAGCGAACCATTGTTTGTGACTTTTTTGGTTGGAACTATTCCAATTAACGTATGTAGTAGCACTTGATGAAGTTTTAGTTACATTTGCAGATACTGCTGTATACGTATATGCAGTTGTTCCTCCAAAAGATTCAGCTTCAACTCGTTTTGTACCACCTAAAAGCAAAATTCCTAAAATACTTGTAATGTGGGTAGTAATAGTTGTTTTTTCTTTGATAGAATCATGTTCTTGACTTCCAGCTATTTTTTAGGATATATCCAAAAAAAATATATCATATCAATATAAAAACGTAAACCTTTTCATTGAGTTTTTTTGTTTTTTTTAATATGTATTCGTTATTGAAATAATAGTTTTATTGTGACGTTATTGGAAAATGTAATTGTTGTTTTATAAATGGATTTGAAGTTCTGGAATAATGAATAGCTCAAATGATTAATGACATGCCTCACGAGATCGGGACAGAAGTGGATCGACAAGTTGTCAGTTTTTATGGAATAGTTGAGTCGAATAAAAAGAGCAATTAACGAACGTTTTGGACGAATGTTCGGTAATTGCTCTTTTTGTTTTTATGGAAAGTTGATTTTTTCTTTCGGTTGAGATGTATTTCTCAACGCTTTTGATAGTTAATTCGCATTATCTGATAATAATCGTTCGCCTAATAAACATGAACTACTAAAAAACAAGTAAAGTGAGTGTGAATGTTTTTGAATAAAACGGATAAAGACAGGTTTTCCATGAGTTATTTCATATAACTTGAGTTTTTTTCTGAATATATCGCAAAGTTTTCTTGAAAATGTTCGTATTTTTTCTTATAATGAGACAGAACACGAATGAGGGGGAGAACAATGAGGAAGAATGTTCCGTATTTGATCATTGCGCCAGGAACGATCTTATTACTATTTTTTATGATTTTGCCATTGGTCAATATTATATGGCCAACTATTTTTACTGAAACAGGTGCTAGTCTAAGTGCTTACACCAGTTTTTTGACAGATGATTTCAATTTGAAGATTTTTCTTCGAACAATTCGCGTTTCTGTCATTGTGACTTTGATTTCTGCCGTTTTAGGTATTCCAACTGCTTATTTTATTGCAGGTGTGGGTAAAAAGTGGAAAAGTTTATTGATGGCAATGACGATGTTTCCATTATTGACCAATTCAGTCATCCGTAGTTTTGCTTGGATCAACATTTTAGGAAGGACAGGAGTAATCAATAATTTCTTGATTCGCATAGGACTGATCGAACAACCCATCGCCTTACTATATACGGAGTTTGCAATTATTATCGGGTCTGTCTATTTATTCTTACCTACCATGGTCATGACACTTGTTGGCGTGATGGAAAATATTGAGAAAGAAACACTGGAAGCTGCCGAAACGTTAGGTGCGAGTCCGTTTAAAACGTTCTATAAAATTGTCATGCCGCTTTGTATACCTGGAGTGATCGTTGGCAGTATTTTAGTATTTACAGGCACATTGACGGCTTATACGACACCACAACTTTTAGGTGGGAACCAAAATATGATGATGGCGACTTTCTTATACCAGAAAGCATCGACTTTAGGTGATTGGACTTCAGCAAGTGTCATTGCATTGATCATGATCATCACGACTCTGATCGTGAATAAAGGATTGAATATGATTGCTGCACGTTTAGATCGGAGGGAAATGAATCATGCGTAAGCAAAAAGGGATGACGATCATCGCAGTCTTAGTTTTTGCGTTTTTGTTTTTACCATTAGTGATTATTGTTGTAACGTCTTTTGGACAATCATCGACGATACAATTTCCGATTGATGGATTCTCATTAGAATGGTACAAGAAAGCACTAAGTTCTGAAACATTTATGAATAGCTTTAAATTGAGTTTAAGTATTGGCGTAGGGGCTACTCTGTTAGCTTTATTAGTAGGCGTGCCGACTTCTTACGCACTTTCTCGTTACCACATGAAGAGTAAACAGCTTTTTAAAAATTTCTTTTTGTCACCAACGATGATTCCGGGTATCGTTGTCGGCTATTCCTTGTTCCAATACATTGTGATCAAGTTTAACTTGCCGGTGATCCAAGCTTTATTGATTGGTCATTTTTTGATCAGCCTACCGTATATCATTCGCGTCGTAGGTTCAAGCATGGAGCAATTAGATTTTTCGATTGAAGAAGTTGCCTGGACGTTGGGTTGCACCAAAACCCGTGCTTTTATGCAAGTCGTCTTACCAAATGTTTCTTCTGGAATATTTGCGGCGTTTATGCTGGCTTTTGTCAACTCATTCAATAATGTACCAGTTTCAATGTTTTTATCTGGACCAGGAGTAACGATGTTGCCCACTTCATTGTTGAGCTACATTGAATATACGTATGACCCGACTGTGTCGGCGATTTCAGTAATGATCATGGTATTAACCGTTTTCTTAATGTTTATTATTGAGAAAACGTTAGGATTGGCTTCAATCGCTTAACTATTGGGTGAAGAAATCGAACCGTACTTGAGAATGACTGGAAACTATGAGGGGGAGAACCGTGAGTTTTGTAAATTTGAACAATATCCGTGTGAGTTATGACGGAAAACAAAATATATTAGAAGATTTGTCTATTTCAATGGAAAAAGGAGAGCTAGTTTCTTTATTAGGCCCCAGTGGTTGCGGTAAAACAACGACGCTACGTGTGATTGCTGGATTGATTTTGCCGAATGAGGGCTCTTTTGTTCTGGAAGATCAAGAATTAGTGAAAGTTCCTGTGCATAAACGTAATTTTGGTATGGTATTTCAGAGCTATGCGTTGTTTCCTCATTTAACGATTGCTGAGAATGTTGCTTTCGGTTTGAAATTGCGTAAAGAAAATAAAGCGGATATCGCCAAGAAAGTAGCAGATATGTTAGCAATCTGTGGCTTGGAACAGTTGGGTGATCGTTACCCGAAACAACTATCAGGTGGGCAACGTCAACGAGTGGCATTGGCTCGAGCATTGGTTATTGAACCTAAGTTACTACTCCTAGACGAACCATTAAGTAATTTAGACGCGAAACTACGTGTCCAAATGCGGATCGAGATCAAACGTATCCAACAACAACTTGGTATCACAACAGTTTTTGTGACCCACGATCAAGAAGAATGCTTTTCGATCTCGGATAAAGTCGCGGTCATGAATAATGGCGTTATCGAGCAATATGATACACCGGAAACAATCTATCGGCATCCCAAAACTCGTTTTGTTGCACATTTTATCGGTTTTGAAAATTTCTTTCCAGTTGAACAAATCGAAGGCATCCGCTATCAAGCTGCAGGGAATGTCATTGAGACACCTTATGAGCAACCGATAGCAGAGCGATTAGTAGCGACGATCCGTCCCGAAGATATCGAGATTGCCACTGATGCGACACATAACGTTGTAAAAGGTGAAGTGAAAGTCAGAACATTTTTAGGGAAAAGTTACCAGTATGAAGTGACAACGGCTTTAGGTAAGTTCTTAGTAAACGGTACGGATAAACAAATTTACCAAGCAGGGGATCAAATCAACCTGCATTTCCCAAAAGATAAAATCGTTCTTTTGGAAGATAAATAAGCAAAGAAAAGGGGAAAAATCAGTGAAAAAAGGCTTTCTAGTAAGTTCAGTAGTTTTAGCGAGTATGTTTGTATTGACAGCTTGCGGTGGAGGATCTGAAACTAATTCATCCGAAGCGAAAGAGTCAAAAGATCTAGTTGTATCAACATTTGGTTTAAGTGAAGATATCGTGAAAAGCGATGTAATGGATCCTTTTGAAAAAGAATTCGATGCGAAGATCACAATGGATCTAGGGAACAGTGGCGATCGCTTCAACAAATTAATCAGTAATCCTAGAGGAATCGACGTGATTGAGTTAGCGCAAGCGAACTCAGCGGATGGCGCTTCTCAAGAATTATTTGAAAAACTAGATGAATCAAAAATCCCGAATTTAGCGGACTTAACTGAAGGAGCGAAGGAAGTCTTTGATAGTGGTGCGGGTGTTCCGATTGCTGTAAACAGTGTAGGTATCGTTTACGATAGAGAAAAAGTTGGAAAAGAAATTACTAGCTGGTCAGATCTTTGGGATTCAGCATTAGAAGGAAAAATCTCGATCCCGGAAATTACTACGACTGCCGGTCCTTTGATGATGTATATTGCAAGTGATCATGCGGGTGTAGCGATTGAAGATGACAATGGCGAGGCAGCATTTGAAGCCTTAGAAGAATTGAAACCAAATATCGTTAAGACCTATGCTAGATCTTCTGACTTAGCAAACATGTTCCAAGCAGGAGAAATCGAAGCAGCGATCGTGATGGATTTTGCTTATGATATCGTCAAAGGGGATTCTGACACGATCGAATACGTGGTCCCTGAGAGTGGCACATATGCGAACTACAATACGATCAATATTCCAAAAGAAGCAGCGAATAAAGAATTGGCTTACTCATTCATCAACTATAGAATTAGCGAAGAATCACAAAAAACAAAGGCACTTTCATTAAATGAAGCACCGACGAATGATAAAGTGGAGTTGAGTGAAGAAGAAGCTGGTAATATGACGTATGGGGCAGTTGCTGATCGTGCAAAAAATATTGACTTTGATTTCGTGAATAGTCAAATGACTGATTGGATCGATCGTTGGAATCGTTTGATCAACCAATAAACATTTTCCTATCAACGGAAATCATTGAAAAAATAAACATTGGGGTGGTTGTGTCGGAAACGCACAGCCCCCTATTCGTGTCTAAGGACAATAAAAGTGAGGGAAAAATGTGAAGATTGACTTATTGATTAGAGATGCTCAAGTGTATAACACAGCCAAACAATGTTTTGAGAAGAAACATGTCACAGTCAGCGGTGAAAAATTTTATTACATCACAACAAAGGATCTGAGTCACTTGGAGATCCTTCATGAAATTGATGGCCGAGGGAAATACATGATTCCTGGCTTGATTGACAGCCACATGCACATTGAGAGTTCAATGACTACGCCAAGTATTTTTTCAAAGGCCGTTTTACCATTTGGTGTGACTACAGTGATTGCGGATGCGCATGAGATGGCAAATGTTTTTGGGCTTGAAGGGTTGACTGAATTTATGGCTGCAGAAACGGAATTAGATATTTTCCATGCTATCCCATCGTCCGTTCCTTCCACTACACCTGAACTAGAAACTACCGGTGGCATCATTGGGTTAGCTGAAACAGAAAAGTTGTTAGACAATCCAAAAGTGATTTGTTTAGGCGAAGCCATGAATTTTCACGGCATTGCCCATGAACCAACTTCGCTGATTCGCCAAATTATTGACCTATGTAAAGAAAAACGTCCGACGATGCCGTTAGAAGGACATTGTCCTAAAATTTACGAAGAAGAATTGGCAGCATTTATGTATAGCGGGATTTCTTCTGATCATACGCATCAGTTTCCAGAATCCTTAGCAGAAAAAATTGAGAACGGCATGTTTATCCAATTTCAAAACAAGTCGATCACACCGGAAAATATGGCGGTGATCACAGAAAATGAATATTATGACTATGCTTGTCTGATCACTGATGATGTGATGGCAGACGATTTACTCACTGGTCACTTAAATGAAAATTTGAGAAAGGCAGTAGAGGCGGGGTTACCGGTCGAACAAGCGATCTATATGACGACTTATACGCCTGCACGTAGAATGGGTTTGAATGATCGTGGATTGATTGGACCTGGACGAATGGCTGATTTTATTTTGTTAGATGATTTATCTACATTCGCTATTTCTGCGGTCTTTAAATCGGGCAAAGAAGTCTACAGGCAAGGTGAGGCGATCACTTATCCAGAAAAAATCGAACAATTTCCTGCTTCATACAGTCAAACGGTCCATTGTAAAAAGCTTTCTTTAGATGATCTAAGGTTGCCAGTCAAAACGGATTTGGCAAGTGTTCGTTGTAATGTTATTCGTAAACATGAGGTTGGTACGTTTACAGAACGGATCACGAAGGAAATTCCGGTGAAAGATGGATACCTCGATTGGGAAAATTCAGATTGCGCCTTATTGCTCGTGATGGAACGTTATGGAAAGAATGGCAATGTGGCGTATGCTTTGATGGAAGAACCCATTTCAAAACCAGGAAGTATTGCGACGACTTGGGCGCATGATCATCATAACGTGATGGTGATGGGGAATAACTGCCAAGACATTCTGCTGGCTCAGCAAAAATTGTTGGAATTACAAGGTGGCTATGTGGTAGTTAACGAGGGCAAATTAACAGCAACTTGCCCGCTACCGATTGGCGGGATCGTTTCACAAGCGCCAATTGAAGAGTTAGGCCAAGATTTAAAAACTGTGCGTAGAGAAATGCAAAATCTTGGCTATAAAAACATGAATGAGATCATGTCATTTTCTACGTTGTCATTACCAGTTTCACCTGCAATCAAAATGACAGATAAAGGAATGATGAATACGAAAACACAGGAATTTTATCCGTTGGTTTTTCCAAGTGATGGTGTTTTGTTATGAGTACATTGATAAAAAATGTCCACGTTCTAACGATGGATGATCAACTGACTGAATACAAAAACGGGTATGTACGGATTGAAGAAAATCGCATCATTGAGATAGGAGAATGGAGGAAAGGGATAGCGTCTGCGGAGGAAGTCATCGATGGAGCAGGGGGTATCTTGTTGCCGGGTTTTGTGAATACACATACCCATGCTGGGATGATTCCTTTTCGATCTTTAGGAGACGATGTACCAGATCGATTACGTCGGTTCTTATTTCCATTAGAAGCGTTCATGACCCCAGAGCTAGTGGCAGCTAGTACAGCCTATGCAATCAGTGAGATGTTGCTTAGTGGTGTGACAGGTTTTTGTGACATGTATTATTTTGAAGATCAAGTCGCGCAAGTATGTGATCAGTTTAAGATTCGTGCGATTCTTGGTGAAACGATCATTGATATGCCTGTGTGTGATAATGTAGAGCCTTCTGGTGGTTTGACTTATTGTGAGACATTCTTGCCAAAGTGGAAAGATCATCCATTGATTACGCCTGCGTTGGCTCCTCATGCGCCGAATACCAATACCTATGAAGGGTTGAAGCGGACAGTCGAATTGAGTGAACGATTCGATGTGCCGATCACCTTGCATGTGGCAGAAATGGACTATGAAATGCAGGAATTAGCGAAGCAGTATCAACAAACCCCATTCGAGTTGTTGAAAGACTTAGGTTTTATGAACAGACCGTTGATCATGGCCCATTGTATCCATATGACAGAAGCAGATATTGCTTTAGTCGCTACAGCAGGAGAGCAAGTCGGAATTGCGCACTGTATCGGTGCGAACACAAAATCAGCGAAAGGTGTAGCGCCAGTTAAAGCGATGCTTTCTGCGGGTTTAACTGTCGGTTTAGGTACAGACGGTCCAAGTAGTGGCAACACTTTAGACCTCTTTGCACAAATGAAGCTATTTGCCAATTTTCATAAAACCTTTGAAAAAGATCGTGCGCTTTTCCCAGCAAAGGAAATCGTCCGTTTAGCCACTAGAGGTGGGGCGGAGTTGTTAGATTTTAAAGAGACTGGTCAGCTTGTTGTAGGGAACAAGGCAGATTTTATTATCGTTGAGACGCAGTCTGTGAATATGTTTCCGATTTTTGATCCATACTCTGCTTTAGTTTATTCAGCGAATGCTTCCAATGTAGCACATGTATGGGTAGATGGCAGACAGCTTGTACGTGATCATCAGTTAGTCCATCATGACTTTGAACAAATCAAAGCTGACCTCTATGAACAAATGGGGCAATTTGTGTTTGAAGCAAAGCAGAGGATGTAAACAAATAAACCGAATAACTATGGCAACGAATTTGCTACCATGGTTATTCGGCATGTCTTTGGCGATAATGAATTTTGTGCATTTTCTGATTCAGCTTTTTTATATAAGAAGTAACTATACTTGTTTTTCTAAGATTTCTTTCGTCAATCGTTTCGCGGTAGGTGTCACTGCAAGTCCGCCTTCTGCGGTTTCTTTGAAGATCGAAGGCATCTGTCTGCCAACTTGATACATGGCAGCGACCACTTCATCAGGTGGGATCACACTTTCGATGCCAGCTAAAGCCATATCAGCAGAGATGAATGCTTGTGACGAACCTAAAGCGTTTCTTTTGACGCAAGGGACTTCGACGAGGCCAGCGACAGGATCGCAGATCAAACCCATCATATTTTTAAGCGTGATTGCCACAGCTTGAGCGGCTTGATGAGCGGTGCCGTTTTTCGCGCAAACCAAGGCAGCGGAAGCCATCGCACTCGCCGATCCGACTTCTGCCTGACAGCCACCTTCAGCCCCGCTGATCGATGCGTTGTTCGCAATGACCAAACCAAAAGCACCTGCTGTAAATAAGAAGTCGAGTTGTTGTTCATGGGTTAATTGCAAACGATCACGTATGGCCATCAAGACACCAGGGACCACTCCTGCGCTGCCCGCAGTAGGAGTTGCACAGATCAATCCCATTTTGGCATTGACTTCATTCACAGCAATCGCATTACGAACCGCAGTCAAGATTGTTTCACCACTAAGGAAATCAGCGTGAGAAAGGTAGTTATCCATTTTTTTTGCATCGCCGCCAGTGATTCCTGTAACAGAGGTCACACCAGCATTTCCTTCGGCGATCGACTGTTCCATCACGAGTAGATTCTTTTCCATGATCTCGATGATCTGCTCACGAGAACGGTGACTCATTTCCATTTCGACTGCGATCATCAACTCGGCAACGTTAGGATAGGCTTGGGCTTGTTGGACTAATTCTTCAATTGATAAAAACATACCTGGTCTGCTCCTTTACTCGAAATAATTGACACTGTCAATATTTGGTAGCTGTTTTAGTTTTTTTACGGTGTCTTCTACTTGAGGATCGTCCACTTCAATGATCATGATGGCATTTTCACCTTTTGATTCACGAGTGACCGTCATGGTCCCAATATTGGTATTGGTTTCTGAAAGAATATTAGTGACTTTAGCAATCATGCCGGGAACGTCTTGGTGGACGATGATCAAGGTCGGTGTCCCCATGCTCAATGAAATCTTGAAGCCGTTCAATTCAGAGATCTGAATATTGCCTCCACCAATCGAGATACCTGTAACCGAAAGTTTTCGATTGCCTTTTTTTAACAACATTTTGACGGAATTAGGATGATCGGCTTTTTCACTTTTAGGTACAAATAATACTTCCATGCCTGCTTCATGAGCGAACCTTAGCGACTCCGCTAAACGAGAATCATCTGGTTCCATACCCAACAATCCTCCAACTAAGGCAATATCAGTGCCATGTCCACGATAGGTTTTGGCAAAAGACTCATAAAGGTAGATGTCAACAGAATCTGGTTGATCGCCAAAAATACTACGGACGACCTTTCCGATTCTTGCAGCCCCAGCGGTATGCGAACTGCTTGGTCCAATCATGACAGGACCAATAATATCAAATACACTTCTGTATTTTAGCTCTTTCATTATTTCACCTCATTAGAATAGAAGAACTTATTTATTATATATAATATGTATTAGGTTCATACAGGCGTAAGTTTAGCATAAATAAGCGATTTATAAAGAGATTTCTTCACGTTTTAACCAGATATTTAGCTTTTTTTTGGATAAAGGTGAAAATAATCAGAAAAAATTGTTGAAAAAAGAGAAAAATTTGCTATACTGTATCAGTGTGCATTCGTTATGTACATGATATGTCAATTGATTTTAAGATCAACTGACAATACGTGGGAGGAGAAATATGCATCTCCAATTAACCACATCACGGACTTAAGGAGGTATGTCTCGTGGCAAAGAAAGTAGAAAAAATCGTTAAATTGCAAATTCCTGCAGGTAAAGCAACTCCAGCTCCCCCAGTAGGTCCTGCACTAGGTCAAGCGGGTATCAATATCATGGGATTCACAAAAGAATTCAATGCTCGTACAGCTGATCAAGCAGGTTTGATCATTCCAGTTGTGATTTCTGTATACGAAGACCGTTCATTCACATTCGTTACAAAAACACCACCAGCTGCAGTATTATTGAAAAAAGCAGCGAAAATCGAAAAAGGTTCAGGCGAACCAAACAAAAATAAAGTTGCTAAAGTTTCTAGCGATCAAGTAAAAGAAATCGCTGAATTAAAAATGGAAGACCTAAACGCAGCGAACGTTGAAGCAGCAATGCGCATGGTTGAAGGAACTGCACGAAGCATGGGGATCACTGTAGAATAATCTGCACCCTAAGAAAGTAGCTTCTCAGTTGGCCCTGTATTGAAAGGTATAGGACACGTGGGAGGTACAACCGTTATAACCACAATCAAGGAGGAACCAAAATGGCTAAAAAGAGCAAAAAAATGCAAGAAGCATTGAAAAAAGTGGATTCAAGTAAAGTTTATTCTGTCGCTGAAGCAGTAGCATTAGCGAAAGAAACAAACATTGCAAAATTTGATGCAACAGTTGAAGTTGCATACCGTCTAAACGTAGACCCTAAAAAAGCAGACCAACAAATTCGTGGAGCTGTTGTATTACCAAACGGAACTGGTAAAACACAAACTGTTTTAGTATTTGCTAAAGGAGACAAAGCAAAAGAAGCTGAAGCAGCTGGTGCAGACTTCGTTGGTGACGACGACATGGTTCAAAAAATCCAAAACGGATGGTTTGACTTTGACGTAGTTGTTGCAACACCTGACATGATGGCTACTGTTGGTCGTCTAGGACGTGTATTAGGACCTAAAGGCTTAATGCCAAACCCTAAAACTGGTACTGTAACAATGGACGTAACAAAAGCAATCAACGAAGTAAAAGCTGGTAAAGTAACTTACCGCGTTGACAAAGCTGGAAACATCCACGTACCAATCGGTAAAGTTTCTTTCGACAACGAAAAATTAGTTGAAAACTTTGCTGCGATCCATGATGTATTAGTGAAAGCTAAACCATCTGCAGCTAAAGGTCAATACATGAAAAACATTACTGTAACAACAACATTTGGACCTGGTATCCATGTAGACCAAGCTTCTTTCTAATCCAACGATTAGGACGTTGATTGATCCAACTGAAAAATAATTCTTGACTCAACTAGTTTAGCGTGCTAAGCTAGTTGAGGTTAATAATTAACTTGTACCGAAGACAGTAGGTGGCTTAGCCTTAATTTCCTACCGAGGACGTTTATTGAATATATTCAATAGTCCCTCTATGTCTACGGTGGCATAGAGTTTTTTGTTGTGAATCACTAAGAACGAAGAGATTAGATGATGAACAATACTCATTGAGTTGAGCGAAAGGAGTTTCCTTTCGAGCGCAAGCGAGTAGAATCACTAAGAACGAAGTGATTAGATGATGAACAAACGATTCAGTCGTAAAAAACTCTTCCATCAAAATTCAGGAGGTGAAACTCAAAAATGAGTGAAGCAATTATCGCAAAAAAAGCAGCAATCGTTGACGAAGTAAGTGCAAAATTTACTGAAGCAGCTTCTGTAGTCGTAGTTGACTACCGTGGATTAACTGTTGATGAAGTAACTCGCTTACGTAAACAACTTCGTGAAGCTAACGTTGAAATGAAAGTTATCAAAAACTCAATCCTTTCACGTGCAGCGAAAAAAGCCGGCCTAGAAGGCATGGACGAAGTTTTCACTGGCCCTACAGCCGTTGCATTCAGTAACGAAGATGTAGTAGCACCAGCGAAAATCATGGACGAATTTGCTAAAGAAGCAAAAGCATTAGAAATCAAAGGCGGTATCATCGAAGGTAAAGTATCTACATTGGAAGAAATCACAGCATTGGCAAAATTGCCAAACCGCGAAGGACTTCTATCTATGTTGCTATCTGTACTACAAGCGCCAGTCCGCAACGTGGCTTACGCTGTCAAAGCAGTCGCAGACAAAGAAGATGGAGATGCAGCTTAATCGCCGCATAGCATAAACAATAAATAAAAAAAGAACATTTAAAATGGAGGAAACAAAAATGGCATTGAACATTGAAAACATCGTTGCTGAGTTAAAAGAAGCAACTATCCTAGAACTTAACGACCTAGTTAAAGCTATTGAAGAAGAATTTGGCGTATCTGCTGCTGCTCCTGTAGCTGCAGTTGCTGCTGGTGGCGGTGCTGCTGCTGAAGAACAAACTGAATTCACTGTAGAATTAACTGCAGCTGGAGACCAAAAAGTTAAAGTTATCAAAGCAGTTCGTGAAGCAACTGGCTTAGGCTTGAAAGAAGCTAAAGCTGTAGTTGATGGCGCTCCTGCACCAGTTAAAGAAGGCGTTTCTAAAGAAGAAGCTGAAGAATTAAAAGCTAAACTTGAAGAAGTTGGCGCTTCTGTAACAGTTAAATAATTTTAT
>Ga0308157_10005895_pt1 | contig 15018 bp, 14 predicted proteins | sample PhyBR1_FD_201035 | JGI IMG/M metagenome (GOLD analysis project Ga0308157, IMG submission 201035) | Phyllosphere microbial communities from UC Gill Tract Community Farm, Albany, California, United States - DLSLB.R1 | ecosystem: Host-associated > Plants > Phyllosphere > Unclassified | place: USA...
GCAGGTCAAATCCAGCGCTTTGGTTATACCTGGGACGCTGTGGGGGCTTATAACGCCGGAACGGCAAATACCCCGCAGCGCCGCGCGCTTCGTCAACAATATATAAAAAAAGTGGCTCCGCATTATGTCCGCCTTAAAAGGCAGAGCCATACACTGTCGCCAAAATGAAACCATATATCGTCACCATCCTCCAGGGGGGGAAACGCGTCAATCAGACCGTGCTTGCCGCGTCACCTGATGATGCCAGCGCCCGCATTATTGCCAGCGGCGGCATCGTTTTACAGGTGCAGGAACGCCCCGCCCGTAAGGAGAAACGCTTTCCATTAAATCTGTTTTTGCAGGAGCTTATCGCCCTGCTGGAGGCCGGGCTGGTCGTGGTCGAGGCCGTCGAAGCGCTGCGCGAAAGTAGCCGCGACGGTGGCACCTCGCTGGTCCTGGATACGCTGGTTAAAAAGCTCTACGAAGGGGCACAGCTGTCTCACGCCATGATGGCGTTACCTGCGCTATTTCCACCTCTGCTGATTAATACCGTTGCCTCTTCTGAGCAAACCGGACACTTACCCGAAGCGCTAAAGCGTTTTCAGTTTTACGAATCCAGAATGGAAATTCTGCGCAAGCGGATTAAATCAACCCTGCTCTACCCGACAATTGTGCTCTCCGCCGGGGGAGCGATTCTGTTCTTTCTGCTCGGCTTTATTATTCCGCGATTTTCCGTGGTGTTTGATGGAATGAAGAACCCGTCCGCCAGCGCTCAGCTAATCCTCTGGTGGGGGCGCCTGACGCAGAGTCACGGTTCACTTCTGCTGGCCGGATGTGCGGTAGCGGTCGTAGGCATCGTGATGGCAGTTCGTAGCCCGCGCCTGCGCCAGCAAGCGCTCGGTGTGTTGCTAGGCATTCCTGCGTTACGCCAGCAGCATCAGCTTTCAGTGCTGGTGCGTTTCTACCGCACGCTGGGCTTGCTGTTGCAGGGCGGCCTTCCCGCGCCTGACGCATTAATGCTGAGCCGGGAAATCCTGCCCGCCAGTCATCGGCAGCAGGTTGAACAGGTTATCCGCGACGTCGCCGCCGGTGAGTCGCTATCCCGCATGCTGGAAGCCCAACAGATGACGACTCCGGTCGCCAGCCGCCTGCTCCAGGTCGGCGAACGCAGCGGTGAACTGCCTGCGATGTGCGAGCGGATCGCGGCTTTTTATGATGAATCGCTGGAACGCGCGATTGAAACCTTTAGCAAAATTTTTGAACCGATTCTGATGATGGTCGTTGGCGGCATCGTTGGGCTCGTCGTGTTTTTACTGTACATGCCCATTTTTGAACTGGCAGGAGGATTGCAATAATGTCTCACTCACCATCTGTAGAACCCCTTTTCGACCTGCCAGACGAGCAGCGCCTTCAGGCACTGGCGGAACTGCTGGACAGTATTCCCGACGCGTTAGAAGGCGCCGCCGAAGCCCTGGGGCTTACGCCGCTCTCCCCCGCACTCCTTGTCGACAGTGAAGAGGATTTCAATAGCGTACCGCTGACCGAATCCCTCAGTCAGCGTGCACTGCCGCTGCGTGTTAACGGTCAACTCCACGTTGCGCTGGGCGATCCGTTTTCGCTGGCTTTGCGCCAGTGGGCCTATAACATGAACGCCCTTCCCGCGCTGGCCCCACTTTCCCGGCTCAACGCCCGGCTTGATGAACTGGCAAAACAACAACGCACGCTCGATCAGTTAGAGCAGCAACAGAGTGACGAGAATAAAGAGGCGCGATGGCTGGAGATAACCCCTGCGGCCATCGCCAGCGAACCCCATGCCGTCATTAAGCTGGTCAACGCCACGCTATTTGATGCCCTGCAAAGCCGCGCCAGCGATATTCATCTTTGCGCCGTAGCAGACGGGCTAATGGTGAAGTACCGCATCGATGGCGTCTTGCATAGCATTCGCCACTGCGCCGGGCTTCAGCAGGCGGAACAGGTTATCTCCCGTCTTAAAGTATTAAGCTGCATGGACATTTCCGAACGACGCACGCCTCAGGACGGACGCTTTAAGGCGTTAATCCTCCAGCGTCCCGTTGATTTTCGCGTCTCCATTATGCCGGGGGTCTACGGTGAGGATGCCGTGCTGCGCGTGTTGGATAAATCTCACGATCAGAACCTGCGTCTGGAGACGCTCGGCTTTGATGAACACACGCTGGATGCCATTCGTCAGTTGACCCATCTGCCCCACGGCATGGTGCTCGTGACCGGGCCAACGGGAAGCGGGAAATCCACCACCCTCTACTCGGCACTCAGCGAACTCAACAGCGGTGAATGCAAAATCATCACCATTGAAGATCCCGTGGAGTATCAGCTCAACAGCGTACTGCAAATTCCGGTAAACGATAAAAAAGGACTCACCTTCGCCCGTGGGTTGCGTGCGATTTTGCGTCACGACCCGGACATCATTCTGGTGGGTGAGATCCGCGATGGCGAAACCGCCGGCATTGCCGTCCAGGCAGCGCTCACCGGCCACGTCGTGCTCTCCTCGGTTCACGCCAACGATGTCTTTAGCGTCCTGGAACGTTTTTTATATATGCAGGTAGAACCCGCCAGCCTGATCACCGCTCTCAACGGCGTGGTGGCGCAGCGGCTGGTACGCCAGATCTGCCCGGACTGCATTGATGACGCCACGCCCGCAGATGATCTTCTCGCGGCGTGGCAATCCGGCCCGCTGCAGCAGCTTTCCCCCCGCTGGCGACGAGGCCGGGGCTGCGATACCTGCCGCGACAGCGGTTATCGCGGCAGGCTGGCGCTGGCGGAAGTGTTGCATTTCAGCGACGCGATGAAAGAGGCGATGCTGGCCCGCTCGCCCCGCCGCAAATTAAAGGAAGTGGCGCTGAATGACGGTTTTGTTCCGCTCTCGACCATCGCGTTGCGCGCCGTGGTCGAAGGCAAAACCACCTGGGAGGAGGTGAACCGTGTTATCACTCACTAATACCTGGCAGTGCGACATCTGGCCCCATGCAGTGCGATTGCGCCGCAACAATATGGTGATCGCCACGCATGAACGCCAGCCCGATGCCCCCCTTGAGGCCGCGCTCGAAACGCTACTGCGCCTGCGTCCGTCCGTCTTACCCTGGCGTGATGCGGTGGAATTTCACCTCGATACCGACGATCTGACGTTTTTAATTCAGCCCTGGCATGACGGCGTAACCACACCGCAGGAGCTGCTCCAGCTTGCCCGGCAGCAGGCGGTTCATCGCGTGAGTCCTCCCGTCGAGTGGCAGGTACGCTTTGAGACCCTTGACTGGCAGCAGTCGGCGATGGCCGCCTGCCTGAAACAATCTTGCTGGCAAATGCTTGGCGCGCTGGCGCGCAGGGAGCGGCTGCGTTTTCGCGGTGTTATCACCCCGTTTCAAAAGCTGTTTAACCACTTCAGCCACGCACTACCGGAAAACGGCCTGTTTGTGGCAATGAGTCCCCACCATAGCCGGATTGCCAGCCGTCAGCATCACAACTGGCGCGACGTCTGGACGCTCACTCTGCCACAGCAGGAGATGGACGCCCAGTTGCGGGTTATCGCCCGGCTAAGCGGAATGCGGGATTGTCCTGGCTACGTCATTCATACCGACGGTGAGCACCATCAGGAATTAGCGCTACAGGAGAGACCACATGACACCGCTGTTTACGCGTAACTCCCCGTGGGCCTCACGCGCGTTGTTATTAACCAGCCTCCTCTGTGTACCGCTCGCCGTCACCGTGACGTATGGCCTGCTCCAGCACCAGCACCTTGAGCTACAGATGTCCCGGGCGCAGCAGCAGCTTGCAGAACGCCAGCAGGTGCTGCGCCAGTTGCGTGAAGCCGAACAGCGGCGATTGCGTCTGTCTCAGCAACTGCAGGCCGTTCCACCGGCCATCAAACTGCTGGACAACATCGGCAGCGTACTGACGCCCGATATTGCGCTCCTGAGCATTGAAGTCACTGCCAGCAAATACGACGCGCGCCTCACGGTGGCTGCCAGCAATCTTGACGCCCTGCTCGCCTTTAGCGAGCGACTACAGCAGTTGCCCGCGCGCGTGGTGCTGGAAAACCATCGCCAGTCGGCGCAGGGCGATCCTGCCTGGCCGATTAACGCGGTGCTCGACGTCAACGTTACGGCGGAGGAGCAGCATGCGGTTTCAGAATAAGTCCGCCGTATTGCGCTGGCAGGCCGCATTGCTTGCCGGACGCATCGGAACGATCCCGCTGTTGCTCACCGGTCTGCCCGCAGGGCTGCTGGTGTTATGGCTTGGGGCTGTCCGGCCGCACACCATTCAGCTGCAGGAGAACCTTGCCCGGATCCATGCACAGCTACAGACCGCGCTGCCACTGGATAAACAACAGCCTGAACTGCAAAGCCGCATCAGCCCTGGAGAGTATCAGCAGGTAAGGCTCCTTTTTACCCAGTTCAGGAGCCGCGGGCTGAAGGTCGACGCCAGTCGCTATCAGCTGGAAAAAGACGACGGCAAAACGGCGCTACGTCTGGATATTCCGCTGCGCGGTGAATATCTGCCGCTGGTTGACGCACTGGAGCAGCTCAGTCGCACTTTGCCGTTACGCATTGAGCAGCTAAGCCTGCGCCGCGCAGGCCCATCGGAGACCCAGCTCAGCGCCACCGTACAACTTCGTCTGTTGAAGGAGTCGCCATGAAACTGCCGCGCTATTTACAGCTGGCGCTGGTGCTGACCGCCGGCGCGACGATCTGGAGCCTGGTTGCCGGGAAAGAGGTGTCGCAAGCGCCGCACCAGGTGCAGCCTGTCTTGCGCCCACGGCCCGCACCGGCAAAACAGGAGACGGCGCACTCAACGCGCATCGATCTCTTTTCAACACTGCGTAACAGAGCGCAAGACGCGGCAGAAAAAAAGCCGGAAAGCGAGCGGGCAGAAAAGGCGCAACCTGCCGCGCCGCCGCTACCGCTACAGGTACTTGGTGCCTGGTGGGAAAACCGTCAAAGGATCATTGTGCTGACGGATGGCAAAGAGACCTGGCCGGTGTGCGAACGCTGTAAAGCAGACGGCAAGATCTGGATCGGCAGTTCGCCGATCGACGACTGGATGTTAAAAGCGGTGGCGAACGACCACCTCCTGTTTGAATGGCAGCCCAGCCATATCCAGCAACGCCTGGAACTGGATGAGCTGCAATCGGAACCGACACACTAATTATGAAGAAAATAATTGCTCTCACTTTTTTGTTGTCATGCGCGTTCGTGAGCGGCTGTGCGCAACGTACGACGACGCCTCCGGTCCGGGAATCGGTCACCGCCTCTCCGCCGGTATTGATTAAGCGACTGAAGGAAATTGACCAACAGCGCATCGCGAGTCCGCAGGATATCGCGCTTCGCGCCGAGCAGGCTGACATCAGCAAAAAGCTGGTGAATGACTACCTGAAAAACGCCGATCTCGCGGTGCGTCAGAACAACTACACCCAGGCGGCACAGATGTGGCGCGATGCGCTCACCTATGAGCCAGGCAACCTGCGCGCCTTGCAGGGGTTACGCAAACTCGACGCCCGTCGGGCGCTGGACGCGTTGTACAGAGACGCGGTGGCTAACAGCACCCGCGATCCGGCGCGCGCGTTGCACAAAATCCAGCAGGTGCTGGAAGAAGATCCTAACTGGCCACAGGCACGCGCCCTGCGCGATCACCTGATGCGCGAGGTCGCGCGGATCAACCAGCCAGAACAACGGCTGAACCGGGAGCTACAAAAAACCATTTCGCTTAATTTTCGCGAACACAGCCTGCTGGCCATCTTTAACACCATCAGCCAGATGACCGGGGTAAATATCATCTTTGACAAAGATATTTCATCCAGCACCACCGGCAGCCTGATCGCCAAACGCACCACCGCGGAAGATGCCATCAACGTCCTGTTATTGTCGAATAACCTGCGTAAAAAAGTACTGAACAGCAATACGTTACTCATCTACCCCGCTACCGCGCAAAAGGAGAAGATCTATCGCGACGTAGTCGTCAAAACCATCTTCCTGGGCTACGCGAAAGCGAAAGAGGTCAATGTTGCCCTGCGCAATATGGTCAAGCTGAAGGATGTGCACGTTGATGAACGAACCAACTCCGTCACCCTGCGCGGGCCAAAAGAGAGCGTGGAAAAAGCGGAGCGTCTGTTAGTGACGCTCGATCGCCCTGAAGCGGAGGTCACCCTGGCCGTCGAGGTGCTGGAAGTGAATACCAACGATCTTGAAGCGCTTGGCGTGAAGCTGCCGCAGGCCATCAGCGCGGGCTTTGCCAAAAGTAAGGACGGTGATTTAAAGGGGAGCGGGATCCCCATTGGCGATCTGAACGCCAAAAATATCATGGTCGATATCGACAACATGACCATTGACATGAAAAAGGTGTTGAGCAATGCCAGAGTCCTGGCAAACCCGCGGATCCGGGTGAAAAACAATAAAAAAGCGCTTGTCGATATTGGTCAAACCATACCGGTGCTGACCACCACCGTGAATGACGGGATCTCACAACAGAAAGTGGATTATCAGGATGTCGGCTTGAAGCTGGAAGTCACGCCGGAAGTCAGTATGGATGACAATATCTCGATGGAAGTGAAGTTTACACTCAGCGCCCTGGGCGCCGAGGAGCCCGGTGAGAACGGCGCAAAGTATTACCGCACGACCAAACGCGAAGCCAATACCACCCTCAGCAGCATGAACGGCGAAACCCAGATGCTGGCAGGGCTGATTAAGCAGGACGAAACCAGTACCCAAAAAGGGACGCCTTTATTGAGCGATATTCCTGGACTGGGTCGCCTGTTTAGCAGCAATACCGACAACAAAGAGCGCACCGAGGTTGTGCTGTTGATTACGCCGACCATTGAACGCAACCTCGATTTACCCGGCAGCCACGTCAGTACCATTGAGATGGGAAGCGACGATTTAACGGGCGATAGCATTCAGTTGCGCGACCTGCAACGCGACGAGCCCGGCAGTGGGTTCACCGCACCAGCGCTTGCGCCTCCAGCCCATTTCCCGGACCGGGCGGCAACGCTACCACCGCCGATCATCGATACGTCAGAAACGGGAAATGGAGCATCGTAATGCAGCGCCAGCGCGGTTTTACCCTGATTGAGATGATCGTCACGCTGGCGCTACTCGGCACGCTTGCCGCCGCCGCCGCGCCGCTGATGCGTAACTATCACCAGCGGCAGCAGGAGACGCAGCTACGCGAGTCGCTACGGACGCTGCGCGATGCTATTGACCGCTATCATCAGGCGAGTGTGGAGGGACGCATTGAGAAAAAAACCAGCGAATCGGGATACCCGCCGTCACTAAAAAGTCTGGTGGAAGGCGTCCGGGATAAGTCGTCACCTACTGGCGCGATGATCTACTTTTTGCGCCATATTCCGCGCGATCCGATGTGTGATTGCGACGGAAAAAACGACGAAGAGACCTGGCGGTTACGCGCATCCACACAGCCGCCCGGCGATTTCAGCGGCGGCGGCAAAGATGTGTTTGACGTCAGTAGTACCAGTACGATCAGCGGTCTGAATGGAGTGCCTTATGCGCAATGGTGAAAAAGGCTTTACGCTCATCGAGCTGCTGGTGGTGATGGCGATCATCGCCACATTAATGACGCTGGTTGCTCCACGTTTTTTCCAGCACGCGGATAAAGCCAAAGAGGTGGTACGCGAGCACAACCTGCATACCCTGCGCAGCGCGATCGATCACTACCGCCGCGATCGCCTGGCGGGGCCATACAGCCTTGAGGATCTGATAGAGGCCGGTTATCTGCGCCAGATGCCGCTGGATCCGGTAACCAATCGCCGCGATATCTGGGAAGCAAAGACCGATGACGAAGGGCAAATTATTGACGTCGAGACGCCACCCAAACCCGGGCAGGAACAAGGTGATGCATTCTATTAAACGACAGGGAGGTTTTACCTATCTCCTGCTGTTGATTGCGCTCTCCACGTTGGCGCTGTCGCTGCTGAAAAGTCGCGACGAGGTGCAGATGCGTTATCAGGAACAGCAGGAGGCAGAGCTTTTATCCCGCGGGGATCAAATCCGCGCGGCGATACAAGCCTACCGCGGCAACGGTGATGGCTGCTTCCCGGTGCGTTTTGAACAGTTGCTTACCGATAAACGCGGGCGAAAACCACTTTATCATCTGCGCCAGCACTATGCCGACCCGCTAACGGGAAGTAAAAACTGGGGAATGATCCTCGACTCGCAGGGGCGCTGGATTGGCGTACGCAGTCTCGGAAAAGGCACGCCGCGAAAAAAAACCGGATTTCGTCATGATCCAAAGCAGTTTGCCGATGCAAAAACGTATTACGACTGGAAATTTCAAGTGGAAAGCGATCTACAGGCACCGTTACCTGCCGCCTGTGGTCGTTAATGGAATGATTAGGAATAAAAATATGTCATTTCCTTACCCACGAGGCCTGCGCGGTCACGCTATTTACCATCACTCTTGTGCTGGGATACACAAACTGGAGAGTGGGTACGTGCAGGCGAGCAGAAAATAACGGCACATCCTTGATGCCCAATGTGTCAGGCAACATGCTCTGTGAGATGTTGCCTGACAGTCTTCTCAGCTTTTCACTAACGTATGTCCGTTTTACTGTGAGACGGGAATTGTCCCTTTGATAACCACTAAGGTAATCGTCGCTTTTGCGTCCCCTGCTTTCAGCGGGATTTTATATTCGCCCGGCTGGGTATAGAGCGCTCTGTATTTATCATCTGGCATATCAATGATGACGTCATCATCTGCGGCGGTTGCGTCGATCCGCTGCAGAAGCTCTGCTTTGGTCAGGGGCTTGTTCCATCCGGCCACGATACGATCGTGTTGAATCTGAATCTCGTTACTTTCGAGGACACAGAGCGCATTCTGTTCTCCGCCCTGAAGACGATAAAGCCGGTTTTCAGTTAACGCGTCCAGAGACGGGCACACAACTTCTCTTTGTGAACCTGATTCTGCCAGCGTGTAGCTCAACTTCACTTTCAGGCTATCACCGTGGCGCACACTCTGTTTTTTCCAGGTACCACTATCTCCGGTGAACATTCGGATCCCGTTGGGGATAATAGAGCCGCGGGCGGCAAAAAAGTCATTCCCGTTAACAGAAAAATAGGGGAGCAGATTTAAAGATGAATCATTAATAATGGTCACCACAGGCGAGTTAACGGAACGGTAATTCTTTTGCTTATAACTACAGTTTTTCCCGTTTGCCTGTAAGTTGACACCATTATCTTTACTAACAATCATGGCATAGTTACAGTTAAGACCGTTTTCAATGGATTCATCCAACACCACGCCATTATCAACAACAACCTTCATCACGCCGTTATCTTCATTACCAAACCAGAGATGAGGAATAAAATCATTACTGTAACCTTCCTCATAGGTAGCATTATTCACTCTGATTTTCAGATGATCAGGGTTTTCGATATTCATCATTCGCGCATAGTCACTGGCATATACTGATGCTGTTGAGAAAATACTAAGCATTGCTAAAGCAACAACGGTCTTTGTCATGAGAAACCCTCTTTGATGAAATAAAAAGCAACAAGTTCACGCAGGAATGACCATACCTGAAACACCCAGACAGTAAAATACACGTACAAATGAAATCAGGATTAATTAATTTTTATTTCACAACTCAACAATAAATCCTTTCTTGCAGAATATCAGTACCACCTCATTTTATTCTGAATAATTTACATGTTGTCTTGTCAGCATTCAGACTGAAACAGTAGACTTGAAAGCCATCGTATATATTGCCCCTACTGAGCGAGACTTATGATGGAAGAATCGGTTAAACACAGCCATGTAAAAATTCGGGTTTGCGTTCGAACGAACTCTTTTTTATTCGAAAAAGGGCTAACGGAAATAGCACGCTGTTACTTTATCGCCAAAAGCAGAATGCTATGCATTATCGATGCTGATACGTTTGGCACGAGGATGCATCTGGTGAAATATCTGGAGTTCATCAGAAGAATCAAGCCCGATATGCTTGTTTTAGTTACGGGTCATTTCGCTCAGGAAGAGCAGCATCCATGGTACGTAAAAGCGAATGAATCGCTCTCGTGCTGGCGTGAATCCATTGACGCCATGAATTTCATGGGTCCAAACCTCGACAATATTATTGATTTTTACCGAAATGAAATGAGGGTGAATAGCCTGAGTAAGTCATAGCGTTTCGACATCTCATGAAATTCATCCGTTTTCTTTTAGTGTCATTTTGCAAAAGGAGAATTGAAAGTGAAATTAAGTTTCTGTATTAAGACACATGTACTCGCGCAGCTGGCCGGCGTCACCGAGGCTGAATTAGTTTATGCGCTTATGACGACGGGAGAGCTGTTCGGAGTGAAAATCCCTGCCCCGCTACCCGGCAGGCATAATGCAAAGACGCGTAATTTTGATTATAAAGAAGCGTTAGATTTTGCTGAAGAACTCAAAATTGCCCGATACAGCAGAAGGCAGGACTGAAAACGCAATAAAAGGTCATACCGTTAATCGATAGATTTCTCTAGCTACTTTTTATATTTGCAGCAGCACTCTTCAGTTGACTTCGCGTTATCCTTCAACATTGAAAGTGCCAGGCAAATTACCTCAGCATACAAGCAATCATCAATACTCCGGGCATACTCCAGCTTTTTACTCAGATAATGACTGAGAGAAACATGATCAATGCTCATGCCACGCAAGGATAAATACATGGCTGCATCACCAATGAGTATTGATGCTTGCTTTTCAGGATAGACATTATTCATGGATGCTAGCCTCCTTTTCGTAACCCCCTACCCAGCAGGGTAATATTCAAATAATCCATATCTAAAACGTTAAACCGGTAAGGTTTCAGGGGGGAAATCCCCCCTGGTGTATGGATATCACATTAGACTGGACTAACGTGTTTACCAGTCGCAGGTGCTTGAACCAGTATTTTTAAACGTTTTTGATTCCGTCTTTCCTCTGATACCGTCTTTATTAACGGGCGTCACATAAAGTGTGACTTCCCCCCAATAGCCTAACGTAACGCCCTGAACGTTGGAAACAACGGTGCTTCCCCATTTCCACTGAAATATAGTGTTGCCTTCGGATGCACCGCCATTAGCATTGTAAGTGTAGGTTGCCGTTATTCTGTTACAGGCCCCGGTTTTACCGCTGTAACCCAGGTTTGTTACAAAAGGCACTGGCTTAGATCTTACGGTAATAGCATTACTAAAGACCTCAGTACCGGGCACGGACTGCCCTGAACCTTTAGGCGTTACGGCCACCCGCACGTCATAGCCCGCATAGCTGTCCGGCAACGTAAACGTTCTTGCCGTGCCGCCAGCGACATTCCTCCAGGTCTGACCATCTTTCCACTGCCACTGCCAGGTGGAGGCATCCGAACCCGATCCGTTTGCCGTGAAGGTGTATTCCGCCCTCAGGGTCTGCCCCACCTCCGGGGTACCGGATATCCTCAAGCCCGTCACCGACGGCACGCCATACACCGCTACCGGCTGACTCTCCTGTACCGTCCCGGTCAGCGACGGCTGGCTGCCACCTTTCGGCGTTACCACTACCCGCACGCTATAGCCCGCATAGCTGTTCGGCAGCGTAAACGTTCTTGCCGTACCGCCTGCCGCATTCTTCCATGCCGCTCCATCCTGCCACTGCCACTGGAAGGTAGAGGTATCCGAACCCGTTCCGTTTGCCGTGAAGGCGTATTCCGCCCTCAGGGTCTGCCCAACCTTCGGCGTGCCGGAGATCTGCAGACCCGTCACCGACGGGGCGGCATAGGCTGCCATCGTCGGACTTTCCAATACCACACCGGTCAGCGATGGTCGGCTGCTGCCCTTCGGCGTTACCACTACCCGCACGCTATACCCCGCATAGCTGTCCGGCAGCGTAAACGTTCTTGCCGTACCGCCTGCCGCATTCTTCCATGCCGCTCCATCCTGCCACTGCCACTGGAAGGTAGAGGCATCCGAACCCGTTCCGTTTGCCGTGAAGGTGTATTCCGCCCTCAGGATCTGCCCCACCTTCGGCATGCCGGAGATCTGCAGATCTGTCACCGACGGCGCACCATAGACGTCCAATGCCGGGCTGTGCTGTACCGCTCCGGCCAGCGACGGCTGAGTACTGCCTCCCGGTATGACCGTCACTTTAATGCTGTATCCTGCATCTCCGTCCCGAAGGGTGTATTCCCGACCAGTGGCACCCTCGATCGGCATCCAGCTGGTTTTCTCGTACCTTCCCCAGATATAGGTGGATTTATCCGTACCGCTTCCGTTTGCCGTAAAGGTGTATTCCGCCCTCAGGGTCTTACCCACCTCCGGTGTGCCGGAGATGCGCAGATCTGTCACCGACGGCGCACCATAAGCGTCTACCGCCGGGCTGTGTTGTGTCTCGCCCTGCAGCTGCGGCTGGTTGCTGCCCTCCGGTATGACCGTCACTTTAATGCTGTATCCTGCATCTCCGTTACGGAGGGTGTATTCCCGACCAGTGGCCCCCTCGATCGGTATCCAGCTGGTTTTCTCGTACCTTCCCCAGATATAGGTGGATTTATCCGTACCGCTTCCGTTTGCCGTAAAGGTGTATTCCGCCCTCAGGGTCTGCCCCACCTTCGGCGTGCCGGATATCCTCAAGCCCGTCACCGACGGCGCACCATACACCGCCGCAGCCTGGCTCTCCTGTACTGTCCCGGTCAGCAGCGGGTGACTGCTGCCCTTCGGTGTTACCACCACACGCACGCTGTAGCCCGCATAGCTGTCCGGCAACGTGAATGATTTTGCCGTGTTACCTGCGGCTGCCGCATTCTTCCATGCCTCACCGTCCTTCCACTGCCACTGGAAGGTGGACGCATCCGTACCGGCCCCGTTCGCATTAAATGAGTACAATGCTGTTAGGGTCTGCCCCACTTCCGGTGTGCCAGAGATCTTCAGGCCCGTCACTGACGGTGCGCCATAGCCGTCAACCGCCGGGCTGTGCTGTACCGCTCCGGACAGCGCCGGCTGTCTGCGGCCCTTCGGCGTCACCACCGCCTTAATGCTGTAACCCGCATCTCCGGCCCGGAGGGTATATTCCCGATCGCTGGCTCCCTCGATCGGCATCCAGCTGGTTTTCTCGTACCTCGCCCAGATATAGGTGGAGGCATCCGCACCGGCTCCGTTCGCCGTAAAGGTGTACTCCGCCCTCAGGCTCTGTCCCACCTCCGGCGTTCCAGAGATGCGCAGGTCTGTCACCGACGGCGCACCATAAGCGTCTACCGCCGGGCTGTGTTGTATCTCGCCCTGCAGCTGGGGCTGGTTGCTGCCCTTCGGTATTACCGTCACTTTAATGCTGTATCCTGCATCTCCGTCCCGGAGGGTATATCCCCGACCGGTGGCACCCTCGATCGGCATCCAGCTGGTTTTCTCATACCTCGCCCAAATATAGGTGGAGGCATCCACACCGGTTCCGTTTGCCGTGAAGGTGTATTCCGCCCTCAGGAGCTGCCCGACCTCCGGCGTGCCGGAGATATGCAGGCCCGCCACCGCTGGCGTACCGTACACCGCTACCGCCTGGCTCCCCTGTACCGTCCCGGTCAGCGACGGATGACTGCTGCCCTTCGGCGTTACCACCACCCGCACGCTGTAGCCAGCAAAGCTGTCCGGCAGTGTGAACGTTCTTGCCGTGCCGCCTGTGACGTCCTTCCATGCCTCACCATCCTTCCACTGCCACTGCCAGGTGGAAGCATCCGTACCGGCCCCGTTTGCCGTGAAGGTGTATTCCGCCCTCAGGATCTGTCCCACTTCCGGCGTGCCGGAGATACGCAGGTCTGTCACAAGGGGCGCGCCATAAACCTCAACGTCGGACTCACCTTTTTTCCCGTTAATCGTGGCGCTTACCGTGATAGCACCGCCTGTATTTTTCGTGGTGACGGTCATTATTCCCGTGCCTTCTGTGCCGGTGACGGCGCTGGCCTCTCCCCGGCTCACCAGCTCCGGTTTGTCGATGTCCCAGACAATCGCCTCGCCCACCACCGCACGGCCAAAACGGTCCTTCGCCGTGGCAGTATAGGTAATGGTGTTCAGCCCGTTCGCCTCCACGCTGTCCGCGCTGGCGCTCACCGTCACGGTCGACGCCTTCCCGGTAACCGGCTCCGTTTTCGACGACTCCCTGTAGCCCTCATTTTTGGCCGCGTTGGTGGCGGTGACCGCCACGAAGAGGGTTGCCCCCGTGTCCTGCTCTGTCAGGCGATAACTGTCCGACGTGGCGGCATCGATCGCGCCACCGTCACGGTGCCACTGGTAGCTCAGCGTCACCTCGCCACCGCCGTTCTGCTCCACGTCCACCTTCGCCACGCTTACCGTGTCACCCACCTTCAGCCCGGCGGTTTTGTTCAGCGTGATACTTCTGATCGCCGGAATACCCTTCAGCACCGCGCCGGACTCGCCTTTCTGGCCATTGACCGTGGCGCTCACCGTGACGGTTCCGCCGGTATTTTTCGCGGTGACGGTCATTGTTCCCGTGCCTTCCGGGCCGGTGACGGCGCTGGCCTCTCCCCGGCTCACCAGCTCCGATTTGTCGATGTCCCAGACAATCGCCTCGCCCACCACCGCACGGCCAAAGCGGTCCTTCGCCGTGGCGGTATAGGTAATGGTGTTCAGTCCGTTCGCATCCACGCTGTCCGCGCTGGCGCTCACCGTCACGGCTGACGCCTTCCCGGTAACCGGCTCCGTTTTCGACGACTCCCTGTAGCCCTCATTTTTGGCCGCGTTGGTGGCGGTGACCGCCACAAAGAGAGTTGCCCCCGTATCCTGCTCCGTCAGGCGATAACTGTCCGACGTGGCGGCATCGATCGCGCCACCGTCACGGTGCCACTGGTAGCTCAGCGTCACCTCGCCGCCGCCGTTCTGCTCCACGTCCACCTTCGCCACGCTTACCGTGTCGCCCACCTTCAGCCCGGCGGTTTTGTTCAGCGTGATGCTGCGGATAATCGGGTAACCGTTGAGCGTCAGCTGCGTCGTCTGTTTTTGGCCGTCAATGTCGACCTCAATTTGTGCATTGCCGCCCGCTGATGCGGTAGTAAATGTTGCCGTC
>Ga0308157_10005898_pt1 | contig 15015 bp, 10 predicted proteins | sample PhyBR1_FD_201035 | JGI IMG/M metagenome (GOLD analysis project Ga0308157, IMG submission 201035) | Phyllosphere microbial communities from UC Gill Tract Community Farm, Albany, California, United States - DLSLB.R1 | ecosystem: Host-associated > Plants > Phyllosphere > Unclassified | place: USA...
AAGGCCCGCCGCGTGGTCTACCTGTCGATGGAATTCCTCATGGGCCGCACGCTGTCCAACGCGCTGGCCGCCTTGAGCCTGACCGCCGGCGCCGCGCAGGGCCTGGCCCAGCATGCGCAAAGCCTGGAAGACGTGGCCGCGCAAGAGCCCGACGCCGCCCTGGGCAACGGCGGCCTGGGCCGGCTGGCCGCATGCTTTCTGGACTCGATGGCCACGCTCGGCCTGCCTTCGTTCGGCTATGGCATCCGCTACGAATACGGCATGTTCGCGCAGGACATCCAGAACGGCGCGCAGGTCGAGTACCCCGACCCGTGGCTGCAGGACGGCACGCCCTGGGAGTTCCCGCGCGCCGGCATCAGCTACCCGGTGCGCTTTGGCGGCTGGGTCGAGCATGTCAACGGCACGCCGGTCTGGCGCCACGCCGGCGAGGTCGCCGCCAAGGCCTACGACATGGTCGTGCCCGGCCACGGCACCGCGCATGTCAGCACGCTGCGGCTGTGGAAGGCCGTGGCGCCGGCGCACATCGACCTGGGCGCCTTCAACACGGGCGACTACGCGCGCGCGGCCAACACCAAGAACGAGTTCGAGAACATCTCCTGGGTGCTCTACCCCAACGACAGCACGCCGGCCGGGCGCGAGCTGCGCCTGAAGCAGGAATACTTCTTCGTCGCCGCCTCCATCCAGGACCTGGTCAAGCGCCACCTGGACGAGCACCCGACGCTTAGCAACCTGGCCGAACACGTCGCCATCCACCTGAACGACACGCACCCGGCCATCGGCGTGGCCGAGCTGATGCGCCTGCTGTGCGACGAGCACGGGATGCCGTGGGACAAAGCCTGGGCGCTGTGCGGCAAGACGTTCTCCTACACCAACCACACCCTGATGCCCGAGGCGCTGGAGACCTGGCCGGTCGCCTTGATACAGCACGTGCTGCCGCGCCACCTGGAAATCATCTTTCGCATCAACAAGGAATTCCTGGAAATGGCCGCGCGCCACCGGCCCGGCGACAACGGCTTCCTGGCGCGGCTGTCGCTGATCGACGAGCACGGCGAGCGCCGCGTGCGCATGGCGCACCTGTCGGTGGTCGGCAGCCACAAGGTCAACGGCGTGTCGGCGCTGCATTCCGAACTCCTGGTGCAGACCATCTTTGCCGACTTCGCTGCCCTGTGGCCCGAGCGCTTCACCAACATGACCAACGGCGTGACGCCCCGGCGCTGGCTGGCGCAGGCCAACCCGCAGCTCTCTGGCCTGCTCGACGACACGCTGGGCAGCCGCTGGCGCCTGGACCTGGACCAGCTCAAGCGGCTCGACGACTACCGAGCCGATGCCGACTTCCAAGGCAGGTTCATGGCCATCAAGCGCGCCAACAAGGCGCGCCTGGCGGCCTACATCGAAAAGACCACCGGCGTCGCGGTCAGCCCCGACAGCTTGTTTGACGTGCAGGTCAAGCGCATCCACGAGTACAAGCGCCAGCTGCTCAACGTGCTGCACGTGGTCACGCGCTACCAGGCGATCCTGGCCAACCCGGAGGCCGACTGGGTGCCGCGCACGGTGATCCTGGCCGGCAAGGCGGCGTCGAGCTACCACACGGCCAAGTCCATCATCCGGCTGGTGCACGACGTGGGCAGCGTCATCAACAACGACCCGCGCGTCAAGGACAAGCTCAAGCTGGTGTTCGTGCCCAACTACGGCGTCTCGGTGGCCGAGGTCGTCATGCCCGGCGCGGACCTGTCCGAGCAGATCTCCACCGCCGGCACCGAGGCCTCGGGCACCGGCAACATGAAGCTGGCCCTGAACGGCGCGCTGACCATCGGCACCGACGACGGCGCCAACATCGAAATCCGGCAGCAGGTGGGCGACGACAACATCTTCATCTTCGGCCTGAAGACCCCCGAGGTGCAGGCGCTGCGCCAGAGCGGCTACCAGCCGATGCGCTACTACGAGAGCCTTCCGGCGCTCAAAAGCGTGCTCGACGCGCTGGCCGGCGGCCAGTTCTCGCCGGGCGAGCCGGGGCGCTACCGCGCGCTGGTCGACTCGCTGCTCTGGGGCGGCGACCACTACCTGCTGCTGGCCGACTACGAGTCCTACGTGGCAACGCAGCTGCGCGTGGACGCGCTGTACCGCCAGCCGGCGCAGTGGTGCGAGAAGGCTATTGCCAACGTCGCCGGCATGGGCGTGTTCTCCTCGGACCGCACCATCGGCGACTACGCGCGCCAGATCTGGGGCATCGCGCCGCCGGCGCGCTGACACCGGCCCCGCGCCTGCGCCGCTTGTTAAAGCCGTCAACTGCCAACTGCCAACTGCCAACCGCCACCCGCGCCGCCCGAGGACCGCTTCATGCTGAACCCGCCCGACATCGAACTGATCTGCAGCGCCCGGCACGGCGACCCGTTCTCGGTCCTGGGGCCGCATCCGCAGGACGGCAGCGTCTCGCTGCGCGCCTTCCTGCCCGGCGCGCGCCAGGTCGAGGTGCTGGACACGGCCTCGGGCCACCAACTGGGCCGGCTGGAGAAATGCCATGCCGACGGCTTTTTCGAAGGCGTGCTCGATGGACCGGCGCCGACCGCCTACGGCCTGCTGGTGCAGTGGGACAACTACCAGACCGCGCTGCTCGAAGACCCCTACCGCTTCGGCCCGGTGCTCGGCGAGCTGGACGTCTGGCTGCTGGCCGAAGGCACGCATCTGCGGCCCTATGAAATCCTGGGCGCCAACCAGCTCGTGATGGACGGCGTGGCCGGCACCGGCTTTGCGGTCTGGGCGCCGCATGCCGCGCGCGTCAGCGTGGTGGGCGACTTCAACCTGTGGGACGGCCGGCGCCACCCGATGCGGCTGCGCCGCGAGTGCGGCGTGTGGGAGCTCTTCCTGCCCGGCGTGGCGCTGGGCGCAGCCTACAAGTTTGAAATCCTCGCCGCCGACGGCCAGGTGCTGCCGGCGCGCGCCGACCCCTACGGCCGCCAGGCCGAGCTGCGGCCGGCCACGGCCAGCGTCGTCGCCGGCATGCCCGCGCGCCAGCCGGCCTCCGGCGAGCGCCAGGCGGCCAACGCGCCGGGCGCGCCCATCAGCATCTACGAGGTGCACCTGGGCTCGTGGCGGCGCGCGGACGAGGCGGCCGGCGCCGCGCCGCGCTGGCTCACCTGGGACGAGCTCGCCAACGAACTCGTTCCCTACGCACTGGACATGGGCTTCACGCACCTGGAGCTGCTGCCCGTCAGCGAGCACCCGTTCGACGGCTCCTGGGGCTACCAGCCCATCGGCCTGTACGCGCCGACATCGCGCTTTGGCGAGCCCGACGGCCTGGTGCGCTTCGTGGCCCGCTGCCACGCGGCCGGACTGGGCGTGCTGCTGGACTGGGTGCCGGCGCATTTCCCGAGCGACGCGCACGGCCTGGCCCGGTTCGACGGCACGGCCCTCTACGAATACGCCGACCCGCGCGAAGGCTTTCACAAGGACTGGAACACCCTCATCTACAACCTGGGCCGCACCGAGGTGCGCAACTTCCTGGTCGGCAACGCGCTCTACTGGCTGGAACGCTTCGGCGTCGACGGCCTGCGCGTCGATGCGGTGGCCTCCATGCTCTACCGCGACTACAGCCGCCAGCCCGGCGAGTGGATTCCCAACCGCCACGGCGGGCGCGAGAACCTGGAAACCATCGACTTCCTCAAGCGCATGAACGAAGTGATCGGGCAGGAGCGGCCGCAGGCCGTGACCATGGCCGAGGAATCGACCTCGTTTCCCAGCGTCTCGCGGCCGGTGCAGGCCGGCGGGCTGGGCTTTGGCTACAAATGGAACATGGGCTGGATGCACGACACGCTGCAGTACATGGCGCGCGAGCCCATCCACCGCCAGCACCACCAGAACGAGATGACCTTCGGCCTGACGTATGCCTTCAGCGAGAACTTCGTGCTGCCGATCTCGCACGACGAGGTGGTGCACGGCAAAGGCTCGCTGCTGGGCAAGATGCCCGGCGACGACTGGCAGAAATTTGCCAACCTGCGCGCCTACCTGGGCTTCATGTGGGGCCACCCGGGCAAGAAGCTGCTGTTCATGGGCTGCGAGTTCGCCCAGGCGCGCGAGTGGAACCACGACCAGAGCCTGGACTGGCATTTGCTGGGCGACCCGCGCCACGCCGGCGTGCAGCGCCTGGTGCGCGACCTCAACCGCCTTTACCGCGAGACGCCCGCGCTCTACCAGCTCGATGTCGCGCCCGCCGGCTTCGAATGGATGGACCACCAGGACGCGGCGCACTCGGTGCTGGCCTTCGTGCGGCGCGGCAGCGACGCGCAGCGCTTCGTGCTGGTGGTGTGCAACTTCACGCCCACCGTGCAGAGCGCCTACCGCGTCGGCGTGCCGCAGCCGGGTGCGTACCGCGAGCGGCTCAACACCGACTCCAGCCACTACGGCGGCAGCAACGCCGGCACGCCGCTGGGCGCGGCCACCGCCGAGCCCGTGCCCTGGCACGGCCAGGCGCAGTCGGTCGTGCTGACGCTGCCGCCGCTGGCCACGGTGTTCCTCGAATGGGGCGCCTGATGGAGCGGGTCAAACCCGCGCTGCTGCCCGGCGCGCCCTGGCCGCTGGGCGCCCGTTGGGACGGCAGCGGCGTGAACTTTGCCGTGGTCTCGGCCCATGCGCAGGCTGTTGCGCTGTGCCTGTTCGACGCGGACGGCCACGAGACCGACCGGCTGCCGCTGCCCGGCCACACCGACGACGTCTGGCACGGCTACCTGCCGGGCGCCGCGCCCGGCCTGGTCTACGGCCTGCGCGCCCACGGCCTGTGGCGCCCAGACCGGGGGCACGTCTTCAATCCGAACAAATTGCTGCTCGACCCGTACGCGCGCGAGGTCGTCGGCACGTTCGCCTGGCGCGACGAGCACTTCGGCGCCGACCGCGCGCACCCGCTGCACCCGGACACGCGCGACAACGCCGCCTGGGCGCTCAAGGCCCGCGTGGTGCACGACAACTTCGACTGGGCCGGCGACCGGCCGCCGGGCGTGCCGCTTCAGGACACGGTGCTCTACGAGCTGCACGTCAAGGGCTTTTCCAAGCTGAACCCGCAGGTGCCCGAGGCGCTGCGCGGCAGCTACGCCGGCCTGGCACACCCGGCCTCGCTCGCCCACCTCAAGCGCCTGGGCGTGAGCAGCGTGAGCCTGCTGCCGGTGCATTACGCGCTCGACGAGGAGCGGCTGGCCGGCATGGGCCTGGCCAACTACTGGGGCTACAACACGCTGGCGTTTTTTGCGCCCAGCACGCGCCTGGCGTCCAGCCCGGACGGCGCGGCCAGCCGCGACGAGTTCCGCCGCATGGTCCAGGCGCTGCACACGCAAGGGATCGAGGTGCTGCTGGACGTGGTGTTCAACCACACCGCCGAGACGGGCGCCAGCGGCCCGACGCTCAGCTTTCGCGGCCTGGACAACGCCAGCTACTACCGCCACCCGGCCGAATCCCCGGGCGCCTACGAGAACCACACCGGCTGCGGCAACACGCTGGACATCCGCCAGCCGCGCGTGCTGCAGCTGGTCATGGACAGCCTGCGTTACTGGGTGGGCGAGATGCATGTCGACGGCTTTCGCTTTGACCTGGCGCCGGTGCTGGGCCGGGGCGACCACGGCTTCGAGCCCGGCGCGTTCTTTGCCGCCGTGGCGCAGGACCCGGTGCTCTCCAAGGTCAAGCTGATCGCCGAGCCCTGGGACATCGGGCCCGGCGGCTACCAGGTGGGCCATTTCCCGCGCGGCTGGCTGGAGTGGAACGACCACTTCCGCGACGTGATGCGCGGCTTTTGGCTGCAGGGGGAAGGCAACGCCCATTCGCGCGGCGACTTCGCCCTGCGCCTGTGCGCCTCGTCCGACCTCTACCAGGCGCGCCGCCGCGCGCCGGCCGTCTCGGTCAACTACGTGGTCTCGCACGACGGCTTCACGCTGCGCGACCTGGTCAGCTACAACGAGCGCCACAACCAGGCCAACGGCGAGGACAACCGCGACGGCCATGGCCACAACCTGAGCACCAACTGCGGCGTCGAAGGCGACACCGACGAGCCGCAGGTCAACGCGCTGCGCGGCCGGCTGCAGCGCGCCCTGCTGGCCACCCTGCTCCTGGCGCAGGGCACGCCGATGCTGTGCGCCGGCGACGAGCTCGGCCACAGCCAGCAGGGCAACAACAACCCGTATTGCCAGGACAACGCCACCACCTGGATCGACTGGGCCCGCGCCGACGGCGACCTCATCGACTTCACCGCCTGGCTGCTGTCGCTGCGCCGCCAGCTGCTGCCCTTTGGCAACCACTGGTACAGCGGCCTGACCGACACGCTGGGCCTGCACGACCTGTCGTGGCTGCGCAGCGACGGCCAGCCGCTGCAGGGCGCGGCCTGGCAGGAGGGCAGCGAGCGCGTGCTCGGCTGCCTGATCGGCCAGCCCGGCCGGGCGCGGGCGCCGCTGCTGCTGCTGGCCAACCCCGGCCCGGCGGCCCACGACTTCCTGCTGCCCGCCGGCGTCTGGCAGGCGGTGCTGGACACCGCCCACCCGCGCGGCGTGGCCCGCTGGCACGGCCAGGGCGAATCGCCCTTCCCGCTGGCTGCGCACAGCCTGGCGCTGCTGGCCGCCGCCGGCACCGACCTGCGGTTTTAAGGCAGCGCCCTTGAACCCCCGCCACGCCATGCCAGGCCCGCGCAGCATTGCTAGCAAATTCATAGCTGCCGGCCCAAGCTGTGCCTGGGCCAGCACCCTTTTTGGCATCAAAACCCTGCCGGCCAGCCCCGGCGAACCCCTTTTCTTGAAGCGATCCCTGCCATGACCTTTTCCCGCGCCAGCGGCGTGCTGCTGCACCCCACCTGCCTGCCCGGCCCGCACGGCGCGGGCGACTTCGGCCCGGCCGCCTACCACTTCGTGGACTGGCTGGTCGCGGCCGGCCAGACGCTCTGGCAGATTTTGCCGCTGGGCGGCATCGGCCCGGGCAACTCGCCCTACATGAGCAGCTCGGCCTTTGCCGGCAACGTGCTGCTGATCGACCTGGCCGAGCTGCACGCGCGCGGCTGGCTGGACGCCGGCGACCTGCAGCCCGACGCCCGCTTCAGCGAGGTGCGGGTGGACTTCGGCGCCGTCGTGCCCTGGCGCATGGCGCGGCTGGAAAAGGCCGCCGCCCGCTTTGCCGAGAGCGCCAGCGCCGCCGACCGGGCCGACCACGCCGACTTCTGCCGGCGCCACGCCGACTGGCTGGCCGACTACGCGCTGTTCATGGCGCTGGCCGAGCGGCACGCCGGGCAGGCTTGGTGCGACTGGCCCGCGCCGCTGGCCCGGCGCGCACCGCAGGCGCTGCAGGACGCCCGCGCCGCGCACGCCGGCCGCATCGCCTTCTGGACCTTCGCCCAGTGGTGCTTTTTCAGGCAGTGGCAGGCGCTGCGCGCCTACGCCAACGCGCGCGGCGTGAAGGTCGTGGGCGACGCGCCCATCTTCATCGCCGGCCAGAGCGCCGAGGTCTGGGCGCGCCAGGAACTGTTCGAGCTGGACGCGGCCGGACGGCCCACGGTGGTGGCCGGCGTGCCGCCGGACTACTTCAGCGCCACCGGCCAGCGCTGGGGCAACCCGCTGTACCGCTGGCGCGCCCACGCGGCCGAAGGCTACGCCTGGTGGATCGCGCGCCTGCGCCACACCACGCACATGGTGGACATCGTGCGCATCGACCATTTCAGGGGTTTTGCCGGCTACTGGGAAATCCCGGCCTCTGAACCCACCGCCATCCACGGCCGCTGGCGGCCCGGCCCGGGCGCGGCGCTGTTCGAGGCGGTCGAAGCCGCGCTGGGCGCGCTGCCCATCATTGCCGAGGACCTGGGAATCATCACGCCCGACGTCACCGCGCTGCGCGAGCGCTTGGGCCTGCCGGGCATGCGGATTTTGCAGTTCGCTTTCGGCGAAGGCGGCCACGAGGACAACGCCAACGCCTACTTGCCGCACAACTTTGAGGCCAACACCGTCGTCTACACCGGCACCCACGACAACGACACCACGCAGGGCTGGTGGCGCCAGGCGTCGCCCGCGCTGCGCCGCCAGGTGCTGGACTACCTGGGCACCGAGAGCGACCAGGACATCCACTGGCAGCTGATCCGCGCCGCCTGCGCCAGCGTGGCCGACCTGGCCATCCACCCGCTGCAGGACGTGCTCGGCCTGGGCGCCGCGCACCGCATGAACCTGCCCGGCCAGGGCGACGGGCACTGGGAATGGCGCTTCACGTGGGCGCAGGTGCAGCCCGGGCATGCCGGGCGGCTGGCGCACCTGGCCCGGCTCTACCGGCGCGGCTGAGGCGGCGGCCCGCCGGGTGACGGCGCTTCAGCCGCACCGCGCGGTTTATTTGCGCAGGCCGATGGCCGCCGCCATGGCGCCGAGCTGCTCGGCCGTGGGCGCGGCGAACTCGAACTTCGGCCCCAGGTCGAGCGCCGTGGCCAAGAGGGGCGACGGCGCCGTCAGGCCCTGGAACGCGGCGGCCGCCTTGCGCGCCACCGCCTCGGGCAGGCTGGGGTGCACGTACAGGCCGAAGCCGACGCTGCTGGCGCGCGTGGGCACGGCCACCAGGCGCGCCAGGTGCACATGGTCGGACTTGCCGGCCAGCCCCTTCAGGCTGGCCTTGAGCACCGTGCCGTGGCGCCCGACCACGCCGGTCCAGCCCTGGTCGTCCCATTCGTAGGCGGCGCGCGCCACCAGCCCCTGCTGGCCCAGCGCCGACTGCGGCGAGACGCCCACGACGATGGCGCACAGGCCCTCGGCCTTGACGATCTCGGTTTCCACGCCGCCGGCGGTGCCGACGCAGCGCGAGCGCCGCAGCTGGTCGAGCACGGCCGCCTGCTCCTTGGCCTCCAGGCTCTTGAGTGGCACCACGCCGGCGTCCTTGGCGCCGCCGGCCACCGCGCTGGTGATGGCCAGCACCGCCGGCTGGCCCGGCTCGGTGTTGACCACGACCGGCTTGTAGCCGCTGAGCAGGCCCAAGACCTGGTTGGCGTAAATCCAGCAGTACGGCGTGCGGCCCGAGGCCGTGACCTCGTCGGCTTGCTTGATGGCGTAGAGCGACGACACCGGCAGGCCGGTGGTGCCGATGAAGCTGCGCATTTCCTGCTCGGCCATGCTGCGCTGGGCGGCGGCCTCGCCGCTGAACAGCTGGGGATTGAGGTAGGCCCCGCCTTCGCAGGCCGGGGGCGTGGCGGCGGCCGGCAGCGCGGTGAAGAGCAATGCCAGCGAAGCGGCGAGATGCGACGTTTTAACCATGGGTGCCCTGCGGGTGATGGGAATGAAACACGGTGCCACTCTAAATATTTTTGCATTTTCAACAAAAGAGTTACGCACCACCAGGGTTTTTTACAAAGCATGAACAGTGCCACCGCCTCCAGGCCGCGTGCCAGCGCTTTCGGCGCGCGGGCGCACCGCCCGGGCCCGCGCCGGCACTGACAGGTCCGAAAACGGCCAGCGCCCGGGCGGGCCGCGCCCTATCATGGCCGCATGGCCCTTGCTTGCGAACTCCTGCACGACGACGACTGCTACCTGGCGCTCAAGGCCCGCGACGCGCGCTTTGACGGCCGGTTCTTCACCGGCGTGCTGTCCACCGGCATCTACTGCCGGCCGGTGTGCGCCGTCAGGACGCCGCTGCGGCGCAACTGCCGCTTCTTCGGCCATGCGGCGCAGGCCGAGGACGCGGGCTTTCGCCCTTGCCTGCGCTGCCGGCCGGAATTGGCGCCGCACTCGGTGGCCTGGTCGGTGCAGGACGCCGCCTTCATCCTGGCGCACCAGGCGGCCCGGCTGCTCGACGAGCCGCAGGGCTGGGGCGACGCGGCGCCCTCCATCCACCGGCTGGCCGAGCGGCTCGGCGTGAGCACGCGCCATGTGCGCCGCCTGTTCGAGGCGCACTTTGGCGTGACGCCGCTGCAGTACCTGCAGACGCGGCGCCTGCTCAGCGCCAAGCAGCTGCTCACCGACACCGGCCTGCCGGTCGCGCAGGTGGCGCTGCTCAGCGGCTTTGCCAGCGTGCGCCGCTTCAATGCCGCGTTTGCCCAGCACTACCGGCTCAACCCGACCGCGCTGCGCCGCCAGGGCGAAGGCCGCCCGGCAGGCGACAGCATCGGCCTGCACCTAGGCTACCGCCCGCCCTACGACGCGGCCGCGATGCTGGAGTTCATCGGCCGGCGCAGCATCAATGCTATGGAATTCGTAGCTCTCGGCCCAGACGGGCCGTGGGCTGCAAGGACTTTTGCCACCCAATCGGGCGGCCAGGCGCATGCCGGCTGGCTGCGGGTGTGCTTTGCGCCGGCGCGCAGCCAGCTGCTGCTGCAGGTGAGCGAGTCGCTGCTGGGCGTGCTGCCGCTGGTGCTGCGCCGGGTGCGCGCCTGGCTGGACCTGGACGCCGACCCGGCGGCCATCAACGCCGTGCTGGAGGCCAGTTTTCCGGGCGCCGGCGGCCTGCGCGTGCCGGGCACGCTGGACGGCTTCGAGCTGGCGGTGCGCGCCGTGCTCGGCCAGCAGGTCACGGTGGCGGCGGCCCGCACCCTGGCCGGGCGCCTGGTCGAGCGGCTGGGCGCGCCCGTGCAGACACCGTGGCCGCAGCTTCAGCGCCTCTTTCCCCCGGCGGCCGTGCTGGCCGAGGCCGGCGACGCGCTCGGCGCGCTGGGCATCGTGCGCCAGCGCCAGGCGGCGCTCGTGGCGCTGGCCCGGGCCGTGGCCGAAGGCACGCTGGCGCTGCACGGCGGCGCCGACGTGGCCGCGACCGTCGCCCGGCTCAAGGCCCTGCCGGGCATCGGCGACTGGACGGCGCAGTACATCGCCATGCGCGCCCTCGGCTGGCCCGACGCCTTTCCCGCTGGCGACGTGGCGCTGCAGCGGGCGCTGGGCGTGCAGGGGCTGCCCCGGCCAGACCGGCAGGCCGAAGCCGCCTCGCTGGCCTGGAAGCCCTGGCGCAGCTATGCGGTGGTGCGCGCCTGGCACGGCCTGGCGCCCGCCCCGCCCAAGGCGGCGCCCCCGCTATGAAAAAAATAGCGGCCAGCCCAGGCGCCGCCTGCGCCCGGGCCCGAAAAGAGGTAAAAACCACCCTTTTGCCCACCCAACCGCGCCAGCCAACGCCCCAGCACACCCAAACCCGCTGCCGCACCGCCCCACCATCGCCCGGGCCCCTTCCCTTTTTTGTCGAGGTTCCCCCATGCAATTTCACCCCTCCACCTTTCAGACGCGGCTGGCCAGCCCGCTCGGGCCCATCGCCCTTGCCGCCAGCGACCAGGGCCTGTGCGGCCTGTGGTTCACCGAGCGCCAGCGCCACCTGCCGGCGCAGCTGGCGGGCGCGCACGCCTGGCCTGAAAATGCCGCCCACCCGGTGCTGCAGCAGGCCGCGCGCCAGCTCGGCGAGTATTTCGCCGGCCGGCGCCAAAGCTTCGAGCTGCCGCTGGACCTGCGCGGCGGCACGCCTTTTCAGCAGTCGGTGTGGCAGGCGCTGCAGGCCATCGGCCACGGCGAGGTCGCCAGCTACGGCGAGCTTGGCCGGCGCATCGGCAAGCCCTCGGCGGTGCGCGCCGTGGGCGGGGCCGTCGGGCGCAACCCGCTGAGCATCGTCGTGCCGTGCCACCGCGTCATGGGCGCCGGCGGCGCGCTGACCGGCTACGCCGGCGGGCTGGACCGCAAGCGCGCGCTGCTGCGGCTCGAAGGCGCGCTGGCCGGGAGCCTGGCTTGAGCGCCCGCCCTGCGGCGCTGGGCGCCGCTGCCCTTGGCGCCGCCGGCTCGAAGCGCTGGGTCGCCGACTTCGTGCTGCTGTCGGCCATCTGGGGCTCGTCGTTTTTGTTCATGCGGCTGGGCGCGGTCGAGTTCGGCGCGCTGCCGACGGCGGCGGTGCGGGTGGGGATCGCGGCGCTGTTTTTGCTGCCGCTGGTCTGGCTGCGCGGCCTGCTGCCGGTGCTCGGCAAGCACTGGAAGCCCATTTTCTTCGTCGGCCTGCTCAACTCGGGCATTCCGTTTGCGTGCATTGCGTTTGCGCTGCTGACCATCAGCACCGGGCTGTCGTCCATCCTGAACGCGACGGTGCCGATGTTCGGCGCGCTCATCGCCTGGGCCTGGCTCAAGGACCGGCTGACCGGCTGGCGCGTCCTGGGGCTGCTCATCGGCTTTGCCGGCGTGGCCCTGCTCGCCTGGGACCAGGCGGGCTTCAAGCCCGGCGCCTCGGGCGTGGCGCCGGGCTGGGCGGTGCTGGCCAGCCTGATGGCGTGCGTGTGCTATGGCCTGTCGGCCAGCTACACCAAGCGCTACCTGACGGGCCTGCCACCGCTGGTCACGGCGGCCGGCAGCCAGATCGGCGCCACGCTGGGCTTGGGCCTGCCGGCGCTGTGGCTGTGGCCGGCGCGCATGCCAAGCGCATCAAGCTGGCTGGCACTGCTGGCCGTGGGCGTGGTGTGCACGGGCATCGCCTACATCCTGTTCTTCCGGCTGATCGAGAACGCCGGACCGCAGCGCGCGCTGTCGGTGCCCTTCGTGGTGCCGGTGTTCGCGGTGCTCTACGGCGTGGTGTTCCTGCGCGAGTCGGTCACGCCGTGGATGATGGTCTGCGCCGGCGTGATCGTCTGCGGCACGGCGCTGGCGACCGGCCTGCTGGCGCCCGGCCGCCGGTGCGCGCCGCCGGGCTGAGCGGCGCGCGCCGCTACTTCAGGGCGCCGGCCACCACGTTGATGCTCAGCGCCAGCACCAGCATGTTGAAGCCGAAGGACAGCACGCTGTGCACCAGCGTGAGCCGGCGCATCTCGCGCGAGGTGACCTGCACGTCCGATACCTGGGACGTCATGCCGACCACGTAGGCGCAATACAGGAAATCGAAATAGTCCGGCGCCTGCCCGCCGGGAAACTCCAGCCCCGGCCGCTCGGGCGCCTGGCGCTGCGCCGGCTGGTAGTAGCGGTGGGCGTAGCGAAAGGCAAAGATGGTCTGGATGAACAGCCAGGAGGCCACCAGCGCCACCAGCGACACCGCCATGTGCAGCGTGCGCTGGCTGCCGGACAGGTCCTGGCCCTGCTCGACCATGGCAACGATGGCGACCAGGCAGGCCAGCGTGGCCAGCAGCATCAGCAAAAACAGCACCACGCTGGGCTCGTCCTGCGCCTGCGCGTGCGCGCGGGTGCGCCTGGCGTCAAAGCGCGCGCACAGCCACCAGGCCAGCGCCAGGTAGAGCGCCACGCCCACGCTCCAGCCGAGCAGGCCGCGCAGCGGCCAGCGCAGCGGCAGCAGGGCCGTGGCCACGCCGGCGGCCAGGCCCAGGAGCAGCCGCTGCGGGCCGGTGGTTTCGCAAACGTGCGGGTTCATGGGCGCTGATTGTCGCCTTGCGCCGGCAGCGGGCAATAATCAAGCTGTCCCGGCGCACTTTTTGCCCTCCCCAGACCTCACGGCCCGCCATGCCCTCCAGAAAACCGACCAAAAAAATACACATCGCCCGCCGCGGCGTCATGTATTCCCTGATTCTTTGCGGGCTGATCCTGCTGCTGGGCGGCGTGGGCTTTCGGCTGCTCGACCCCAACGTCCACACCATTGCCGACGGCCTGTGGCTGGCCTTCACCACGGCCGCAACCGTCGGCTACGGCGACCTGGTGCCCAGCACGCACGCGTCGCGCATGTTCTCGGTGATCGTGGTGCTGCTCGGCCTGGCCGTGCTGTCGCTGGCTACCGCCTCGCTGGCGGCGATCTTCGTCGAAAAAGACGTCGAGGAAGGCGACGAGCTGCGCCTGGAGCACGAGCTGCTGCGCGAGCTGCGCCACCTGCGCGAGGAGGTCCGCCAATTGCGCCAGGCCGTCGAGGCCAGGCCCGCCGAGCGCACCTGAGCCGCTGCGCCGGCTCGGCCAGCGAGAAAAAAACGGCTTCTTGCGTGTCGGCGACCCGGGCCGGGCTCAGGCGGCGCCGGCGTCGCGCCAGAGGCTGAAACGCGCCTCGCGGCGTTCGATGAGCCACTGGCCGTCGGCCTGCACCAGCCAGTCGTCGATCTCGCCGACCTGCTGCATGCCATCGGCCGGCCGGCCACGGGGCGTGTGCGGGTCGCTGCGCCGCCCGCTCCAGAGCAGGATGCGGCAGCTGGCCACGGCCCGGCCCTCGCCTTGCACGCTCACGGCCAGGTTGCACACCAAGTGCCGGGTCAGGCGGTCGGGGTCCCTGGCGGCGTAGGCGTCGAAGATCGCCTGGCGCCCGACCAGCTGCACGCCGTCGGGCCGCGCCAAGGTGGCGTTCGGCGTGAACAAGCGCACGAGTCCTGCGTAATCCTGGCCGTCCACCGCTGCGGCGGCGGCCAGCACCTGCGCGCGGCAGGCGTTCTCGGCAAGCAGGACGTCAAGGGGGCTCATGCGCATCTCCTGGGGTGGCGTGCTGGGAAAAAGCGGGCCGGTGGCGCCGCTCAGTGGGCGCTTGGGGCGGCCGGGCCGGCAGCGCCCGCGTCGGCCCGGGCCAGCCAGCGGCCCAAGGCCGCGGCCACGTCGGCGGGCTGCTCCATCGGCGCCATGTGGCCGGCCTGCTCGACGGCTTCCAGCGCCGCGCCCCGCACCAGCTGCTGCATCGCCTGGTGCTGCGCCAGCGGCGACCAGGCATCCTGGCGGCCGCACAGCACCAGGGTCGGCACGGCAAGCTGCGCCAGCACGTCGCTGGCATCAAGGCGGCTCAGGAGGGCCTGGATCTGGCATTCAAAGGTGTCCGCGCCCTTGCGCGCGAACATGGCGACGATGTCTTCCAGCAAGGCGTAATCGTTAAGCCTGTCCGGGTGCACCATGCCCTGCACCCAGGCCTGCGCCATGGCGCGAACGCCCTGGTCGCGCGCCAGCTGCAGCAGGGCAAAGCGCTTGCGCGCTTCGTCCTCGCCGGCTGGGCCGGCCGGCCGCGGCAGGTAGCCGGTGTCCAGAAGCGCCACCCCGGTGATGCGCTCGGGCGCCAGGCGGCAGGCTTCGAGCACGACGCGCGCGCCCATCGAATGGCCGGCCAGCGCAAACCGGGGTGGCGCTGATGCGAGCAACTGGCGGGCCATGTCCACCAGGCTGCTGGCTTGGC
>Ga0308157_10005899_pt1 | contig 15013 bp, 13 predicted proteins | sample PhyBR1_FD_201035 | JGI IMG/M metagenome (GOLD analysis project Ga0308157, IMG submission 201035) | Phyllosphere microbial communities from UC Gill Tract Community Farm, Albany, California, United States - DLSLB.R1 | ecosystem: Host-associated > Plants > Phyllosphere > Unclassified | place: USA...
GATCCGATCACTCCGTGCCTGTGCTCCATTGCCATCTCCTTGTCGAACCGCTTGGCGCGACGACTCTCTTCACCGAGCAGTCATCATGTTGTCCGACAGGTTGAACGTACTCGATGTTCGATGGTCGCGCAAGCGTTCGGCTTCTGACTCACGCGTTCGCGACAACGACGGTGGCCACGAGAGGACGCCGTGACCGCCGCGATCTTCCTGCTCGGCGGCATCCAGATGCTGATGCTGGGCGTGCTGGGGCAGTACATCGGCCGCATCTACGAAGAGGTGCAGGCGCGCCCCCTCTACGCGTTCTCGGTCGCGGAGCGCGGCCCGCGCCTCTGAGACCAGTGGGTCGCCAAAAAATGCTGCCTCAAGGGCGCGCCAACTAGCACTTTCTGGCGACCCAACTGATGTGGGCTCCCCGCATGCGATGGGTCGCCAAGAAATGCTGCTTCCGAGGCGCGCGAACTAGCACTTATTGGCGGCCCATGTGATGAGCGGCGCTGACCGTTACGCGCGGGTGCGCCGACGCACCGCGCCGCGTGCGATGAGCCAGCCGGCCAGCAGCAGCCAGGCGAGCACGAAGGATCCGGCGAGCACCGGGAACGGCGGCGGCAGGAACTGCACCGTCACCTCGTCGCCCTTCTCGAGACCCGTCACGTCGACCGTGAGCAGGTAGTCGCGCACCGGATCGGCGAGTTCCGCGCCGTCGACCGAGTACCCCGGGAACGGCAGACGGCTGATCGCGACGCGCGGGTCCTCGCCCACCTGCTCGACCGTGAACGTGAGGCTCGTCTGCGTCTCGGCGGTCTCGGTCACCGAGGTGCCCTCGCCCGTCCAGACGATGCCGCCGGCCGCCGGCAGCGGTTCGTCGCGCTCGAACTGCCACATCCATCCGCCGTCGTTCGCGAGATGCCACCCCTTCGGGGCATCCGGCTCATCGGGGAACGTGTACTTCGCGGCGAGGATCGTCGACACGCTCAGCAGGTCGGCGACGGGCTCCCCCGTCTCTTCGTCTTCGCTCCACAGCGTCTCGAGCGCATCCTTGCAGGTGAGGCCGCGCAGGTCGCTGCAGAGATCGCGCGCGTAGGCCGAGAACGGCAGCACCGTGTAGACGCTCGAGACGTTGGCCTCGCTGACGTACCAGAGGTTCGCCATGAGCCGCTCGTCCCAGCTCTCTGGCGTGCCCGCGCCCTTCATATAGTTGCCGACGACGATCGCGTCGCCCTCGACGCCCGAGAGCACGTCGCGCAGTTCGTCGGTGTCGGTCGGCGCATTCACGCTCGGCAGCGGCGACTCGCGCCACTGCAGCAGCTGCGCTCCCCCGACGCCGAGCGTCACGAGCATCGAGCACGCGACCACGAATGCGGTCTTCTTCTCCCACGACGACGGGCGGCCGGGCACGAAGGGGCCGTCTTTACGGCGGGCGACGAGCACGACCGCGACGACCGCGGCCACCTGCAGCGCGCTGCCGACCGCGATCGCCTTCCAGGACCCCATCTCGCCGACCCACGAGATATATGCCATCGCGGCGATGACGGCGATGCTCGCCCACGCGCGTGACCGCGTGATGCGCTCGGGGAACGCCTTCGTCGCCGCGACCGCGAAGACGATCAGCGCCGCGAGCACGACGTACGGCATCATGCGCAGCGGCCAGCGGATCGCCCCGAGGTCGCTCGGCGCGACGATGAACGCGAGCGCGATCGCGCCGTAGATCCATACCGGCACGAGACGGCGCACGCTCTCGCGCGGGATCGGCAGGAACAGGGGCAGCAGCGGCAGGATCCACGCGATGTAGACGAGCGGACCGGGCGTGACCGGGCCGTTGAACGACTGGATCGTCGCCGTCGTGAGCGGCGAGGCGGCCGAGAACAGGTCGGAGAGGTCGGCGTTGAGGAAGCCGGTGTTCTCGTAGGGAGCCTCGCTGCGCGTCGTGACCGACGAGGTCATCATGGCGGGGAGGTAGACGACGATGGTCCACAGCCCGCCCCACACGCTTGCGGCGAGAGTGCGCAGGATGCGCACACGGTCGCGCTGCACGATGTGGCGCACGAGCGTCTCGGCGAGCAGCACGACGAGCACGATCACGCCGAAGACGTAGCCGAAGGTCACGAGCGTGAAGCTCGTGATGACATAAGGGATCGGCGACCTGCCGTGCTCGACCGCGCGCCGAAGGGTCCACCACACGAGCGGCAGCAGGCACGAGTCGAACAGGCCGGTCGACCACGACGCGGCGTCCATGTACACGGTGAAGCCCGCGGCCGGCGCGAGGGTCGCGGCGAGCGCGGCCCAGGGGCGCGAGGCCCCGAACTCGCGGCAGATGAGGTACATGCCGATCGCGAAGACCGCGAGGAACAGGATCTTCCACGCGGTCACGTGCACGGCGGCGTCGGGCGCGACGTATGCCGTGAGGCCGATGAGCCATGTGACGGGGCTGAGGATGCCCCACTGCCCCTCGGCGAAGTAGTTTCCGCCCTGCCATGCCGACGGGTCGAGGATCGGCAGGGTGCCTCGCGAGAGGTGCTCGCCGAGCGACCACCACTGGCCGAACGATCCGCGCTCGGTGTCATCGGCGAAGTAGAACCGGGGGTTCATCAGCACGCGAGAAGCGGCGAGCAGCACGGTGGCCACGACCGATGCCAGCGGCCAGCGCACCCGTCGCCAGAACGTCTCGCGCGACTGTGTCATTCAGTTGCCTCTCCCGAAAATCGACCTCCGCAAGGCTATCTTCCCGGCATCGCGCGCTCGTGCATGACACGATGGACGCTATGAAGGGCATCATCCTTGCGGGCGGCAGCGGAACGCGCCTGAACCCCATCACCCTCGGGGTATCGAAGCAGCTCGTTCCGGTGTACGACAAGCCGATGATCTACTACCCCTTGTCGACGCTCATGCTCGCGGGGATTCGCGACGTGCTCGTGATCACGACCCCGCACGACGCGCCGGCGTTCGAGCGGCTGCTGGGCGACGGCAGCCAGTTCGGCATCTCGATCTCGTTCGCGCAGCAGGCCTCGCCCGATGGCTTGGCGCAGGCGTTCACGATCGGCGCCGACTTCATCGGCGACGACTCGGTGGCCCTCGTGCTCGGCGACAACCTGCTGTACGGCCCGGGTCTCGGCACGCAGCTGCAGAACTTCACCGATCTGTCCGGCGGCGCGATCTTCGCGTATGCCGTGGCGGATCCGTCGGCGTACGGCGTCGTCGACTTCGACGCGTCGGGCCGCGCGACGTCGCTCGAAGAGAAGCCGGCGCACCCGAAGAGCAAGTACGCGATTCCGGGCCTGTACTTCTACGACAACGATGTGGTCGAGATCGCCCGCGGGCTCGAGCCGTCGCCGCGCGGCGAGTACGAGATCACCGACGTCAACCGGGCCTACCTCGAGCGCGGAGCCCTGCAGGTGCAGGTGCTGCCGCGCGGCACCGCGTGGCTCGACACGGGCAAGATCGACGACCTGAGCGACGCCGGCAACTTCGTGCGCACCATGGAGCACCGCACCGGGCAGAAGATCGGATCCCCCGAGGAGATCGCATGGCGTCGGGGCTTCATCGACGACGCCGGGCTGCGCGAACGCGCCGAGAAGCTCGTCAAATCGGGGTACGGACAGTACCTGCTCTCGCTTCTGGAAGAAGGCCGCTGATGGCTCGCCTGCTCGTGACCGGCGGCGCCGGTTTCATCGGATCGAACTTCGTGCACCACGCTGTCGCGAACACCGACCACACCGTGACCGTGCTCGACAAGCTCACCTACGCGGGCAACCGCGCCTCGCTCGCGGGTCTGCCGGAGGATCGGGTAGAGCTCGTCGTGGGCGACGTCGCCGACGCGCCGCTCGTGAACGACCTGGTCTCGCGCCACGATGCGATCGTGCACTACGCGGCCGAATCGCACAACGACAACTCGCTCGACGATCCCCGCCCGTTTCTCGACACGAACGTGATCGGCACATACACGCTGCTCGAGGCGGCGCGGCAGCACGACGTGCGCCTGCACCACATCTCGACCGACGAGGTGTACGGCGACCTCGAGCTCGACGATCCGCAGCGGTTCACCGAGACCACGGCATACAACCCGTCATCGCCGTACTCGTCGACGAAGGCCGCGTCGGACATGCTGGTGCGCGCGTGGGTGCGCTCGTTCGGCGTGCGCGCGACGATCTCGAACTGCTCGAACAATTACGGCCCGTACCAGCACGTCGAGAAGTTCATTCCGCGCCAGATCACGAACGTGATCCGCGGCATCCGCCCGAAGCTCTACGGCACGGGCGAGAACGTGCGCGACTGGATCCACGCCGACGACCACTCATCGGCCGTGCTGACGATCCTCGACCAGGGCGTGGTCGGCGAGACGTATCTGATCGGCGCCGACGGCGAGCAGAACAACCGCGACGTCGTCGAGACGATCCTGTCACTGATGGGCAAGGATCCTCACGAGTACGACCTCGTGACCGACCGCGCGGGTCACGACCTGAGGTATGCGATCGACTCGACCCGGCTGCGCCGCGAGCTCGGCTGGGAGCCGGCGTTCACGAGCTTCCGCGAGGGCCTCGAGGCGACGATCGAGTGGTACCGGCAGAACGAAGACTGGTGGGCGGGCGCCAAGGACGGCGTCGAGGCGTTCTACGCGTCGAAGGGGCAGTAAGTGAAGACCACGATCGATGGCCTGCTTCTGTTCGACCTCGACGTGCACGGCGACAACCGCGGCTGGTTCAAGGAGAACTGGCAGCGCGAGAAGATGATCGCGGCGGGGCTGCCCGACTTCGGCCCGGTGCAGAACAACATCTCGTTCAACGCCACGGCGGGCACGACCCGCGGCATCCACGCCGAACCGTGGGACAAGTGGGTGTCGGTCGCGACGGGGCGCATCTTCGGCGCATGGGTGGATCTGCGCGAGGGCGAGGGCTTCGGGCGCGTGTTCACCGCCGAGATCCGCCCGGACCGGGCGATCTTCGTGCCGCGCGGCGTCGGCAACGCGTTCCAGGTGCTCGAAGACGGCACGGCGTACACGTACCTCGTGAACGACCATTGGTCTCCCGATGCGTCGTATTCGTTCCTGAACCTCGCCGACGAGACGGTCGCGATCGATTGGCCGATCTCGCTCGATTCCGCCGAGCTGAGCGAGAAGGATCGCACCCACCCGCGTCTCGCCGACGTCACGCCGGTGCCGCCGCGGAAGATCCTCGTCGTGGGCGCGAACGGGCAGCTCGGGCGCGCACTGCGCGACGCGTACGCCGTGGCGCCTCGCCAGGGGGCGGCTCCCGCCGGGGCGTCGCAGTTCGAGTCGGCGTCGGTCGATTCCGTGTCGCCAGATCCGGCGGCAGGCTCCTCGACGTCGCGCTCATCCGCGCACGCAGCCGCCGCATCAACCGAACCCACGACGGCTGACCTTTCAGCGACGACAGCCCCCGTGTCGGCGGGATCCACGTCACCGCCCGCGGCCGTCCCCTCGCACGTCGAGTTCGCGGCGCGCGAGGATCTGGATCTGACCGCCGACATCTCGAAGGCCCGCCGCTGGCGCGACTACGGCACGATCATCAACGCGGGCGCGTACACGGCGGTGGACGCCGCCGAGACCGATCGCGCGGGCGCGTGGGCGGCGAATGCGACGGGCGTCGCGGCGCTCGCAAGGGTGGCGGCGCAGAACGGCATCACGCTGGTGCACGTGTCGAGCGACTATGTGTTCGACGGATCCGCGGGGCCGTACTCCGAGACGGATCCGGTCGCGCCGGTGGGCGTGTACGGCCAGTCGAAGGCGGCGGGCGACATCGCGGCTGCGACGGCGCCGCGCCACTACGTGGTGCGCACGTCGTGGGTGATCGGCGAGGGATCGAACTTCGTGCGCACGATGGCATCGCTGGCAGCGCGGGACGTGGATCCGGCGGTCGTCGACGACCAGGTGGGCCGGCTGACGTTCGCGAGCGAGATTGCGCGGGCGATCCGGCATCTTCTGGACACGGACGCCCCGTACGGCACGTACAACGTGACGGGATCGGGCGCACCGCGATCGTGGTTCGAGATCGCGCGCCGCGTGTTCGAGCTGACGGGGCACGATCCGTCGCGGGTGTCGCCCACGTCGACGGCCGATTACTACGCGGGGAAGACGGGCATCGCTCCGCGCCCCGCGAACAGCGTGCTGAGCTTGGACAAGATCGAAGCGACGGGCTTCGAACCGGCCGACGCCGATGACTCGCTCGTGGAGTATCTGCGGCGATAGGGGCGGGACGGACGCGGTGTCGCCATCCCGACGTCGGGTCACGGGTTCACAGGGCTCAGCTCGCAGACTCTCGGGCTTCAGCTCACGGAATCGCGAGACTCAACTCGCGGATTCGCGACCCACAACTCGCGGATTCGCTGGGCTCATGCCGCGGGGCACCGGTGCTGATCGGTGCACGGTGCGTAAGCCGCGTGCGCTCGACTGCGGCAGACTTGCCCTCATGTCTCGTGCGCAGAAGATTCTCGATTCCGTCGGTCTCGGTATCGAACGGATCGGGTTCCAGGCGCACGGGGTTCACGTGCGCGTGGGGGATGATGCGGTCGAGCGTCGGTACGCGCCGCCGGCGTGCGAGGAGATCCATTCGATAGCGAAGGCGGTCGCGGTGCTGGCGGGCGGCATCGCGCGCGATGAGGGGATCTTCGATCCGGACGCCGCCGTCGCGCACGACTACACGACGCGCGACCTGCTGACGATGACCAGCGGCGTCGACTTCCCGTGGTCGCCGACGATGTTCGACGATCACGACGACGTGGCGCGCGAGTTCCTCGCCCGGCCGACGAGCGGGCGTGTGTTCCAGTACGCCAACGCGAGTACGTACACGGCTCTGCGGGGTCTTGAGGAAGTCACGGGCGACGTGGCGGAGTGGCTGCGACCGCGGCTGTTCGATCCACTCGGCTGGCAGGGGGTCGAATGGCGACGCTGTCCGCGCGGCCACGTGCTCGCCGGGGAGGGCATCGCGCTCACGACGGAGGAGCTGGCGCGCCTCGGCATGCTGATCCGCGATCGCGGCGTGTACGAGGGGCGCCGGGTCGTCGCGGGCGACTGGATCGACGGGATGCACGCGAGTTGGGTGCCGACGGGCGAAACGGCCGCCGGATACGACGGCTACGCAATGGGCGGCTGGCGCGGACCCGGCGACGCATGGCGCCTGCACGGCGCGGGCGGGCAGCTGGTGATATTCGCGGGCGACGCGGTGATCACGATCACGGGCGACGACCACTTCCGCGCGGATGAGACGGCCGCCATCGCGGTCGAGGCGGCCCACTGAGCGCGAGAGACCCCACCCGCACAGCAGCCACCCCGCTCTCGTCTACCCCACCCGGACATCGCCCGGCCGAGTTGCACGACCCGCTCCCCGCCTATGCCGCGGGGCGGAATCGTCGCGGGGGCGGATCGGTGTCGGCGAACGCGTATCTCAGCGCCAGCCTGGGCTCGAGGGTCACGGCGCCCCTGCCGGGATCGTGCAGCACGAACTCCGTCTTGCCGTCACGGGTGATGCGCCACCCCGAGTGGTGCAGCTGCATGTGATGGAACCGGCACAGCAGGATTCCCCTGTCGATGTCGGTGCGCCCACCCTCGGAGTACGGATCGATGTGGTGCGCCTCGCAGTACGACGACGGTCGGTCGCAGCCCTGCCACCGGCATCCCCCGTCGCGCACCGACAGTGCCACGCGCTGCGCTGGTGTGAAGAGCCGGCGCTCGCGCCCCACGTTGAGCGGGTCGCCGCCCGTATCGACCGTGACCGCCATCGTTCCCGTGTCGCAGATGCGTCGGTCGATGTCGGGCTGCGGAAACGACACGAGACCGTCTTCGGTGTGCCCACCTGCACCATCGACGACCGTCACAACTCGCACGCCGGCGCGCCTGGTGCCATGCACGACCTTCGCATCGGCGAGCGCGCCCGCCCTCAGCAGGTCGACGAACAGGTCGTACGAGAGCTGATCGATCGACCGCGGATCTTCGGCGAGCGCCTTCGCGGCTTCAACTTCGGCCGCATCGACGAACCGCGGCCCTCCCCTGCGCGGCCGCAGCGCCGAGTCGAAGATCGAGCGGATCAGCGCGTGCCCGTCGTCGTCGAAGCTGATCGACCCGCGGCAGCGCCCGTCGGCGTCGGTCCAGGTTCGGAACGTGCGAGCCTCGTGACGCTCGAGGTAGCGCCGCTCGGCGCCCTCGGGGTCGAGGCGGTCGCGGATCAGCCGTGCCTCGTCGCGCAGCTCTTCCACGGTGCGATGCTGGGCTTCATCGGCCAACTGCTGGGCGGCGGCCGACCACGCGGCGCGCGCATCTTCTTCGACGTGTCCTGAGGGGCCTGCCGGCGGCTCTCCCAGCCCGCGCCGGATCGCGTCGCTCTGCGCCGACGAGACCCGTCCGCGCATCAGCGCATCGGCCAACGGCGCATGCCACGCGGGCGTCGCGGAAGCATCGCCCGCCGTGACCGCGGATGGATCCGATCGCGACAGCCCGTCGCCCGCATCGAGAACCGATTGCCCCACGCGGATGCGCTGGCGCGCGTCGGACTTCGACGTGCCCGCGATCGCCTGCACGAACTCGGCCGGGCTGCGATGGCCGCGCACCTGCGCGAGCCCCTGCTGCCCCGCCTCGCGCCGAGATCGCTCGGCCACGATGCCCGCGCCGACCGCCTCGATCCTGCCGAGGCATCGCGTCATGCGAGCACCCGCTTCGAGCACCGCCACAAGCTGCTCATCACTCAGCTCGCGCATCGCATCGGCGAGCTCGTCAGCGCGCTCACCGAGCAGGTCGTCGAGCACCTCGACCTGCTGTCGGAGTTCGCTGAAGATCGCCATACCTCATCCCATCGCGAACCCCTGACAAAGTAAGCGACGTCGCCGAAAGCCCGTGAACTGCCGGACCCGACGCGCATGCCCCTGCGCGCGCCGACGACTACTGCGACGCGGTTCCCTCGTCTCGGGCCTCGAGCTTCTTCAGCCGCTCGAGCTTCGCCCACGGGTAGATCGCGAGCCACACGATCGACGCGATCGAGGCGCCCATGATCATCGAGGAGGTGTCCATGTCGACGACCCTACGAGGGCGCGCCGCTGTCCGCATCCGCCTCACGACGGAAGATCGAGCCCGTTCACTTCACGCTCCCCTGGGTCAGCCCGCCGATCAGCCAGCGCTGCGCGAACAGCGCCAGCAGGTACACCGGGATGATTCCGGTCAGACTCGCGGCCGCCATCTGCCCGAACATCACCTCGCGTCCGCCCTGCATCAACGCGATGCCGACAGGCAGCGTCTGCGCGTCTCCGGTCTGCGTGAGCAGCAGCGGAATCAGGAAGTCGTTGTACACGAGGATGAACACGATGATGCCGACCGCCGCAAGCCCTGGCGTGATCAGCGGCATCAGCACCGAGACCAGCGTGCGGATCGGACCGCACCCGTCGAGCTGCGCCGCCTCGTCGATCTCGACGGGAATGCTGCGGAAGAACCCATCGAGCAGCCACACCGCGACGGGCGTCAGCATCAGCCCCTCGACCAGCCCGAGCCCCATCGGCGAGTTCATGATGCCCACCGCCCGCACGAGCAGGAACAGCGGCACGATCGCCACGACCGGCGGCGCGATGTACGCCGACACGATCAGCAGCAGCGTCTGCCCTCCGCCCACGCCGAGCCGGGCAATCGCGTAGTTCGCCGGCACCGCGATCGCGAGCGCGACGAGCACGGCGACCACAGCGACGAGCAGCGAGTTGCCGAGGTACGTGAAGATCGGCCAGTTCGCCATCGCCGATGCCCAGTTCTCGACGGCGAGCCGGGCGGGAAGGATCCGCGTCGACAGGATGTCGTCGGGCGACTTGAACGACGTCGCCACCAGGTACAGGATCGGCGTCACCGCGATCGCGATCGCGACGACCAGCACCACCCACTTGGCCGTGAGCACCGCGCGCGACGACGATCTCCGCGACCGATGCAGGCGGGATCCGGGAAGCACAACCGCGCGCGTCGCATCGCTCCGCGCAGTCGAGTCAGGAAGGAGAGTCACAATATGCCCTTCTGCACACGACGGCCCGCCACGACGTCGCGGCGCGTTCGTCGGCCACCGACGCTGTGCCTCTCTGCACAGACGGAACAGGGCGCGAGACGCGATCGGCGTTGGTGCCGTGCAACAGCGCCCCCATCAGTACAACGTGCTCGGCGGCGGATCCACGCGCCACGAGCGCCGCTCGTCCCAAGAATCGAGTGCTCACGATGCCCCTTCCTGCGCCCGGCGGCGCACGGCGTTCAGCGGCAGGATCACGATGGTGACGAGCACGAGGAACACGATCGTCTGCGCGGCGGCCATGCCGATGTCGAAGGTCTGGAACCCGGTGCGATAGATGTCATAGCTCGACACCGTCGTGTCGAACCCGGGGCCGCCGCCGGTCATGAGGAACACCAGGTCGAACACCTTGAACGAGAGCACGACCTTCAGCAACAGGGTCGTGAGCAGCGACGGCAGCAGCAGCGGCAGGGTGACGCGTCGGAACACCTGGAGCGCTCCCGCCCCGTCGACCTGCGCCGCCTCGTAGACCTCGGCGGGCAGCGTCTGCAGCGCCGCGAAGACGAGCAGCGCACAGAACGGCGCCCATTGCCACGCATCGACCACGATCACCGAGATCATGGCGGCCGGGCTCGAACCGAGGAACAGGAACGGCTCGGCACCCGCTGAGATCGTCTGGATCACGTTGTTGAACAGACCACCGGTCGGTGCCAGCATCAGCCGCCAGATCACCCCCGCCATCACGGGCGGGGTCATCAGCGGCAGCAGAAGCAGCACGCGCAGCACCCGCCCCGATCGCACGGATACGTCGAGGCACAGGGCGACGACGGATCCGCCGGTCAGCGCGAGGATCGCCGACGCGAGCGCGAACACCACCGACCGTCCCAGCGACGGCAGCGTCACGCCGTAGCTGAGCAGCGCGGCGTAGTTCGCCCCGCCGACCCAGTCGGTGAACTGCTGCCCGAGGTTCGAATCGGACACCGACGCCGCGATGCTGAACACGAGCGGATACACGGCGATGATGCCGACGGCGACCACCGCCGGAATGAGCATCGCCCGCCCCGCCCAGGCCGTCCGGTGCGCGGGGCGCCGGACGGCCTGCCTGATGCGCGTGGCCATCATGCTCAGCCCGCGAGCGGCTGCCACGTGTCCCACGTGTCAGCCACGGCTTCCTCCGCGCTGAGATTGCCCTGCAGCATCAGCGCGAGGTTGTCGCCGAGCGTCTGGATCATCTCGGGCGCCGCCGGACTGGTCGGCCACGACTGCGCGTTCGGCAGCACCTGCTCGTTCACCTCGGCCACTTCGGGCACGAGCTCTGCGTAGTCTTCGCTCTCGAGCGTCGACGTGCGCGTGGGGTCGATGCCGGACCCGGTGGTGGTGATGAGCATCTCGTTCGTCTCGGCCGACGAGGCGAACGCCACGAACTCCTTCGCGAGATCCTCATCTGCCGCGTTCGGGCTGATGCCCATCGCCCACCCGGCGTTCAGCGCGCCCGACACCGATCCCTCCGGTCCGAGCGGCAACGGGGCGACGCCCCAGCCGTCGACGATCTGCGACTGCTCCGGATCCTGCGCGAACACGCCCAGGTCGGTCCAGAACTCCATCATGCCGACTTTTCCGGCCAGGAACTGCGGCAGCGCCTGCTCGAAACCGATCTCGAGCGGGCTCGGCAGGGCGTACTCCGAGACGTCGAGCATCGCCTGCGCGGCCTCGACGGCCACGTCGCTGTCGAGCTGCGGCATCTGTGAGTCGATGGGCTCGCTCGACATCGTCGCCAGCCGGTTGAAGAACGACGAACCGATGTTGAACGCGCTCTTGGATCCGAGCAGCGCCGTGCCGTAGACCCCGTCGGCGCTCTCGTTCTCGGTGATGGTGCGAGCGACGTCGGCGTACTCCTCCCACGTCGTCGGCACCTCGACGCCGTTGCGCTCGAAGATCTCCTTGTTGTAGAAGAGCACGTGCGTATCGCCGTCGATCGGCAGCCCGTACGTCTTGCCGTCGTACTGCGTGTACGGCTGATAGACCGCGTCGATGAAGTCGGCCTGGTCGATGTCGCCGTCTTCTGCGACCCAGTCGGTGATGTCGGCCAGCGCACCCGCTTCGGCGAGCACCCCGACCGTCGGATACCAGTACTGGATCACGTCGTACGCGCTCGTTCCCGACTGCACGTCGAGCGTCACCTTCGACTGGATCTGGTCGTAAGGCACGACCTCAGCCGTCAGGTCGACGTCGTGGGTCTTCTCGAACTCCTCCTCGAGGATCTTGCCCGCGCCCTCCTGCGGCGCCGCGATGAGCACGCTCAGCGTGCCCGCTCCCTCGTCGTCGGACGCCGATCCGGAGCATCCCGCGACAACGATCACCCCGGCGGTGACCGCGGACGCCGCGATCAGGCGGTAAGACGACCTGCGTCGTTGCACAGTCATCATGTTTCCTTTCGTCTCGTGAGCGAAGTCCGCTCACTCCTTGCGGTGATCGACCGCTCGGGTCGGTTCGATGTCGATCGCGTGCCCGCTTCCGCTCTCGATGACCACGCCGAGCTCGGGTCGCGCGTCGAGGTAGTAGAACTCGATGCTGTCGGCGGTGCGCCCGCCCATCACCTTCGGCGCACCGAGGTCGTTCACGAGCTCCTCGGCCTCGGCCTGGTCGTGCTTCATCACGGCGATGTGCTGCACGCCCTCGCCGTGCTCGTCGAGGAACTCCTGGTAGATCGACGCTCCTCCGGTGGGTTGGATCAGCTCGAAGCCGAGGTCGCCGACCATCGTCTCGGCCGCGTTCATCGTGAACTCGGCCTCTTCCCCGCGCAGGTGCGTGTGGTGCAGGAACGGCGCCTTGTACTCGAAGACCTTCCACGGCCCCCATCCCAGGCGCTCGCTGTATTCCTTCATCGAGCGCTCGAGGTCGCGCACGACGATGCAGATCTGGCTGATGGTGTGCTTCGTTGCGGTGTTGTCAGTCATGTTCTCTCCTCATCGAGTGGGTCATACGGTTGGGAAAAGCGGCGTCAGACCATGAGCGCCACCACGTCTTCTTCGTTCGCGGGCCGGTCTTTCGGCGAGGGGATCTCGCCGGTCACGGCGCCGTCGTGCATCACGAGGATCCGATCGGACAGGCCGATCAGCTCGAGCAGGTCGTCGCTCACGAGAACGATGGCTGCCCCCTCGTCGGTCAGGTCGCGCAGCAGCTGATAGATCTCCTCCTTCGCGCCGGCGTCGACCCCGCGCGTGGGGTTGTTGGCGATGATCACCTGCGCCCCCTGCGAGAGCCATTTCGCGAACACGACCTTCTGCTGGTTGCCGCCCGAGAGCGTGCGCACGCGCTGATCGATCGAGCGCATGCGCACGCGCAGCCGGTCGGTCCAGGAACGCGCCTCGGACACCTCCCGCGAGCGCTGGCGGATGCCCAGTCCGGGCCGCGCACCGAGGCGCACCTCGTTGACGTTCTCGGTGATCGACAGTCCGAGGCTCGCGCCCTCGGCATGACGGTGCAGGGGGATGTACCCCATGCGCGCCTTCACCCGCGACGAGACGCTGTGGCGCACGTCGACGCCGTCGACCATCACGGATCCGCCGGAATCGGTCGCCCCGAACAGGGCCGCGGCGAGCTGATTCTTCCCAGATCCGAGAAGCCCGCCGATTCCGACGATCTCGCCGGCGCGCACCTCGAGGTCGGTCGGCTGCAGCCCCGGCGCGCTGACGCCGGCGGCCGACAGCCGCACCTTCTCGGACGGGCCGGACTGACGCGACTTCTGATAGACATCGTCCGCGCGTTCGCGCCCCACCATCAGGCGGTGCAGCTGCGCCTCGGTCGTCGACGGCGGCACCTCGTCGACGACCTTGCCGTCCTTCAGCACGTACAGCCGATCGGAGTTGTCGAGCAGCTCCGGCAGCCGGTGCGAGACGAACACGAATCCCGTTCCGGCTGCGCGAAGCCGCACGAGCAGGTCGAAGAAGATCGCGAGTTCGCCGCCCGACAGCGCAGCCGTCGGCTCGTCCATGAGGATCACGGGGTGCGAGGTCTCGAAGATCCTCGACAGCGACACGGCCCGTGCGATCTCCAGCAGCTGCCGCTCGCCGAACGAATAGTCACCGACAGGTCGGTCGACGTCGTAGTCGAGCCCGAGCTCATCCAGCAGCGCGCGGGCGTGCGCGCGGGCTTTCGCGGCGCGGAACACGCCCGCCGTGCTGAATCGGTCCTCCGCTCCCAGGCACAGGTTCACCGCAACGGACAGCCGCCCGATGAGGCTCTGCTCCTGGAACACCCGGAAGATCCCGCGCTCGGCGCCGTCGATCAGCGTGCCGAGCGCGACGTCTTCGCCGTCGATCCGCACGACGCCGTCGGTGGGCTCGAGCACGCCGCACATGATGTCCATCAGCGTCGACTTGCCCGCGCCGTTCTCACCGATGAGACCCACGATCTCGCCGGCGAAGACCTCGATCGACACGTCGTCGAGCACGCGGGTGGTATCGAAGACCTGACCGACGCCGTGCGTCGCCAAGCGCGGCATCCTCTCGGGCTGCGTCATGATGATCCTTACTTCTGGCCGAGCGACGATTCACCGGCGCGGGTGAGCGCGATGACGCTTCCGAGAGGGTTCGCGGCCGCGTGCTCGAGGTAGGTTGCCGAGACCGATTCAACGGCGCCATCGGCGAGCTCCGATGCGAGGGTCTCGGGCAGCTCGTACCCGTCGGGCTTCGCCTCGTCGATGCGGCCCCAGTAGTCATCGGGGTCGATGGGGGTGAGCGGAATCTGCGTGTCCCACTCCTCGCCTGACAGCGCCCGTGACATCGCGGTCCAGTCCCACGGCAGCGGATCGGCGTCGTAGACGACCGACTGATACTCGTCGGATGCCTCTGCCGTATCGATCGTCAACGAGTCCTGGAACATCATCGTCTCGGCCGCCGAGTACTCCTCGCCCTCGTAGGCGTCGTACAGGCGCGCGACGTTGTAGCCGCCGAACCAGGATCCGTGGATCGCGACGGTCGCCGCCGCGTTGCCGCCGGCGCTCATGTCGTCGAGGAACTCCTCGATCGCGTCGATGC
>Ga0308157_10005901_pt1 | contig 15003 bp, 10 predicted proteins | sample PhyBR1_FD_201035 | JGI IMG/M metagenome (GOLD analysis project Ga0308157, IMG submission 201035) | Phyllosphere microbial communities from UC Gill Tract Community Farm, Albany, California, United States - DLSLB.R1 | ecosystem: Host-associated > Plants > Phyllosphere > Unclassified | place: USA...
GAGTCCAGGGCCTCGGAGACGCCGATGGTAAACACCTCGGCCGCATCGCTCGAGGTGCCGAGCGCCGTGATCTGTCCATCGGCGGCGAGCGACCAGTAGCCGCCGGCGGCGGTCTGGAGCTTGATCTCGTCGCCGGCGGCGAGCAGGCCAGCCAGCGAGACAAAGGTGCGATCGGTGGCAAAGGCAGGCTCGGGTTGGGTGATCGACACTGGCGTCTCTTCGGGCACGTTGACGCTCGATACCGCCGTCGTGCCCCAGCTATACGCCATCGAGAACGACTTGACGGCGGCCGGCCAGGTATCGCCGAAGGTCATGCTGTCTGCCGTGAACGACAGGCTGCCGTTCTCCACCAGCGCCGCCACCTTGGCCGTGACGTCGACCGGTCCGTAGGCGGCGGCGATGATATTCAGGGCGCGCGGGTCGAGCGACGCCTGGCCGGCAGGTGCGGCCGGGTCGTAGTCGATGTGCAGAAGCTGGTTCTCGGTGGTTGCGGCCATTTGCGGCTTGCGGTCGCCGTACTGGTAGACCACGTGCAGCGTCTTGCGCATGGCTGGCCAGCCATCGCCGAACACGCTGCTCGATGCGCTGACCGACAGCCTGCGCCGGCTGACGCTGGCGCGGACGATGTCGGTGACGTCCTTCAGGCCATAGAAGGCGCTCAGGATGTGCAGCGGCGGACGGTAGCCGAGCGTATAGGGATTGCCCTCGACGACGATGTCGATGAACGGCACCTGGCCGGCGTAGCTTGCCACGACGACGAAGGCACTGCGTTTGCCTTCGACCGTGGCGCCGAGGGTGGCGCGGTCGGCGACCAGGGACAAGGTGCCGGTCGTCGCGTCGACCAGGCTGCGCACCGTAGTGCTGACGTCGGCCGGGCCGAAACTTGCGCCCCACACGGTCAACGCCGGCTGGGCGGCATCGCCTTCCAGCGCCGGGATGGGAGCCTGGGCGGCTTGCTCGAATTGCGGCACGCCGATGGTCAGCGTCTGGCCTTCCGAGGCCGTCGCCACGTATGTTGGGCCGCCGTCGTAGCGATAGACGACCGTCAGCGTCTTGTCATGGCCAACCCAGGTGTCGCCGAACGCCTGGTTGCTTGCCAAAACAGTCAAGGATTCTGGAAAGGCCTGACGGTTGACCAGCTTGATGACTTGGGCAGTCACTTGCTTGAGTCCATACGCTGCGCCAACGATCTGCAGAACGCCTGTGTTTTGGGTAGCCATACTTGAATCTTCTTTCCAGAATGAATAACATGCTTTACGTCAATGGCGACGATGGCGGAACGCTTGTTCTCTTGCGCTGCATCTTCGCTATGAGCAATAGTTTGCAAACTCCGTGCCAGCCCGAAACATGGCGTCGAAGCAACAAATCGAAGGATTTGGTCGACTATTTATGCCAATCGGGTGTAAAACAGCGGTGTTTTTACATGTCAACGACGACGTTGACACGCTGGGTGGTCGAATCACGGGGTCAAGAATGTGTGTTCGGCAAGTTTCTTTTCCTGTAGTATTTACGGCGCCTGCGCCGACCAAACGAGCCGCAAATGACTTCTTCGCCTGACTTGACTGCCACTCCCAGTACCGAGCGCTATCGCCTCGGTAAACTGCTTGGGAATGGCGGTTTTGGCGACGTGCATGAGGCGTGGGATCCGGCGCTGCAGCGCACAGTCGCCATCAAGCGCCTGAAGCCTGACGTGGTGCGCGACCAGCCGGACAACCTGCTGCAAGAGGCCCGCGTTGCGGCATCGCTGCGGCATCCTGCTTTCATCCAGATTTATTCGCTCGAAGACGACGGCCATAGCAAGTCGATCGTGATGGAGCTGGTTGGGGGGAAGACCCTGCATCAGCTGCTGTCCATGACCAAACTGTCACGGGATCAGATACTTGATATCGTTTGCCAGCTAGCGGACGCGATGGCGCAGGCGCATGCGGCGGGATTGATTCATGGGGATTTGAAGCCGGCGAACCTGATGATCGAGCCGTCGGGGCAGTTGCGCATCATGGATTTTGGGCTAGCGCGCAAGATTGATCCGCTGGCGACCGAGTCAGGGGATGTGCTGCAGACGCAGGGCACGATTGCCTATCTCGCGCCTGAAATTTTGAATGGCAAGCATCCGAGTACGCTTAGCGATATTTACGCTGTTGGCGTACTGATGTACGAGATGATGCATGGGGAGCGGCCGTTTGCGCATTTGCATGGGTTGGCGTTGGCGGCTGCACAAGTGCAGTCCTCATGTGCGCAATGGGCCATTGCTCCGGATGCTGATCAGGACATGGTAACGTTGCTACGCGCAATGTGTGCCCCGGATCCAGCTATGCGTATACCGACGATGCAAGCCGTCAACGAGGCTGCGCGAGCGTTGCAAGGACCAGACTCTACAGTGCCCCAAAGACTCCTGTCCCTGACTGCGACTAAAAAACCGTCTATGTCTCGCTACATTTCGCGAAAGATTATTTACTGTTCTTTAGGATTTTTACTGGTTTTAGGTGCTACCGCATATTGGGGAACCACCGAAGAAATTACTCGCCAATGGTTGCCTCCAATATCCGATTCGGCGCATATGTCAAATGGCATGGCAGCACTGCGTCAGTTTGATAGTGATGGCAGCTTAGATATTGCGATTGAGAATTTTAATGCTATCCTAGCAAAACAGTCCAATCATGCAGCTGCATCGGCCGGCTTAGCGTTGGCCTATGCACTACGTTTTGCGGGCGATCGCAGCGACGCAAGTTGGTTACAACGTGCCGACGCTAGTGCTCAGGCAGCAGTGGCTCTTGATGACCAACTAGCACTCGGCTATGCCGCCAAATCTTACGTACGCTGGCAACAAGTCCGAAACGAGGAAGGGCTGCAATTTGCAAATCAGGCATTACAACTCGACCCTACCAATCTTTTTGCTCATAATACCAAGTGCGGAATTCTACTTCATTTGCAGCGCTACTCGGAAGCCGAGCTTAGTATCGAAGCCGCCCGTAAGGCACACCCAACAGAACGTCTATTTGTTGATCAATTGGGCGAGCTACGCTATCGACAAGGCGACTATATGGGTGCTGAGCAGGCTTTCCGCCAAAGCATTAGATTGGCTCCAGACGCCGTATACTCCTACGCCAACTTAAGCATGACATTGGTACGACTGGGACGAGATGACGAAGCATTACAAGTGCTTCAACAAGGATTACAGGTGCGTCCCAATGGACACCTTTATAGCAATCTTGGAACAGCATTATTCAGTCGAGGTGACTATATCGGTGCGGCCAAAGCATTTGAACATGCCGTATCTGTTTCAAAAGGTAACAGTATTGCATATTTGCGGTGGGCAAATTTGGCAGATACACTCCGCTGGATTCCAGGTCGCGAATCAGATTCCCAGCAAGCCTATCGCAAGGCAGCTGCATTAATAAAGCCCTTATTGGAGCGCGCTCCAGACAACGCCACACTCATTTCACGTATGGGTTTATATGCAGCTAAACTAGGCGACAAGGACGTTGCATCTGTAATGAGTCAAAAAGCAGTATCTGCCAAGCCGTCCAATGCGGATATTCGCTTTCGTGCTGCCATAGCCTACGAAATAACGGGGCAGCGCGATTCGGCGCTGCTAGAGTTAACTACAGCACAGCAGCTTGGCTACCCCAGGAAATTAATCGGGACCGAGCCCGATTTATTGGCACTGCGGAGCGATCCGCGGTTTGATTTACTCAAAATGGAAGAGGAATAATGGCACAACCATTGATGACATTGACAGCAAGCTTCGACGTTAATCAAGTAGACGACGGTATCGACTGGGTATTTGCGGACATCGATTCCGCCATCAATTCCGGGCATAATTCTCCAGAACCTTACTGGAATCGTGACATTAACTTCTCCGCTGGCCAAGTTTTCCGAATTGCCATTAATGCAACTGATAAAAATAAAACCGGCTTTGACTCACTGGAAGTGATCGATTGCTGTTTGATTACTCGGCCTCGCATTCTGAGTTGCGGGCCAGACGTACGTACCCACTATGGCATGCCTTCCCTCTTCGTTGACGAAGAAGGAAAACAACTCGGCGCGCTGTATCAAATCAACCCTTCAGCATTCTCTATCCATAGCACTGGCGTCGACCCCAAAAAAGGAAAACGCGTCACGCTACTTTGGGACGGCAAGCTTACTGTCGGCCCTTATAACGGATTTTGGGATATATCTTTCTATGTCACCGTACGTATTAAACGTACTGGCGAAGAACTGGAACAACTGCGGGTATTCTATTTTGACCCTGAAGGCGAAATCGGTAATGGCACCTACCCTCCGAATTGAAAGATTAAATTAAATTCAGCCAAAGCCTAAAAGGCTCACATGACGCCTTAACGCCTCCGCCGGCGTCATGAGCCTTGAAGCACACCGCTGGAGATCACCCTCACAAGCCGTCCAGGCTGCACGAATCTCTTCCTCCGAAATATTGGCAGGAAAACGAATCCGAGGGTGAGCCTCCAGCAACTTATAAACCGTCGGTCGAGAGATCCCCAGCGCCTTGGAAGCAGCCAGAATCTGCCACTGACTCTTCTCCATCGCCTCCACAAGATCGTCATCGCTCAACTCCGACACCTTGCGCCGCACCGGCCTCGCTGCGGAAGCAGAAGCAGAGGCCGCAACACCAGCAGGACCAATCGGCGGCGCCACCGACATCACGACCGACTGCTCCAACACCGGCACAATCCCCGCCTGCAAATCCAGCGCCACCCGCCGCATCGCATGCCCCAGCTGCCGCACATTCCCCGGCCAGTCCCCATTGAACACCTGGCTCAGCAAGTCAAATGGCAAACTCCACGCATCTCCCGCAGCCTCGGCCTCAAGAAAATGCCGCACCAGCACCCCAATATCCTCACGCCGCTCGCGTAACGCCGGCACCCGAATCACGAACGCCTCAAGACGCCGCCGCAGCGCCTGATTGAACCCACCCGCCCCCAAATCCTGGTCGGTTGCCGCAACGATCCGCGCATTCGACCTCGCATCCGCGCTCGCCCCCAGCGGCCGATACTCGCCGCTCTCGAGCACGCGCAACAACATGGCCTGCACCGACGCCGGCGTATCCCCGATCTCGTCCAGGAACAAGGTCCCATCCTCGGCCTCGGCAAACCAGCCACGCCGGTTGTTCGCCGCCCCGGTATACGCCCCCTTGACCGCCCCAAACAGCTCGGCCGCCGCAAGCGACTCGCTCAGGGTCGCCATATTGATCGCCACAAATCGCCCGCTGCGACGCGCGCTGAGCGCATGAATCGCCTGCGCCGCCACTTCTTTACCGCTGCCGGTTTCGCCCAGCAGCAGCACCGGCATGCTCGTCCCCGCCACCTGCGCGATCGCTTCGCGCATCTTGATCGCGCCATCACCGACGCCGATCAGTCCCGGCACGTTCGCCGCGCGCGGCAGGCTGCGCATCAGGTGCAGGCAGACGAAGATCTGGCTCCCGAGCCCGATCACGATGCCGCGATCGAGGTCGCCCGCCGTGAACTGGTCGGTCCCGTTCGACGACCGCCCATTGAGCTCGAGCCCCATCTTGCCGCGTACATGGTCGATCTGGATGCCGCCCTCGGCGACGAAGCGGATATGCACCGGCTCGCGCGTGATCGAGCGCTCGCCCAGCGGCGTGCCGTCATGCCCGGCGCCGGCGCGCGCGAACAGCGGCGCGAACCGGTTCATGGCGATCGCACCGCCCGCGGCTGGGCCGAGCATCTGTTCGCCGATCCGTTCGCGCTGTGGGTGCCACAGGATCGTGATGGCGAGCACCGGCGCCGACGCGAAGTCCTCGGCCATCCCATAGCTGGTCAGTGTGGCGTCGGGATCGCTCACGCTTGTCCGCTCACGAAGTGGGCTCCTGCTGCATCGAGATATTCCTGAAACATGGGCAATGTCGGCGCTATCCGCTTGATGAAAAATATACACAAATTCTAACCGATCGAAGCGCCTTGGCGGTTGTCTTGAGACCCATGAAATTGTCATCATTTGGTCAGCACGAGCAGGCCAATCCCGCTATGCTGCATCGGCCACGCTACCATGCCACACACGAAGGAAAATCCATGCAGATCCACACCCTGCGCTGCTTCGGTGCCATCCCGGGCGCCGGCAATCCAGCCCTCGTGATCGAAGACGATCGCTCGCTTCCCGCCGCACGCCAGGCCTTCGCGCGCGAGCGTGACACCACCTGTGTGTGGATCGACCCATCGCTTGACGACGGCATCGCGGCAATCGTCGACTTCTACTATCCGCACACGCGCAGTCCCCTATGCCTGCACGCCACGCTGGCCGCGGCCGAGCGCCTGTTCGCGCGCGCCGACGCGCATCCACCCTTGACCGTGAAAACCGCCATGCACGGCCAGCCGCTCGCACTGACGCGCGAAGGCGACGACCTGTTCGTGCGCCTGGCGCCGCAGGCCGCGCCGCAACCGTTACTGACGCCCGAACTGCCGGCGCGCCTGCTCGGCATCCCCGCACACGCCATCGTCGCGCCAGTGCAAGTGGCCTCGGTCGGCAGCCCGAAGCTGCTGGTGCAAGTGCGCGACGCCGCCACCCTGCACGCGCTGTTTCCAGACCTGGAAGCGATCGCGCAGTGGGGCCAGCAACACGGCGTGAACGGCCTGTATGCCTACTGCCGCCTGGCCGACGAAACGAGCACGCACTTCGAAGGCCGCAACTTCAACCACCTCGACCCACGCCTCGAAGACAGCGCCACCGGCGTCGCAGCCGGCGCCCTCACCGCCTTTTTCGGCCACGGATTGACCCTGCGCCAGGGCCGCGCAACCGGCCACGACTGCCTGATCCGCACCCTGATCAACGACGGCGACGTGCTGGTCGGCGGCCGGGTCGAGGCGATGTGACACGCATCTTTGTCACGCTTTGTCGTCACTTGGCCGAATAAACTCAAGCTATAGCAATACACCGTTGTGTTATTGCTACATTACGATGGTTACCGAAGCGACAATTGAGTAATATCCGAATTTCCTTCGGAGAAAATCGTGATTAAACTCAAAATAATGTCTGGTTCGGTGCTGTTTGCCTTATATGGTAGCGCCGTCCTCGCCGCCCTCGTTCCCACCATCGCCCACGCGCAAACCGCGCCTGCCGTCAGTGGCGAGGTGATCCCCAGCGTCAGCGTGGTCGGCTCGCGCCGCGTGGGCGCCGCATCGAGCACCGACACCCCGGTGGCGATCGACTTCATTCCGATGACGAAGGCGGCCGAGCAAAGCGGCCAGTTCGACCTGGCGCAGGTGCTGTCCAACCTGTCCCCCTCGTTCAACTCGACCCGCCAGACCGGCGCCGACGGCGCCGACCTGATCGACTCGGCCGCCCTGCGCGGCCTGGGCTCGGACCAGACCCTGGTGCTGGTCAACGGCAAGCGCCGCCACACGGTGGCGCTGGTGAACCTGTTCGGCGCGCGCAACCGCGGCAACACCGGCACCGACATGAACGCGATTCCCGTGATGGCGATCCGCGAAGTGCAGGTGCTGCGCGACGGCGCCGCCGCCCAATACGGTTCGGATGCGATCGCCGGCGTGATCAATATCGACCTCAAACGCAGCCTGGGCTGCGAATCGGTGCTCGGCTACGGCCAGTACACCGCAGGCGACGGCGAGAACTGGCTGGCCTCGGCCTACTGCGGCGTGGCGGTGGCCGGCGGCGTACTGGGCATCACCGGCGAATACTACGATCGCGGCCGCTCGAACCGCTCCGAACCGGGCAACCCGCGCATCATCGGCGACACCAAGTCAGAGAACCAGACCGTCTACCTCAACGGCGAATTCCCCACTGGCCCAGGCAAGCTGTATTTCACGGCCGGCGCGCAAAAGCGCGACGCCTCGTCGGCCGCCTGGGGCCGCGAAGGCCTCGGCTCCGAGGACATCCCGTCGCGTAACTCGGCGGCGATGTACCCGGACGGCTTCGTCCCCTTCATCGACGGCGACGTCGACGACCGCTGGGGCACCGTCGGCTACCGCTGGGCGGTGGGCGAATGGAATGCGGATGTGTCGCAGACCTACGGCTACAACCGCCTGAAGTACGACATCAACAATACGCTCAACGCCTCGATCGCCAACCTGGATCTGATCAACGGCGGCCCGGGCGTCAGCGCCAGCCGTTTCAACGCCGGCGGCTTCTCGTTCCAGCAGTCGACCACCAATCTCGACATCAGCCGCTTCTATGGCGACATATTGAAAGGGATGAACGTCGCCTTCGGCCTCGAGCACCGCCGCGAGAACTACAAGATCTTTGCTGGCGAAACCGGATCGTGGATCGACGCCGATGGCGTCAGCGAAGGCGGCAACGCCGGCAGCCAGGGCTTCCCGGGCTTCCAGCCGGGCGACGAGACCGACAGCGACCGTCACAGCAATGCCGCCTACGTCGACATCGAAACCGATGTCACCGACCGCTTCAAGGTCCAGACCGCGCTGCGCCACGAACGCTATTCGGACTTCGGCTCGACCACCACCGGCAAACTGGCCGGCGCATACCGCGTGGCGCCGAACGTGCTGCTGCGCGGCTCGGCCAGCACGGGCTTCCGCGCACCGTCGCTGCAACAGGTGTACTTCTCGTCGACCTTCACCGACTTTGTCGGCGGCCAGCCGCTCGACGTCGTGCTGGCGCCGAACGGCGGCCCGGTGGCCAACGCCGCCGGCATCCCGCAGTTGAAGGACGAGGAATCGAAGAGCTATACGCTGGGCCTGACCTGGTCGCCGACCGGCTCGACCTCGGTGACTGCCGACCTGTACCGCATCGACATCGACGACCGCATCGTGCTGTCGGGCCGCTTCGACGCCGACAACTACCCGGCGCTGGGCGCCACCCTGCAGCAGCTGGGCGTGGGCCAGGCGCAGTTCTTCGTCAACTCGGTCGACACCAAGACCCAGGGCCTGGACCTGACCGTGTCCAACCGCAGCAAGGTGGGCATCGGCAATCTGACCACCTTCCTGGCCGTCAATTTCAGCAAGACCGAAGTGCAGCGCGTGAAGGCGCCGGCGGCGCTCGAAGGTTTCGAGGACGTGCTGCTGTCGGAACGCGAGCGCCTGTTCATCGAGGAAGGCGCGCCGCGCCGCAAGGCCACGCTGGGCCTCGACTGGACGCAAGGCCAGCTCGAGACCTCGCTGCGCGTGATCCACTTCGGCCCGCAGACCCTGGGCACCTTCTCGGGTCCGCCGGTGCCGAACCAGAAATACGAAGCCAAGACCTCGGCCGACCTGTCGTTCACCTGGGCCTTCACCGAGAAGACCCGCCTGACCGTGGGCGGCACCAATATCTTCGACGTCAAGCCTACCCGCCAGGACGCGAACGAGACCGACAACGGCTTCAAGTACGAGAGCGTGCAGTTCGGCCTGAATGGCGCGGCGATGTTCGCGCGCCTGGCGCACAGGTTCTGATCGCGCGCGTCGCTCGAGCGTAGCGCAGGCGGCCCGCGATCTTCGCGGGCCGTTTTCATTCGTGTTGTCGCACCGTCCGGCCGACAAGCGATATCATGCTTTTCTTTTGACGTCGTAAGAAAGCCATGCAAAAACTGATCGCCGAACTGATGCGGCTTTATCTTCCCGCGGACACGCCGCCACCCGAGGTGCTGGCGGCGCACCTGCTCGGCCAGCAGAGCGTGCCCGTCAGCCTGACGGGCAACGACGGCCTGGCGCGCGCCATGATGATCCCCTTCCGCAAGGCCAAGGGAATCGATGGCGATGCCCACTGGCGGCGGCTGTGCGAAGTCGCCAACGCGCTGCAGGAGACGCTCGGCCTGCCCGCGCCGGCGGTGAGCATCTCGGGCGGCGACGCCTATTACCTGTGGCTGTCGCTGGCGACGCCGGTGCCGGCCGAGCGCGCCCAGACCTTCCTCGAACGCCTGCGCGACACGTACTTTCCCGAGATCGAACTGGCGCCGGACGCCGTGCAGGCGCCGGTGGCGCTACCGCCCTGCCTGCACCCGCGTACCGGCAAGTGGGCCGCCTTCATCCATCCGGGCATGGGCGCCTCGTTCGCCGACGAGCCGGGGCTCGACATGGCGCCGCCGCCGCTGGGCCAGGCGGCCTTTTTGGAAGGGCTGGAAAGCATCGGTGACGAGCAGTTCGAACGGGTCTTTGACGTGCTGGAAACGGGCCGCGAGAGCGAACCGGCAGTCGCGCCCCTGCTTACCCCGACGCCAGCGCAGCCCGTTTCACGCCATGCGCCGGCGGCCGGCCTGCTGCTCAAGGATGCGACGCTGGAAGACATCGTGCGCCATCTGCATGCGCTAAACATCGAACCCACTTTCCGTCACTTGCTTACGCCAGCGTGGCGTGACTAGCGAGGCGACCAGCGGGACGCCGCCCGATCGGCGGCCATGCGACACTGGCCCTGTCGAATCTCGCATGGAGGAAGCGATCATGACCTCGCCTGAACAGCAACAACCGGAACATCCCGAACAGCCGCCAACCGTCCAGCCGGATGAAGCCGACGGACTGAAAGACAAGAAACCTGAAGAGTTGACGCCGGAAGAACTGCGCCTGATGGCGGACACGATGCCTGGGGAAGGCCCGGGCGACTGAAGCACGACAGCCCACCGGATTTCCGGTGGGCTCCTTGCCGTTATTTGGTCACGGCGATCATCGAGCGCTTGCCGCCCTTGAAGGTGTACAGCGTAATGGTGCCGTCACGGATATCGCCGCGCTGGTCGAATGCGATCGGCCCGGTGACGCCCTTGGTCTGGATCTTGGCCAGCACCGGCAAATACCTGGCCGGCGCCGCCGATCCGGCCTTCACCATCGCTTCGGCCATGGCCATCGTCGCGTCATAGGCATACGGCGCATTGATCTGCACGTCGATGCCGAAGCGCTTCTTGTAGTCGGCGCGGAACCTGTCCATGCCGGCCTTGGCGTCGCCTTCCACGCCGCCCGCTTCCGCGCACACCACCTGCCCGTCGGTCATGGTGCCGCCCGACAGCTTGAAGATCTCGTCCGAGCAGATGCCGTCGCCGCCCATCATGCGCACGTTCATGCCCAGCTGCTTCATCTGGCGCAGCATCGGGCCGGCGGTCGCGTTCATCCCGCCGAAGAACACCAGGTCGGGCCTGGTGGCGCGGATGCGGGTGACGATGGCGGAAAAGTCGGTCGCCTTGTCATTGGTGAACTCGCGCGCGACGACGCTGCCGCCCTGCTTTTGCAGGCTCCGCGAGAATTCGGTCGCCAGGCCCTGGCCGTAGGCGGTGCGGTCGTCCACCACCGCCACCCGCCTGGCCTTCATGGGGCCGGTGGCGTAGCGTCCCAGCGCCTGGCCCAGCTGCACGTCGTTGGCGATCACGCGGAAGGCCGTGTTGAAGCCCTGCTGGGTGTATTTCGGGCTGGTGCTCGAGTGCGAGATCTGCGGGATGCCGGCGGTGTTGTAGATCTTGGAAGCCGGGATCGTGGTGCCCGAGGTCTGGTGGCCGATCACGCCATTCACCTTGGCGTCGACCAGCTTCTGGGCCACCGCGGTGGCCTGCTTCGGATCGGCCGCGTCGTCCTCGGCCACCAGCTGGAAGGTGACCTTCTTGCCGCCGATCGTCACGCCGCGCGCATTGAGCGCCTCGATCGCCATGCGCGCGCCGTTCTCGGTATCCTTGCCAAAATAGGCCACCGGGCCGGTCAGCCCCGCCACGTGGGCGATCCTAACCACTTCCTGGGCGGGCGCCACGCCTGCGGCCGTCGACAACACGGCCACAGCCAACATCTTCTTGTTCATCGATTCCTCGTTCTCTGCAATGCGGACCATGCATGGCCCGCGGAACCGATTATTCTACCGCGCGGGTGAGTTGAACGTCACGACCGCCTTCAATCCACCCAGGCGCGCCGAGGCATCGAGCACCAGGGTCGCGCCGTGGCGCTCGGCGATCGCCTTGATGATCGCCAGCCCCAGGCCGCTGCCGGCGGCCTCGCTGCCGGCCACGCGGTAGAAGCGGTCGAATACGCGTTCGCGCTCGTCGGGCGGGATGCCAGGGCCGCTGTCCTCGACCTGCACCACGATGTTGGCGCCCTCGTGCTGGACCGAGATGTCGACCGTGCCGCCGCCCGGCGTGTACTTGACCGCGTTGTCCACCAGGTTGCGCAGCAGGATCTGCAGCGCGTCCGGCTGGCCGGCGACGGTGGCCGGGTCGGCCTGCTGCACGCCCAGGTCGACGCCCTTGGCGGCGGCCACGCCGGCCAGGTCGGCCACGGTGCGGCGCGCCAGGTCGGCCAGGTCGACCGGGCGCGACACCGCGCCTTCGGCCGCCGTTGCCTCTTGCCGCGCCAGCACCAGCAACTGCTCGACCAGGCGCGTGGCGCGGTCGATGCCGGCCGTCAGGCGCCCGACCGCGACGCGGCGCGCGTCCGGATTGTCGGCGCGGTCCAGGCTCTGCGCCTGCAGGCGCAGCGCCGCCAGCGGCGTGCGCAGCTCGTGCGCGGCGTCGGCCACGAAATGCTGCTGGGCCTCGAAAGCGGTTTTCACGCGGCCGAACAGCAGGTTCAACTCTTGCACCAGCGGCCGCACTTCATCGGGCAAGCCGGTGTCGGACACCGGCGACAGGTCGTCGGCCTGGCGCGAGGCCACCTGCGAGCGCACCCGCGCCACCGGCTGCAGCGAGCCGCTCACGACCCACCACACCACCAGCATCAGGATCGGCATCATGACCGCGATCGGGCCCAGGGTGCGCAGCGCCATATTTCCCGCCATATTGCGGCGCACGGCCAGGTCTTGCGCGACCTGCACGGTCTGGTTCGAGGTCTGGATCGAGAACACGCGGTAGGTGGTGCCGTTGGCGCGCACATTGGAAAAGCCCAGCACCGCGCGCTGCGGCAGGCGCGCGCGCGAGACGCTGTGGAACATCTGGACCCCGTCGGGAGACCACATCTGCACCACCATGTCGTCGTTGCCGCTGGCGCTGCTGTCGGCTTCCAGGCGCGCGCGCGCCTCGTCGTTCGACAGCGGCGTGCCGGAACGCAGCGACAACGCCATCTGCTGCATGTGGTAGTCGAAGATCTGGTCGGCGTCATGCAAGGCGGTGCGGTAGGCGATCGTCGCCTGGGCCACCGCCGCGATCGTGATCGCCGCGAGCAGGAACCAGAGCAGGCGCCCGCGCAGCGAGTGCGTCATTTTCATGCCTTGGGCACCATATAGCCGACGCCGCGCACGTTCTGGATCAGGTCACTGCCCAGTTTCTTGCGCAGGCCGTGGATATACACTTCCACCGCGTTGCTCGAGACTTCGTCGCGCCAGCTGTACAGTTTTTCTTCGAGCTGCGCCCGCGACAGCACCGCGCCGGGACGCGCCACCAGCGCCTCGAGCACCGCCCACTCGCGCGCCGACAGCGACACTTGCGTGCCGTCGACCAGCACTTCGCGGGTGACGGGATTGATGGTGATGTTGCGGTATTCAAAGATCGGCTCGGCGCGCCCGGCGGCGCGGCGCAGCAGCGCGCGGATGCGCGCCAGCAGTTCGTCGAGGTCGTAGGGCTTGAGGACGTAGTCGTCGGCGCCGGCGTCGAGGCCGGCGATGCGCTGCTGGACCGAATCGCGCGCGGTGGCGACCAGCACCGGGGTGCGGTCCTTGCGCGTGCGCATCGAGCGCAGCACTTCGAGGCCATCCTTGCGCGGCAGCCCCAGGTCGAGCAGCACCAGGTCGTAGTTCTGGTTCTGCAGCAGGGCCGTGTCGGCCATCTCGCCGTCCTTGACCCAATCGACGGCGTAGTGCTCGGCCCTGAGCAGGTCGAGCACCACTTCACCGATCATCGTATCGTCTTCTACCAGCAGTAGCCGCATGAAATTCCCTGTTATGAAGCCCGTGCGGGTCGAGGACGCTATGCCTTCTTAACCAATCCGCACCGGAATGAAGATTTTGTCACCACCGCGCTGGATCAGCAAGGCCACCGACTTGCTGGCCTTGGACACCATGTCGCGCACCTGTTCGACCGAGTTGACCGGACGGCCGTTGACCGAGATGAGCACGTCGCCCGGCTCGATGCCGGCGATCATGGCGGCGCCGGACGCATCCTCGATCACCAGGCCGTTGGCGATGCCGCTGCGGCGGCGCTCGACCGATTCGAGCGGACGCAGGGTCAGGCCCAGCTTGGCGCTGTTGTCGGCCGCCTCGGCCAGTTGCGGTTCCTGGCCGCGGCGCGGCCGGTCACCCGCATTGCCCAGGGTGGCATCGAGACGCACCAGTTTACCTTCGCGCCAGACATCGAGCGCCACCTTGTCGCCCGGCTTGGACAGGGTCATCATGGCCGGCAGGTCGACCGACGAGACGATCGGCTGGCCATTGGCGCGGCGGATCACGTCGCCCGACTTCAGGCCGGCGCGTTCGGCCGGGCCGCCGCGTTCGACGTTGAACACCAGGGCGCCCTCGACCGATTCGAGCTTGAACGAATCGGCAAAGGCCTGGTCAACCTCTTGCACGCTCACGCCCAGCTTGGCGTGCTGCACCTTGCCGGTGGCGACGATCTGGTCCTTGATGCGCACGGCGAGATCGATCGGGATCGAGAACGACAGGCCCTGGTAGCCGCCGGTCATGCTGTAGATCTGCGAATTGATGCCGACCACCTCGCCGCGGGTATTGAACAGCGGACCGCCCGAGTTGCCCGGGTTGACCGCGACGTCGGTCTGGATGAACGGCACATTGGCATCCGAAATCGAACGGCCGGTGGCGCTGACCACGCCGGCGGTGACGGTGCTTTCGAGGCCGAACGGCGAACCGATGGCCAGCACCCACTCGCCCACCAGCAGCGATTGCGATTTGCCGATCGGCGCCACGGGCAGGCCCTTGGCGTCGATCTTGAGCACGGCCACGTCGGTGCGCGGGTCGGAGCCCAGGACCTTGGCGCGGAATTCGCGGCGGTCCTGCAGCTTGACGGTCACTTCGTCGGCGCCTTGCACGACGTGGGCGTTGGTTAGGATGACGCCGTCCGGGCTTACGATGAAGCCCGATCCGGCGCCGAAAACGGGAGCTTCACGACCGCGCTCGGCATAGCGCGGGTCTTGAAACTGCTTGAAGAATTCGTAGAAGGGATGGCTCGGG
>Ga0308157_10005902_pt1 | contig 15001 bp, 17 predicted proteins | sample PhyBR1_FD_201035 | JGI IMG/M metagenome (GOLD analysis project Ga0308157, IMG submission 201035) | Phyllosphere microbial communities from UC Gill Tract Community Farm, Albany, California, United States - DLSLB.R1 | ecosystem: Host-associated > Plants > Phyllosphere > Unclassified | place: USA...
CGCCGCCGCAGTCGGCATCTTCGTCGTCGCGTGGAAGGCACTCAGCGCCGAAGACGAGCTCTGGGTCGCCGACGAGGCGATTTCGACGCCCGACGCGTAAGACGTCACGAAAAAGGCGGGGTCCCCACAGGGATCCCGCCTTTTCTGTTCGGTCTAGATGATCGCCGCGAGGCGGCACGATCGTACCGATCGGGTTCGTTCGCTCGACGGACGCTACGCAGCACCCGTGAGAGGCGCACCCAGCCGATCGCGGCGCAGCGCTCGGCCGCGAACCGTTGGCGTGTGTGCTCCGCCAGTCAGATCACATAGGACTCGAGCGATTCCGGCGCGAAGATCTGTTCCGGAGTGCGCACCGTGTGCGACAGTCCCTGCTCACGGTGATAGCGAAGGAATGTCTCGAGCGTCACCCGATCAGCATCGCCGAGTCCGTACGACCAGTAGTCCGTGCCGAGCACCGAACGAGCGTCCTCCAGGTTCACCATGAGCCACGGATCCATCATCTGAAGAGCCGACGCGTCATAGATGCGATCGGTCGCCGACTTCTTCGCGGCATGCAGTGCCTTCGTCAGCGACTGCGCAACCCACGGGTAGCGATCGTAGACATCGCGGCGCACGACGACGACATGCATGATCGGGAAGATCCCGGTCTCACGGAAGTACGACGCCTCGGCCGCCTTCGCGTCAGGGAACAGGCGAGCAACGCTACCGCCAGATGGGTTGAACGAACTCGGGATCCGCGGGGCGAGCAGTGCATCGATGTCGCCCACCGCGAGCATCTCGGACAGCGTGCGCTCGTCGGGAATCGATTGAACATCGAACGGCACGTCGACCCTCGCTTTTTCGATACGACCCGGGGTTTCCTCACCTCCCGTGAAGTATGTCGCAGAGTCGAGCGCGACACCGTGGTGGTCAGCAAGGATTCCCCGCTGCCACACCACTGCCGTCAGCTGCATCTCCGGCATCCCAATGCGCTTGCCAACCAGATCGGACGGCTTCTCGATCCCGGCATCGGTATTGATGAAGATCCCCCCGTGCCGGAAGAAGCGCGATGTATACACAGGAAGGGCGACGAACGGGGCCGCATCCAGCGAACCAGCCTTGTCCAACACAGCGAGATAGGTCGAGAGCGACATCTCGGCCACGTCGAATTCCTGGTGCCGCAACATTCGGAAGAAGGTCTCCTCGACCGGCAGGCGCAAGTATGTAACGTCCGCACCGTCGACGGGGACGGAACCCTCCGCGATGTCACGCGTGCGGTCATAGTCACCACACGCGAATGTCAGGTGAATCCGGCTCATGAGTTTCCTCCTCGGAGTCCTTACGCGCTGGAGCTTCCCGGCACATGTCTGCCTAGTAGAATACACTTCTTCACGTGGGAAATCATCGCGGGGAAATGAGAAGAGCCGCTGCGATCGATGCAGTGACGGGCGTGTACGCATTCGCGCTCGCGGCATCGAGCGTCATGCTGACATTCATCGCGATCGGCGAGGGCCTCTCCCTTACGACAATCGCAATGTTGAGCGCGACCTCCGCAGCCACACAGTTCGGTTCTCGCGCAGCGATCACGGGCCTGTATCGAATCGTGAGCGACCGCACGATCATGGCGGGCGCACTCGGCCTCCTGGTCTTATCGATGATTGCCGTGCTCGTCTTTCCCGGCATCGCCGGTCTGCTCCTTGCACAGGCACTCCAAGGAGTCTCGCGCGCGGGGTTCTGGAGCGGCTCGCAGGTGCACGTACTGCGCAGCGCACGCAATCCCGCGCGACGCATGGCCATCAACCAGTTCTTCTCAGGCGGCCTCGGCGCGCTCGGCCCCGTCATGGCCGGCCTCGCTGCAGAGCGCGACCAACGGTCCGCCATCATCCTCGTCGCCATCGTGTCGAGCGTCGGCGCTGCAGGGTGCGTGCTGCTCACGCGCCACCCCGTTTTCGAACGGGTCACGAAATCAGCCGAGAACGGAGTCTGGCAGCAGCGCGGCGTGAGGATCGGATCCTTCGGCAGCCTTGCCGCCGGCGCGTTCAACTCCGTCCTTGTCACGTTCGTCCCGGTACTGTTCGATGGAATCGGCTGGTCTGAGGCCGCAGTCGGAACCCTCGTGAGCGTCGTCAACGCTGGCCTGCTGGTCGGATCCCTTGTGGCCGGTGCCGTGCGGCCATCCCTGTTCGCATTAACCGTGACCGCCGCGACGCTCGTGATCGCGACTGGGACGGGCGCGCTCGCGCTCACCGACGTGGCTTCACCCGTTGCCGTCGCGGGCGCGATCGCAGCCGGAGTAGCGTCCGGCGTGATCCTCACCCTCGCCCCCACCCTCGTCAGCAGATCAGCCCCCGAGCCGCTACGAGGCTCAGCGGTCGTATTCGCAGGGATCTTTCGCGCGGGCGCCCTCTTCGGCACGCCCATCATCGTCGCGGGAACTTCGCTGATACTCCCTCTGGCAGTCGCAATGCTCGTCGTCGGCGCGGCCTCCGGGATCCCCGGCGCGATTGCCGCCGGTCGATCACGGAACGAATAGTTGGCGGCGCCCAATCGCGCTCGGCACTTGACACACGACACTGTGGTGCAGAAAGATGTTCTGCACCACAGAAGTTAAATTTTTGATTCTGGACTGACGCAATACACGCACACGGACGTGCGTGGAGAGGAAAAGCCGTGAGCATCCACGTAGCTGGAGTGATCATCCTGGCTCTCGTATTCGTCGCGGGGACCTTGCGCCCCGTGAACATCGGAGTCTTCGCCCTGATCGCCACCTTCATCCTCGGCGTAACGCTGGGTGGCGAAGATGCCGATTCCGTCCTCGCCGGCTTCCCGGCCGACATCTTCGTCCTCCTTATCGGGGTGACTTACCTCTTCGGGCTGGCTGCAACGAACGGCACTCTCGAATGGCTCGTCGATAAGGCCACCCGGATGTTCGGCGATCGCCCAGCGCTCGTCCCGTGGCTGATCTTCGCGTTCTCAGCCATTCCGACACTCGCCGGGGCTCTTGGGCCGGCGGGCGTGGGGATGATGGCTCCGTTGTGCCTCCGCCTCGGCGAGCGGTACGGCCTCAGCCGCCGGATGTCCGCGCTGATGACCATGCACGGCTCATGCGCCGGAAACTTCTCGCCGTTGAACGGCCTCGCAATCATCGCGCAATCCGCTGCGTCGAACAACGGCATCGAGGTATCCTCGATGGCCTTGTTCCTCGGCAACCTCGCCTACAACATCGCCCTCGGCGTTTTCATCTACTTCGCATTCGGCGGCGTGAAGCTCCTCAAAGCCGCACGCGCGCAGAAGGTCGCCGCATCCGTCAACAATGGGAGCGCGCAGGAACCCGCGAACAGTGCCTTCACAGACCTGATCGGCCGTCCCGCAAAGAAGATCCGCGTCGACCAGGTGTTCACCATTATCGCGATCGTGATCGTTGCGATCGTCGCGCTCGGATTCAGCGTCGACCTCGGCTTCACGTCGCTCATCGCTGCGGCACTGCTCCACTCGATCTTCCCGAACTACTTCAAGGGCGCCGACAAGAAGATTGTGTGGTCGGTCATCCTGCTGATCGGTGGGATCATGACGCTCGTCGCCGCGATGGAGCGCTACGGCACCATTGAATGGGCGGGAAGCGGGATCGCGAGCATCGGATCCCCGTTGCTCGTCGCGTTCCTCCTCTGCTTCGTCGCCGCACTGACAAGTGCCTTCGGATCGAGCGCGGGCCTCATCGGCACGCTCATCCCGCTCGCGGTGCCGTTCATCGCGACAGGAGACATCAATGCGACGTGGATCGTGGTGGCGCTCTGCATCTCGGCCACCGTCGTCGATGCCATGCCGTTCTCGTCAGTGGGCGCACTCACGCTGTCCACCGCTCCCGAAGACGAACGCCCGAAGCTGATGCGCTTTCAACTCGGATGGGGCGCGGGGATGATCATCTCGGCTCCTATCCTCACCTGGCTCACGATCGTGCTCCCGAGCATGGCGTGATTGCACGGCCACGAAGACGGACGGAATACATATGACAATCGACAGTCGCACACAAGTCTCACTTTCCTCACGCATCCTCCATGCCGCCGGGCACGACGATCTCGTCTGGGGTCACGCTTCGGTTCGCGACCCCGAGGGGCGAGGGATCTGGATCAAGTCCGCCGGCTGGGCGCTCGGGGAAGTCACACCCGAACGTGTCCATCTCGTCGATGCAGACGGGGAGCTCGTTGAGGGCGAAGGCACGCCCCACAGCGAGTGTGCGATTCACTCGGAGATCATGGCGGCGCGTGATGACGTCGGCGCCGTGGTCCATACTCACCCGCCTCACGCCGTTGCGCTCGCCGCCTCAGGACAGGAGCTGAGGCCGGTCAGCCACGCCGCGAACATGTTCGTTCCGCCCGCCGTGCCGAGGTTCACCCGCACTGCCGACCTCATCCTGACCCGCGAGCTGGGCGCAGCAGTCGCGGCGACGCTCGGCGACGCTCGGGCGCTGTTCCTCGTTAATCACGGCATCGTGACTGTCGGTCGCGACATTCGCGAGGCGACGGTCGCAGCCGTCATCCTCGAAAACGCGTGCCGCCAGCAGATTCTGACGCACACAGCCGGTGGGTGGCCAACATGGTCCGTCGAGCAAGAATCCCTCGCCAAGCGAGGACACATTTACCATGATGCCGCGATCGAAAGCGTTTGGAATCACTTGGTCCGCGACCTCCCCGAGCAGTCGGGAACGAAACGATGAACGTCGTCCGAGAAGAACAGGAGCGCTGCCGTGGCTGATCATGGTTGGCTCGACGGGAAACGTGCGCTGATCATCGGCGCAGGATCCGGTATCGGCCGCGCCGTCGTCGACGCATTCATAGCGGAGGGCGCGCACGTCGCCGTTCTCGAACGGGACCCGAAGAAGGTCGCTGATCTAAGGAAACAGCTTCCCGATGTTCCTGTCGTGGAAGGCGATGCATCGACACGTGCAGCCAACGAGAGCGCCGTCCACGCCACGATCGACGCGTTCGGCGGACTGGACATCCTCGTCAGTTGCGTGGGAATCTTCGACTTCTACCGTGGTATCGGCGACATTGACGCCGACCACATCGACGACTCGTTCGACGAAATGTTCCGGGTCAACGTCAAGAGCCACCTCCACTCGGTCAAAGCCGCGCTCTCTGCGCTTCGCGCGTCCCAGGGCGTCGTGCTTCTCACCGAGTCGACATCTGCTTACTATCCGGGTCGCGGCGGCGTCCTCTATGTGCCGAGCAAGTTCGCGGTGCGGGGCCTCGTCGCGGCCCTCGGACATGAGCTCGCCCCGGACATTCGCGTCAATGGCATCGCGCCGGGTGGCACTGTCGGAACCGACCTCCGCGGAGCGAGCGCGCTCGGACTCGATACGACGAGTCTCGGCGAGATGCCGAACCGCGAAGCCGATGTCGCGGCACGCGTGCCGCTGAACGTTGCACTCTCGGGCGCAGATCACGCATGGAGCTACGTCTTCCTCGCGTCGGATCGTGCACGCGGGATCTCCGGAGACGTTATCCACACCGACGGCGGAATGAGAATCAAGGCATGACCCTCAGCGATTTTTCACGCGAACGCACACTGATCGCGGACGCGTGCCGCGTGCTCGCGGGGCGCGGCCTGGCCGATGGGGTTCTCGGCCACATCAGCCTCCGAATCGACGAGGATCTCCTCCTCGTCCGGTGTCGGGGACCCCACGAACGCGGGCTCGGGTACACAACGTCCGAAGACATTCGTCTCGTCGATCTCGACGGTCAAGCAGCGGCTCCGGGCGAACTAGACGGATGGACGGTCCCGAATGAACTGCCCCTCCACACCGAGGTCCTGCGCCGCCGGCCCGAGATCACCGCTGTCGTCCACGCACACCCCCCGCGCATCGTTGCGGCGGACCTTGCGGGGATTGATCTGCGCCCGATCGTCGGGGCGTTCGACATTCCTGGTACGCGTCTCGCCGCGGGAGGCATCCCCGTATACCCTCGCGGTGTGCTCGTACGAGACCAAGATCTCGCTACTGAGATGGTCGATGCGATGGGGACGCGTCCGCTGGTCCTGTTGCGCGGTCACGGTATCACCAGCGCTAGTTCGAGTGTGGAGCAGGCGGTACTTCAAGCCATCAGCATCGATATCCTCGCGGGACTCTCGCTCGATGTCGTTTCGGCGGGCGGAGTACTCGTCGACCTGCCGGACGCCGATATGGCGCAGCTTCCCGATTTGGGCGCAGGATTCAACATGATGACCGCATGGCGACATGAAGTCGCACGACTCGGCGGCGTCGTCGGTTCCTTCTGACGACGCGGACGAGTCCTACCTGTTCCGGCGCCGGCTGATGAGTGCGGCGCGAATGCGCCCGGCGACGGGCAGTCCTACCCACACGACGAAGGCCACGTTCACGATGGAGCCGATGACGACGCCGGCCCATGTCGGCAGCCCCGGAACCAGCGGCAGAACTACAACGCTCATGATGAGCGCAGGCGGGAGGAGAGACAGCCACACCATGATGGCCATCTCCCAACGTCGCGGAGGAGATGTCACGGCGTTACCCCTTCATTCTCGTCACGCCGAGCGAATGCCCGGCACCGATAAGCTGGACACATGAAGAACAGCGGCGTCATCGACCTTCCGACCACCGGACCGGCACCGCAGTATCCGATCGAGTCCGTCGACAACGCGCTCAAGATTATCCACCTTCTCGGGCAACACCCGACACTTCGGCTGACCGAAGTCGCCACCGCTCTCGGCGTCGCATCGTCGACGGCGCACCGGCTGCTCGCAATGCTGCAGTATCGGGGCTTCGTTCGCCGCGACACGACGTCCCAGGCGTATCGACCGGGGAGCGCACTGTCGTCGGTGTCGTTCGCGATCCTCCAGCGGTTCGACGTGCGCGAGACTCTTCGACCGCTTCTCATCACGATCAACGAAGAACTGCGCGAGACTGTCCACCTCGCGACTCTGGACGGGTCCGTCGTGCGCTTCATCGATGCCATCGAAAGTCCGCAGGCGGTGCGCGTCGTCTCACGTCTCGGCCGCACAATGCCGGCGAACTGCACCTCGTCCGGGAAATCCATGCTGGCGACATTGACACCGAACGAACTCCGCGAAATCCTACCGAACGACACCCTCGAGACCGTGACGGACAACTCGATCGGACGATTCGTCGACCTGCAGCGGGATCTTGAACTCGTGCGCGAGCGCGGGTATGCGGTCAGCGATGAAGAGAGCGAGAGCGGAGTATCCTCAGTGGCGGCGGCGTTCCCCGTCGGCTTGCTTCCGATGCGGCTTGCGGTCAACGTCTCTGTGCCGGTGAACCGCATGGACGCCACCATCGCGCGGCGCCTCGGTGAGCGGCTTGCCGAAGCCGTGGCAGACGCAACGAACACGCTGCTCTGAGTTCGGTCGCCGACGACCGGCGATCCCGTCACGCGTACGCGGACGGGATCGCCTTCTTTTTCATGTGGGAATGTCGTCACGCCGGAGCGATCGCCCCTTCGAGAGCGCGGACGACATCCGCCTTGTTCTCGTTGCTCGCTACAGCTCGGCGCACGGTGACGAGAGCCCGAGGCCAGTTCACGACAACGGCACCGGTGACCGATTCGCCGTCGGCCGAGTAGATCACGACGAATCGTCCTCCATCCGGCTCTCCGATCAGCTGCGAGCCGTCCGTTCCGGTACGGCCGACGACCTGGATCTTCCAGTCGTACTGGTCGCTCCACACGTACTCGACCGGCTCGTACGCACGTTCGTCGTTTGGTGCGAGGATGTTGCGAGCCACGAGTCGCGCCTGACCCGTCGCGCTCGTCCAGTGTTCAAGTCGCGTGGTCGCGAGACCATCGACGTGCTGCCAGCGACACACGTCACCGACCACGTAGACATCCTCCGTGCCGATCGCGCGGAGGCAGACGTCCGTCACGACCCCGTTATCGATCGTCAGCCCGGACGCCTCAAGCCACTCAGTGTTCACCATGGCGCCGATTCCGACGAGGACCGCATCGGCGGAGACCCTCTCTCCATCGGTCAGCGCGACGATCATTTCCACGCCCACCCGTTCAACCGCGGCGACCCCGCGACCGAAGCGCATGCGCACGCCCTCAGCAGCGTGTTTGGCCGCGAAGATCTCACCGATATCGTCGTTGAGCGCCCGCGACATCGGGGCCGGGAGCGGATCGATCATCGTCACCTCGACACCGATCTTCCGCGCCGTCGCGGCGACTTCCGCACCGATGAATCCCCCACCGACGACGACGAGACGCTTCCCCGGCCTCAGGTCCCGCCGCAGTCGTTCGGCATCGGCGATCGTCCGGAGGACATGAATCCCAGGCCCATCGCCCCAGGGAGACGGCCTCGCACGCGAACCGGTCGCGATGACGAGACGGTCGTACGCCACGCGCTCCCCGTCCGTCAGCTCGACTTCCTTCCGGGCAAGGTTGAGCCCCGAAGCCGCGACACCGCCGCGCCACGTGACATCCAAGTCGGCGAAGTCTGCCGCGTCTACGAGCGGAATCGCGCGCACGTCATCGTTCTCGACCAGATGCCGCTTCGACAGCGGGGGCTTGTCATAGGGGTGCGGAACATCCTCCTGCTCGACGATCACGATCTCACCGTCGAATCCACCGGAGCGCAGACCCTGCGCTACCTTCACTCCGCCGACGGAACCGCCGACGATGACGATACGAGTATTCATTCGTCGACAACCTTCAGCGCCGAAACTGGGCAGCTGCGCGCCGCCTCAGTGACACGCTGAAGCTCGGACTCCGGGACGTCGGTCTTCAGGAGAACGACAAGACCGTCATCGTCGATATCAAAGTAGTCAGATGCGCCCACCACGCAGTTCGCGTACCCCTGGCAGGCCTCGAGGTTGGCTTTCACAACGCTCATTTCGATTCCTCTCCTTCGTCCCCCGTCGGTGCGGGATCCGGAAACATCGGCTCGTACGGAGACGCGATCATCTGGCTGAAGGTCCGCGTCGTCTGCCACGTCACTGCCTCGAGCTCGAGGGGGTCCAATGCGATCCACTGACCCGATTTCGGCGACTCGATCAGCAGCCGTGCTCCGTTCCGAGTCTCCACGTGCGTGACACGGATCTCACTGAACTCGTTCGCGATCGTGAGCGGTTCGCCGACCGTGCGTGCGACGAGCCGTTCATGCTCCTCGTACGCACGCCGAGCGGCGTTGCGATCAATATCCTCGCCCTCCCATTGCAGGCTCATAGGAATATCGCCAGGTTCTGGGTGCGGAGCACCGACTCATCGATCATGATCACGCGTCGTGCGAGAACGTAGCCGTCGTCAGTCTCACGCAGAACGTCCTCCCTCTGGGCCGAGATCGTCGCCGCTTCGTTCGTGTCCCCACGACTCCGGAAGAGCAGGACTGCGGAGTCGGCGATGAGCTCACCCTCGACGTCCGTCTCGAACGTCCGAATATTCGTCACGAAGTGGCGCAACCGGGACGGTGGGTCTTCGGTCCATGCGTGTTCCGTCAAGAAGCGAGCCACGCGACGGCTGAGCGAGTACTTGTTCTCGTCCCAATGCGCCATGCCCGGCGACGTTGTGTAGCCCGCACCGAGAGCCGTCGTCACCCGCACCGGCATGAGGTAATGCACATCCTCCGCGATGCTCTCAAGCCAATCCTCGTACCGCTGGTCATCGAGGGTGTAAGCCTCCTCTACTAGCCATCGCGAGAGGGCGAGGTGGCGTTCGTCTCCGAACGAAAGCGAGCGGCCGACCTTGCGGGCCTGGGTCGCTCCCCTGTTCAGGACAGATTCCGCCGAGATGTCTGCTCCGATGAGGGTCATGACGACGCCCCTTCCGTGGTCGGCTCCGATTCGCACGTCTCGCCGCCATCACACTCGCCGGCTGCGGCAGCCGCTGCTGCGGCCGACGGCGTCATTCGGACGGCGCCCATCCCCTCAGGTCGCGAGGGCTCAGGAACGTCATCTTCCAGATAATCTGCCCATCGCTCCAGCATGTGTCGCTGGTTGTACTCGCCGTACCCGACATGCGCGACCCCCGGACCAGCCCACTCGTCCGAGTCGAGCGGCGGGACGACCGGCGACCCGTCCTTCAGCATCCCCATCCGACTGTTGAGGAGGAGGCGCCGTGCCATCGCTCCCTTCGCGGTGTTCGTCAGGGAGACCCAGTTCTCGACGTCGTCCTGCTCGAACATGCCCGTGGATCCAAAGCACATGAGGTATGCCTTGTAGCTCAGCTCCTTGAACTCGTCAGGTGCACTCGCGTCGACCGCGAACCATGAGTACACCTCGGTCTCGTCTTCGCTGATAGGCACCCAGGTGCGCAACGAGATGAACGGCAGGACGTCTTCACCGTCCTCGACCATCGGCCAGTTGTGGACGAGGCTCATGTTCGGGAAGATCGACGCCGCGGAGATCATGAACCCGTTCTCACCGATGACATCGAGCTGCTCGGGAGACCATGTCTCCTTCATTCGTTCGATCATCTCGTCGGGATATCCGACATAGCGCAGACGCTCCTCGAGGGTTCCCGGCGGGAGTTTGTAGGTCGTGCCCCCGCCGTTACCTGCCCAGTAGGTGTTGCCGTCCTTGCGCTTCTCTGCCTTCGGCTCGCGAAACAGCCCGATCTCCACAACCGACGTGTGTGTCTGCGGCGTGTGGTACATGTCTCCGGCGAAGTTCTCCGCGCCGATCTTCCAGTTCGCCTTGACGCGCCAACGCTGCGGTCCGCGCAATTCGATCCCGGCTTCCGACTGCTTCGTGTAGAAGTCGAGGAAGAATGTGAAGTCCCCCAGGTAGTCGACGAGGGCCGGTGCATCGGGGTCCATGCTGATGAAGATCAGACCGTTGTAGGTGTCGAGATTCGGCGCGGGCAGGAGCGTCGCCCCTTTACGGCTGAACCCTTCCTCGCCGCCGTACGCCTCCTTGTGGAACGGGAGACCGACGATTCGTCCATCGTTGCGGTAGGACCACCCGTGGTACGGGCAGCGGAAGTGCGAGGCGTTCCCCATTTCAGCGCGACACACCTGCATTCCGCGGTGCAGGCACATATTGAAGTGCGCACGAACCTGACCCTGCTCATCCCGGACGACGATGAACGAGTCGTCGAGAACCTTGCGCGTCACGTAGTCGCCCGGCTGCGGGATCTCAGACTCGTGGCCGACGAACACCCATGCCCTGCTGAAGAGATTGCGGCGCTCACGCTCGAATATCTCGGCGTCATTGTAGATATGCGCGGGGAGCATCCCGTTACGCACGTCGTCGTAGATGGTCGTTTCCGTGGGCATCGTTGCGCCTCCAAGTTTAGAAGAACTGTGCTCTGCTATGCAGAAACTTACCGCGTGGGCGCAGAAAAGCCAACTCTTCACCGAGAATTGCGCACGACCAATCGGTGCAGAGGTGCACCTGGCGCGCAGAGAACGCGCGGGTCAGATTTCAGGCGCTCGACCGCACGACCCAACAGTCGGACGGCTCAACGCCGTTTGTTATGGGACGTCTAGATGATCGCCGCGAGGCGGTGCACCGCGAACGCGTATCCCTGAATTCCCGCTCCCGCAATGACGCAGCTCGCCAGCCCGCTGAGGTACGAATGGTGCCGAAACTCCTCGCGCGCGTACACATTCGAGATGTGCACCTCGGCGAACGGCAGTTCGACCGCCTCGAGCGCGTCGCGGATCGCGATCGAGGTGTGCGTGTACGCGCCCGCGTTGATGACGACCGCATCGCAGTCCTCGCGCGCCGCATGGATTGCGTCCACGAGGGATCCCTCGGAGTTCGACTGCACCGCGCGGATCTCGATGTCCTGCGCCTCCGCGGCCTCCCGCGCGATCCCTTCGACATCGGCGAGCGTCGTCGTGCCGTACATCTCGGGTGCGCGCGTGCCGAGGAGGTTGAGGTTCGGGCCGTTCAGCAGGAGGATCCGCGTCATGGGGCCAGCGTAGCCGGTCACCGAATCGTTGCTGAGCGCGACCCCCGTCTGCGATAGGTTGGCAGAACGCCGCGCAACGTCGCGTCGGCAGAATCAGCCTCAGCGTCAAAGACGACAAAAGGACAACGCCATGGACTCAGTACTTCTGCTGGTGATCGGACTCGCGATCTTCGCCGCCGGATACTTCGTGTACTCCAAGTACCTCGGAAAACGGGTCCTCAAGCTCGACCCCGCCTTTCGCACGCCCGCTCACGAGAAGAACGACGGCGTCGACCACGTCCCGACGAACAAGTTCGTGCTCTGGGGGCACCACTTCACCTCCGTCGCCGGCGCCGCGCCCATCGTCGGTCCCGCCGTCGCCGTCATCTGGGGCTGGCTCCCCGCCTTCCTCTGGGTCACGGTCGGCACGGTGTTCTTCGCGGGCATGCACGACCTCGGCGCCCTGTGGGCATCCGAGCGCAACAAGGGCCGGTCTATCGGCGCCCTCGCCGCGCGGTACATCGGCAAGCGCGGTTCGTATGTGTTCCTGCTCGTCATCGGCCTCCTGCTGCTCATGGTCATCGCGGCCTTCGCCGTCGTCATCAAGGATCTGCTGATCGCAAGCCCCTCCACCGTGATCCCCGCCTGGGGCGCGATCCCCGTCGCCGTGCTCGTCGGCCTCGCCGTCTACAAGCTGCGCTGGAACCTGTCGGTCGTCACGATCATCGGCGTCGCCACACTGTACGCGCTCATTTGGATGGGCGACCGCTTCCCCGTCGTGCTTCCCGAGCAGATCCTCGGCATGAGCCCCGGAACGTTCTGGATCGTCGTCCTGTTCGTCTACGCCGGCGTCGCGTCGCTGCTTCCGGTGTGGCTGCTGTTGCAGCCGCGCGACTACATCAACGGCGTGCAGCTCTTCGTCGGGCTCGGGGTCCTCTTCATCGGCACCCTCGTGGCCGGCCTGGTCTTCGGAAACAGTTTTGTTGCACCCGCGATCAACACCGCGGTGCCCGAAGGCACGCCCGCGATCTGGCCGCTGCTGTTCGTCACGATCGCGTGCGGCGCGATCAGCGGTTTCCACGGCGCCGTCGCCAGCGGCACCACGTCCAAGCAGCTCGACAAAGAGCCCGACGCACGCTTCGTGGGCTATTTCGGCGCCGTCGGTGAGGGCCTGCTCGCGCTCGGCGCTATCATCGCCACGACGGCGGGCATCAGCTCGGTGGCACGCTGGGAGGAGATCTACTCCGCGTTCAACGATGGCGGCGTCAACGCGTTCGTCGAAGGCGGCGGCAACATCATCGAGATGGGCCTCGGCCTTCCCCAATCGCTATCCGCAACCGTTCTCGCCACGATGGCCGTGCTGTTCGCGGCGACCACCATGGACACCGGCGTGCGCCTCCTGCGCTTCGTGTTCCAGGAGGCCGCGGAAGTCATCGGCTTCAAGCTGAACAACATCGTCGCCACGCTCGTTACGCTCATCCTCTGCATGGCGCTCGTGTTCAGCCAGGGCGTCGACGGATCCGGCGGCCTCACGATCTGGCCGCTGTTCGGCACGACGAACCAGCTGCTCGCCTCGCTCACGCTGATCATCGTGTCGATCATGCTGATCCGCAAGCGCCGCAACTACTTCGTGGCACTGGTCCCGCTCGTGCTGGTGTTCATCGCCGCCTTCTGGGCGGCGATCATCCAGCTCGGCACGTTCTGGAATGGCGGTGAGGACACGAACTGGCTGCTGCTCGTGCTCGACATCATCATCGTCATCGCCACCGTCTGGGTCGGGATCGAAGGGACCGCCGCAATGCGACGGGCCGCGAACGAACCGCCCGAGCAAGAGGATGCCGACGTGACGGATCACCTCACCGGACGCGTGCCGATGGTGAAGTAGCCATGTCGTTCTCGTCGCGCTGGGCCGCCTTTTCGCAAGGATTGAGCGACTTCTATGCGGGCCCGTACCGTCGCACGTTCGCACGGTCCCAGCGCGACGAGGACGACCACTTCATGCTCGTGGTACTCGCCGAATCCCTCGGCGTGCCCGACCCCGCCGCCTACTACACCGCCGAGCTGCTGCCAGCCGTCTACGAAGACTTCCACGACTGGCATCAGCGCGCCGGAATGGAGCGCAGTCCCCTGGACCACATCTCGTGCTGCTGATGCCCGCGACGCCGATCGGGGTCGCCGCGTGAGCGACCTCCTGATCGCTACCGGCGAGCGCCGCGCGATCTTCGTCGGCGGCAAGGGCGGCGTCGGCAAGACGTCAGTCGCGTCGTCGCTCGCGCTCGCGCACGCGCGGCGGGGATCCCGTGTGCTCGTCGTGTCGACGGATCCCGCGCACAACCTCGGTCACCTCTGGGAGACGCGCGTCGGAGACGACGCCGTCACCCTGTGGGAGGGCGACGAGGGCCGCGTCGACGGCGTCGAGATCGATCCCGCGCGCACCGTCGACGCGCACCTCTCGGCTGTCGCCGAGACGATGACCCGCCTACTCCCCGAGAACCTCCACCGTGCCGCGCGGGATCACCTCGAGTCGGCCCGAGACGCCCCCGGCACGCACGAGGCGGCCGTGCTCGAGCGCGTCGCCGAGACCCTCGAGGCCGGCCTCGACTCCTACGACCTCGTCGTGTTCGACACCGCCCCCTCCGGCCACACGCTGCACCTGCTCGCGATGCCCGAGCAGATGACCGGCTGGACCGAGAAGCTGCTCGCGAACCGAGACCGCTCCGAGCGCTATGCCGTCGCCTACGGCTCGCTCGGCGGCACGAAGGACACCTCCGACCGCGACGCCGAACTGCGCCGCATGCTGCTGCGTCGCAAAGCCCGCTTCTCGCTCATGCGCGACAGCCTCGCGGATCCGCACCGCACGGGGTTCGTGATCGTCACCGTCGCCGAGCCGATGCCCATCGCCGAGAGTCGCGAGGTGGCATCGCAGCTCGCCGAGCTCGGCGTTCCGCTCATCGGCGTCGTCGCCAACCGGCTCTCTCCCGCAGACCTCATGCCCCTGCGCCGGTCGCGCGAGGACGCCCTGCTCGAGGCGCTCGACCTAGGCGCGCCCATCACGCGGATCCCACTCATCGACGAACTGATCGGCCTGCCGTCCCTCGAGCGCCTCGCGTCGGCGCTCGCGTAATCGTTCCCGAGTGCCCGGTTGTCGTTATGAGCCCGCATAACGT
>Ga0308157_10005903_pt1 | contig 15001 bp, 8 predicted proteins | sample PhyBR1_FD_201035 | JGI IMG/M metagenome (GOLD analysis project Ga0308157, IMG submission 201035) | Phyllosphere microbial communities from UC Gill Tract Community Farm, Albany, California, United States - DLSLB.R1 | ecosystem: Host-associated > Plants > Phyllosphere > Unclassified | place: USA...
CAGGCGGCAGGCGGGCACTGAGTTGCTGGCGCAGGCGCGCCAGGCCGGCCGATTCGGCTTGCGCGGCCAGGGGGGTGAGCATGATGTAGGGCTGCCCGTCTTCTTCCAGCACCTGCAAGGCGGTGTTGTCGTCCAGGTTATCGCTCACCTCCCGGTAAGCAGCGCGCACGGGGTAGCACAAGAGTAGGAACAGAAATTCCCGCTAAGATTATAGACAATACTTGCTTATCTAATATTAGGCGCTAGTGGTCGCAGGTTTCTGCTCCGCTCGCGTAAGTAGTCGCCGTACCGTGGCCAGATGAAACGTTTTACCCCGGCGAGTCCGATAGCCTGCTTCGTTCAACTCGCGGGCAATCTGGGTCAGGTTGTGCCCCTGTGCTGCTAGCAGGGTGGCTACCCGGCTCGCTTGCTTGTTGGCCTGGTGCTCGCGGGCGTTCTGCTGCCGGGCAGCCAGGCCCCGCTGCCGGGCCTCCACCGTGAGGTTCGCTGGCGTGCCCAGCCGCGCGCCCCGCGCTTTCTTGGCGGTCAGGGCATCCTTGGTGCGCTTGGAAATCGTCTCGCGCTCGTGTTGGGCCAGCACGGCAAATAACCCCACGGTCAGAGTATTGGCATCGGGCATGTCGCAGCAGACAAATTCCACCCCCGCGTCGCGCAGGGTGAAGATGAAGCCCGCGTTGCGCGAGAGCCGGTCCAGCTTGGCGATGAGCAAGACCCCACCCGCCTGCCGGGCGGCCGCGATGGCGGCCAGCAGCTGCGGCCGGTAATTCTTCTTGCCACTCTCGATTTCGATGTACTCGTCCCGCAGGACGCTCGGGTCGGCCACGAAGCTGTGAGCTGCTGCGCGCTGCGCTTCTAGTCCCAAACCGGAAGCGCCCTGCTTCTGGGTCGAAACCCGGTAGTAGGCAAAGTAGGGGCGAGTAGCTGGGGCAGCGGGCATGAGCGAGGGGCCAAAAAGGAAGTTTAGGGCAAAGCTAACATTTTTTAAACGTGCCTTCGAAAAGGTGACAAAGGGGCGTGCGGAGAATAAGTAGTATATTCGCCGCATAAATAGCGGAGATTAGCGTGTATATTTATCAGCAGCCTACGTGGCCCACCTTTACATGGCGACCCGAGCGCTTAGAGCCGTTGCTCGGGGCTGTGCGCCACCAACAAGGGCGCGTGCTGGGCCACATGCAGGCCTTGGGCTTTTCCCTGCAGGCCGAAGCCTTGCTTCAGACACTCACGCTCGAAGCGCTCAAGTCTAGTGAGATTGAGGGCGAACTCTTGCCCAGTGAGCAAGTACGCTCGTCGCTCGCTCGCCGCTTAGGCATCGAGGTGGCCGGCCTGGTGCCCGCGGAGCGCCGGGTAGAAGGCGTGGTGGACATGCTGCTCGATGCCACCCAGGGCTTCACGGAACCGCTTACCGCCGAGCGGCTGGGCAGCTGGCAGGCGGCGCTCTTTCCGGCGGGGCGCAGTGGGCTGCAACGCATCCAGGTGGGCGCTTGGCGCACCGGGGCCAAAGGCCCCATGCAGGTCGTCTCGGGACCACTGGGCCGGGAGCAGGTCCACTTCGAAGCGCCTCCGGCAGACGAGGTTGACGCCCATATGGCGCAGTTTCTTACCTGGTTCAATACCGCCCTACCCTTGGATGCCGTGCTCAAGGCCGGCATTGCCCATCTCTGGTTTGTCACCATTCATCCCTTCGAAGATGGCAACGGCCGCGTGGCCCGCGCGCTCACCGAACTGCAGCTTGCCCGGGCCGATGCCTCCGCGCAGCGCTTCTACAGCTTGTCGGCGCAGCTGCGGCTGGAGCGCAATGCCTACTATGCGCAGTTAGAAGCCGCCCAGAAAGGTGACCTTGATATCACGCCTTGGCTGGACTGGTTCCTGGGCTGCTTAGGCCGGGCGCTGCAGTCTACTGAGCAAACACTGGCCAAGGTGCTCGCCAAAGCCCGGTTTTGGGAGCAGCACGTCGCCTTCTCCTTCAATGCCCGGCAGCAGCGGCTGCTCAATCAACTGCTCGATGGCTTTGAGGGCAAGCTGACCTCATCCAAGTGGGCCACTATTACCAAATGCTCGCAGGATACCGCTACGCGCGACATTCAAGTGCTACTCGACCAGGGCATTTTGGTGAAGGAAGCGGCCGGTGGACGGAGCACGAGTTATCGACTGGCCGACGAAACGTTGGGGTAGGGGAGCAGCACAAAACGCAGCTTCCAGCCTAAAAGACATTTTCTCAACGACCGTGGCTGTTGCAGAACTCAGGTTAGGCACGCGCCTAGTTAGTAAACTGACTTGCAGAAATTTATAACGAGTTGTACGAGTGCTAAATGGGCCTGGCAGCGCTCTTGTCTCGGTGGCCAGAGCGCGAGCGCTACCCTAGGAGAGCATCAAAAAGTGTGGGGCAGTCGGGGTCAATAGTTTTTGCGGCTAACTGAGGAAGCCGTACTTGTCGGTAAAGGCCATGACCCAACCACCTGCTGCTTCAACTTCTGACCGGGGGATGCCAGCTCAAGATTCATCTGCTGGGCATCAGCCCGCAAATCAGCCGGCGCGTGCTGGTAGTCGAGAAAGTGCTGCCCCCAATGGCCGTGCCGACCACTCCTGTTTGCGTGAGTGGCCGCCGCGCCTGCCAACCTCACTACTACATCCAACGCTTGCCCTCCGCCCTGGGCTACTGTACCCCGCTCGAAACCGAACTCCACTACTTTTCAACCTGCCTTAAGCTCGGTGTCCATTTGCACCCGACCACCCCAGCAGGTCAATAGGACCTACTATTGAGCCAAAAAATGCCGACTATGCGTACCATTAAGTGTGAAATTGCACAGCCATCTGCTTTGCTGGCGGACTTTGTAGAGAGCTTCTGGATGCTGCAAAACCTCTCCGACCGCGAGCACCACATCGTCGTGGTCCCGGATGGCAGAGTTGATATAATTTTTTCTCTAGCTCCTACTGAAACTTTTCAAGCGACCCTTAAAGGACTAGATACGGAGCTAGACCGAGCGGTTATTGCAGCCAATACCGTTTTCTTTGCTATCAGCTTTAAGCTGTTAGGCGTGGAGTATCTACTTCGTGAGCTAGTAGGCAATATTCGCAACCGAGGGATGGTGCTGCCCAGTGCTTTTTGGGGTATCACGCCAGCTGACCTGACTGATTTTGACTTGTTTTGCACAAAGGCCTCCTGCCACATGCTTACGCTTGTTAAGCCAACTATTGACGACCGGAAGCGCGAGCTTTTTAAGCTTATTTATCAGGCTAATGGCACTGCAAAAGTCCAGGACCTAGGCCTTGGTTAAAAGTTTGGTTCAAAAGATACTGTGATAAAAGGGTTGCCTATCGGGCCACTTTTTTTACTTTTGAGTCTTCTAAGGAGAGCCGCAAGGTTCATCCTGCGTAGCCTCGGCCCATTTACGTGGCCGGGGCTATTTCTTGGCTGACTTGGTGAGCAAGCTGATAGCAAGGGTCGTAGGGCCGGTCATTTTTCCAGAGCGAGTAGCAGAGCACCAGTAATTTACGCATGACGGCAATGACGCCTGGCTTCCCACTGGGGTGCCGCGCCCGCAAGCGGGTGTAAAAAGCTATCTGCTGGGGATTATACCGCAAGCTGCTTAGGGCCGGTAGGTAGAGGGCCGTGCGTAGGCGCACATTGCCGCGCTTGGAGATGCGGGTGGCATGAGCCGCAAGGCCACTTTGCCGCTGCACTACGTCCAGGCCGGCATAGGAAGCGAGTTGGCGCTCGTTTTCCACTAGCACGAAGCCGCTGGTTTCGGCGACCACGATAATGGCGGTCGTCAGGCCGATGCCCGGAATACTGGTTAGCTGGGCCAGCTTGCGGGCTAGCTCCGGTTCGGCGGCCAGGAGCTCAGCCAGGTCCTGGTCGAGCGCAGTTACCTGCTGGACAAGGAGTTGCTGCTGCGCCGCCAGGCGAGCCAGCGTCCGGCTATCCGGCTGGTAGCTATGCTGGTAGGCGTGGGCACGGGCTTTGAGCTGGGCTCCTTGCTTGGTCAGCACTTGCCGCTCTCGGGCCAGCGCACGCAACTGGCGCAACGCGGCGGTCGGTGGCTGCCAGGCTGGCAGGCTGCGTTCCAAGCCCAGCCGAGCGAGCAGGCGGGCATCCAGCTGGTCGGTTTTACTCTTCAACTCGGTGCTACGAGCAAAATGCTTTACTTTGTTAGGCAGCAACACACTGAGCAACTGCTGCTTATCAGCCAGGAAGTAAGCTAGTTCCTCGTAGTAGACGCCCGTGGCTTCCACCACAAACCAGAGCGGAACTGCGGCCTGCTGCTGCCGAGCCACCCAGCTGAGCAGGGCGGCAAAGCCCGCAGGCGTATTCTCAAAGGTGGTTTCTTTGCCGAAGGTCAGCTGCTGCTGGAGGTCTAGCCGACCCAGACAGGCGACAAACGAGCTTTTGGCAATGTCAATCCCCACCACATACTTTAGCGGCGGGCTCATGGGCTTTACGGAGGGCATCGGGCAAGCGTACATAAGGTGAAACCATCAGCCAGACAGGGTTTTGCCACAACTATTCTCGTACAAATACGGGATGCTTGCCCACGGCCTAGCTCCCTCCATACTGTGCAGTCTTTAGGCAAAACGGAAGCAGGGCACGCTTTCTTTTGAGCAACGTCGAGGCCGCAGCTTCGCGTTTAGTTAAACGTGGTGACCCTGCTTCCTGCTCCAGCTACCCTTCACTGAAAGGCATGACAATCATACGAGTTAATTGGTGGGCTTGCCAACCGACACTTTTTACACGGCCATAGGCACTAACAGCATATTCTCACCTCAGAAAACCTGTTTCTAGCGCGTTCAAGCGGTTATTTGCAAAGTAGGAGTACAATTTTCTTGTCGTGCAGACAGGGTTAATTGTACTTTGAATGCTGAACAAGTTATCTGTACTAAATCGGCCCGTTTTTCGTCCGATTTGCTAGCTGCTAAGTAACTAGGCGGCTTGTTCATTTATACGGAGGTTTTACTGAACAAAACGCTCTGCTAAACGCTGAATGCAGAGTTTTAGCGTGCAGCCACCAAGTTTGGAAGCACCTCGCTTAACCTTTGGACCAAACTTTTAACCGAGGCCATCAGTGCCGCGAGCAGGTTAAGGAGACGCTCTACCAGCAGCGCACGGCCACGCAGCAGCTGACCAGCCAGGTCACGGGCCGGGGCTACCGGCACCTGCAGGCCCTGACCCAGATTCGTGCCTTGGTCGATGCCCCCGACGTGCCAGCGGAGCAAAAGCTGGCCCGTATCGACGCGCTGTTGCAGCGCCACCAGGTCACGGCCGCCCAGCTCAGCGAAGACCACCAGCAGCTGGAGCAATTGCGCCACGCCACCGAGCAGCAAGCTGGCGAAGCCCTGTTTCACGAGGCGCTGGCCGCCGCCTCGTTGCGCCTGCAGGCCAAGCTCGGGGCGTTGGCCAAAGCCCTGGTCGTGGACGAGGCGACCACCCGCGCCAACCTCTGGCGGGCCGTGCAGTACTACCAGCAGCACGACGGGCACATGGGCGCGCAGGTGCCGCTGGACTTTCTCTCGCTCACGCAACGCGCGTACGTGCTCGATGCGCAGGGCCGGTTGCGCCCGTCGCTCTACAAAGCCCTGCTGTTTCTGGAGATGGCCACGGCTGTCAAGTCCGGCCAGCTCAACTTCACCTGCTGCTACCAGTACCGGGCCTTTGAGCACTACCTGCTGCCGGCCGCGCAGTGGGCCAAGCAGCGCGAGCATCGCCTACGAGCCGCGCATCCGGCAGCTCACCAACCAGCAGCTCTACAGCTGGGAGCCCGTGGCCACCCACCGGCAGTTAGGGCAAACCCTGCTGCCCGACGCGCGCCTCGACCCCGAGCGCATCGCCCGCCACTGGGACGAGGTGCTGCGCCTGGTCGTGACCCTCAAGCTGAGCCACAGCGAGGCCTCCCGCTTGTTCGGCCGCTTCAACTTCTATGCCCGTCAGCACCCGCTTTACCGGGCCCTGAAAGAGCTGGGCCGGCTGGTCAAAACCGCGTTCCTGCTGCGCTACGTCGACCAGGTCGAGCTGCGCCAGCGCATCCACAAGCAGCTCAACAAGGGCGAGAGCGCCCACCGCCTGGCCCACGCCGTTTGGCACGGGCGCAACCAGGAGTTCCACGCCGCCACCCGCTCCGAGCAGCTGGTGGCCGAGACCTGCAAGCGCTTATTGATGAACGCCATCGTCTGCTGGAACTACCTGCACCTCTCCCAGCACCTGGCCCGGCTGCCACCCGAGCAGCAAGCCGCCGTGCTGGCCACGCTCTCGCCCTTCGCCGTACTCTCCTACCGCCACCTGAACCTGCACGGCGAGTACGACTTCTCCGACCAACCCCTGCCGGCCGAAGCTCCGTTTGACATGGACTTGATTGCCGCCTGGCAGCCGCCGGCCAAACCCGCGTAGCGTTGAGTCGGAGGTTTTACCCTATTTGTTTAACAACACCCCACTTACGTGGAGCAGAACAGCGGCTTTATTGTCGATTACGCCGAGCGCCAGCGCTACGGCGAACGCGTCTCTACCGGCTTTGTGGAATCGGCGGTCAATCAGGTGCTGGCCAAGCGAATGGTGAAGCGGCAGCAGATGCAGTGGACCAAGAAAGGCGCGCACCTGCTCGTGCAGGCCCGCACCAAGGTGCTCAACGAGGACTGGGAAGACTGTTTTCGCCAACAGTACCCCGGCTTCCGGCCCCTGCCGGCGGAGCCCCTATCGATGGCTGCTTAACCCCACTGCCCCACACTTTTTGATGCTCTCCACTTATAAGTATTTTATGTTTTATACCTTTACTGTTTGGACAGTTGAAGACTAATTTCATCATCATTTTTACTATTGATAATTTAGCTATTCGTAGCTAAATGCAGCATTTTGCACTCGGGTGGTAAAATAAGAAAATAAATACATGATTAACTGCTAGTTATGGCATGATGAAAAACTACTTTCTAACCGCTATATCAATAGTGGGCTCGCTCTTACTCCCCAATCCAATATGGGCGCAAACTGGCAAAAATTTGCCTACCATCATTCCACCTGGTCCGACAACAGCTGCGTTAGGGAAGTACGTCGACACTCCAGTGAGCCCATACACCGGAGTACCGAACATTTCTATTCCACTTTATGAGATAAAATCTCGTGATATAACTGTGCCCATCAGTCTCAGCTACCACGCGGGCGGTATTCGGGTAGAAGAAGAGGCCAGTTGGGTAGGGCTGGGCTGGTCATTACAGGCCGGGGGAGTAGTAGGTCGCACTATCCGAGGAAAGGACGATATGCGGTACTACCTGGGCTATCATGAAGATGTAATGCCTCCTTTTATCTATCCGGGTTATACTAGTGCCTGCAAAGGGAGTGATTTACAAGGCGATGCGACAGACCACTATCCGGATTATTGCGCTAGGCCCCCATCAGACGAGAGTGATTGGGAGCCGGACGCATTCTTCTTTAACTTTCTCACCCAATCCGGCAAGTTCATTTACAGCCGGGATGGTATCCCGCACCTGCTGGAGCAGGCTAAACTAAAGATTTCATGGCTCCCGGCAAAAGCTGGTTTTCTGGTAGCAACCCCTGATGGCTACCACTACGAATTCTTCGTTGACGAGGTGCGAACGGAGGGAGCAGTAGCTTGGCATTTAACAAAGATTATTTCTCCACAAGGGGAGCAAGTTACTTTCAGCTATGAGCGCACTCCAGTCGCACTATTTGGGGTGCAGCCTCGCAGTGAAATAAAAAATATAGAGACTATCGGCGGATGCGCCCCTGGTTTGGTGGATGATAACTCCGCCACCGCCCAGTCTCTCACTGAGCCTTACTTGAGCCGGATTGACTTCAGTACCGGTTACGTGACGTTCGAGCGAGATGCTCAGAACCGAGAGGATTTTAACGGAGCTGCACGGCTCCGCTACGTGCGGGTATACCAGACTGGAATAAGTAGTCCTGTAAAGGAATATGAACTTCTAAGTAGCTATTTTATTAGCCCTTTAGAACGCCGAGGAGAAGAAAACCACTCTATTTCTGACCAAGAGCACAACTACGCAGGTAAGCGCCTGCGCTTAGACGGTGTACTTGAACGAGGAGGTACGCAACAAAAGCCGCCTTATCGCTTCACATACAACTCGCTCGCGCTACCTTACAAAACATCTAACAACTACGACCACTGGGGGTTTTTTAATGCGGCTCATAACAACTCCCTGATCCCGGGCTACGAAGGCTTCAGCCCACTCTCTCAATCCTACGTGAGGTACGATGGGGCAAATCGGGAGCCTGATGCCCAAGCCTGCATGGCGGATATGCTGGTACAGATTCAGTACCCGACCGGTGGTAGAAGGCAGTTTACCTTCGAGAGTAATGATTATGGAAATATGCATAAAGACGATCTCTACCCGTGGCAGGAACGGGTAGTAACGGCCTCCCAGCGCTCATTTGCCAATGGGACCCTAGACACCCAGTCCCCAAAAACATTTACGATTGCTGCCCAGGCTGATGTGCCAAGCGGTGGCACACCTGTTGTACTTTACCTGCAATTGCAGCAGTTCTGTAATTCTGGTCAGAACTGCCAGAGCGTAGAGGATAATTCTACTTTTGTCAAGATTCGGCAAGTGGACGGCCCTTTCATCAGTGTTTGGTCAGTGGCTAATACAGGCCTCGGGTACTTTACAAAGCAAGTGGTTTTACCACCAGGCAAGTATGAGTTGTCAGCCCAGGCAAGCGTTAATTCCCTTGCCACCAAATATGCTTGGGGTGCGCTGACCATTCGAGATAAGCTATTTGTGCCTTCTTATAGTAAAATAGGTGGCGGAGTTCGAATTGCAGCTGTCCGGAGCATAGATAATCCTAATGGCAACTTGAATTTGGTACGGAAGTACCGTTACGCGCAAGAGGTGGTTGATTCCTTAGGTACGCACCAAGTTTCGCAAGGGATACTGATGAGCCGTCCACGCTATCATAGGTATGTGGAGCGCTACTACTATTATGATACACATCAGGAACAAAATGGAAAGCCCGTATTGTCAGTCGGTACCTGTCGGGCCTTTCAGCTATGTAGCTATAGTAGCAGTCAATTGAGCAATTCAGCTCAAGGGGCAATTCTAGGCTACAGCCAAGTAGAGGAGTGGCACGGAGAGCAGGCAGAAGGCGGGAAAACGGTTTATAATTATGGGAATCAAGAAGATATAGTTTATGACTACTGGGAGCGGCCGCCAGGGATACCCAATATACCCTACGCACTCAACGGCTATCTGAATAGCCAAACCGACTATCAGTTTCGCGACGGTCGCTTTCGGCTGGTAAAACAGTTGACTAATAGCTATGCTGTTGCCAAAAATGATATTATTCCAGGGGTTGCTCGAGGCCCTTTGAATAGATTGCTATTAGATGATAAGATTGGTTGTGCAGCGTGTAGCGCTCCTTTGCATAGGTATTTGCTGTATTCAAGACTAATTCAAAAGCTCAATACTACAGAGCGGCTGTATGATGCCTCGGATGCGACACGCAACTGGCAGACCAGTACTGATTACGCATATGACACACATCAAACTGGACATTTGCAAGTGAGTCAGATACGTACTACCCGTAGCGACGGTGCCACCCAGATAACTGACTTAACTTATCCGGCTGATTATACACAGGTAAGCAACGGTCCTCTCGCTGTTATGCGTAGCGAGGAGATATTCCAACACGCACTTGTAGTGGAGAATACAAGTAGCGTACTTAATCCTGGCCAAACCATCCCACGTTTGACCAGTGGGCAATATACTGAGTATAGTCGCCCAAATGCGAATTGCGTGTACTTACCGTCCGCCAAATACGCACTAGAAGTGAGTCAGCCGACTGTCGGGGTGGGGGTGAGTGCTCCCAATCTACCTCCGACTAGTCGCTATACGTTGAAAACTCTTCTTAATTACGAGCCAGCGACAGGTAACCTAGTCCAAATGAAGTCAGTGCACGATGGACCCACAACCTTTCTGTGGGGCTATAGCCAGACCTTACCTGTAGCACAAATTCGCAATGCCAGTGCAAGCCAAGTAACGGCCGCACTACAAAGATTGGGAGCACTCCCAACTGCTTTGCCGACGAACAACCTCGCCCTGCAGCAACTACTGAGTCAGTTGCGACAACAATTGCCTCAGGCGCAGACCACTAGCTTTATTTACGAGCCCTTAGTAGGCCTAACCTCCCAAACGGGCCCAGATGGGCGTACAATCTTTTATGAATACGATGTATTCACTCGACTAGTACGCACGCGCGACGAGCAGGGGCGCATTCTCTCCCAGCAGCAGTACCACTACGCCGGCAAGTAGGCCCTGCCTTACTCGCCGCCCCTCTCTCTTTTTTGGTTGCCTTTGCCCGCCTCTATGCGCCGGACTTCTACGCTTGCCCCTGTCTTTTTTCGTCACTTCGCCTGCCTGCTGCTCGGCTGGGGATTGCTGCTGACCCGCACCCCGGGCCAGGCCCAGACGCTGTCCGTCAGCGAGGGCTTGGTGGCCGATTCAACCGAACTGCGGGTGCTGCGCCAGTTCTACGCTAGCACCAATGGTGACCAGTGGACCAACCATACGAATTGGCCTGCTACCCCCCAGGCCTGGGCCAACGCCACGCTAGCTCAGGCTAATTCCTGGTACGGCGTCAATGTCAATGACGGAGACGTGACCCGGCTAGATATCTATTACGACCACCTTACTGGAACGCTACCCGCTAGCTTGGGCCAGCTGCGGGGCTTAACCCTGCTCTCGCTCTGGCAGAACCAGCTCACTGGTCCTATCCCCCCAGAGCTCGGTCAACTCGCTAACTTACAGTCATTGGGGCTGCAGCAAAACTCGCTGGGTGGCCCGGGTCCCACCGGAGGTATTCCCCCCACCTTGGGACAGCTAACGCGCCTAATAGACTTAAACCTTAGTTCGAATGCGCTGAGCGGGCCCGTACCAGCGGAACTAGGCAAGCTCACGCAACTACAAAACCTGAATCTATATGGTAATTATCTAACCGGTCCGATTCCCGCTCGCCTAGGTGAGCTAAGTCAGTTGATAAGCCTGAGTCTAGAGGTCAACCAACTGACGGGTCCACTGCCCCCCGAACTAGGCCAACTGCACGGCCTGCAGCGCCTAGAGCTTTGGCAGAACAATTTTCAGGATTCCATTCCCGCCGCCTGGGCAGGATTACGTCAACTGCAGGCCGTCAATTTCAACCAGGCTGGCCTGCTAGGGCGCCTGCCTGCCGCCGTATTCAAGGAGTGGCAAGAGCTGCGCAGCGCGGGCTTCTACATGAACGGCTTCCAGGGTCTGGTGCCCGCCACCCTGACTACGCTGCCGAAGCTGCAGAACCTTGACTTGGAGTGGAACCAGCTGAGCGGGCCGTTACCTGCTGAGTGGTCACCCGCACTGACCGACCTGCTGCTGGGCAACAACTTCACCTTGACGGGTCCTATCCCATCAGGAATAAGTCAGGCGCGGGGCCTCGTTCGCTTGCGAATGGGTAACAACCAGTTGAGCGGCCCTATTCCGTCGCAGTTTGGCCAGCTTACGGCATTAGCGGAATTGGAGCTGGGCCGCAATCGGCTTAGCGGGTCGCTGCCGCCCGACCTAGGTCGACTCACCAACTTGCGTTATTTCAATGTAGAGGTTAACCAACTCGCCGGTACGCTCTCCGACTCCTTACGCAGCCTCCGTAAGCTCTCCTATCTGAGCCTAGCCAATAATAAGCTACGCGGCTCATTGGCCCCGTTCACGAGCATGAGCAGCCTCAACATCGTGAACGTCGAGCACAACCAATTTGACGAGCCGCTACCCGTCGGGCTAGGTTTGCTACCAAACCTGGTTTCGCTCTACTTAAGTCACAACCGGCTACCTGGTTCCTTACCCCTCGACTTGGGCCAGGCCCCCCTGCTCGGGCAATTACTAGCCAGTAATAACCAGCTTACTGGTTCCATTCCGGCCAGCCTACTACGCTCGCCCACCTTGCGCGAACTCTACCTACAGCAGAACAACTTCACCGACATTGAGGAGTTGGGCGGCGCTACCCAGCTACCAGCCGTTGGAAATCTAGGCCAGAACGAGCTTAGCTTCACTAGCCTGGAGCGACTTTACCAGGGAGCGGGGCGCTCCCGCTTCACCGGAGTCTCGTATAGTCCGGCCGGGCTGGACACGCGCTGGCAGCGCCCGCCCAGCGACAGCATGATTGTGGGCTATCAGGCCCAGGGCCCGCTCACGCTCCGCCCGCGTAAGCAACCAGCCCCGCATGGCTACGCCTACCAGTGGCAGCGCCTAGTGGGGGGGCAGTGGGTGAATATGCCCGGCGACACGCTGCTGACCAAAACGTGGGCCCAGGCCACGGCCGCCGAACAGGGTACCTACCGCCGGGTCGAGCACGACCGCTGGTTTACCGATGGTGCGGCCGCCCCCACTGAACTCTACTCAGCCAGTATCTACGCTGACCTGCTGCCCTACGCCCCGCTGGCACAGAACCGGCCGGATGATACGAACCAGGGGCTAACCCCCACGCCCCTGCTGCCGGCCGATACGGCGGCCTGGCACAGCACGGGGCGCATGGACATGAACTACGTGCGCGTGTGGACCCCGCGCGTGGCCCTGACCGACGCCGCCCGGGTACTCACCGACCCCATCGACTCGGTGGTCATGAGCACGCAGTACCTCGACGGGCTGGGCCGGCCGGTGCAAACCGTGCTCAAGCAGGCCTCCCCAGCCCGGCGCGATATGGTGCAGCCCCAGGCCTACGACGGGCTGGGCCGCGAGCCCCGCGCCTATCTGCCTTATGCGGATACCAAGAACGGCGACGGCGGCTACCGCCCCCAGGCCCTGCGCCAGCAGGACCTCTTCTACCGGCCCACGATGCTGCCCAATCCGCCCACGCCGGACGACCCGACTTTGGGGGTAGCGCGCACGGGGGCGGCGTACGCCGAAACCCTGTTCGAGGCCTCGCCCCTGAACCGGGTGGTGGCGCAGGGCGCGGCGGGCGAGGCCTGGCAAATAGCAGCAGGCCACGTGGTGGAACGACTGGAACGACCCAACACGGCGGCCGATTCCGTGCTCTGGTTCCAGCCCGGCTATGACCCCAAGAGCCTGGACCCGGGTTACCAGGGCTTTTACACTGTGGGTGAGCTGTGGGGTACGGAGGTAGCTGATGCCCACGGCCCGACCGGGGTGGGGGAGAAGGGCTACCGCACCATCGAGTGGAAAGACAAGCTGGGTCAGGTGGTGCTCAAGCAGGTGGAGGCCGCCCGCACGGGCACGAGCCGCACGGGCCTGCACAGCCGCTGGCTGCGCACGGCTTACGTCTACGACGACTTCCAGCGCCTGCGCTTCGTGCTCCAGCCCGAGGGCACCAAGCGGGTGCTATCCCTGCCGCGCGCGACTGCCGGCGCCACGGCAGTGCCGCCCAGCGTGCAGCCCTTTCTGTTCCACTATCGCTACGATGGGCGGGGGCGGCAGATTGCCAAGCAGGTGCCGGGCCAGGACGGGGAGACGCTGGTAGTCTACGACCAGCTCGACCGGCCCGTGCTCAGCCAGGATGCGGCGCAGCGCCCGCGACGGGAGTGGAGCTGGACCAAGTACGATGCCCTGGGACGAATCGTGCTCGCGGGTCTCGTTACCCGGGGCGATACGCTCGGCCAGGTCAGCCTGCAAGCCATCGCCACGGCCGATACGGCCACGGCCCACCAGTACGAGCAGCGCACGGCTGATAAGGCCGTTTACCCCCATTTGCTGACCACGGACCAAAGCTTTCCCAAACTCGGCCAGCAGGGTTTTAGCTTAGGGCAGGTGCTGAGCGTGACGCGCTACGACGACTACGACTACGACCTAAACGGGCAAGCCGATGTGGCCTACGACCCCAGCACCGACGGGCAGTTCCCCCGCGGTCAGGCCCCCGTGGCCGATGCGCTGCGCACGACCGGAATGGTAACGCAGACCAAGACGCGGGTGCTGGGTGTGGTCGAGACAACGGATGTGACCCAGCCCGCCGCCTGGCTCACCACTACGACCTTCTACGACGAGCACGCCCGCCCCGTGCAGGTGCAGACCACCAATGCGCGCAACGGCACGGACCTGCTCACCACCCGGCTTGACTTCACGGGCAAGGTGGTGCAGAGCGTGGCCTCGCACCAGGGCCCCAGTCTGACCCAGCCCCTGCGGGTGGCCGAGTTCTTCACCTACGACCACACGGGCCGCCTGCTCACCACCCGCCAGCAGTTGCCCGGCGAAGCGCGGCCGGCCCTGCTCGATAGCGTAAACTACAACGAAATCGGGCAGGCCGTGCGCAAGACCCTGGGCGCAGGCCGACTCAAGCAGGAGGTGGACTACGCCTACAATATCCGGGGCTGGCTTACCAGCCTCAACGACCCCTACCAGCCCAACAAGGACGACCTCTTCAACCTGAGCCTGCACTATGAGCGAGGCTTTACCACAGGCTACGAGCAGTACAACGGCAACCTGACGGGCCAGACCTGGCGCGGGCGCGACGGCGTGCAGCGGGCCTACGGCTACGTCTACGACCCCTTGAACCGCCTGTTGCAAGGCGATTTCGTGGCTCGCACTACTACCTTGCCACTAACGCCGATGGCCGGGGCCTGGCAGGCGGAGGAGGACAACTACCGCCTCGCCTTTGTCTCCTACGACGACAACGGCAATATCCTGACCTTGCGCCGCCGGGGCCTGCTGCACAATGCCACCCACGCCACAGGCAAGCAGTACGGGGCGGTCGACAACCTCACCTATGCCTACCAGGGCAACCGCCTGCTCGCCGTCGATGATGCCGTCACGAGTAACCAGTTGCCGCGCCCCAAGAATTATAACGGCGCCCCTACCTCCCTGGCCGGTGACTTTCAGGAAGCCGGCGTCAAGCTGGGCGAGGAGTACTTGTACGACGCCAACGGCAACCTGACGCAGGATAAGAACAAGGGCATCACGGGTATCGTCTACAACCACCTGAACCTGCCGCGTCAGATTCACTTCGGCCAAGTGGGCGACAGTATCGTCTTCCGCTACTCGGCTTCTGGGCAGAAGGTGGCCAAGCTCGTCTACC
>Ga0308157_10005904_pt1 | contig 14999 bp, 16 predicted proteins | sample PhyBR1_FD_201035 | JGI IMG/M metagenome (GOLD analysis project Ga0308157, IMG submission 201035) | Phyllosphere microbial communities from UC Gill Tract Community Farm, Albany, California, United States - DLSLB.R1 | ecosystem: Host-associated > Plants > Phyllosphere > Unclassified | place: USA...
ATCTTCTCAGCCACGTGGATCACCTTGGAGGGATCGTTGAGCTTGCCCCGATACGGCACGGGCGCCAGGTACGGCGAGTCCGTCTCGATCAGCAGGCGGTCCAGCGGCACCTTGGCCGCCACTTCGTGCACCACCTGGGCGTTCTTGAACGTGACGATGCCCGACAGCGAAATGTAGAAGTTCTGGTCCAGCGCGGCTTGCGCCACTTCCCAATTCTCGGTGAAGCAGTGCATGACCCCGCCCACCTCCGACGCGCGCTCTTCTTGCAGCATGCGCACCGTGTCCTCGGCGGACGAACGCGTATGGACGATCAGCGGCAAGCCCGTATCGCGGGCGGCGCGGATGTGGCGACGGAAGCGTTCGCGCTGCCAGTCCAGCGGCTCCGACAACCGGTAGTAATCCAGCCCGGTCTCGCCGATGGCCACGACCTTCGGATGTTCGGACAACCGGGCCAGCTCTTCCGGGGTGGGGTCGGGTGTGTCTTCGTAATCGGGATGCACGCCCACCGAGGCCCACAGATTGGGCTGCGGCTCGACCAGCGCCATCAGGCCAGGCCATTCGGGCATGTTGACGCTGACGACCAGCGCGTGGGTCACCTGGTTGGCGGCCATCCGGTCAAGGATGGCCGGCAGATCAGCGGCCAGTTCCGGAAAATTCAAATGACAGTGGGAATCGACGTACATGTTTTGACTACGAGAAAAGAGCCGCGGCGCCTCGTTCCGTTTCCGGGAGAAACGCCATGGGATCAGGGACTTACGCTTGGCAGGATAGCACCACGCGTTGCAGGGTGGCGTGCGCGAAAAGCTTGGCGTTCAGCGGATGGGTGGCCAGGGCGCGTTGCCGCGTCAGCCAGCGCGCGGCTTCGGCCACGCGGGCCTTGTCCATGCGCGCGGCAACCTGGGCAACGCCCGCCGCCAGCGCCGGAAAGTAGCGCACCGGCGCCGCCGCGCTAGCCAGCATCAGGTCGGTATAAACGCGTTGCAACGCGTCGATCCATTCACTGGCCGGCACCTTTTCCAGCAATTCGGCCAACGTGCCGACATCAGGCGACTGGCCCTGCGCAAGCGGGCCGATCAGCTGTGACAACCACGGCGGACATGGTGCGTCGCCCGCCTGCGCCAGGCGCAGCGCGGCCAATGGCGCGCCGCCGGCTGCCGCCAGCCATTCCTTCGCGGGTTCAACGTTCTGCCCGCGCAGCCATTGCAGCGCGGTATCCGGATCCGGCGCCGGCAGCGGCAAACGCCGGCAGCGCGACACCAGCGTCGGCAACAGGCGGTCCGGGGCGTCGGCCACCAGCAGGAAGACCGTATGCGGAGGCGGCTCTTCCAAGACCTTGAGCAACGCGTTGGACGACACCACGTTCAGCGCGTGCGCCGGATACAACAGCGCCACGCGCCACCCGCCCCGGTGCGTCGCGGTGTTGAACCACGACTCCAGTGAACGGATCTGGTCAATGCGAATTTCCTTGGACGGCGCACGCTTGGCGGGTCCGGTGGCGGGTTCGGCGTCTTCAGCCGGTTCAGCGGCGTCAGCCCCCTCTTCCACGGCCACGGCTTCGGGACGGATACGGCGCAAGTCGGGGTGGTTGCCGCTGGCAAACCAGGCACAGGCCGCGCAGTGACCACAAGCCAGGCCGTTCTCGGGCGTCTCGCACAGCAGGCTTGCGGCCGCGGCGATCGCGAAGTCCAGTTTGCCGATGCCGGCCAGGCCGTGCACCAGCCAGGCATGGGCGAAACGGTCGCGATTGCCCAGCCAGGATCGCGCCGTGTCCATCTGCCAAGGCAGGAATTGGGGTGCGCTCATGCGTCGGCAGCCAGCAGTGCGCGCAGCCCGGCTTCCAGTTCCGTGCGGATCTGTTCGATGGACTGCGTGGAATCCACGATATGGATGCGGCCGGGGTCGGCCTTCGCGCGGGCATGATAGGCCTCGCGGGTGCGCTCGAAGAACGCCGCGCCCTCGCGTTCGAAACGATCCGGTTCGCGCGCATCGGCCAACCGGGCACGCGCCACATCCAGCGGCACATCGAAGAGCCAGGTGCGGTCGGGCTGGCCCGCCTGCATCCATGTTTCCAGCACGGCAATGCGCGCAGCGCCCAAGCCGCGCCCGCCCCCCTGGTAGGCGTAGGTGGCGTCGGTATAGCGGTCGCACACGACCCATGCGCCGCGCGCCAGCGCCGGTTCGATCACCTGGCGCGCATGCTCGCAGCGGGCCGCGAACATCAGCAGGGTTTCAGTATCCAGCCCCATGGTGTCGGTCAACACCAGGGCGCGCAGCTTCTCGCCCAGCGGCGTGCCGCCGGGTTCACGCGTGGACACCACGTCCACGCCCTGACCGCGCAAAAAGTCCGCGATCCAGACGGTGTGGGTGCTCTTGCCCGCGCCGTCCACGCCCTCAAGCGTAATGAAGCGTCCGCGTGAGGTCATTGATCTTGTCCTTGTTCTGTTTCGGAGTGGGTGTCGGGGTTGGCGTCAGCCGCCGGGCCAGCATCGGCGGGCGCCGCGGCGGGTGCGCCCGCAGGCGCCGGCGCGGCAGCAGGCGCCGGCACCGCCGCCGGACGCACGGTCTGGCCCTGGCCCAGGATGTACCGGGAGACATTGCGATTATGTCCCGACAGGTTCTCCGCGAATTCGCTGGTGCCGTTACCCCGCGACACGAAGAACAGGTACTTGTGCTGCTCGGGCTGCACCGCGGCCAGCAGCGCCGCCCGGCCCGCCGCCGCGATCGGCGTGGGCGGCAGGCCCGGCCGGGTATAGGTGTTCCACGGGGTATCGGTTTGCAGGTCGCGCTTGCGGATCCGCCCCTGGTAGTTCTCGCCCATTCCGTAGATGACGGTGGGATCGGTCTGCAGCAACATGCCGATCTTCAAGCGGTTGGTGAACACGCCGGACACGCGGCGGCGATCGGGGCCGTGGCCCGTTTCCTTTTCGATGATCGACGCCAGCACCAGCGCCTCGTAAGGGGTAGCCACCGGCAGGTCGGACTGGCGCTTGGCCCAGGTGTCCTGCAGGATGCGCTGCCCTTCCTGATAGGCGCGGCGCAGCAGATCGTAATCGGTGCTGCCGGGCGTGAAGACATAGGTGTCGGGAAAGAACAGCCCCTCGGGGTGCTTGATGTCCGAGCCCAGCCGTTCCATCAGCGCTTCATCGCTGACGTCGCCCAAGGTCTGCTTGATATCCGGATTCTCGCGCAGCGCCTGGCGGATCTGGCGGAATGTCCAGCCTTCCAGGAAGGTGATCTGGCGCTGGGTCATGTCGCCGCGCGCCAGCCGCTCCAGCAGCAACAAGGGCGTATCGCCGTTGATGGCCTGGTAACCCCCGGCCTTCATCAGCTTGTCCTGTTCCGTCAGGCGCGCCATCCAGACAAAGCCGGGTTCCCACATGGGTACGCCGACCGCATTGAGCGCGCGCGCGACCGTGCGCGGGCTGCTGCCCGGGTCCACTACAAAATCGATCCTGTCGGCCGGTAACTGCATGGGCCGGTGCATCCAGCTCCATGCGGCGCCCACGGCCGCCGCGGCGGCAATCACGATGAGCAGGAATGACCACAAGACGTAAAAACGGAGTCGCTTCTTCATAAGTCCCAGAAGTTTAATGGATCGGGCGGAACTGTCGCGGCAAAAGTGGGGCCGGGGTGCCCCGCGCAGCCCTGCGGCCATCGGGGGCTTGCCCCCTGCCGCAAGGGGAAGACGGCTATCATCTGCACTTTGATGTTGCGATAACACCGCCGCCATGCACGCTTTCTACACTTCGATCCCTGTCCGCGCGGAAGGTTGCGCGCAATGCGCGCCGCTGGATGATTTTGTCGTCTTCAGCGCTTCCGGCGCCGATGCCCTGCCCTTCCTGCACGGCCAGCTGACCCAGGATGTCACCGGTCTGCCCGCCGACGCCGCCCGCCTGGCGGGCTATTGCACCGCCAAGGGCCGCCTGCTGGCCACCCTGGTGATGTGGCGCGCCGCCCCCGGCGCGGAAGACGGTCCGCAACTGTATGGCCTGGTGCGCCGCGACCTGTCGCAGGCCCTGCTCAAGCGCTTGTCGATGTTCGTGCTGCGGGCCAAGGTCAAGCTGGCCGCCGCCTCCCTGAACGTCGCAGGCGTCCAGGCATCGCCCGCAGAGGCCGCCGCGCTGGAAGCCGTGACCGGCGCCTTGCCCCGCGCCGCCTGGCAGCGCGCCGACCTGCCGTCCGGCACCTGGATCGCGGCGCCATCGGCCGACGGCCGCCTGCGCTGGTGGTGGATCGCCTCCGACGAACAACTGGACCAGGCCGCTCCGCTGGCTGCCGCACTCGGCCTGGCGCCCGCGTCACAATGGCAAGTGGCCGACCTAGCCGCCGGCATCCCCTGGATCGCCACGGCCACGCAAGACGTCTTCATCCCGCAGACCGTCAACCTTGAACTCATTGAAGGCGTGAGCTTCACCAAGGGCTGTTATCCCGGCCAGGAAGTCGTGGCGCGCAGCCACTATCGCGGCACCGTCAAACGCCGCATGGCTTACGGCACCGTCGCCGACGCCAGCCTGCAAGCCGCGGCGCTGGCTGGCGTGGACGTGTTCGACGCCACCCAGCCTGGCGAACCGATTGGCCGCGTCGTGGATGCCGCCAGTGACGCCGGCGTGGCGTCCGTCCTGTTCGAAACCACGCTGGCCGCCTTGCCCGAAGGCGATCTGCGCCTGGGCACGGCGGACGGCCCCCGCATCGCCACGGCGCCCCTGCCGTACTCGATCACGCCTTAAGACGTTTCTCCGTTCGGCGCCGGCCCTACACGGCCACGCCGAACAGCGCGCCCACGGCGGCCGTCGCCGCCATCGCCAACGCGCCCAGCACCGTCACGCGCAACGCGGCCGGGCCTTTGGGCGCGCCCCCGGCGCCAGCCGCCAAGGCGCCAAGCGCGGCCAGGCAGGCCACCGACGTGCCGATCACCCAAGGGATCAAGTGGGGCAAAGGCGCGGTCGCCGCCACCACCAGCGGCAATGCGGCGCCCCCCGCGAACGACGCCGCCGAAGCCATCGCGGCTTGCACGGGCTGCGCCCGGTTGTGGATCGAAATGCCCAGTTCGTCACGCGCGTGCGCGTCCAGCGCGTCATGACGGGTCAACTGGCGCGCCACCTGTCCCGCCAGGTCGCGCGTCAGGCCACGTCCCACATAGATGTCCACCAATTCCGCCAGCTCTTCTTCCGAGTTGCCTTTCAGCGAACGCTGCTCGAGGCGCAGGTCCGCGGCCTCGGTATCGGCCTGCGACCGCACCGACACGTATTCGCCTGCCGCCATCGACAGCGCCCCCGCCACCAGGCCGGCCAGGCCCGACGTCAGGATGGCGCCATGCGTGGCCTGCGCCGCCGCCACACCCGTGATCAGGCTGGCGGTGGAGACAATGCCATCGTTGGCGCCCAGCACAGCGGCGCGCAACCAGTTGCTGCGGAAAATCCGATGATGTTCTTTTGAAGGCATTGCGCGATACCCAAACGGCGCGTGACAAGTGCGGCATGCGTCCGGCCGCCAAGGCCGGACGCGCACCGCGCCGCATTCATCGCGGCGTCACGCGTACCGCGGTAAGCAAGCCTATCACGCACATCGTGGCCTGCTCGCCTTCGTACGCATGTACTTCGACCTGGCAGATGGACAGGCGCTTGCCTGGCTTCACCACCCGGCCGCTGGCGACAAAGCGGTCGCCCTTGGCCGGCGCCAGGAAGTTCATCTTGAACTCCGAGGTCAGGACGTCCTCGCCGGGCCCGAATAGCGTGTATGCGGCATAGCCGCCCGCGCTATCGGCGATCGTCGTCGAAATGCCGGCATGCAGGAAACCGTTCTGCTGGCACAGGTCGGCGCGGTAGGGCAGCACGATGTCCACCCTGCCCGGCTCCACCACGTCCAGCCCGGCGCCCAGCAGCCGCATGATGCTTTGCTGGTCGAAACTGGCCTTGACCCGTGCGGCCGGGTCGGACGGCGCGTGATGCCCGGCCATGTCAGTCCTGCTCGCGCTTGACCAGGTTGACGATGCTGGAGAAGTCCAGCTTGCCCGATCCGCCCGAGCTATGCAGCGAATACAGGTTGCGCGCCAGTTCGCCCAACGGGATGGAGGCGCGCGCCGACAGCGCCGCCTCGGCCGCCAGGCCCAGGTCCTTCAGCATCAGGTCCACGCCGAAGCCGCCCGCATAGCCCTTGGAGGCCGGCGCATGGTCCATGACGCCCGGCCACGGGTTGTAGAGTTCGGTGGCCCAGTTGCGGCCCGAACTCTTGGCGATGATGTCGGACAGGACTTTCGGGTCCAGGCCGTTGGCCACGCCCAGCGCCAGCGCCTCGGACGTGCCCGCCATCAGAATGCCCAGCAGCATGTTGTTGCAGATCTTGGCCACCTGGCCGGCGCCTGCGGGGCCTGCGTGGAAGATGTTCTTGCCCATCTTCTCCAGCACGGGGCGCGCGCGCTCCAGTGCGGCGCCCTGCCCGCCGACAATGAACGTCAGCGTACCAGCGGCCGCGCCGCCGGTGCCGCCCGACACTGGCGCGTCGATCATGGCGATGCCGCGCACGTCGGCCGCCTGCGCCACCTTGCGCGCGGAATCCGGCGCGATGGTGCTGCATTCGATGACCAGCGCGCTGGTCGGGATCTTGCCCAGCAGGTCCTCGCCCAGATACAGGCCTTCCACGTGCTTGCTGGCCGGCAGCATCGAGATCACCACGTCGGCGCCCTTGACGGCTTCGGAGGCGGATGCTGCCGCCTTGGCGCCAGCGTCGGTCAGCAGCTTGACGGCGGCCGGCACCAGGTCGAACACCGTCAGGCTGTGGCCCGCCTTGACCAGATTCAATGCCATGGGCGCGCCCATGTTGCCCAAACCGATAAACGCGATACTGCTCATGATGTCTTGTCTCCTGTTGCTATTGCTGTAGGTATGGATTCATCGTGACCTGCATGACGGAAATCTTGGGTGGCCGGTCCGCAGTGCGTACCGGCCGGCGCGTCAACGCCCTTCCTGGCCCAGATCGGCCAGGGGATGCGGCTCGCCTTCGGGCCACGGTTCTTCAAAGAACTTCTGCACCCAGGCATCGGTCGCCATGTCCATGACAGCCGGATTCCAGCGCGGGTTCTTGTCTTTGTCGACCAGCAAGGCACGGATGCCTTCGGCGAAATCGCCGTGCGCCGTGCAGGCCAGCGCGGCGATGTATTCGGTGCGGAACACGTCGTCCAGCGACCGCAGGCGCGTGCGCTGCTGCAAGGCGAACGCCAGGCGCACCGAACCCGGCGAGCCCGCCAGCATCGTCGTCGCCGCGCGCGCCAGCCAGGGATCGGCATGGTCTTTCAAGAGCGCCACCTCTTCGTAGATCTCGTCCAGCCGATTGCCGTTGCACAGGTTGTTGATCTGGAACGAGTGCTGGCGCAGAGGACCCGGGTCCAGCGGCGTCTGCGGCTCCAGCGCGGTCAACGCGCGGCGCAGCAGTCCATCGTTCAACGAACGCGGCGCCAGCGACGTTTCCGTCGCGCCCGCGCCCTGGCCGGCCCAGGGTTGTTCTTCCAGCGACGCCAGCAGCTTCGGCCAATCCGCGTGGTTCAAGCGGAAATCCGCCAGACCCGCGAAGAAGGCGTCAGCGGTGTTCACGTGCGCGCCCGTCAAGGCCAGGAACAAGCCGATGCGGCCCGGCATGCGGTTCAGCAGCCAACTTCCGCCCACGTCCGGGAACAGGCCGATGGATACTTCCGGCATCGCCAGCCGCGAGGTCTCGCTGACCACGCGATGGCTGGCGCCCATCATCAGGCCGATACCGCCCCCCATGACGATGCCATGGCCCCAGCACAGCACGGGCTTCGGATAGGTATGGATGCGGTAGTCCAGCCGGTACTCGTGCTCGAAGAAGCGGCGCGCATACGCGTTGCTCCAGCCGCTCTTGCCCTGATTCTCGCCCATGCTGCGGTACAGGCCGTGCAGGTCGCCGCCCGCGCAGAATGCCTTCTCGCCGGCGCCTTGCAGCACCACCAGGGCCACGCCCGGATCGCGCGCCCATTCGTCCAGGCGCGCCGCCAGCAAGTCCACCATTTCCAGCGACAAGCCGTTCAGGGTCTGCGGCGCATTCAGCGTCGCGATCCCGAACCGCATGCCGTTCGCCGCACTTCTTTCTTCGAACAATACCGGTGCATTCATCTTATGTCGGCTCCTTTTTCCAACAATTGGCGGGCAATGATCACGCGCATGATCTCGTTGGTGCCCTCCAGGATCTGATGAACGCGAGTATCGCGCACCAGACGCTCCAAGGGATAGTCCCGCAAGTATCCGTAGCCGCCATGAATCTGTTGCGCGTCCAGGCAAATCTGGAAGCCCATATCCGTCGCGAAGCGCTTGGCCATGGCGCAGTAGGTCGCCGCATCCGGCGCACCCGCATCCAGCTTGCAGGCAGCCAGACGCACCATCTGGCGCGCCGCGACCAGATGCGTGGCCATGTCGGCCAGTTTGAACTGCAATGCCTGGAATTCCGCCAGCCGGCGGTTGAACTGCCGGCGCTCGTCCATATAGCGGCGGGCGGCGTCCAGGGCCCCCTGCGCCGCGCCGACCGAGCAGGTGCCGATGTTGATGCGGCCGCCATCCAGGCCCTTCATGGCGATCTTGAAGCCCTCGCCTTCCTGGCCCAGCAGGTTGCCGGCCGGCACGCGCACGTTCTCGAACGTGATGGGGCGCGTGGACTGGCTGTTCCAGCCCATCTTCTCTTCCTTGCGGCCGTAGCTGATGCCCGGGGTATCGGCCGGCACCGCGAACGCGCTGATGCCGCCCGCCCCTTCGCCCCCGGTGCGCGCCATCACCACCAGCAGATCGGTGTCGCCGCCGCCCGAAATGAAGGCCTTGGCCCCGTTCAGGACATAGTCGTCGCCGTCGCGCTGCGCCCGGGTGGACAGGGATGCGGCGTCGGAACCGGCGCCGGGCTCTGTCAGGCAATACGAAGCCAGCTTCTGGCCACTGGCCAGTGCTGGGCCCCAGGCCTCGCGCAACGCGGGCTGTCCCCACTTTCCGACCATCCAGGTCGCCATGTTGTGGATCGTCAGGAATGCGGTCGTCGACGGGTCCACCGCCGCCATTTCCTCGAACACCAGCGTGGCGTCCAGGCGCGGCAGCCCCAGCCCGCCGATCTCTTCACTGGCATAGATGGCGCAGAAGCCCATCTCGCCCGCCCGGGCGAAGGCCTCGCGCGGGAAAATGCCTTCGGCGTCCCAGCGCGCCGCATGGGGCGCCAACTCGCCTTCGGCGTAGTCGCGGGCGGCCTGCGCGAACGCGCGCTGCTCGTCGGTCAGTTCCAAGTCCACAGCCTGTCTCCTGTTGTCATCGGTATTGTCTGTTGGCGTTGCTGCCGCCTCGTGAACGTCAGCCGGTCGATTTTGACATGACGTTAACGTAAACGTAAGTGCGAACCGTGTTTATGTTACGCCGGTTGCCACCGGCCGATTTGTCTTATTGATGACAATGTGGGCGGTGCCCCAGGACGCGCCAGGCGGCCCGGGCGCCGCAGGGCGAGGGTTACAGCAGACCCGCGGGGCGCACCCTGCCGTTTCTGGCCGTTTTGGCGCGGCGGTGTTCCGCGCGGCGGCGGCGCGACTCTTTGGGATCGAAACTCAGCCCGCGGTAGATCTCCACGCGGTCGCCGTCCGCCAGCCTGGCTTGCGGCTCGGTCGCGCGGCCGAAAATCCCCACCCCGCGTTCCCACGGCTGCACAACGGGAAAGGCCTGGGCAAATCCGCTGGCGGCCAACGCGTCGGTTACCGTCGCGCCCTCGGGCAACTGGATTTCACGCAGCCACACATGGCCCGGCAGGGCGTAGCAGACGCTGATGTTCAACAGCGCCGCGCCGGCGGGTTCATTCCCCATACTTGGCCTGCGCCCGCTTGGTGAAGGAATCGATGAAGCTGGTCGCAATGCGGTTGAACACGGGCCCCACCACCATTTCCAATGCGCGATTGGAAAACGCGTATTCCATGGTGAACAGCACCTTGCAGGCGTCTTCGGCCAGCGGCTGGAATTCCCAATGCCCGATCAGGCTGGAGAAAGGGCCATCCACCAGCTCCAGGTCGATCCGGTCGGGATAAACGTGGGTGTTGCGCGTGGTGAAGCGCTGCTTCATCCCCGCGAAGCTGATCAGGATAGAGGCCTGCATGCCGTGTTCGTCGCGGGTCTGCACCTCGGCGCCGCCACACCACGGCATGAACTCGGGGTACTTTTCCACGTCGGCGACCAGATCGAACATCTGGGCGGCGCTGTAAGGCACCAGGACGGATCGTTGTACTTTGTGCATCGACTATCGCAAATGGCTAGAATGGCAAGATTTTACCGGCACCGCACGACCTGGGCCTAATAACGGGAAAAGCGCGGCGTGGCACGTCCAACCCGGCCCCGCCAGTCAGCCCCCCGAAAAGACCCGCAAAGCCCCCAGGCAAAAAAGGCGTTATGAGCATTATCGACAATCGCAAGGCCACGCACGACTATTTCATCGAAGACCGCTACGAAGCCGGCCTTGTCCTGCAAGGCTGGGAAGTCAAGGCGATCCGCGATGGCCGCGTGCAGCTCAAGGAAAGCTACGTCATCGTACGCGATGGCGAACTGTACCTGCTGGGCATGCACGTCAGCCCGTTGCCGACGGCCTCCACCCATATCCACCCCGACGCCATGCGCACGCGCAAGCTGCTGCTCAAGGCCGAGGAAATCAGCAAGCTCATCGGCAAGGTCGAGCAGCGCGGCTACACGCTGGTGCCGCTGAACCTGCACTACAAGAACGGGCGCATCAAACTGGACTTCGCCCTGGGCCGCGGCAAGAAGATGTTCGACAAGCGCGACACCGCGCGCGAAAAAGACTGGCAGCGCGAGAAAGAACGCATCATGAAGCACGACACGCGGGCCCCTCGCAAAGACAAGGCCGACTGAGTTCAGGCGGCGGCCGCCAACGCGGCAGGCTCGCCCTGCCCGCCCAGCCCCACGATGCGGTTGCGCCCCGCCGACTTGGCTGCATAGAGCTTGCGGTCGGCCTTTTCGAAGAAGACCTGCAGGCTCTCGCCGGGCAGCCATTCGGCGATGCCCGCGCTGAACGTGTATGAAATGGTGCTGCCACCGTGCGAACAAGGCGTTCTGTGCACGGAATCCAGCAGCCGCCCCGCCACTTCCATGACGGCATCGCCGCGCATATCCGGAAACAGCACGCCGAATTCTTCGCCGCCCACGCGGCCGACGTGGTCGCCCGTGCGCAGCGTGGCCGTCGCCAGCAAGCCAAAATGCCGCAACACCGCATCGCCCGCCGCATGGCCGTGCGTATCGTTGATGGCCTTGAAGTGGTCAATGTCCAGCAACAGCAGGGTCAACGGCCGGCGCATGCGCAGCGCCTGCGCGCAATAGCGCTCCGCCTGCATCCACCACGCCTTGCGCGACATCAGGCCGGTCAGGAAATCGGTATTGGCTTCGTTCTCGCGATCGGCAAGCATGCGGTCGTGGATAACCATGATGGTGCCCAGCGTCAGGCAAGGCATCACCAACACGCCCAGCGTCAGATAGGCAATATTCCATACGCTGGGTTCAAGCAGGGTCTGCGGCGGCACCAGGTGCAGCAGGTGGGCGCCGGCCCGCACGGCGCAGATCGCGGCCGACACCATCGCCACCGACCACACGAAACGGTAGCTATAGCGCGAGCGGTGCGTCGGCATGTTGCGCTGCACGGTGAACGCCACGGCCAGAAGAAACCCCATCTGCAGCAGCGACATCGCCACGATGCGCGGCCCGACTTGCCAATCCACGTACGTATAACCCACCAGCACCCCCAGTGCCGCCAGGCAACCCAGCGTCATCAGGTGACGTGGCACGCCAAGCCCCATCAATCGCCGCACGCCCGTGTAGTACGAACAGAGCGCAAGCGCGATGGCCGAGTTCGGCACGATGACGGACAGCCACAAGGGCGCCGCCGTGCTCTGCAGGCCAAACGTAAAAAACGCCAACAGCGTGAGCAAGTTGGCGCGTATGGTTTCGCGAATGCCGGCCATGCCGCTACGCGCCAGGGATCCCAGCACGCACAAGGACAGCACTCCCGCCAGCCCTGCTATCAAAAGCAAATTCACGGGAGCGATCATGGCCAGGGCGCCGCAAGGCGCGGTGTCAAGTGTTGCGCGTGGACTTCACAATGGTCATGGCGGAAGCAATCATGCCGCCCACGTCCGCCAGGTTGGCCGGGAGGATCAGCGTATTGCCTTCCTTGGCCACATTGCCGAACGCCTCGACGTAGCGCTCGGCCACCTTCAGGTTCACGGCCTCCATGCCGCCCGGATGCCGCACGGCGTCGGCGACTTGCGTGATGGCCTTGGCGGTTGCTTCGGCGATCGCCAGCACGGCGGCGGCTTCACCCTGCGCCTGGTTGATCTGCGCCTGCTTTTCGCCTTCCGAACGGGCGATGGCAGCTTCACGCTCGCCGGTGGCGATGTTGATCTGTTCCTGGCGGCGGCCTTCCGAAGCCGCGATCAGTGCGCGCTTTTCACGTTCGGCGGTGATCTGCGCCTGCATCGAACGCAGGATCTCGTTGGGCGGCGTCAAATCCTTGATCTCGTAGCGCAAGACCTTCACGCCCCAGTTCAGCGCGGCCTCGTCCAGCGACGACACGATGTTGCTGTTGATGGAATCGCGCTCTTCGAAGGTGCGGTCCAGTTCCATCTTGCCGATGACGGAACGCAAGGTGGTCTGCGCCAGCTGCGTGATGGCCGAGATGTAGTTGGACGAACCGTAGGATGCGCGCATCGGGTCCGTCACCTGGAAGTACAGCACGCCGTCAACCTGCAATTGCGTATTGTCGCGCGTGATGCAAACCTGGCTGGGCACGTCCAGCGGGATTTCCTTCAGCGAGTGCTTATACGACACGCGCTCGATGAACGGGATGACGAAGCCCGCGCCGGGCGACAGGACGCGGTCGAACTTGCCCAGGCGCTCGACCACCCAGGCGTGCTGCTGGGGAACGATGGCGATCGACTTGATGACGATCAGGATCGCCAGCGCGACGACGACGAGCAGGACGATAGTGGAAGTATCGATCATGATGTAAAGCCTCTCCTGGAGTAAGTGCGAGGGCGCCTTTACCTGCCGGCAAGGGCGCCCGCTGCGGGCTGCGCCTGGCGCAAGCCGGTTCTATTGTGCCGAGCCCGGCGTGCCCCGGGGGGTCAGCACCAGGATCGAACCACGCAGTTCGGTAATGATGTGTTCGCCGGCGCGCGGCGTCTGGCCGTGGGCCAGCTCGGCCTGCCAGTGCGCGCCGCGATACCAGACGCGCGTAGTGCCCTGGTCGGACCAGGCTTCCACCGCCACCGTCTGGCCGATATCCAGATTGACGTCGGCATTGCGGGCCGAATTGACCTCGCGCTTTTTCAGGACGCGTGTTTTGCGTAGCAGCAGCAAGCCCAGCAGCAGCACGACGCCGCACGCCACCAGTTGCCATTCCAGGCCGGCGCCCAGCCAGGCGGCAACGCCCGCGGCCGCCAATCCCAGGGCCACCAGCAGCAAATAGAAGGTCCCCGTCGCCAGTTCCCCGATAAGGGCCAGCGCGGCCAGTCCCAGCCAGATCCACATAGTCTTAAGGTCGCCTGAAAGGATGAGTCGTGAGCGGATTGTACGTATTTCCGGGACGCAACGGGGCCGGATGGCGTCCTCGTGAGCATTCGCACTGGATTATGATGTGCGTAGATGCCGCGGTCCCATCCGGATCGTCGGCATCCGCCCCTTCCACGCACAAGCTTCCATGACCGCTGCAATATCTTCCGCCCTACCCGTCCTGATCCTGCACACCGGCGATCCGGACGACACGCTTAAAAGCCAGTTCGGCGGCTATGCCGAACAACTGGCGCAAGCGGCCGGCCTGGCCACGGACGCCGTCGAAGTCGTCGCCGTGCACGAAGGCCAGCGCCCCCAGGCCCCCGCCCGCTATCGCGCCGCCCTGATCACCGGTTCGCCCGCCATGGTTACGGACAAGGAACCCTGGAGCGAAGACACCGCCGCCTGGCTGCGCGATGCCGCCACGGCCGGCCTGCCCATGTTTGGCGTCTGCTACGGCCACCAGTTGCTGGCGCACGCGCTGGGAGGCAAGGTCGGCTATAACCCCGCCGGCCGCGAAGTGGGCACGCAAACGGTCGAACTCCTGCCGCCAGCGGCGGGCGACAAGCTGCTGGCCGGCCTGCCGCCCACCTTCCCCGCGCAAATGTTGCACGCCCAGACCGTGCTGCAACCGCCGCCCGGCTCGGCCGTGCTGGCGCGCTCGGACCTGGACGAGCATCAAATGATCCGCATCGGCCGCAACGTGTTTTCCACCCAGTTCCACCCCGAATTCGGCCCGGACTTCGTCCGCGCCCACCTCGAACGCTACGGCCGCCGCTACGCCGCCGAAAACCTCGACATTCCCGACCTGTCGGCCAATGTCCGCGCGACGCCGGTGGCGGGCGGCCTGCTGCGCCGGTTCCTGGATGTCTACGCGCCAGCCTGACCGGCCTGTCCGCACGCACGCAACATCCGGAGTGCGGCGTCCGGATGCCTTTGAGACCATGGGGTCATCGCGCATCTGACCATGCGCCCGACAGGAGTCCCGTATGAGCCCAGCCGCAGCCCCCTTGAGCAAACAGCATGCCGCCGCCGTCGAGCGCGCGTGCCGCGCCCTGGAGGCCGAGCAGCCGCCCGATCTGTCCGCCCTGGCGGAACAGGCCGGCATGAGCCGTTTCCATTTCCACCGCATCTTCAAGGCCGCCACGGGCATCACGCCCAAGGCGTATGCCAATGCCCTGCGCGCCAGCCGCGCGCGCCAGCAGCTCAAGCAAAGCGCCAGCGTCACGGACGCCATGTACGAGGCCGGCTTCAATTCCAGCGGCCGCTTCTATGAAGCCGCGCCGGCCATCCTGGGCATGACCCCCACCGCCTTCCGCAGGGACGGCGAAGGCGTGGATATCCGCTTCGCCGTGGCCCAATGCTCGCTGGGCGCGCTGCTGGTCGCGGCCAGCAGCACCGGCATCTGCGAAATTGCCCTGG
>Ga0308157_10005905_pt1 | contig 14999 bp, 9 predicted proteins | sample PhyBR1_FD_201035 | JGI IMG/M metagenome (GOLD analysis project Ga0308157, IMG submission 201035) | Phyllosphere microbial communities from UC Gill Tract Community Farm, Albany, California, United States - DLSLB.R1 | ecosystem: Host-associated > Plants > Phyllosphere > Unclassified | place: USA...
CGTTGGAGAGCGCATAGAGGAAGAGCGACCGCGCGAGGCGGTGCTTCAGGCTGCCAGTCGGGTGGCTCGACTCGTCCTTGAAGTACGCGTCGATGCCCGGGTAGCCGGGCAGCGGCATCGGGATCAGGTGCGTGTCGGCCGAGCGGCTGAAGTCCGCCTCGATCCGGGCGATGCACTCGGCCTCCCAAGCGCGCTGCCGGGTGCGCTGGCTGCTGGGCAGCCGGGCGCTGAGGGGGGAAGCGGCGGCGCCCATCATGTGGCCTGGGCTGCGGCGTGTTCCGCCAGTTGCAGGGAACTGCCTGGATGGTCCGCCGCCGACCAGGCTTCGGTCCGTCCGCCCAGATGGCGGGCCAGGAAGTCTTCGCACAGGGCGTTGAACGACATGCGGTTGGCTTCTCGCACGAAGCCGTGGCCTTCGTCCGTGTAAAGCGCATACGTCACCGCGATGCCGCTCTGCCGCAGGGCGGCGACCATCTGCTCGGATTCCGCCTGCTTCACGCGCGGGTCGTTGGCGCCCTGGGCGATGAGCAGCGGAACGCGGATCTGCGCGGCACGGTGCAGCGGAGAGCGGTCGCGCAGCTGGGCGAGCCCCTCCGGGGTGCCGGGGTTGCCCATCGCACGGTGCTGGCGCACGCGGTCTGCCTCCCAGTAGGCGGGAATGGAGGCCAGCAGCGTTTCCAGGTTGGACGGGCCCACCACGTCGATGCCGCAGGCGTAGCGCGATGGATACCGCGTGAGGGCCGACAGAACCGCATAGCCGCCGTAGCTGGCCCCGAAGATGGCCAAGCGCTGGGGATCGGCGATGCCGCGTTTCACGGCCCAGGCCACCGCATCTTCCAGGTCTTCGTCCATCTTGCGGCCCCATTCGCCGTCCGCCGCATTGACGAAGCGCTTGCCGAAGCCGGTCGAGCCACGGAAATTGACGCTCAGCACGGCGTAACCCCGGTTGGCGAGCCACTGGTGCATGGAGTTGAAGCCGAAGCCGTCGCGCGACCAGGGGCCGCCATGCACCAGCAGCACCAGCGGCAGCGGCGCGGTCGTGCGCAGGTCGCCCGCCTCGGAGCCCATGGGCACCGTGAGGTAGGACACCAGAGAGAGGCCGTCGCGCGCCGGGATGACCACCGGCTGCATCCGCGAGAGCGGAGCCCAGGTGAGTTCGGGCCGCAGATCCATCAGGTGCCGCATCACGTTCGCCTTGCGGTCATACAGCCACGTGGAGGACGGCCGGGTGTCGGACGACAGGGCGACGACCCATTGCTGGTCGTCTTCGGTGCGTGATGTCATGCGCCATTCGCCGTCGCCGGCATGGCCGTCGAGCGTTTCGATGTCCCGCGCGATGGCGTCGTCCAGCACGTGCAGCTTGAAGCGCTCGTAGGTCACGCCGTAGGCCAGGGGGCGATAGCTCGCGGCGTCGGTGATCATGCCGCCGATGTCGGCGCGCGGGTCTTCGGCCAGCACGGTGGCAGCACCCGTTTCCCAGTCGATCGTGACCAACGCGGCGTTGTCGCGCCCGCGGCTGTCGTAGGCGTAGAGCGTGCGGCCCTCGACGTCGAAGTGGGACGGGCCCGAGCTGCGCCCGTCTTCTGCCGAGAAGACCTGCCACGGATGCCAGGCTCCCGCTGCATTGCGCCGCAGCCATTCGCTGCCGCCGTCCCGGGTGTTGCGCACGGCCAGCTTCACCTGGTACTGCGCATCCACCACGAAGCCGGCGAAGCCGGTGTTTTCCTCTACGCACTGCGTTTCGCCGGTGCGCAGATTGAGCACATGCACGTCGAAGAAGCGTGCATCGCGCGCGTTGGAGACGACCGCGATTTCGTCCCGCCGCTTCCGGCTGATGCTCTGCACGCCCGTGCGCACGCCGGCCGCCGCAGGGGTCAAGGCGCGAAGGCTGCCGTCCGAGAGGTCGGCGCCGAACAGCTGGAAGTTCTCGTCGCCATCGCGATCCTGCGAGAACAGCAGCATGCCCGGAACGTAGGTCCAGTTGAAGCTCTGGATGCCGCGCCGCGTGTCGTGGGTGATCTGCCGGGCCGCGTGCGGGTTGCTGCTGGGAGCGGCCCAGATGTTCATCACGCCATCGCCGTCGGCCAGCCAGGCCAGCCACTGGCCGTCCGGGCTGATGCTCATGGCCGCGCGTGCCGGGTTGGCGAACAGGTGCTTGCGGGGGATGAGCGCTGCGGCCGCGTCACCGTCGGCCGCATGCAGGATGCTCTGCATCGCCACGGCTGCCCGGCGCCATTGCTTGCCGTACTGGCTCCTCTGGTACCGGTAGAAAGCCCTCAGCCGCTTGGCTTTCTCGGGATGCTTTTGCTCCAGCAGCAGGAAGACATTGGTGTAGTCGGTTGCCCCTGGCTCGCGGCCGACCATGTCTTCCGCATGGAGGGCTTCCAGCAACTGCTTCATCTCTTCGTCGTCCGCCTTGCCCCAGGGATAGACGGCCATGTTCGCGGCGATGTGCGCGTTCATCCAGCCACGCAGCGTGTCCGACACGGCGCTGCGGGACTGCATCGGGTCCCAGGCAGCGGACTCGATGCACGTACCCACGGATGCGGCCACGGACTCTGGCGTCTGGGCGTTGGTCTGCGCAACCGCTTCGCGGCGGGCTTTGCGCCAGCTGGCGTTGTCGATGTCCTGGCCCGCCAGACGTGCCGCATGCAGCGCGGCCACGCCGTCCAGCGCCTCGGACAAACCCGCTGCCGCCTCCAGGCCGTTCAGCCCGAGGGTCTTGCCCTTGAGCAGTTCCAGCAGGCTGCGGCTGCCCACCGTGTCCATCGCCATGCCGGGCTGAATGCCCTGCATCAGGTGGATGCCCCAGGAGACGCCGAGCGTCGAATTGGCGGCGACCATCGAATCGATCGTGAGGGCGAGCCACTTCGGCAGGCCGTAATCGGCTTCCCAGCGGTCCAGGTCATCGCCTCGCAGCAGGCTGCCGACGAAGCTGCCGACGTCGCCGTTCCAGTAGAGGGGCCTGTGCTCCCATCGGCCGGCGTTTTCCAGGGATTGCAGTTGGTCGATCACCTGCTGGCGCAGTTGCGGGTCGCCATGGTATGCGTGCAGGGTCATGTCAGGCTTCCAGGGCTTCGTCAATGACCTGGGCGATACGCGTCTTGGAGACGAGGCCCACCAGGCGGGCCTTTTCCTTGCCGTCCACGAAGAGGATCATGGTGGGCAAGCCGCGCACCTGGAATTGCTGCATGGTTTCCTTGTTTTCGTCCGCGTTGATCTTGCAGATGCGGGCTTCGCCGGCGTATTCCTCGGCGATGTCGTCCACGATGGGCAGCAGCTGTTTGCACGGTGCGCACCATTCGGCCCAGAAGTCCACCAGGACAGGGCCGGAGGATTGGAGGACGTGTTCTGCGAAGGTCGCGTTGGTGAGCGGGATGACGTTGGAGGACATGGTTCGGTTTCTGTAAGGGGTCGGAAAGTGGATGGGAATGGGGCCGGTGGATTCAGGCGTGGACCGGGAAGGGCCAGGAGCCGCTGCCGCCCTGGCCTGCGTCTTCGCTGCGCTTCGGCGTGAGGTCCAGCACGTGGTCGTGGTAGGCGGTCAGCGATTCGCGGTGCGCCACGCTGATCAGGGTGCTGTCAGGCAGCGCATGCACCAGGGCCTGGTAGAGCGCCCGCTCGGTGTCGGGGTCGAGCGCGCTGGTCGCCTCGTCCAGGAAGAGGTAGTCGGGCCGGTGCAGCAGAGCACGGCAGATCGCCAGCCGCTGCTGCTCGCCGCCGGAGAGCTTGTGCTGCCAGCGGTCGCTCTCGTAGAGCCGGTCGGCTAGCGCCGGCAAGCGGACCTCGTGGAGCACTTCGCGCACGCGTCCGTCGTCGAAATCCTCGGGCTGGCCTGGGTAGCACAGCGCTGCCTTCAGCGTGCCCTGGGGGATGTAGCTGCGCTGCGGCAGGAACATCATCCGGCCGTCTCCGGGCTGGCGGATTTCTCCCTCGCCGTAGGGCCAGATGCCGGCCACGGCGCGCAGCAGCGTGCTCTTGCCCGCGCCCGAGGCGCCGCGCACCAGCCAGCGTTCGCCTTTGCGCATGTGCACGGGGGGAATCGCGGCGAGCGGTGCACCGTCGGGCTTTTGCAGCGCGACGCCATGCGCCTCGATGGCGGGCTCGGGCGTGCGGGAGACCTGGATACCCGCCGGCCGCTCGTTCGCTTCCTCGAGCGCGCCCAGCAGGTCGCGCAGCCGGTTGCCGAGCGCCCACCACTCGGTGAAGGTGACGTAGGCGTGGCTGAAGAAGACCAGGCTGCTGCTGACGGCGGTGAAGGCGCCGCCCACGCGCGTCACGTCGCCCAGGGTGATGGCGCCGGAGAGGTAGCGCGGCAGTGCCGCGGCCGTCGGCAGGAGCTGGGTGGAGAAGGTGTGGGTGTAGGTCTCGCGCGCCAGGATCAGTTTGGCATTGCGAACGATGATGTCCCGCCAGTTGGCGCGCACCTCTTCGAACGAATCGTCCAGGCGCTTGTGCTCCTGCGCGCCGCCGTCGTAGAAGGCGATCTGCTCGGCGTTCTCGCGCAACTGCATGCCGCGGTAGCGGAAGTTGGCCTCCACGGTCTGGCGCAGGTTGAACAGATGGATCAGTGGGCGCCCGGTGAGGTGCGACACCAGCAGGGCGCCGGCCGAGTACGCATACACCAGATAGACCATGTACCCGGGGATCGAGAAATCGATGCCCCACAGCGTGAACTGCAGCGTGCCGGAAAGATTCCAGAGCACGACGGTGAACGAGATGGCCGAGACCAGCACGTGGATCGGATTGAGGAACAGAAACAGCGTGAGTTCGATGAAGCGGGGCACGTCCTGCGAAATGCGCTGGTCCGTGTTGCTCAGGCGGCCGTCCCGCTCGATCGCGTAGTACGCGCGCCGCTCCGTCCAGGCCGCCAGGTAGCGGCGCGTCATGGCGGTGCGCCATTCGTACTGGATCAACTCCCCCACCACGAAGAGAAGCACCATCGACACCAGCATGGTGAACATGCCGGCCACCCAGGACAGGCCCAGGCTGTGCCAGATGCCGTCCCACTCCCGCTTCACCAGGGCGTCCACCACCAGGCCCTGGAGCTTGTTGCTCCAGATAGCCAGGTAGACGCTGGTGAACATGAGCGTCAGCTTGATCGCGAGCAGGATCCAGCCGCGCCAGCTCTCGCGCGAAGTCCAGTAGGGCAGGATCAGGTCGCGCAGTCGGGGACGGTGGCTGTGGGCGCTCATGAACGGATAGAACCTCGGAATGGATGCGGCCGCTGGCAGGGCGGGCGGGCAGGGCAGCGCGGCGTTGCCGCGCGCCCTCCTGGTGAAAGAAGCCTCAGAACTTGTGCTGGTAGGTCAGCGTGTACGTGCGCCTGTCGTAGAGGGGCACGTACATGGTGGAGGACGTGGTCGCGTACAGCGTGCGGTCCGCCAGGTTCTTCACGCCCAGCCGCAGCGACCATTCGGGCTGCGTGTAGGAGATTCCGGCGTCGATACGGGCGCCACCCGGCAGGCGCGTGGCCGAGTCGGTGAATCCCATGCGGGAATCGCCCCAGGCACTGATGCCGAAGGCGAGGCCCACGCCGCGCAGTGGCTCCGACTGGAAGTCGTAGGTGCTCCACACGCTGGCCTGGCTGTCGGGGCCCAGGCCGGGCCGTGCCGTAGGATCCGACAGGCTTTTGCGCTTGTTGTAGGAGTAGTTGAAGATCAGGTTGAGCCCGCGCATGGGTTGGCCCGACGCCTCTAGTTCCACGCCCTGGGATCTCTGCCCGTCGATCAGGTCATTGCAGTTGAGCGGGCGGTTGCGTCGCAGGAGGTTGGTCTGATCGAGCTGGAACACGGCGGCCGACCAGGAGAAGCGGTCGTCCACGTTGCTCTTGATGCCCAGTTCCTTGCTCTTCGACAGGGTGGGCGGGGTCGCAGTCGAGTTGGTGCCGCAGATGGACAGGTCCGAGAAAAGCGGGGTGAAGCCTTCAGCATAGCTGCCGTAGATCGACGTGTTCCAGTCCAGGTTGTAGATCAGCCCGGCATTGACGGTGTTCTTGCTGAACGATCTCTGGGCGGACGTGGTCGTCGTGGGCGGTGTCGCGTACACGACGGTGCTGCCCGGGCCGAGGTCCATGCTCGAGTGGCGCAGGCCTGCCACCAGCGTCCACTTGTCCCATTTCACCGTGTCCTGGACGTAGAGGCCGCGCTGGGTTTGCGGCGCGTAGCTGCCGAACGACCGGCTGGCATCGCTGCGCTCGAGCGCCGGGAAGGGGTATTGCGTGGGCTGGCTGAACGGCACGGACACCCTGGGGCCCGTGTACTGGGTCAGGTCGTACGAATAGTCGGTATGGTTGACACCTGCCACGAGGTTCTGGTCCAGCGGCCCGGTCTTGAACTTGTAGCTCAGGTAATGGTCGCCGCTCGTCGTGGTCTGGTTCGAGCGGTTGATCGTGCCGCTGTAGCTCAGCAGCAGGTTGGGAACGCTGACCGGGAACTGGGGCGTCCACAGGTTCAGATCCTGATCGGTGCTGGCGCGCTGCATGCGGCTGGTGAACTGCAGCTTGTCGGAAAACGAATGCTGCAGCGTGTAGAACACCGAGTGGGTTTCGGTATCCACGCCATCGCTTCGGTTGCCGGGCAGGGTGGACGGAACCGGTTCGATGAAGCCCCGGATCGCGACCGTGTACCGGCCCAGGGGCGTGTGTGTCTTGGAGGCCGATGCGCCGAAGATGACGTCCGTGTCCGCATTCTTCCAGCGCAGTTCTCCCAATCCATAGTCCTGCGAGCGGCCGTCGTAGCCCGCGTCGCTGCCGTTGGCGCGCGTGGCCGATCCGATCACGCGGTAGCTGAACTCCTTGCTGTCGTTGATGGCACCCGCGAGGTCGATGGTTCCCGTGCGTTCGGCGTGGCTGCCGTAGCTGACCGACACGTCGCGGATGCGCTCGGTCGTCGGCTTCTTGGTGACGATGTTCAAGGTGCCGCCGAGGCTGTTCGCGCCGGCGAGCAGGGCCTGCGGTCCCTTGAGGATCTCGATGCGCTCCACGCCGGCGATGTTGGTCTTATAGGAGTCGGGATCGGTCAATCCATTGGAAAGCGTGGCGGCGGTCGTTGCGAAGCCGCGGATGTTGAACCCGCTGCCGCCCTGCGTGGCCGGTATCGTCACCACGCCCGCCACGTTCCTGAGTGCATCTTCGACCGAGGCGGATTGCTGGGTCTCCAGCACCTTGGCCGTCAGCACCGTGACCGACTGCGGCACGTCGAGCAGGTCGGCGCCGCCGCGCGTCGCGGTGGAGGAACTGGAGGCGCGGAAACCGGTTTCCGCCTCGTCGCGCTTGGCGGTGACGGCCACTGCCGCCAGTTGCTGCACGAACACGCGGATCGAACCGTCCGGGCCGGTATTCATGGTCAGGCCGCTGCCGGAGATGGCGGCCTGGATGGCGCCTTGCGAGCTGGTTTTCGCGGAGATGGCGGGAGCCTTGAGTCCTTGAACGTCAGCCTCTTCGAACTGGACACGCTTTCCGCTGGTTTTCGCGATGGCCTGCAGGGTGGCAGAGAGAGGCCCTGCAGGGATATTGAACTCCGTGCCCTCCGACACGGCTTGAGCGGTGGCAGGGGCGGGCCCTGCCTGCTGGGCATGCACGGCCGCCGGAAGGGCGAGTGCGAGTGCGGCACACACCGCGGTGGAGCGGAAAGGGGCCGGGCGGAGCATCGGGGACTTGGTGAACGGCATGGCGGAATCCTCTGGGGGCACGTGGTTAGCGAAATCGCTCTCAACAGATGCAATTAGTGTTCCATACGCCTTTTGCGCGGCTTGCTTGGGTGAGCCTTCGCGAGCCTTTTGGGCGCCGCCACGGCTATTGTCGTGACGTTGTCACTTTAGAAGTGTTTGGTACAGTTGAATTCTTGCACGCCTTTTCCATCCCAGGATCGGGGATTACACCGAGGACCGGTTCGGAAAGGCGCGATGTGCATGCACCAGGCAGGGGAGGACCCCCCCTCGGTCGCATGGAGGTGCATCGGCACGACGGGCATGCCCCAGGACGGTGCCCTGCGACGTTTGCTGGGCAGGGGCGGGGCTGCCCTGGAGATTCCTCTGGGCTGTATGTATCAATTCATGGCGCGCGGAGGTGCTGCGTTCGAGGCGGTCTATCATCCGTGGCCGCCTTCTTCAAGTCCGTCCGACCCGCGCATCCTCCATGGCACCCACCCCTTCGCAGAAGTTCGATACCCGCCCCAAGAAACAGGCAGCGTCCTCCGTTCCCCGCGCCAGCGGAGCTCTGATCGACCGCATCTTTGAAGACGTCAAGGGTCGCGTCGAAAACCGGACGCTGGATCTCGGCGCGCGATTGCCCTCGGTGCGGGCGATGGCGGCCGAGATGGGCATCAGCAATGAAACCGTGTTGCGCGCCTACGACAAGCTGACGGCTGCCGGTTATCTGGAAGCACGCCGTGGTTCGGGTTTCTATGTGTCGCCACAGGCGCTGCAGGTGGGCAAGCCCGCGGAGTCGCATCCTTGGACCGCGCCGCCGGCGCCCTACACCTGGGACCATCTGTTGCATGCCAGAAGCCCCTATGGCGCTTCTGCGCTCGGAACCCTGCCCGCCGAGTGGATCGGCACCGAAATGCTGTCCGGTGCCATGCAGGCACTGGCTGCCAAGCCGCCCACGAGCCTGTTCGAATACGCCGATGGACGGGGGTGGTTGCCGCTGCGCGAAGCCCTGTCAGCGCGGCTTCACAGGGCCGGCATCCATGCCACGGCCGACCAGATCGTGACCACCGCCGGTGCCACCGATGCGCTGGACCTGGTCGTCTGGTCGTTCCTCTACCCCGCCCAGTACGTTTTGGTGGAGGAGCCGGGCCCCTTCATCCACACCCAGCGGCTCCTGGCCAGCGGCCTCTGGATCTTGCGCGTTCGCCGCCTGGACGACGGCCCCGATCTGGAGCAACTCGCGGAACTGGCCGAGAAGTACCGGCCCAAGGCGTTCTTCTGCAGTTCGGTACTGCAGAACCCCACCTGCACGAGCATGTCGCCGCGCAAGGCCCACCAACTGCTCAAGCTTGCCGAGCAACACGATTTCTGGATCGTGGACGACGATTCCTACGGCGATCTGCTCCCGCGCGCCCAGCAGGGCGCTGTCACACGTCTGGCCGCCCTCGACCACTTCGAGCGCGTCATCCACATCGGCAGCTTTTCCAGGACCCTCTCGCCCGGCCTGCGGGCCGGGTTCCTGGCGGCCAGCGGACAGCGTCTGGAGCCCATGCTGCTGAGGCGATCGGTCGGCTCCATCCATTCGTCGCTGCTCTCCGACCAGGTCGTACACCACGCGCTCGTCGAAGGCGGCTACGAGGTGCATTGCGAGAAGCTGCGCAAGAAGCTGGCCACAAGCGGCAAGGCGCTGCTGGCAAAAATCCGGGCCCGGGGCTGGCAGGCCGGGGACGCCGGGGCGGGCATGTACCTCTGGGTGTCGCTCGGCGATGGTGTGGATGCCCAGGGTGTCTGGGAGGTGATGCGCGCGGACGGCGTGAGGGTCGCCAGCGAGATCGTCTTCGTGAGCCACACCGGGAATGCGCGCGTGCGTCTCAACATCGCGCGGACCGACGATGCGATGCTCGATCGGATCGCTGCCGCCGTCGATCAGGTGGCATCGCGAAGCCATCCCGCAGCGGGCGCGTGAACGAGCGCGCCGGCCCCAGGCGGTAGCTCCGGCGGCCGCACCGGAGCAGCGCGCTCACGCCGGCGGGCGAAGTCTCTGGCCCGGCGAGCCATCCTCCGCATGGCGCATGGCGCATGGGATTGCCTGGAGTAATGGGAGAGACCCGCGCGCGGGGCCCTCTCCCCCTGGCGTTGTGGCCTAGCCGCCCCGGGTGACCGGCACGCCGGCGTCGCGTCCGTAGCTGCCGTACTTGCCCAATTCCCACTTAGCGATGGCGTTGCGGTGCACTTCGTCCGGGCCGTCGGCAAAGCGCAGCGTGCGGGCGTTGGCGTAGGCGTAGGCGAGCGGGAAGTCGTCACACATGCCGCCGCCGCCATGCACCTGCATGGCCCAGTCGATCACCTGGCAGGCCATGCTGGGTGCGACCACCTTGATCATCGCGATCTCGGTGCGCGCGACCTTGTTGCCGGCCATGTCCATCAGCCAGGCGGCCTTCAGCGTGAGCAGGCGGGCCATGTCGATCTTGCAGCGGGCTTCGGCGAGGCGCTCCTGCGTCACCGTCTGCTGCGCGACCGTCTTGCCGAAGGCCACGCGCGAGGAGGCGCGCTTGCACATCAGCTCCAGCGCGCGCTCGGCCAGGCCGATCAGGCGCATGCAGTGATGAATGCGGCCGGGGCCCAGGCGGCCCTGGGCGATCTCGAAGCCGCGGCCTTCGCCCAGCAGGATGTTGCCGGCCGGAACGCGCACGTTCTCGAAGGTCATCTCGACGTGGCCGTGCGGGGCGTCGTCGTAGCCGAACACGTTCAGCGGACGCAGCACAGTGATGCCGGGAGTGTCGGCCGGAACCAGCACCATGCTCTGCTGCGAATGGCGCGGGGCATCGGGGTCGGTCTTGCCCATGGTGATGAAGACCGCGCAGCGCGGGTCGGCCGCGCCCGAAATCCACCACTTGCGGCCGTTGATGACGTATTCGTCGCCCTGGCGTTCGATGCGTGTCTCGACATTGGTGGCGTCGCTGGAGGCGACGGCGGGCTCCGTCATGGCGAACGCCGAGCGGATCTTGCCTTCCAGCAGCGGCTTGAGCCAGCGCTGCTTGTTCTCCTCGCTGCCGTAGCGGGCGATGGTTTCCATGTTGCCGGTGTCGGGCGCAGAGCAGTTGAACACCTCGCTGGCCCATGGCACGCGGCCCATGATCTCGGCGAGCGGGGCGTACTCCTGGTTGGTCAGGCCCGCACCGTCGTAGCCCGACGCAGCGGCGCTGTCCACGGGCAGGAACAGGTTCCAGAGGCCCGCGGCGCGCGCCTTGGGCTTCAGGTCTTCGATGGTCTGCAGCGCGGTCCAGCGGCGCCCGGCGGCGGTGTTGGCGGCCAGTTCGGCGGCGTAGGCGGGCTCGGCGGGATAGACGTGGTCGTCCATGAACTTGAGCAGGCGCGCCTGCAAGTCCTTCGTTTTGGGGGAGTAGTCAAAGTCCATGGGGTCTCCGTTTGAAATCGGGGGGCGGGGCGAGCGTGCCCCGTGGGCGGGGCGCGCGGGGGCGGTCAGCCCTGCTGGGCGAAGCGCCAGGCCATTTCGGCCAGGGGACGGGCGCCTTCGCCGGAGGAGCGCGCCTGCGCGCTGGAGGCCGTGCCTGCCTCGACCCGCTTGGCGATGCCCTGCAGGATGGCGGCGAGGCGGAACAGGTTGTAGGCCATGTAGAAGTTCCAGTCGCGGCGCAGCTCCTCGGGCGTGGCTTGGCCCGTACGTTCGCAGTAGCGGCGGATGTACTCGTCCTCGCTGGGAATGCCCAGGCCGGTCAGGTCCAGCCCGCCGATGCCCCGGAACGCGCCCGGCGGTATGTGCCAGGCCATGCAGTGGTAGCTGAAGTCCGCCAGCGGATGGCCCAGGGTGGACAGCTCCCAGTCCAGCACGGCGATCACGCGCGGCTCGGTCGGGTGGAACATCAGGTTGTCGAGCCGGAAGTCGCCATGCACGATGGAGACGCGCCGCTCGTCGCGGGCGCTGGCCGGCATGTGCGCGGGCAGCCATTCCATCAGCCGGTCCATCGCCTCGATGGGCTGCGTGATGGAGGCGACGTACTGCTTGCTCCAGCGCCCAATCTGCCGGTCGAAATAGTTGCCGGGCTTGCCGTATCCCGCCAGGCCGCGGTCGGCGAACGGCACGCTGTGCAGCGCCGCGATCACGCGGTTCATCTCGTCGTAGATCGCGGCGCGCTCGGCCGGCACCATGCCGGGCAGGGACTGGTCCCACAGCACGCGGCCCTGCATGAACTCCATCACGTAGAAGGCGCGGCCGATGACCGATTCGTCCTCGCACAGCGCGAACATGCGCGGCACGGGCACTTCGGTGCCCGCCAGGCCGCTCATCACCGCGAACTCCCGCTCGATGGCGTGGGCCGACGGCAGCAGCTTGGCGACGGGGCCGGGCTTGGCCCGCATCACATAGCTCTGGCCCGGCGTGACGAGCTTGTAGGTGGGGTTGGACTGCCCGCCCTTGAACATCTCCACCGTGAGCGGGCCCGCGAAGCCCGGCACATTCGCCTGCAGCCATGTGAGCAGCGCCCCCGTGTCGAACGCATGTTGCTCGGAGACGGGGCGGGTGCCGATGAAGTGGTCGAAGTTGCTCATGGGTGGCTAGGGCCTGTTAACGCTGTGGAAGGGGTCGCTCCCTTCGGGCTGCCCCGCCAGCGCGATCCCTCCCATGGCGTGGCGGGCCCCGGGGCGTCGGGGCGGAAGGCGCGGCTCAGGTGTCGGACTCGGCGATGCGCAGCAGCGCGTCGCGGTCGCTCACCACCAGGCCGCCCGGCTCGATGCGGATGATGTCCTCGCGCTCCATTGCCTTCAGCTCCTGGTTCACCCGCTGGCGCGAGGCGCCCAGCAGCTGGGCCAGCTCTTCCTGCGCCAGCTGCAGGCCGATCCGCATCTCGGTGCCATGCGACAGGCTGGGAATGCCGTAGCTGCGCACCAGGTGCAGCAGCTGCTTGGCCAGCCGCGATCGCAGGGGCAGGGTGTTCAAGTCTTCCACCAGCCCGAACAGCTGGCGAATGCGCCGCGCATGCAGCCGCAGCATGGCCTCGTACAGCTCTGTGTGCAGGCCCAGGATCTTGCGGAAGTCGGCCTTGGCCACGCACAGGATCGTCGTGTCGCCATGGGCATAGGCATCGTGCGTGCGCCGGTCTCCGTCGAAGATCGCCACGTCGCCGAACCAGATGCCCGGCTCCACATAGGTCAGCGTGATCTGCTTGCCCGAGATGGAGGTGGAGCTGACGCGCACCGCACCCTTGGCACAGGCAATCCACTCCTCGGGCGGGTCGCCGCGCGCGGCGATCAGTCCACCGTCCTTGAAGCGTTTGACGTAAGCGCATCGAAGTATGTCGTGCCGAAGTGAGGGAGAGAGTGAGGAAAACCAGCGACCGGTATTGATCGCCTCGCGTTCGTCGATGGTAAGAATGGGGTCGTCCATGTTCTGTCGTTTGCGTGACTGGTCTGAAGGCCATTGTCGCGTGCGGGACCGGCCCTCCTGGCGACGGTTGTCACTTGCGTGTCAAAGCGGCAAGACAGGCGCCGGCAAGGGCCGGCACGGGATGCGGTGACGCGGCTGCGCAGCGGCCTGGGCGTGCCCGCCGGCCGCGCGCGGCGCGACGGGCCGCTCAGAGCAGGCGGCGAAACGGTTCAAGCCGAATCAGCCTCAGGCGCTTGCCAGTCAAGCGCTTTCCGCTATCTCATGGATAGCGGTGCGGGCGTTTTTCCAGGAACGCAGCGATGGCTTCGCCCGTGGCCGGATGCTGGGCATTGCGCACGAAATGGTCGCGCTCCGCCGCCAGGTGCGCCGTGAGCGGCTGCGCGGGCGCTTCGCTCAGCAACTCCTTCGTGCTGGCCAGCGCGTGGGGGGCGCGTTCGTTCAGCAGCTGGGCCAGCGCAAGCGCCTCGTGCAGGGCGCGCCCCGGCTCGGCCAGACGGTTGACGACGCCCAGCGCATGCAGGCGCTCGGCATCGACGCGCTCGCCCAGCATCAGCCATTCGGAGGCCAGCTGCCGTGGCACGGAATGCGGCAGGGCCCACGAAGCGCCGCCATCGGCCGACAGGCCCATGCGGCTGTTTGGGAAAGCGAATGCCGCGTTGCGCGCAGCCACCAGCAGGTCGCAGGCCAGCGCGAGCGAGAAACCGCTGCCGGTGGCCGCACCTTCGACCGCCGCGATCACGGGCTTGGGATAGGTGCGGATCGTCTCGATCCAGCTGTGCAGGCCCTCGACCGCCATCGCCTGCGCTTCGGCACCCTGCTGCCGGAGGGCCTGCAGTTGCTGCAGATGGGTGCCCACGCTGAAGTCGCCGTCCGCGCCGGTGATGACCACGCTGCGCACATCGTCGCTGCGCTCGGCCACGCTCAGCGCTTCCACCCCAGCGGCATAGAGCGATTCGTCGAAGGCGTTGCGCGCATCCGGGTGGCGCAGGGTGAGGATCAGGGTCTTGCCCTGGCTGGTGCTGAGGAGTTCTGCGGGCATGGGCGGGCGGGCGGGTGGGCTGGGTTTCAGTCTTCGACATGCGTCAGGCTCAGGCCGATGGCGCCGCGGCGGCGCAGCCAGGGGCTCGGCCGGTAGCGCGTGTCGCCATACACCGTCTGCATGTTGAAAAGCACTTCGAGGATGTTCGTCGGCCCCCAGCGGTCGCCCATGGCCAGTGGGCCGAGCGGATAGCCCAGGCCCAGGGTCACGGCGGTTTCCAGGTCCTTGGGGGTGCACACGCGCTGCTGGCAGATGTCGCTGGCGATGTTGATGATGGTGGCCACCACGCGCTGCGTGACGAAGCCGCCGCTGTCGCGGACCACGCTCACCGCCTTGCCGTCGCGGGCGAAGAGGGCATGCGCCGCGTCGCGGATGTCGTTGCGCGTGGCCGGGTTGGTGGCCAGCACGCGGCGGCGGGTGGCGGCATCGTCCACCAGCATGTCGATGCCGACGGTGCGCGCGGGGTCCAGCCGCTCGACCACGGCCACCGTGGTCACGTCGAAGCCCAGCGGCGCCACCAGCGTGATGGCGGTGGAGGAGGGCGAGGCGCCGGTTTCGATGCGGGCGCCCAGGTCCTTGAGCAACTGGTAGAGCTCCGCGCGGCGCGAGGCGCGCGGCGACACCCACACCGGCGGCATCTCGCCCACCTGGGGCACGGGCGACTCGGCCGGCAGCTGCGCCACGCCGTCGGCGTACCGGTAGAAGCCTTCGCCCGTCTTGCGGCCCAGCAGGCCGCCGGCCAGGCGTTGCGCGGTGATGACGCTGGGGCGAAAGCGCGCCTCTTCGTAGTACTGGTGGTAGATCGACTCCATCACCGGGTGGGACACGTCGAGCGCCGTCAGGTCCATCAGCTCGAAAGGCCCCAGGCGGAAGCCGACCTGGTCGCGCAGGATGCGGTCCACCGTC
>Ga0308157_10005906_pt1 | contig 14998 bp, 9 predicted proteins | sample PhyBR1_FD_201035 | JGI IMG/M metagenome (GOLD analysis project Ga0308157, IMG submission 201035) | Phyllosphere microbial communities from UC Gill Tract Community Farm, Albany, California, United States - DLSLB.R1 | ecosystem: Host-associated > Plants > Phyllosphere > Unclassified | place: USA...
GGTTGCCGATCACGAGCGCCGGCTGCAGCGATCCGGGCGGCAGGCAGCCGAGCCGGGTCAGCGCGGTCGGGCTATCGCCGTTGGCGATATACAGGTCCGGCTCTTGCAAACTATCGTCATGCAGGCAAGAATACGACGGCCCCGCGCACAGCCCCATGCCCGGCGCCTGCGCCAGCAGGGCTTCGAGTTGCGCGGTTTCGCCTGCCGTGAATCCACTCAAGCGGACGGTGAACGGATGGCTGGATAAGTGCATCGGTAACGCGCCTCCCTGGCATTGCCGTGGATATCCAGCTTAATCTAGCACAAACGTGTGAAGCGAAAAGCACGTCACAGCGCGAACTACTGTATATTTAAACAGTAAAAAAGCCTAACCTTTTCCTCCCGACAAGTTAGAATGCCGGAGCATTCGACAAACAATCTCCAAGATGGCCTCCAAGAAACCCGCTCCAGACTACAGCGAATCATCCATCCGCGTCCTTAAAGGACTCGAACCTGTGAAACAGCGTCCGGGCATGTACACCCGGACGGAGAACCCGCTCCACATCATCCAGGAAGTGATCGACAACGCCTCCGACGAAGCGCTGGGCGGTCACTGCAAGAATATCGGCGTGACACTGAACCCGGACGGTTCGATCACGGTCGAGGATGACGGCCGCGGCATCCCGGTCGGCATCCACCCGGAAGAAGGCGTGTCCACGGTCGAGATCGTGTTCACCCGCCTGCACGCCGGCGGCAAGTTCGACAAGGGCTCGGGCGGCGCATATGCCTTCTCGGGCGGCCTGCACGGCGTCGGCGTCTCGGTCACCAATGCGCTGTCGAAGCGCCTCGAGATCGAGGTGTGGCGCAAGGACGAGCAGGGCAACGGCCAGCACAAGCTGGTCTTCGCCAATGGCGACGTGATCGAGCCGCTCACTTCCGGCCCTGCTGAACGTGGCGGCAAGAAGAACGGCACCCGCGTCACCGCCTGGCCGGACGGCAAATACTTCGATTCCCCGAACATCCCGCTGGGCGACCTGCAGCGCCTGCTGCGCTCGAAGGCGGTGCTGCTGCCGGGCGTGACCGTCACACTCACCAATGGCAAGACCGGCGACGTGCAGACCTGGCGCTACGACGAAGGCCTGCGCGGCTACCTGAACGAAGCGCTGGCGCAAAGCTCCAACGGCGAGACCCTGATCCCGCTGTTCGAAGGCGCGCAATTTGCCGCCGCGGGCGACGACAGCTTTGCCGAGGGCGAAGGCGCCGACTGGGTCGTGGCCTGGACCGAAGAAGGCGGCGTGGTGCGCGAGTCCTACGTCAACCTGATCCCGACCGTGAGCGGCGGCACCCACGAAGCCGGCCTGCGCGACGGCCTGTTCGGCGCCGTCAAGAACTTCGTCGAGCTGCATGGCCTGCTGCCGAAAGGCGTCAAGCTGCTGCCCGAGGACGTGTTCGCGCGCGTTTCGTTCGTGCTGTCGGCCAAGGTGCTGGACCCGCAATTCCAGGGCCAGACCAAGGAACGCCTGAATTCGCGCGATGCGCTCAAACTGGTCTCGACCTTCACCAAGCCGCCGCTTGAATTGTGGCTGAACCAGCACGTCGAATACGGCAAGAAGCTGGCCGAACTCGTCATCAAGCAGGCCCAGTCGCGCCTGCGTTCGCTGCAAAAAGTCGAGAAGAAGAAATCGTCCGGCGTGGCCGTGTTGCCGGGCAAGCTGACCGATTGCGAGTCGAGCGACATCACCCGCAATGAGCTGTTCCTGGTCGAGGGCGACTCGGCCGGCGGCTCGGCCAAGATGGGCCGCGACAAGGAGTTCCAGGCCATCCTGCCGCTGCGCGGCAAGGTGCTCAACTCGTGGGAGACCGACCGCGACCGCCTGTTCGCCAACAACGAGATTCACGATATCTCGGTGGCGATCGGCGTCGATCCGCACGGACCGAACGATTCGCCCGACCTGGCCAGCCTGCGCTACGGGAAGATCTGCATCCTGTCGGATGCGGACGTCGACGGTTCGCACATCCAGGTGCTGCTCCTGACGCTGTTCTTCAAGCACTTCCCTGCCCTGTTCCGCAACGGGAATATCTGCATCGCGCGTCCGCCTTTGTACCGCGTCGACGTGCCGGCGCGCGGCAAGAAGCCGATCCAGAAGCTGTATGCGCTGGACGACGGCGAGCTGCTGGCGATCGAGGACAAGCTGAAAAAAGAAGGCCTGAAGGAAGGCGTGTGGAGCATCTCGCGCTTCAAGGGCTTGGGCGAGATGAACGCCGAGCAGCTGTGGGAAACGACGATGAACCCGGACACCCGCCGCCTGCTGCCGGTGTCGTTCGGCCAGTACGACCTGGCCGAATCGGCATCGCGCTTCAATATGCTGATGGGCAAAGGCGAAGCCGCGGCGCGCCGCGCCTGGATCGAGGAACACGGGAATGAGACCGAGGCGGATATCTGATCGTCCGCCCACGCGAGCAACCGAACACACATCATGACGAATCAACCAAGTCTCTTTGAACAGCAACACGAGCCCTCGGATGTCGAGACGCTCACCCTGTCCACCTTCGCCGAGCGCGCCTACCTCGACTACGCCGTCTCGGTGGTCAAGGGCCGCGCGCTGCCGGACGTGTCGGACGGCCAGAAGCCGGTCCAGCGCCGCATCCTGTACGCGATGAACGAAGTCGGCCGCCGTGGTCGGCGACGTGCTCGGCAAACTGCACCCGCACGGCGACCAGTCGGTGTACGACGCGCTGGTGCGCATGGCGCAGGACTTTTCGCTGCGCTACCCGCTGATCGACGGCCAGGGCAACTTCGGCTCACGCGACGGCGACGGCGCCGCGGCGATGCGGTATACCGAAGCCCGCCTGACCCCGATCTCGCGCCTGTTGATGGACGAGATCGACATGGGCACGGTCGACTCGCAACCGAACTACGACGGCTCGACCACCGAGCCGCGCACGCTGCCGGCACGCCTGCCGATGGTGCTGCTCAACGGCGCTTCGGGCATCGCGGTCGGCCTGGCCACCGAGATCCCGTCGCACAATCTGCGCGAGGTCGCGGCAGCGGCGGTCGCGCTGATCCGCAACCCCAAGATGACCCACGCCGAGCTGATGACCCTGATCCCCGGCCCGGACTTCCCGGGCGGCGGCCAGATCATCACTCCGGCCTCGCAAATCGCCGACATGTACGCGGTCGGCCGCGGCTCGATGAAAGTGCGCGCGCGCTGGAAGATCGAAGAGCTGGCGCGCGGCCAGTGGCAGGCGGTGGTCCATGAACTGCCGCCGGGCTGCTCGTCGCAGCGGGTACTGGAAGAAATCGAGGAACTGACCAATCCGAAGGTCAAGACCGGCAAGAAAGCGCTGCTGCCGGAACAGCTGGCGCTGAAGAACACGATCCTGGGCGCGCTCGACGCGGTGCGCGACGAATCGGGCCGCGAAGCCGCGGTGCGCCTGGTGTTCGAGCCCAAGTCGAAGAACGTCGACCAGAACGAATTCATGCTGATGCTGCTCGCGCATACCTCGCTCGAGAGCTCGGCCCCGATCAATATGGTGATGATCGGCGGCGATGGACGTCCGCGCCAGAAGGGCCTGGGCACGATCATCCAGGAGTGGATCGATTATCGCTTCGTGACCGTGCGCCGCAGGACCGAGTTCAAGCTGGGCAAGGTCAACGACCGCATCCACATCCTGGAAGGCCGCGAGACGGTCTTGCTGAACATCGACAAGGTGATCGCCATCATCCGCAATTCGGATGAACCGAAGGCGGCGCTGATCGAGGAATTCCGCCTGAGCGAACGCCAGGCCGAAGACATCCTCGAGATCCGCCTGCGCCAGCTGGCGCGCCTGGAAGCGATCAAGATCCAGCAAGAGCTGGCCGAGCTGCGCAGCGACAAGGAAAAGCTGGAAGACATTCTCGAGAACCCGTCGTCGATGAAGCGCTTGATCATTCGCGAAATCGAAGCCGACGCCAAGCAGTTCGGCGATGATCGCCGCACCATCATCGAAGAAGCGCAGCGCGCGGTGGCCGAGCAGAAGGTGATCGACGAGCCGGTGACCGTGATCGTGTCGGAAAAAGGCTGGGTGCGCGCGCGTACCGGCATCGGGCACGATCCGGCGCAGTTCACCTTCAAGGCCGGCGATTCGCTGTACAAGGCGTTTGAATGCCGCACGGTGGATCATCTGCTGGGCATCGGCGACAACGGCAAGGTGTACTCGGTGCCGGTGAATGCGCTGCCTGGGTCGCGCGGGGATGGCGTGCCGATCACCACCTTGGTCGATCTGTCGGGCGGTGTGCGGATCCTGCATTATTTTGCGGGCAATCCGGACACGCGCCTGTTGATTTCGACGTCGGATGCGTTTGGCTTCATTACCAAGGCTGGGGATATGGTCAGCCGCCTCAAGGGTGGCAAGTCGTTCATTACCTTGAATGAAGGCGCCGCGCCGCTGCCGCCGCGGGTCGTTACCGATACTGCCGGTGCGATTGCGTGCTTGTCGGAAAAGGGCCGCGTACTGGTGTTCGGTATCGACGAGATGAAGGTGCTGACCAATGGCGGCCGGGGTGTGATCCTGATGGAGCTGGAGCCGAAAGAGACGATGCTGGCGGCGCAGCCGATTACGCAGAAGGGTGTGAATGTGGTTGGCACCTGGGCTGAGGGCAAGGCGCGGACGGTGGAGTTGTTTGCATCGGGGCTGGAGCCGCACTTTGGCAAGCGGGCGCGCAAGGGCAAGGCGTTGTCGGCGAGGTTGAAGGCGCAGGATTTGGCGATGCGGGCGAACGACGGATCTTAGTCTGGACGCATCAATATAATCGACGCTTTAAAAAACGCCGGCTTTGCCGGCGTTTTTATTTTCTTCAATATTTTTAATCAAGCTTATCATTTTTAAAAGCGCGCTTCCAGTCAGACATGGTTTTCTTGAAATCATCTGGAAAATCTACCATGTCCACATAAACCTTCCTCCCATTTAATTTATATATTTTCGCGGGGTATAAATAAAATATTAACCAGCCACGGGTAACCAACCCAACCAGCATCAGGCTTACCGGGACAGTAGAAACAGCAAGAAATGAGTGGACGAAGGGAAGCCCCGTCAGGGAATTAACTCGCTCTGCAAAAAAAAGCATAACGATCCCTATAGCCAAAAAGCCTATCAAGTAACGATCAGCAGGCATCTGGCGAAATTTGAAAATATTCTCAATTAAATACTTATCGACGTTTTGCATATAGTAAGTATTCTCACCAACCTCATAATACATTAAGCTAAATAACCGTTTTTCACCAAATATTTCTCTATATAGCAATACAAATCGATGCGCCCACCAAGCATGAACAATGACAGATGCCCCCAACAATAATAAGCGAAACGCCAGTGGGACCCTGCTGTAAAATACAAGGCAAAGCAACGGAATAATGCAGAGGAATGTGAGCGCGGCAAGATGCAGACTGGTCGCCCCAAAGTATCTAGACTGCCAATCCCACGACATCACCCTTGGGATAAGAAAATACATTGCCCCAAGTAGAATTATTAAACAGCAAAAAATGGCAAGTGGGTTATTTTCAAGATGCATGCCTGGCGTGGCGCCCATGACCAACACCAGCCCTAACGCCCCTGACATTAACGAAATCAAAGAACTCAGCGATCCAAAGCTCCTCGGATTTGCAATCTTTGGGTTAGATACGTCGAGATTTTTCAAAATACTATTTCCCTGTAATCAAATACGTACTTCTTCATCAAATAATTCCAATTCCATCTCGCTCTTTCAGTAGCGGCCCGCAGATGCGGAGCAATTATGTCTGCCATGCTATTCACTTTAGCGTCATTGCCGGATATTGCGCCGGCGAGGCTCCTGTCAGCCTGCTCTACAGCATATCCCATAGGTACACCAACAATCACTGTCAAAACACCCACCATAAGAACTGTCATAGACGATCCAAACCCGATCATTACTGCAATGACGATCAATGCTACAGCAGCGGCTAAAAGCGCCGTGATGATAAGCGCTTTGAGCAAATCGGTAAGTAGCGTAGCTGCCAGATCGTGACCATCCTTGTTCACATCAGATTTCCATTCCGCCATCGATACGGCCGATGTGAAAATGAAGCAAAGCAATGCATTATTTTTAAGTGTTCCAGCGAGCCCTTTTGCCATTGAAGCAAAAGCAGATGAAGTTTTTCCTACTCCAGAAAAAATATTCATCACTCTCTCATTCCCTGGACCAAATCCTCCTGGGCCGAAAACCGCGTTATACTTACTATATCCTGAGTAGTAAAATCTTATCTTGCCTTTCACATAGTGCACTTTTGCACTGACGAGCTTAAAACCTTTATGGGTTTTACCATCAATGCTTGCTCGCAGCCACTCCCAATTATCGCCCACGTATGCGGCGGCTCCCACGACTTGACCCCAAATCCAATTTTGCGTCGCTATATCAGATGGATCGAAATCGCTTAATACTGATTTATTTCCGCCCTCCTTAAAATATTTAACTAGTTTTTCCGGGGCATTCTTAATGTTTCCTTCCACAACACACACTATGGTGCAACCATCATCAACAGGAGCCGCGCTTGATGGAGGAAGGGCCAATGGTGGTGCGAAATTTCGTTCTTTTATTACAGGATTTTTTTGACCCTCGTCTATTCGCTTCCCGATCGCCACTATTAGCGGAGCGGGCTTTGTCTGAGGTGCCTCATCATATTCGTTGCAATCCAGCCTATTTGGCTCGATCTTTGAGACAAATTTCTCCTCACATCTTAAAATTAACTCTCCCACAAAGTTTCTTGCCACCCACAAATGCATTCGCTCACCGTCAGCAAAACTGACGCCGCCTCCGCGACGCGATAAGATTATTTTCTTGTCGCGCACGCTGTAAAAATCGCCCCCTGTTGACTCGACGGTATAAGTTTTTCCGCCTCCAAGATTTATGTCGAATATAACGTCGCGATGTTTCTTAAGAACCACCTTTAGATTATCTGACGAGCGCCAGCACTGTACCGTTTCCCCAGGCAAATCGATGCATACTTCCTGGATAGCTGATTGTTTTTGGTGGTTTGGTTTTTTAGTCATGGCCCTTCCTAATTCCTTTTCGGTTGCACGGCACGGAATGGACCGAGCGGAACATTTCGCAGTACAGCCTTTCCACTACTATCCAAGGTGACAGAATTTTCTTGTTTTCCTTGAAACGCCAGGTGTATAGGTTCATCCGTAAGCGCATTCCCATCCGCATCGACATATTCAATGGCAAGATCGCGCTTGATATTCAACTCACTGATCTTGTTAGCAGTTTCCTTGCTTGGAACGCTGACAGGTCCCCCCAACTCTTTCTTGCCAGCCTTGAACTCCACCTTGCCAGGCGCATGCAGCATGATGTCGCCACCTTCCAGCTTGAGCATTGCCCCCTGTGCCGTCATCAACAGATGCGTCTTCGCCGACGCCGTCACCGTTTTCGTAACGCTGGCAACGGTGATCGCCTTGTCAGCCGTAATCCGCGTCGCATCCGACTGACTCCGGCTACTCACCTTGCCGCTGGCAGCATGCAGCTTGATCCCGGTCTCCTGATTAGGCTTGCTGCCATTGCTCGCCTTCCCATACGTGAACAGGCTGATGCCACTGGCCGTGAGGTGATGCCACGCGCCCTGCGCCGCAAAATTGATGTCCTGCCCAGCGCTGATATTCGACGTAAACCCTGCGGAAAACACCGCACTCGCAGGTGTCGCGGCGACGATTCCCTTTGGACTGGATAGCTGAAGATGCGGCTCCTGATAGGCCGTTGCGTGCCCTCGCCCGGACTCATCGCCGGCCACACCGCTGAGAACTTCAACCGTATGCGCAAGCTGCGCGATCGCCAGCAATTCACCTTGCCCGGCCTGCGTTTCCTCACCGGCCCCCTTGAGTACCGCAAGATGCTGTTGCGCAGTCGACGCCAACGCCCGCTGCAGGCTCGCGCCTTCGCTAACCTGCACCCGCGCAGCACCGGAATCCATCTGCGCCATGCGCGAACTATCCGTCGACATCAGCATCCCAGCCCCGGCCCGTAACGCCGCCGCATGCCCGGTCTTCAGTTCGCATCCTTGCCCCACAGTCTGCAGGCGCTGGTTATCGGTCTGGTGCCGCAAATGCCCCAGGCTGAGCTCATCGCAGTCGCGATGACCGGCCGCATGCCGCTGCAGGCTCAGTCTGGCCTGCGAAGCGCTGTCGTCGAACACGAGCTGGCTATATGCCCCCTGCCCTTCCTGGCTCGCTCCCATCGCCTGGCTTTTAATCCCCGACAAAACGGCAGGATGACCGTGCGCGCCTTCCTCGCCAGCGAACCAGGCCGGCGCATTCCCGGTCGATGTGCCCGGTCCGACCATTGCCTGGTTATGCTGGGCATCCACCGTCCCGCGCCCGTTGTACAGCGCGCCCACGATGACCGGCCGGTCGATATCGCCATCCAGGAAATCGACCAGCACCTCCTGCCCGACGCGCGGCAAGGCATGTCCGCCCCAATTGGGCCCAGCCATCGGCGCGAGCCCGGCAAGGACGCGCACCCAGGTGCCCGTCGTGTCGTCCCCGGGCGCGCCGGCGTATCCATCGGAAACCGGATGCTCGAGCCGGCTGTGACTCGGCTGGCCTGCCTTGCCGCGCTGCCAATGAAACTGGATCTTGACCCGATGATCCCGATCCGTATGAATGACGCTGCCGCGCGGCCCGACCACGATGGCGGTCTGCTGCCCCTGGATCGTGGGACGGGGATGCAGCATCAGCCCCTGCCCGTCGATGCGGCTGCTTCGATAGGCCACCTGCGCCCGGATCGCATCGATGCGATTCCGGTAGACCGGGCGTTCCCCGTTATGCTGCCCGACCGCGTGCAGGCTGTCTTTCTGCTCGGCGGCGATGATGTCGGCCAGCCGCGAACTGCCGACCGCCTGGACGATCCCGGCCTGCATCTGCGCCGTCAGGTTGTTGTGCATCAGATGACGTACCCGCGTCACGATGAAGCGCCGGGCTTCGCGCCCCGTTTCCTTGTCGTGGCCGGCGTGACCGGCCAAGGTAAACACCGTTCCCGGCGCCATCGTGCGCACGGTCCCGGCGCCGACGAAGCATTCGCTGCGGGTTTCCAGCGCCTCCATCTGGTTGTCGGCGATGCGCTGTCCGCGATCGCGGCCCGGATAGGCATACTGTCCGGGCGCATCGCTGCTGACCATGCCGACCGGGCCCGCTTGCATCCCTTCCGACGAAACCAGACGCTTGCCGCCGGAACGATAGTCCCAGCTCTGCATGGCGACGCCGGTGGCGAGCAGACGCACCTCATGGCGCCAGCGATCCATCCTGTCTTCGCGCATGACCTCGCCGGGCCGGGTGAACCGGACTTCGGCCTGGGTGTTCGTCTTGAACGCACCGTTATGGTCCGCGATCACCAATTGATGGCTGCCCAGGCCACGGCTGGCCGCGTCGCCCTGGTGCTCGAAGTAATAGAACAACCCCTCCTCGCTCATCAGGCGCTGCGCAAACGCCCAGTCGCTTTCCTGGTATTGCGTGCTCAGGCTGCGAACGGGAAAGATGCTCTTGTCCGCGATATCGAAGCGCCACGACGGCGCGAGCGTTCCGCGTCCTAGCCAGGCACGAAACACGGCATCGAGGATGTCGAACACGTTCTTGTCCTGGAATATCCGACTGTCGCGTCCTAGCTCCAGGAAAGCGCACCATGGCTGCAGCACCAGGGAATAACGCGCCATCCCGCCATTCGCGCCATGGATGTCGACCGACGTCAGATGTCCGTGAAAATGCCTCGGCCCGCTGCTCGTCGTCTCCAGTTCGAGCAGTGCCGGCTGGCCAAGCAATCGCCGCAGAGAAACGTTGGCGTTCTCAGACAAGGCGCTGATGGTGAATGCATAGTTTTCACCGAGTGCCTCGTCACCGCGCACGCATTCGGCCAGCAATACATCCGGCCCCAGGGGCGTGTGCAATCGCAGCAGCCGGCGCGATTGCGTAAAGTGCTGGAATAACGATGTGGCCTTTGCAAGCATGGCAGTTCCCCCGAGGCATCGGACACCCGATTGGATACCCACTCCGACACCGACGATTTGCGCTGCCGCATGCCTTCCAGCAAAACCCTGCCCTCGCAACACCCATAAAAAAAACCCCAAAACCGTCATCCGGCTTTGGGGCTCGCAGCGCCCGAAGGCGCGGTGTCAGGGTGGCGCTTAGTTACGGGCAGCAGCCTTGTGCACGTCAGCTTGCGCTTCAGCACGCACCTGCTCGGTCTTGGCCGCAGCAGTGGCCTTGTCGGCTGCCGCATCGACTTGTGCCTTCAGCACTTTTTCGTCGGCCTTGATCATTTTCTTCTCGGCTTTCAGATTGGCGTCAGCCACTTTCTCTTCGGCCTTGGCCATTTCCTTGGCGCGGTCTTCCGGGTCGGCCTTGGCCACTTTCGCCGCTGCGTCGGTGTGCGACTCGACCAGGTTGGCGTGGGCCTTCGACTTGGTCTCGGCGGCCTTGGCCATGGTCTTGTTCACTTTTTCGTCCGCTTTGACGGCGGTCTTGATTTCTTTCCGCTCTGCGTTGATCACGTCTTTCTCGGCATTGGCTTCCGCCTTGACCAGGCGATTATCGGCAGCGGTGGTTGCCGGTGCGGTGGTTTGTGCGTGAGCAGCGGTAGCCAGCAGGCCGGCGATGAGGGTAGCGATCAGTTTGTTCATGATGTGTTCCTTTCTGGTGGTCTGCACAGCGCGGGGTTGCCTGTGCAGTCGTTGTTGTTCTTCAGTGATTCCAGAATAGGCTTGTTGCTCCGCCGGGTCTGTTAGACAGCCCACAGTCAAATTGTCAGAGTTGTAAGCAAAGATTACGGTCGGACAGCTCCCGCATAGAGATCGATGATGTCGCCGATGCCGTCCTGGCACACCGGGCAGAACGCCTCGCTGCGGTCGAACATCAGGCACTGCATCGCCGGCCGGTAGTAGCCGCTGGCTTCGTAGTTCGCGCCTTCGAAGGCGCCGATCGTGTGCCGGTGCGGCTGCTGCGCGAACAGTGCATTGGTGCGCTTCAGGTCTTCGTGGAACAGGACGCTCATTTCGGACTCGGGGCGATTTTCGGCGCGCAGCGCGGCGCGTTTTTTCTGGTAGGCGCGAGATTCTTCTTCGTATTCGGCCTTGGGCCATGGCGTCGGCAACGGCGTGCCGTCCTTCACATGGCGCTTCCATTTAAGCTTGGCGGGTCGCGCAGCGCGGTGACGTTCGGCTCCCACGGTTCCATGCGGCCGCTGGCCGGCTGGTAAGCGACCGGCGAGGTGTAGTACTCGTCGGCCAGGCCAGCGAAATGATGGCCGAATTCGTGCACGAACAGGTAATCGGCCCAGTCGTTACTGGCTGCGGCGGTGCTGAACTGGCCGAAGATGCCGCCCCCGCCATAGGTTTCGTTATTCACCAGGATCTCGATGAATTCATACGGCGCGTGCTGGGCGATGTCGCGCAGCGCGCGGTTGTCGAGCGTGAGCACATAGCGTTCGCTGCCGAAGATATCGTAGCGCCTCCCCAGCGCCGAGGGATTGTGCACGCCGGTCGACGGACGGCTGATGCCGGATTTCTCGGTCGGCACCGCCATCGCCCACACATTGAAATCCTTGGCGCGTTCGCGGAATGGCGATACCGAGAACAGGTGCTTGGTCAGGCGGCGTGCATCCTGCTCGAACTTCTTCATGTCCTTCTGCGTATAGCCGTCGCCCAGGATCAGCAGGTCGACCTTGTCGGGCGACGGCCCGCTGGAATGGATCGCGATCGGTTTCGCCAATGCCGGCGGCTGGCGCCTGACGACGTCTTGCGCATTCGGATCGACCTCCACGCTCCAGGCCACCGAGAACTGGTTGCGCTCGTCGCGCTTGAGGATACGCACCCGCACCGGCTGCCCGAACTGCGGAAAGCGCACCGATTCCTGGAATGAACGGCTGATCCGGTTGGCTTCCTCGGTGGTGCGCCATTCGCCGAACACGGTCGAGAAGCCGCGCGAATACAGCAGGTCGCCGGTTTTGGCGTCGACCACTTCGACCCGGTTCTGGCCGCGATTGGTCTCGTCGAGGTTGCGCGCCATGCTGCCCGGCCAGGGCAGCGGCTCGATCACCACGCGCTCGATCGCGTAGGCGTCCTGCAGCGCGTTGCCGCTATGGGTGTAGTCGAGACGGACCGTGGCTGGCTGGGCGGCCTGCACCGCCGGCAGGAAGATTACGCCCAGCAGCAACGCGGTAAAGGACTGGATCAGGAGATGGCGCATCGCGATTCCTCGACAATAAGAGATCGCGCTATTCTAAGCTCATCGATATTGATACAACGGCCTTTGCACCACGATCGGCCGGATATCGAGCCGCACGTTATACACCGAATATGCTTCGCTGAACGCCGACTGGTAGCCCACGCTCTCGCCCACGCGACTGAGCTTGAATTCAAAGCCCAGGTCGGGCCGCTCGGCATTCGGGCTATCCAGCGACAGCCCGATCGCATCGACCTGGTCGCTGTCGATCAGCTTGGCCATCAGATCGACCACCGTGCCGTTGCCGAGGATGTCGGCCGAGAACAGCGGTCCGCGCCAGTACGGCTTCTTGGCGTCGACCTTGCCGTGCGCCTTCTCGGGCGCCGGGGTGAAGGCCTTGGTGGCCAGGTTGAAGCGGTCGCCGTTGTCGAGGTAACTCAGGCGCCCGTTGGCGAGATTGAAACTGCCGTCACGGGTGGCGGCTTCGCTCAGGTCGACCAGCAATGCGCCGCGGTAGCCGATCACCTCGACGTCGCGCTTCGGCCCCACCACCATCGCCGTGTTTTCGTCAATACCCAGGCCGATCTTGTAGCCCTTGGCCAGCATGGCCGGCAGCATGCGCGCGAAGCGTCCGCGCACCAGCAGGTGCTGGTCAATGAAGACGTCGTCGCCGATGAAACCCAGGCCGCGCGTGATCTGGCGGCCGTCGTCGACGCCATGCTGCAGGGTCGACAGGATCGAGCGCGGATGGCCGAACATGGTGCTGCTCATGATGGCGGCGCCGGCGCTCGAGCCGGCGATCACGCCGCCGCGCCGGTACATGTCCCACAGGGCGTCGAGCACTTGCGTATTGCTGCCATCGGGCCGGCGCAGGACGCCGGTGATGCGGCCCTGGTCGCCGCCCGAGAAATAGGCGCCGCCGGCCGTGCGCACCGCTTCGGCCAGCTTGGGGTCGTCGGCCGCGGCGCGCACGTCGGCGCCCTGCAGGTGCTGGGCGACCGGGACGAAGAAGGCGTCGGCGCCATGGCGGTTCAGGCGCTCGACGAGATAACTGCCGGCACGCTCGGGGCTGGCCGAGGCAGAGGCGAACACGGCGATGCGTGCGCCTTTTCCGCCCGCAAGCTGGACGATACGCTCCCACACGGCATCGTTGTCGGCGCGCAGGGCGCCGCCGATGATGACGAGCGAGCCTTTCGGTGGCACAGCTTCCTTGTCGGCGGCATGGCTGGCACTACTCGCCAGCAATGCCAACGCGACCAGGGCATGGACGACGAATCGGAACATAGGACTTCCCCTGATGAGCCATCAGCGTAAGCCTGATTCCAGATTCACGTCGCCATGTTGAGTGCGCTCAGGATAAATAGATGTTGGGAAAGTAACGCTCCATCAATGTCTCTGGATACAACGGCGCGGTAAAACCGAAGCGCTCGTACAAGCCGTGCGAGTCCTTGGTGGCCAGTGTGAAGCGGCGCAATTTTTGCAGGCTGGGGTGGCGCAACACCACGCCGACCAATTGCTTGCCATAGCCATTTCCCCGGTATTCGGGCAGGACAAAGACGTCTACCAGGTTGGCGAAGGTGGCGTAATCGGTGATCACGCGGGCGAACGCGATCTGGCGGCCGTCGAGGTAGCCGCCGAAGCACAGCGAATTCTCGATGGCGCGCTCGACGATCGGACGGGAAATGCCCACCGCCCACGTCGATTGCTCGCTGAGGAAGCGGTAGATCATCGGGATGTCGAGCCCGGACTGGTCGGTACTGACCTGGAAGCTGGAATCGTTCGTAATCATGGGGCTTGCAATGCTGGCAAAAAAGCCATTCTAGCGCCGTTTGACTTCCATATCGGCTTCGATTGGGGGCTGTACACAGCTTTTTTTCGCTTAGTTTCCCAGAGTAATCTGCCCACCGGATGGCTACACGGCGACGCGGTTTATAATCGTCGGATCCCCAACCGGAATTCCACCATGACCGAACAATTCTCCAAAAAAGCCGAAGCCTGGTCGGCCCGCTTCTCCGAACCCGTGTCCGACCTCGTCAAGCGCTACACCGCTTCCGTGTTTTTCGACAAGCGCCTGGCCCAATACGACATCCAGGGCTCGCTGGCGCATGCCGAGATGCTGGCAGCCCAGGGCATCATCAGCGAGCACGACCGTGCCGAGATCGAGCGCGGCATGACGCAAATCCGGTCCGAGATCGAGGCCGGCAGCTTCGAATGGCTGCTCGACCTGGAGGACGTGCACCTGAACATCGAAAAGCGCCTGACCGAGCTGGTCGGCGACGCCGGCAAGCGCCTGCACACCGGCCGCTCGCGCAACGACCAGGTCGCCACCGACATTCGCCTGTACGTGCGCGCCGCCATCGACGACATCCTGGCCCTGTTGACTGGCCTGCGCGGCGCCCTGACCGACCTCGCCGAGCGCCATGCCGACACCATCATGCCGGGCTTTACCCACCTGCAGGTGGCGCAGCCGATCACCTTCGGCCACCACATGCTGGCGTATGTCGAAATGTTCGGCCGCGACGCCGAGCGCATGCAGGATGCGCGCCGCCGCGTGAACCGCCTGCCGCTGGGCGCCGCCGCCCTGGCCGGCACCACCTTCCCGATCGACCGCCTGCGCGTGGCCAAGACCCTGGGCTTCGACGACGTCTGCCACAACTCGCTGGACGCCGTGTCCGACCGCGACTTTGCGATCGAGTTCACCGCGGCAGCATCGATCCTGATGATGCACGTCTCGCGCTTCTCGGAAGAGCTGGTGATGTGGATCAGCCCACGCATCGGCTTCATCGACATCGCCGACCGCTTCTGCACCGGCTCGTCG
>Ga0308157_10005907_pt1 | contig 14995 bp, 16 predicted proteins | sample PhyBR1_FD_201035 | JGI IMG/M metagenome (GOLD analysis project Ga0308157, IMG submission 201035) | Phyllosphere microbial communities from UC Gill Tract Community Farm, Albany, California, United States - DLSLB.R1 | ecosystem: Host-associated > Plants > Phyllosphere > Unclassified | place: USA...
GAGCTGCAAAAGGACTATGGCCAGGAGCCGCAGTGCATCCTGACCATGCCGCTGCTGGAAGGCCTGGATGGCGTCGACAAGATGTCCAAGTCCAAGAACAACTATATTGGTATCACCGAAGCCCCGAACAGCATGTTCGGCAAGCTGATGAGCATCTCGGACGAGATGATGTGGAAGTATTTCAATCTGCTGTCCTTCCGCTCGCTGGACGACATCGCCCAATTGAAGGCGACCATCGATGGCGGCGCCAACCCGCGCGATGCAAAGGTAGCGCTGGGCAAGGAAATTGTTACCCGCTTCCACTCGGCCCAGGCGGCCGACGATGCGCTGGCCGACTTCGTCAACCGTTCCAAGGGCGGCATTCCGGACGACGTGCCAGAAGTGACACTGTCCGGCGCGCCGCTGGGCCTGCCGCAACTGCTGAAGGCGGCCGGCCTGTGCGCCTCGACCTCGGAAGCCATGCGCATGGTCGACCAGGGCGGCGTGCGCATCGACGGCGGCGTGGTCAGCGACAAGGGCCTGCAAGTGGCCGCCGGCACCGTCGTGGTGCAGGTCGGCAAGCGCAAGTTCGCCCGCGTTACCTTGACGGCATGATCGGTCTGCTGCAACGCGTGAGCGAAGCGGCGGTGCGCGTCGACGGCCGGACCGTCGGCGCCATCGGCCCCGGCCTGATGGTGCTGGTGTGCGCCGAGAAGGGCGATACCGAGCGCGAGGCCGACCTGCTGCTGACCAAACTGCTGGGCTACCGCGTGTTCTCGGACGAGGCCGGCAAGATGAACCGCAGCGTGGCCGATACCGGGGGCGGCCTGCTGCTGGTGCCGCAGTTCACCCTGGCGGCCGATACCAGATCGGGCACGCGCCCCTCGTTTTCGCCGGCCGCCGCGCCGGAAGACGGGCGGCGCCTGTTCGACGGTGTCGTGCGCCAGGCGCGCGAACGCCATGGCATTGTCGAGACCGGCGTGTTTGGCGCTGACATGAAAGTGTCGCTCATCAACGATGGTCCGGTCACATTCTGGCTGCGGTTTGATCCTGTCGGGGCGGCGCGCTGAAACCCGCGCCTGGCGCCGCGGTCCAACTTCACAGCCTGGGAGGTCGTATGCGAATCTGGAGCGACTCATTCACCGATGGGGCAGACATCCCCGCTGCCTGCGCGTTCGCGGTCAGCGATCCTGCCGTCCACGTCAAGTTGTCGAGCAACCGCAATCCCCATATCGCCTGGGACGACGTGCCGGCCGGCACCGAGTCCCTGGTGCTGATCTGCCACGACCCCGACGTGCCGTCCGAAGGCAGCGACGTCAATAAAGAGGGGCGCACCGTGCCGGCCGCCTTGCCGCGTGTCGATTTCTTTCATTGGACACTGGCCGACATCCCGGTCTGCCTCAAGTCGCTGGCCGAGGGCATGTTCTCCGACATGGTCACGCCGCATGGCAAGCCCGGCCCCGCAGTCGCCTTCACGATCAAGAACGGCACCGAGCACGAATTGCGCCATGGGGTCAACGACTATACCGGCTGGTTCGCGCATGATCCCGACATGGCGGGCGAGTTCTACGGCTACGACGGCCCATGCCCGCCATGGAACGACGAGCGCGTGCATCATTATGTGTTTACCCTGTATGCGCTCGACATCCCGCGCCTGCCGCTCGAAGGGCGGTTCACCGGGCATGAGGCGCGCATGGCGATCCAGGGCCATATCCTCGACGAGGCGCGCATCTTCGGCACGTATTCGCTCAATCCCCGCGTCGCGGCCGAGCTGTCCAAATAATCTTCATATATAAGCCCAGAGGTTCGGGCGCAAGAACCTCATGACCTTGAACGACGCCGCCGTGGGCACGACCACGATCCTCCTGATCCGCCACGGCGAAACCGCCTGGAATGCCGAACGCCGGCTGCAGGGCCATCTCGACATCGCGCTCAATACCGAAGGCGAACGCCAGGCGGCGGCGCTCGGCGCTGCGCTTGCGGGCGAACATATTGACCTGGTCATTTCCAGTGACCTGGCGCGTGCGCGGCAAACCGCCGAGGCGGTCGCGCGCGCGCGCGGCGCGCCCGAAGCCGCGGCCAGCAGTGTGTTGCTCGACCGGGAGCTGCGCGAGCGCTGCTATGGCGGCTTCGAAGGCTTGCTGTACAGCGAGATCGCGGCCCGCTTCCCGCTCGAGTTCGCCGCTTGGCAGGCGCGCAATGTCGATGCGGTCCTGCCGCCCGGCAAAAACCAGGGCGAGACCTTCCGCAGTTTCTTTGACCGGACGACGACGGCCATCCTGGGCCATGCGGCCCGCCATCCAGGCCAGATCCTGGCGCTGGTGGCCCATGGCGGCGTGCTCGAGTGCGCCTACCGCGCCGCCCTCGGCCTGCCGCTGGAAACGCCGCGCGACTTCAAGGTGCATAACGCCAGCATCAACCGTTTCGTGGTGGAGCAGGGCAAGCTCAGGCTCATCAGTTGGGGCGAAATCGGCCATCTGCGCCAGGTAGCGCTGGACGATTTGCCCTGACCGGCCGCCTGTTTCACCCGCCCGCCAATATCGCACGCGCAACAATCAATATAAATTTGCTGATAATTTGAGCAGCGCTTGGGGTAAAATAGCAGGTTCCCAAGAAACTTCTGAGTTTTTCTGCTGTGCAAATCGGTCCATATCACCTGCGTAATAACGTCTTTGTCGCCCCGATGGCCGGAGTGACGGACCGTCCGTTCCGGCAACTGTGCAAGCAGCTCGGCGCGGGCTATGCGGTGTCCGAAATGGCGGCATCGAACCCGCGCCTGTGGGCCAGCGAAAAAACGTCGCGCCGCACCGACCACGCGGGCGAGATGGAGCCCAAGGCGGTGCAGATCGCCGGCGCCGATCCTAAAGACCTCGCCGATTGCGCGAAGTTCAACGTCGAGCGCGGCGCCCAGATCATCGACATCAATATGGGGTGCCCGGTCAAGAAAGTGTGCAATAGCTGGTGCGGTTCGGCCCTGTTGCAGCACGAAGACCTGGTCGAGCGCATCCTGCACGCCGTGGTCGAAGCGGTCGACGTGCCGGTCACCCTGAAGTTCCGCACCGGCTGGGATCGCCAAAACAAGAACGCGCTGCGCATCGCGCGCCTGGCCGAGCAGGCCGGCATCCAGATGCTGACCCTGCACGGCCGCACCCGCGCCGACGGCTACAAGGGCGAGGCCGAGTACGATACCATCCGCGCCGTGAAGCAGGCAGTGAGCATTCCGCTGGTGGCCAATGGCGACATCACGACGCCCGAGAAGGCGAAGTTCGTGCTCGACTACACCGGCGCCGATGCCGTCATGATCGGCCGCGCGGCCCAGGGCCGGCCGTGGATCTGCCGCGAGATCGACCATTACCTGCGCACCGGCGAACACCTGCCGGCGCCGCTGGTGGACGAGGTGCGCGAATTGATGAACGAACACCTGCCGGCCCATTACGCCTTCTATGGCGAATACGTCGGCGTGCGCACTGCACGCAAGCACATCGGCTGGTATGTACAAGACTTGCCTGGCGGCGAGGAATTTCGGCAACGCATGAACCTGCTGGAATCGACCGCCGAGCAGTTGGCCGCTGTCGATGAGTTTCTTAAATTGCAGCACCGGCATGGCGAGCGGTTACAATACCGCCCCTCGCATCCGGTTGTCGACGCGATCGCGGCATAAGCACCAGGAACGAGCACCACACCACAAGAAGAACACGGGGACGCGCTGTGCGTGAGCGCAGCAATCATTAAACCAGGATGAAGCAGCAGAAGACATGAGCAAAGAAAGTATCCAGGAAGTCGTCCAGAAGAGTCTCGAAGACTATTTCAACGATCTGGGCGAACAAAAGCCGACCAACATCTACGACATGATGGTGTTGACCGTCGAAAAGCCCGTCCTTGAAGTGGTCATGTCGCGCGCCGACGGCAACCAGTCGCACGCCGCGCAGATGCTGGGCATCAACCGGAACACTTTGCGCAAGAAACTGCAGGAGCACGGGCTGCTCTAAGCGTGACCCACGTGGCCGCGCACCTAGCACGCGGCCATGACCGGATCCCCGATCCGCCTGCCCGCCGCCAGGAATTCTCAACCATAGGCCACACCATGATCAAACAAGCTCTCATTTCCGTCTCCGACAAGACCGGCGTGCTCGATTTCGCGCGCGCGCACTCGGCGTCAACATCCTGTCCACTGGCGGCACCGCCAAGCTGCTGCAGGATAATGGCGTGCCGGTGACTGAAGTCGCCGACTACACCGGTTTCCCGGAAATGCTGGATGGCCGCGTCAAGACCCTGCACCCAAAAGTGCACGGCGGCATCCTGGCGCGCCGTGACTTCCCCGAGCACGTCGCCAAGCTGGAAGAGCACCATATCCCGCAAATCGACATGGTCGTGGTCAACCTGTATCCATTCCAGCAGACCGTCGCGAAACAAGAGTGCTCGCTGGAAGACGCGATCGAGAACATCGACATCGGCGGCCCGACCATGCTGCGCTCGGCGGCCAAGAACCACCGCGACGTGGTCGTGATCGTCGACCCGGCCGACTATGGCGTGGTGCTGGCCGAAATGAAGGGCCAGGGCGAAGCCACCGGCCCGGTCAGCTATGAAACCAAGTTCCGCCTGGCCAAGAAGGTGTTCGCCCACACCGCGCAATACGACGGCGCGATCACCAACTACCTGACCAGCCTGGGCGAAGACCGCGCGCACGCGACCCGCTCGAGCTTCCCGCAGACCCTGAACATGGGCTTTGAAAAAGTCCAGGACATGCGCTACGGCGAGAATCCGCACCAGGGCGCCGCCTTCTACCGCGACCTGGTCACCGTGGACGGCGCGCTGGCCAACTACACCCAGCTGCAGGGCAAGGAACTGTCGTACAACAATATCGCCGATGCCGACGCGGCCTGGGAATGCGTCAAGTCGCTGGGTGGCCTGGGCCAGCCGGCCGGCTGCGTGATCGTCAAGCACGCCAACCCGTGCGGCGTGGCGATCGGCGCCGACGCGCTGGACGCCTATTCGCGCGCGCTGCAGACCGATCCGACCTCGGCCTTCGGCGGCATCATCGCCTTCAACGTCGACGTCGACGGCAAGGCGGCCGAAGCCCTGTCGAAACTGTTCGTCGAAGTGCTGATCGCACCGTCGTTCACTGCCGAGGCACGCCAGATCATGGCGGCCAAGCAGAACGTGCGCCTGCTCGAGATCGCCCTGGGCGCCGGCCAAAACGCCTACGACGTCAAGCGCGTCGGCGGCGGCCTGCTGGTGCAATCGCCGGATGCGAAAAACGTCGGCCTGGGCGAGCTGCGCGTGGTCACCAAGAAGCAACCGACCCAGCAGCAGCTGCAAGACATGATGTTCGCCTGGCGCGTGGCCAAGTTCGTCAAGTCGAACGCCATCGTGTTCTGCGCCAATGGCATGACCCTGGGCGTCGGCGCCGGCCAGATGAGCCGCATCGACTCGGCCCGCATCGCTTCGATCAAGGCCCAGAACGCCGGCCTGTCGCTGACCGGTTCGGCCGTGGCGTCGGATGCCTTCTTCCCGTTCCGCGACGGCCTCGACGTGGTGGTCGACGCCGGCGCGACCTGCGTGATCCATCCGGGCGGCTCGATGCGCGACCAGGAAGTGATCGACGCCGCCGACGAGCGCGGCGTGGTGATGCTGTACACGGGTACCCGTCACTTCCGTCACTGATCCGGTGACATCATCGGGCCGGCGGAACTTGCCGGCCCGATGCGATCGAACCGTGGTGAACCTGTGTTTTTGCACAGTATTTTTCCCACGAACACCCCCAGCCGGGGTAACATTCCACCATGATTATTCTCGGCATCGACCCGGGCCTGCGCACGACGGGGTTCGGCGTCATTGAAAAACACGGCGCCAGGCTGCGCTACATCGCCTCGGGCACCATCAAGACCGGGCTGGAAGGCGCCTTGCCGCCGCGCCTGAAAGTCATCCTGCACGGCGTCAGCGAAATCATCGCCACTTACCAGCCGGCCTGCTCGGCCATCGAAAAAGTCTTCGTCAACGTCAATCCGCAATCCACGCTATTGCTGGGCCAGGCGCGCGGCGCCGCGATCACGGCCCTCGTCAGCGCCGACCTCGATGTGGCCGAATATACGGCGGTGCAGGTCAAGCAGGCGGTGGTCGGCACCGGCAAGGCGGCCAAGCCGCAGGTGCAGGACATGGTCGCGCGCCTGCTCAAGCTGCCCGGCCTGCCGGGCACCGACGCCGCCGACGCCCTCGGCGTGGCCATCTGCCACGCCCACAGCATCGACACCCTGGCGCTGCTGAATGGCCTGGCGCCCACCGGGCAGGCACTGCGCATGAAGAACAGCCGCCTCGTTTCATAAAACATGTAAGGAACACCGATGATCGGTCGCCTCTCTGGAATCCTGCTCGAAAAAGCGCCGCCGCACGTGCTGGTCGATTGCAATGGCGTCGGCTATGAAGTCGACGTGCCGATGAGCACCTTCTACAACCTGCCGCACACCGGCGAAAAAGTCGTGCTGTTCACCCATCTGGTGGTGCGCGAGGATGCGCACCTGCTGTTCGGCTTCGGCTCGGCCTCGGAGCGCGCGCTGTTTCGCCAGCTGATCAAGATCACCGGCATCGGCGCCCGGATGGCGCTGGCGATCCTGTCCGGCATGACGGTGGCCGAGCTGTCGCAGGCCGTCACCCTGCAAGAGACCGGCCGCCTGGTGAAGGTGCCGGGCATCGGCAAGAAGACCGCCGAACGCCTGCTGCTCGAACTGAAAGGCAAGCTCGGCGCCGACATCGGCATGGTCGCCGGTGCGGCCCGTGACGACGCGCAGGCGGACGTGCTCAATGCGCTGGCCGCACTGGGGTATTCTGACAAGGAAGCGCTGCTGGCGATCAAGAACATGCCGGCCGGCGCGAACGTCTCGGACGGCATCAAGTTTGCCCTGAAGGCGCTGTCCAAAGGCTAACCAAAGAAACGCGCAATGAGCATCCAGACCGACAACTTTACCGAACACCGCGTGATCGACGCCGCGCCGGCCTCGCCCAACGAAGAGGCGATCGAACGTGCCTTGCGCCCGAAGCAGCTGGACGAATACGTCGGCCAGGAAAAGATCCGCGACCAGCTCGAGATCTTTATTCAAGCAGCCCGCAAGCGGTGCGAGGCGCTCGACCACACACTGCTGTTCGGCCCGCCGGGTCTTGGTAAAACCACGCTGGCCCACATCATCGCGCGCGAGATGGGCGTCAACCTGCGCCAGACTTCGGGCCCGGTGCTCGAGCGTCCGGGCGACCTGGCGGCGCTCTTGACCAATCTCGAGCCGAACGATGTGCTGTTCATCGACGAGATCCACCGCCTGTCGCCGGTGGTCGAAGAGATCCTGTATCCCGCGCTCGAGGACTACCAGATCGACATCATGATCGGCGAGGGCCCGGCCGCGCGCTCGGTCAAGCTGGACCTGCAGCCGTTCACGCTGGTCGGCGCCACCACCCGCGCCGGCATGCTGACCAATCCGCTGCGCGACCGCTTCGGCATCGTGGCGCGCCTGGAGTTCTATAACGTTCCCGAGCTGACCAAGATCGTGCTGCGCAGCGCCGCGCTACTGAACGCGCCGATCGACGAGGACGGCGCGCGCGAAGTGGCCAAGCGCGCACGCGGCACGCCGCGGATCGCCAACCGCCTGCTGCGCCGCGTGCGCGACTACGCCGAAGTCAAGGGCAATGGCGACATCACGCGCGAGATGGCCGATCGCGCCCTGAAAATGCTCGACGTCGACACCGTCGGCTTCGACGTCATGGACCGCAAGCTGCTCGAGGCGGTGCTGTTCAAGTTCGCCGGCGGCCCGGTCGGCATCGGCAACCTGGCGGCGGCGATCGGCGAAGCCGCCGACACCATCGAAGACGTGCTCGAACCGTACCTGATCCAGCAGGGCTACCTGCAGCGCACCCCGCGCGGACGGATCGCCACGCCGCTGGCCTACCAGCACTTCGGCGTGGCCGCGCCGCGCATCAGCCCGACGGGCGATCTGTGGGATAGCCTGCCGCCGGCGTAAGCTGCGGCAAGGGGGCGACGCGGATGACATTTGTCATCCCGGATTGATGGCAGGCGATTCTATCGGCCAGGCGCGGGCGCCGAGATACTGGTCTCACACCAACCTGTGAGGAAACCATGTCCATCTCCGCCTTGAAAGCAGTCGCCGCCGTCGCCGGTCTTTCGCTGTCCACCCTGGCCCTGGCCGCCGCCACCCTGGTGCAGGACGTGCGCGTGTTCGACGGCAAGGCCGTGCACGAACGGCGCTCGGTGCTGTTCGACGGCGCCGTCATCGTCGACGCCGATTTTCGCGGTGCGCCGCCGAGCGGCAGCCGCGTCGTCAGTGGCGCCGGGCGCACCCTGCTGCCGGGCCTGATCGATGCCCACACCCACGCATTCAGGCAGCTCGACCTGCCGCTGCTGTTCGGCGTCACCACCCAGGTCGACATGTTCACCGCCGTGCCGCTGCTGCAGGAGGTCAAGGCCAGCATGGCGGCGGGCCTGAACGCCGGCCGGGCCGACATGTTCTCGGCCGGCACCCTGGCCACCGCCCCGAACGGTCACGGCACCCAGTACGGCCTGCCCATCCCGACCTTGAGCAGTCCGGAGCAGGCGCGCGACTTCGTCGACGCCCGCATCGCCGAAGGCTCGGACTTCATCAAGATCGTGCTCGAAGCGGGAGGGCAGGGTACCGGCAAAATGAACTCGCTCGACCTGGCCACCGCGCAGGCGCTGATCGAGGCCGCCCACCTGCGCGGCAAGCTGGCGGTGGTCCACGTCAGCAACGAGCCGGACGCCCGCGCCGCGCTGGAGGCCGGCGCCGACGGCCTGGTGCACCTGTTCCTGGGCGCCACGCCAGGTGCACCGGCCATCGACAGCCTGGTCCAGCTGGCCCGGCGCAAGGGCGCCTTCGTGATCCCGACCTTCGCGGTCCTGGAAAGCATGGCCGGCGTGCGCGGCGACGACCTGCTCGCCGAACCCGGACTGGCGGCGCTGGTCGACCGCGAAGGCGCGGCCACGCTCAAGGCGCGCTACGGCCCGCAGGCGCGGCCGCAGGCCCTGGCGGCGCCGAAGGCCGTCAGCGCCGCCTTTGCCAAGGCAGGCGTGCCGGTCCTGGCCGGGACCGATGCGGGCAATGCCGGCACGCTGTACGGCATCAGCATGCACCGCGAGCTGGCCGCGCTGGTCGACGCCGGCCTGACCCCGACCGAGGCGCTGGCCGCGGCCACCAGCGCCCCGGCTGCCGCCTTCAGGCTGGGCCGGCGCGGCTGCATCGCCAAGGGCTGCAAGGCCGACCTGCTGCTGGTCGATGGCAATCCGGCGGCCGATATCCGGGCCACGCGCCGCATCGTCGAAGTCTGGAAGGACGGGCAGAGCGCCAATCCGCTGCGCGATGCGCGGCGCCAGCGGGTGGCGCAGGAAGGCAGCGGCGCCACCCGCCAGGCGCTGCCGCCGGACGGCCGCATCAGCGAGTTCAGCGCCGGCCGCCTGGGCAGCCCGTTCGGCAGCGGCTGGATGCCGTCGACCGACCAGTTCGCCGGCGGCAGGTCAACCGTCAGGCTCGAGGTATTGCCGGCGCTGCCAGACGGCCAGGTGCCGCTGGCGGTGCATGCCACGGTTGCGCCGGGCCTGCCTTTCGCCTGGTCCAGCGTGGCCTTCATGCCGGGCGCGCAGCCGATGCAGCCGGCCGACCTGGGCGCGGCGAAGACCTTGCGCTTCAGGGTGCGCGGCGACGGCCATACCTACCAGGCGATGCTGATGGGCGCCGGCAACCAGCGGCCGGGCATGGTGCCTTTCGTGGCCGGGAAGGAGTGGGCCGAGGTGAGCCTGCCCCTGGCGGCCTTCGCCGGCATCGATCCGGCCAACGTCGCCATGCTAGCATTCAGTGCCGGGCCGCAGCCGGGCGAGTACCGCTTCGAACTCGTCGACGTGCGCCTGCTGGAACAAGAATAACGATGGAGCCGACCATGATGACGACCTTCAGGCAAGCGCTGGCACGGCCCTGGATCCCGCCCGAATACGGCAAGCTGCAATACCTGTGGCTGCTGTCGCTCGGTTACCTGTTCTGGAAGTTGGCCTATGTCGCGCCCGGCGCGCTGGAACTGGCCTTGCTGGGACTGACGCTGGCGCTGTTCGTGCCGCTGTACTGCTTCAGCTACTGGGCGCGCGGCTGGCAGGTGGTGGCCTGCGTGGCTGGCGGCTGCCTGCTGGGGGCCTTGTGGGTGCGCTGGAATCCGGGCGCCGCCAGCTTCTTTATCTTCGCTTGCGCCATGTGCTCGCGCATTCCGGGAACGGCGCGCGCCGTGGGCGGCATGCTGGCCGTAATCGCTTGCGGGGCGGCCCTGTCTTACTTTGCCGGGCCGATGCGCATGGTGTTCCTGATGCCGTTGTTGCTGGTCGGCCTGCCGGTCGGGCTGTCGACCATGATGGATGAGCGGCTGCGCCGCTCGCGTGCGCAACTGATGCGCAAGCAGGAAGAAGTCGAGCACATGGCGCGCATCGCCGAGCGCGAACGCATCTCGCGCGACCTGCACGACCTGCTGGGACACTCGCTGTCGCTGATCGCGCTCAAGGCCGAGCTGGCGCGCAAGCTGGCGGGACGCGATCCCGAGGCCTGTGTACGTGAGATCGCCGACATCGAGGAAAGCGCGCGCACAGCCCTGGCCGAGGTGCGCACGGCGGTCACCGGCTACCGCGAGAGCGGCCTGGCCCAGGCCCTGGCCAGCGCCCGCGCCAGCCTGCAGGCCGCCGACGTCGTGTTGGACGAACGGGTCGAGCGTATCGCGCTGGCCCTGGCCGCCGAACACGTGGTGGCGCTGGCGGTGCGCGAGGCGGTGACGAATATCGTGCGTCACGCCCGGGCGTCGCGCTGCACGCTGTCGCTGAGCCGCGAGCAGGGCAATGCGGTCTTGCGCGTGCATGACGACGGCCGCCTGCGCAATATGGATGAACTGCGGCACGGTAACGGCCTGGCCGGCATGCAGGAGCGGGTGGCGGCGCTCGGCGGACGGCTGTCGCTGCGGGCGGGCGACGGCCTGGCGCTCGAGCTGCAGGTGCCAGCATGATCCGGGTCCTGATCGCCGAAGACCAGAAGCTGGTGCTGGGGGCCCTTTGCGCCTTGCTGCGGCTGGAGCCGGATGTCGCGGTGGTAGCCGGCGCCTGCGACGGCCGCGAGGCGCTGGCCTTGAGCGAGCGGCTCGTGCCCGACATCGTACTGACCGATATCGAGATGCCGTACATGACCGGTATCGAACTGGCGCAGGCGCTGGCTGAGCGCAAGCTGGCTTGCAAGGTGGTGGTGGTGACCACCTTCGCCCGCAGCGGCTACCTGCGGCGCGCCATGGAGGCCGGCGTGCGCGGCTACCTGCTCAAGGATGCGCCGGTCGAGGCGCTGGTCGAGGCGATCCGCGCGGTGCATGGCGGCGGCCGGGCGATCGCGCCCGAGCTGGCGCTGGAGAGCTGGAACGGCGGCAGCGACCCGCTGACCGAGCGCGAACGCCAGGTGCTGCGCCTGGCCGGCGAGGGCCGCAGCAGCGGCGAGATCGCGCGCCAGGTCCACCTGTCAGAGGGGACGGTGCGCAACTACCTGTCGGAGGCGATCAGCAAGCTGGGCGCCGGGAACCGGGTGGAAGCGTACCGGATGGCGCGCGATGCCGGGTGGCTGTAGCAACTTAGAGCGTCTGCGTGGGAGTGCGCTCGCGCTGGGCAGTGCGCCGCATCGGTATCCACTGGATCGGCTTCGGCCCACGCCGGGATGGCGTCCTGGGCACGATCTGCTGTTGCGGCACGTGGGTCAGCGGATAGATAAAGCTCGAATAGATCAGGATGGTCAGCATCAGCAGGCAGGTGCACAGGTAGACCATCAGCATATTGCTGGCATGCCAGATCACGATGCCGCTTGCGCTGAACGGCAGCATCAGCAGCAGGGCCGCGAACGAGCGCAGCATCGGGTCGCGGTTCATGCGGTGGCCGGCCATCGCGACCAGGAAGAAGCCGCCGCAGCCGAGCGCCACGCCCACCAGCACGATATACGGCTCGACCCAGTCCGGAATGCCGTGCGCGGTCGAGGCCAGCAGCGCGGCCGGCAACAGGATCCCGAACACGCCGCCGGCCAGGCTGAGCAGGCGTATGACGCGCATGGCCCGTCCGCGGAAGACGGGGCGTGCGGCACGCGTGACGGAGGTCGGTTTCATGGCGCCAGAGGTCGATGGTGGGCTGGATGTAACGCTTGGCGACACGCCGCGGTTGACGTGATATCGACGATAGCATAGCCGACATTGCACGCCGCTGGAATTGCTGGCGTGCGGGCCGTGTTTAGTGGCCGACGCTCTTCGAAAACAGGTTGATGACCAGCACCCCGGCAATGATCAGGGCCAGGCCGGCGATCGCCGCCAGGTCCAGGCTTTGCTTGAAATACAACCAGCTGACCAGGGAAATGAGCACGATGCCGATGCCGGACCAGATCGCGTACGCGATCCCGGTGGGCAGCACGCGCAGGCTGAAGGTGAGCAGGTAGAACGACAGGGCGTAGCAGCCGACCGTGATCAGGCTGGGCACGGGACGGGTAAAACTGTCGGAGGCTTTGAGGGCGGTGGTGCCGATCACTTCGGCGACGATCGCAAAGCCGAGGAAAATATAGGCTTGATTCAGGGTCATCAGGAAGAAAAACGGCCCGTTGCCGGGCCGCGGTAAAGGTTATTGCTCGCGCTGCCAGGTCTGGGTGCGGCCGAACATCGGCGCCCCGACATAGCCGCGCACTTCGAGCTTGCTGCCGTTGTCGATCAGCTTTGCCTTGCTCCTGTAGGTCTTGCCTTCTTGCGGGTCGAGGATATCGCCGCCGGTGTATTCGTCGCCGTCCTTCTTCAAACCGGACAGGATGGTCATGCCGATGATCGGCTGGTCCTTGCGCGCATCGCTGCACTTGACGCATTTTGGATTCTGGTCCTGGTCGGCCGGGCGGTACAGCTTCTCGATCTTGCCAGTCAAGACGCCGTTTTCCTCACTGATGCGTATCAGCGCCTTGGGCTTGCCGGTTTTGTCATCGATGTTTTTCCAGGCGCCGGCCGGCGAGGCGTTTTGCGCCAGTGCGGCGCTGGGCAGGGCGAGCACGGCGGCGGCGATCAGGCCAGCTTGGATCAGTTGTCGCATGGTGTGTCTCCAGTGTTGTTGTTGGTACGGCAGAGTGTAGCAAAGCCGCCCGTACACGAGACGGTCCGAAATCAGAGGATTCCTTCCAAAACCGGCGCCTAGGGTGCGTTGCGCACGTCTTCCGGCGTCACCTGGTGACGGCGCTCGGCCGGGCGGGTCAGCACGCGCATCGTGACGTCCAGCGGCACCCCGAGCTCGGCAAGCTGGCGTGCGGCGCTGGTGCGCTTGTCGGCGGACGCTTCGTGGATCACGGCGTCGATGCGCAGGGAGGTCTTGTAGTCGCTTCGTCGGTCCATGTTGACAATCGTATCATGACTTGGTGCAGCAGTTGCTGGACGATGAAGCGCGGACCATAGGTCCAGTCTATATTTTTTCGATGCAAATTTCCCACTAATTAATGTATCGTGTGGCATCTTTACCAAAGGTAAATCTTCAACTTCTTCCTACGCGACAAGGATACTGAATGAACGATCTGGTGACCGCCATTAACGGCATTATCTGGAGCCCGGCGTTGATCGCGCTGTGCCTGGGTGTCGGCCTGTATTTCTCGCTGCGCTCGCGCTTCCTGCAAGTGCGGCATGTACGCGAGATGATGCGCCTGATGCGCGAGGGTAAGAGCTCGGCGGAGGGCGTGTCCTCGTTCCAGGCGCTGGCGATGACGTTGGCCGGACGGGTTGGCACCGGCAATATCGCCGGCGTCGCCACTGCCATCACCTTCGGCGGCCCGGGCGCGGTGTTCTGGATGTGGGTGGTCGCCTTCCTCGGCGCCAGCTCGGCCTTCGTCGAATCCACGCTGGGCCAGGTGTACAAGGAACAGATCGGCAAGCAGTACCGCGGCGGGCCGGCTTTCTACATCGAGAAGGGGCTGGGCATGAAGTGGTATGCCTGGACCTTCGCGATCGCGACCCTGTTCGCCACCGGCCTGCTGCTGCCCGGCGTGCAGGCCAACTCGATCGCCGAAAGCCTGCGCACCGCCGCCGGCGTCGACACCAACGTGACCGCGGTCGTGCTGGCGATGGCGCTGGCCTTCATCATCTTCGGCGGCGTCAAGCGCATCGCGACCTTCGCCGAATTCGTGGTGCCGTTCATGGCGCTCGGCTATATCGTGGTCGCCTGCGTCATCGTGTTCATGCACATCGACGCCTTGCCGGGCGTGCTGGCCCTGATCCTGTCGTCGGCCTTCGGCCTGGACGCCGGTTTCGGCGCGATCCTCGGCATGGCGATCCAGTGGGGCGTCAAGCGCGGCGTCTACTCCAACGAGGCAGGTCAGGGCACCGGACCGCACGCCTCGTCCGCCGCCGAGGTCAGCCATCCGGCCAAGCAGGGCCTGGTGCAGGGCTTCTCGGTTTACATCGACACCCTGTTCGTGTGCTCGGCCACCGCTTTCATGCTCCTGATTACCGGCCAGTACAATGTGCAGGCGCCGGACGGCACGCCGATGTTCACCGGCGTGGCGGGCGTGGCGGCCGGTCCGGGCTACGTCCAGACCGCGCTCGAGAACATCCTGCCGGGCTTCGGCGCGCTGTTCGTCGCGGTCGCGCTGCTGTTCTTCGCGTTCACGACCATCGTCGCCTATTACTACATCGCCGAGACCAATATCGCCTACATGGACCGTCACGGCCGCCATCCGTGGCTGGGCTTTCTGCTGAAGATCGCCATCATCGGCGCCACCGTCTATGGCGCGATCAAGACCGCCGACGTCGCCTGGGCGCTGGGCGACCTGGGCGTCGGCCTGATGGCCTGGCTGAACATCGTGGCCATCGTCCTGCTGCGCAACGTCGCCTTCAAATGCCTGCGCGACTACGAGGCGCAGAAGGCGGCCGGCAAGGATCCGGTCTTCGATCCGAAGGCGCTGGGCATCGAGAACGCCCATTACTGGGAACAACG
>Ga0308157_10005909_pt1 | contig 14994 bp, 12 predicted proteins | sample PhyBR1_FD_201035 | JGI IMG/M metagenome (GOLD analysis project Ga0308157, IMG submission 201035) | Phyllosphere microbial communities from UC Gill Tract Community Farm, Albany, California, United States - DLSLB.R1 | ecosystem: Host-associated > Plants > Phyllosphere > Unclassified | place: USA...
ACCCACGGCGAACACCCCGGCCACGAAGGCGCTCATCAACGCAAACACGATGACGATGCGGCGACTCAGACTCTGCTTGAACTCCATACCGCTCCATAGGGTATCTGTACGGGACGAACCGACCGCGTTCGGCCGAGCATGATTATCGTAGCCGTGCCAACAATCAAGCCTTGCCACGCAATCACTGGCCTTGGCAACGCATCGAAGAACGTGACTTGCAGGTCATAAATAAAATATGTAGTGCCGATATAAAAGCACTACATATCCATTGACGAGACCTCCATGGCCTTGCATGATGAGGCCGTCTCCCTGATCGGGAACAGAACGGAGCCGCACCGGGTTCCGTTCGATGCGCCATCGAGCCACTCCGATGACGTCCGCGTACCAGGCGGGCCGCTGAACCTCCAAACTCATGGCTTTTCATGTAGTAAGGGTTTCTGGCACTACACATCGAGCTCGAGCCAGTACTGACCTTGACGGACCACACGTGAGGCGTACCTGCCGATACGTGCTGAAGACCACAACCCGACAGATCGCACAGAGCTCAAGGAGCGTATTCATGAACCTGAACCAGCAACCTACCGTTGACCAACTCGCCCGTATCCTGGCGGCCGGCCGTGACAACCTGGATGACCACATCCTGTGGGTCTGCAAGCGTGGCGACGTGCATATCGATGCTCTGGCCAACGACGCCGACGGTGAGGATTTCGAACGCACCCACCCCGAACTGCGCGCGCGCATGCCGATCTACCGGCGCGGCAAAGGGTACGTTGGCAAGAAGGCCGCGGCGGATCGGCAGTTCGTCAACGATGTATTCCAGACCTTGAACCGGGAATGGAACCTCAGCCAAGGCCAAGGGCAAGTGCGCCGCATCGCGAGCTATTGCTGATGGGCCGCTGATTGCATTCTGTGGGAGCGGTCTGCGGCCGCGAACAGGGCACCGCGTATTTCCTGTTGCACTGCGGCGCCTGATTCGCGGCCAAGGACCGCTCCTACAGAAGAGCATGTCGTTCTGTAGCAGCGGCGCGAGCCGCGTCGGCGGGTTGCGCGGTGTGCCTGGGTGACCGCATCGGCCCGGACGCGGCTTGCGCCGCTGCTACAAGGGATGATGTCGCTCTGTAGGGTTCGGGCTCTGAATCCACGCATCGATTTGACGTCCACGTTGGGTTTATCCAAAGTAGCCGCCTCTTCTCGCTATCAGGATGCGTTGCGTGACCCATTTCCGTTTCCCCTGGCGACGCCTGCTCATCGGCGTTGTGCCTGCGCTGGCGCTGTTGTCCGCCTGCGACAACGACAACAAGCCTGTCGAAACCGCCCACCCCGTTGCCACCTACGCACCCGCCACTTGGGATGAACTGCCCAAGGTCAGCGATGGCGATCTGCAAGCCGGTTTTGCGGCGTGGCGTTCTGCCTGTCAGCGCCTGGCCAAGGACGCTATCTGGGGAGCCACTTGCGCCGCTGCACAGACAGTCGATATGTCGCCTGCCGCGATTCGTACCTTTCTTCAGGCCCAGCTGCAGGTCTATGGCCTGCGCTCTGCAGAAAAAGGCGAACACGGCCTGATTACCGGTTACTACGAACCCGTCTATCCCGGCAGCCTGAAGGCCGACGCTCAGCATCCGGTGCCTGTCTACGGCATACCGGCCGACATGATCAGCGTGCAACTGGACAGCCTCTACCCTGAGCTCAAGGGCAAACGCCTGCGCGGCCGGCTCGATGGCCAGGTGCTGCGCCCTTATGACGACGCTGCCACCATCCAGCGTCAGGGCATCGATGCGCCTGTGGTGGCCTGGATGCGCGACCCCATGGACCTGCAATTCCTGCAGATCCAGGGCTCCGGCCGCCTGCAACTGGACAATGGTCGTCAACTGCGCGTCGGCTACGCCGACCAGAATGGCCACCCCTACCGCCCGGTCGGGCGCTGGTTGGTCGAGCAAGGCCTGCTCAAGAAAGAAGAAGTCAGCATGGGCCGCATCCGTGACTGGGCCGTAGCCAATCCACAGCGCGTGCCGGAACTGCTCGCCAGCAACCCCAGCTACGTGTTCTTCAGCCTGCGCCCAGACAGTAACGAAGGCCCTCGCGGCTCACTCAACGTACCCCTGACGGCAGGCTACAGCGTGGCGATCGATCGCAAGGTGATACCACTGGGCAGCTTGCTGTGGCTGTCCACCACACGGCCCGACGGCAGCCTGGTGGTGCGCCCGGTCGCCGCGCAGGACACCTGCGGTGCAATCGCTGGCGAAGTGCGCGCCGATCTGTTTTGGGGGACAGGGCCAGAAGCCGGCGAGTTGGCCGGCAACATGAAGCAGGAAGGTCAGGTGTGGCTGCTCTGGCCCAAAGGCGCTCAACTGCCCACTCCTTGAAGCCAACTGTGCCAGACAGGCAGGGCCTGGCAAGCAGGGCCAGGCTACCTAGACGCCCGAGCTTCGAGCCGGGCGCCCTGCACTGTCAGGCCAGCAGTTCCTGAATCTGCTCGTGCAGCGTTTCCAGGTCGAACGGCTTGGCCAGAATCGGCGCCTTGCGCGCGATCGGGCTGTTGGTTTCCTTGATTTCCTGGGGATAGCCACTGATGAAAATCACCTTCAGGTCCGGTCGCAGCAGCACCGCCGGCTCGGCGATCTTCACTCCGGAAATGCCGCCGGGCAGGCGAAAATCGGTGACCATCAAATCCAGGTGCGGCTTGGTCGAGAGGATTTCCAACGCCTGCTCGCCGTTCTCGGCTTTCAGAACGCGATAGCCCAGTCCAGACAGGTAGTCTGCCAGCACCATCAGTATCAACGGTTCGTCCTCGACGATGAGAACGACATCTTGTGCATCTTCACTCATGGGGAAGCCTATGTGCTTATATGTTTCGCTGCCATTACGACCATGACCTGCGACAGAGGTTGCGTGTGATTGCGGTTATTCCTAAAGCGGCAGGCTGACCCGGAAGGTCGCGCCATCGCCGAGTGCGCTCTCGACTTCGATGCGCCCGCCGTGAGCCGCCACGATCTGCTCGGAAATGAACAAACCCAGCCCCAGCCCGGCAACCACGTTACTGCCCGATACCCGCTCGAACTGCTGGAAGATACGCAGCTGGTTTTCCTTGCTGATGCCGATGCCGTGGTCACGCACTTCCACCCGCGCCCAGCCGTTGTGCCCATAGACGGTGACCTCGACCGGGCCTTTGCCACCGTAGCGCAAGGCATTGGAGATCAGGTTGCTGACCACCTGCTCGATACGGAACTCGTCCCAGATGCCAAGCACCGGCTCATCGGCGAGCAGGCTGATAGTGCAATCGGCGGCAGCCACCTGGGGCGCGAAACTGTCGACCAGATTGCGCACCAGTTGCGCGAGGTCGAACTGGGCAGGTCGGATGGACAGCTTGCCGGTACGGATGCGCGACACATCGAGCATGTCCTCGATCAAGCGAATCAGGCTCTGGATCTGGCGCTCGTCGCGCTCCACCATGGCGCGCATCTTGTCGAGGGTGAAGGCGTCGGCGTTGTCGCGAGCCAGGTGCAACTTGCGCAGTTGCGTTTCCAGGATCAGACCATTGAGCGGTGTGCGCACTTCGTGGGACACGATCGACATGAAGTCGTCGCGCATGCGCACCGCATGCTCCAGTTCGCTCTGGGTCACCTGCAGGCGCTTGAGCAGCACTTCCTGCTCCTGGCGCGAGCGCTCCAGCGCATCGAGCTGCTCCTTGAGGGTCTTGCGCTGGCGATACAGGTCGACGAACACGCTGACTTTGCTCTTCACCGCCTGCATGTCCAGCGGCTTGTGCAGGAAGTCCACCGCGCCGCTTTCGTAGCCCTTGAAGGCATAGTTGAGTTCGCGCCCGGCGGCACTGACGAAGACGATCGGAATGTTCTTGGTCTTCTCGGTACTGCGCATCAGCTCGGCCAACTCGAAGCCGTTCATGCCCGGCATCTGCACGTCGAGAATGGCCATGGCGAATTCGTGCTGCAGCAACAATGAAAGGGCTTCATCTGCCGAGAGCGCCTTGTGCACCTCACGGCCGGGACTGGCGATCAACGCCTCCAGGGCCAGCAGGTTTTCCGGCAGATCGTCGACGATCAACAGTTTTGCTTGGACGTTGCTTAGCATGTGCTTCGTTCCAGCTCGGCAAGCAGACAGCCAATGCCGTGGAGTGAAAGAATATGGTCAGGCGTCTGCAGGCGGATGGCCGCCTGCGGCATGACCGCAACCCGCGCCTCGGCGGGGTCTTGAACGATGGTCAAGCCACCTTTGCGCTTGATATTGGCCATGCCGCGCGCGCCGTCTTCGTTGGCGCCGGTCAGCAGTATGCCGATAAGGCCGGCGCCGTAGGCATCGGCCGCCGAGTCGAAAAGAAAGTCGATGGCCGGTCGGGAGTAATGCACCCGTTCTTCCTGGCTCAACGACAGACTGAAATCACGCTCCACCGACAGGTGATAGCTGGGGCCAGCGAAGTAGAACATACCTGGCTCGATGGTTTCCTTGTCGCGCGCCTGACGCACCGGCCGATTCAAACGCCGCTCGAACACTTCGGCCAGCTGGCTGTGACGCTCGTCCGGCAGGTGCAGTACCGTCAGCACCGGCAGCTTGAAATCCATCGGCAACTGCCCGTAGACGCCCAGCAACGCTTCCACGCCGCCAGCCGAAGCCCCCACCACCACTGCTTGAAAGCGACTCATGACTTGCGATAGATCCGTTCGGGGCGCGTCAAGGTATCGAAGCGCGAACTGTAGGCAGAAAAATCCAGGGTTTCCTTGCTGCCGAGCATGAGAAAGCCGCGATGGCTCAGGGATTCGTGGAACAGGCCGAAGGCGCGATCCTGCAAACCCTTGTTGAAATAGATGAGCACGTTGCGGCACGACACCAGTTGGGTCTCGGAGAACACGCTGTCGGTGGCCAGGCTGTGGTCAGCGAACGTGACATTGGCGCGCAGACTGCTGTCGAAGATCGCGCGGTCGTAGGCTGCCGTGTAGTAGTCGGCGAACGAGCGGGTTCCCCCGGCGCGCTGGTAGTTCTGGGTGTAGGCGCGCACGTTCTCCATGGAATAGATGCCCTGCTTGGCTTTTTCCAAAGACGTGGGATTGATATCGGTGGCGTAGATGATGGTGCGTTCCAGCAGACCTTCCTCGCGCAGCAGGATGGCCATTGAGTAGACCTCCTCGCCCGTGCTGCAACCGGCGATCCAAACCTTGACCGACGGGTAGGTCTTGAGCAGCGGCACCACTTCGCGTCGTAACGCCAGGAAATGCTCTGGGTCGCGGAACATCTCGCTGACCGGAATTGTCAGGTACTGCAGCAGCTCCATGAACGCCGTGGGCTCGTGCAGCACCCGCGCCTGCAGCGAGGAAACGCTGCTGCACTCCATCTGCCCGAGCGCGTGAAGAATCCGCCGTTTGACCGACGCGCCCGAATAGTCGCGAAAATCGTAGCTGTAGGTGAGGTAGATCGCCTCGATCAACAGCTTGATCTCGATATCGATATTGCCTTGAACAGCCGGCTGGGAGGCCTTGCCGGCCAGGGAATCACTCACTACATGCGCTCCAGTTGCGGCAACCAGACGCGAATCAGCGAGAACAGGCGGTCCAGGTCGATGGGCTTGGCCAGGTAGTCATTGGAACCGGCCTGCAGGCAGCGTTCCTGATCGTCCTTCATCGCCTTGGCGGTGACCGCGATGATCGGCAGCTTGCGCCAGCGCGGGTCCTTGCGGATCTCGCGGGTCGCTTCGTAGCCGTCCATCTCGGGCATCATCACATCCATCAACACCAGATCGATGTCTTCGACCTGATTCAACTTGTCGATCGCCTCACGGCCGTTACGGCCTATTTCCACGATGGCGCCCTTGTGCTCCAGGGCGCTGGTCAAGGCGAAGATGTTGCGCACGTCGTCGTCCACCACGAGGATCTTGCGGCCCTCGAAGACCTTGTCGCGACTGCGGGCGGTTTTCAACATCTTCTGCCGCTCATGGGACAACTGCGATTCGACTTTGTGCAGAAACAGCGTCACCTCGTCGAGCAGCCGCTCGGGCGAGCGTGCACCCTTGATGATGATCGAGCGCGAGTACTTGAGCAGCTCGGTTTCTTCGTCGCGGGTCAAGTTGCGTCCGGTGTAGACGATCACCGGCGGGAACGAGCGGATCTCTTCGTTGGACATGCGCTTGAGCAGGTCACCGCCGAGCATGTCGGGCAGCTTGAGGTCGATGATCATGCAGTCGTAGACGTTGTCGCGCAGCAGGTCGAGCGCTTCCTGGGCGAAGCCCACGGCGGTGATCTCGATGTCGTCGTCGCCAATGAGCAAGGAAATGCTTTCACGCTGCAGGTCGTCGTCTTCCACCAACAGGATGCGCTTGAGCTTCTGGGTCAGCTTGGCTTCCAGCCTGCCGAAGACTTCCTTGAGTTCGTCGCGCGTGGTCGGCTTGACCGCATAGCCGATGGCGCCCATGTGCATGGCGGCCTCGACGCGGTCCTCGACCGAGATCACGTGGACCGGGATATGGCGAGTGGTAGCGAGCTCTTTCAGGCGTTGCAGCACGGTCAGCCCGGAATGGTCGGGCAGGCGCATGTCGAGCAGGATGGCATCGGGCACGAAGGTCGCGGCGAGGTCGAAGCCTTCGTCGGCGCCGTGGGCCACCAGGCAGTGGTAGTCCAGTTCGTGGGCCAGGTCGTAGAGAATACGCGCGAAATTCGGTTCGTCTTCCACCACCAGAATGCAGCGCTTGGTGAACGGGCCCTTGTCGCGGTCGTCGGCAAAGCGCGCCACGGTCAACGGTGCCTCGAGCACGGCCGGCGTGCGGGATACCGGCTGGGGTGCGATCACCATGGGCGCCGGCGCGTGGCGCGGCGCCTCGATGATTTCTTCGTAGCGTTGCGGCAGCACCAGGGTGAAGGTGCTGCCCTTGCCCAGTTCGCTGGTGACGGTGATGTAGCCACCGAGCATGTTGGCCAGGTCGCGGGAAATCGACAGGCCCAGGCCGGTGCCGCCGTAGCGCCGGTTGGTGGTGCCGTCGGCCTGACGGAACGCTTCGAAGATGGCCTGCTGCTGGTCGACGGCGATGCCGATGCCAGTGTCGCGAATCTGGAAGGCGATGCCCTCATTGGCGTGTCCGGACACCAGCAGTTCGACGCTGCCATGCTCGGTGAACTTGAGTGCGTTGGCCAGCAGGTTCTTGAGGATCTGTTCCACGCGCTGGCGATCGGTGTAGAGCATCGCTGGCGCATCGGCAAGGATCTGTACCGACAGATCGAGGTGCTTCTGCCCGGACAGCGGTTCGAAGGTCATGCGCAGGCTGTCGACCAGCCTCGGCACGCTGCTGTTTTCCGGACGCAGATCGAGCTTGCCGGCCTCGACCTTGGAGATGTCGAGGATGTCGTTGATCAGATTGAGCAGATCGTTGCCCGCTGAATAGATCGACTCGGCGAATTTGACCTGATCGGCGGTGAGGTTTTCCTGAGGGTTTTCTGCCAGCAGCTTGGCCAGGATCAACGAACTGTTGAGCGGTGTGCGCAGTTCGTGGGACATGTTGGCCAGGAACTCGGACTTGTAGCGGCTCGAGCGCTGCAGCTCGTCGGCACGCTCTTCGAGTTGCACCTGAGCCTGGTTGAGCTCCATGTTCTTGCGGTCCAGGGCATCGCGCTGCTCGCCCAAGGCGTCGGTCCGTTCGGCCAGCTGTTCGTTGGTCTGCTCGAGTTCGGCCTGCTGGGTTTCCAGGTACGCCTGGGATTCCTTGAGCACCCGCGACTGCTCTTCGAGTTCTTCGTTGGCGGTCTTCAGCTCTTCCTGCTGCACTTGCAGTTCTTCGTTGAGCTGCTGGGTTTCGGCCAGCACTTCCTGAAGGCGCTGGCGGTAGCGCGCCGCCTCGATTGCGGTACCGATGTTATCGGCCAGCAACTCGACGATTTCCAGGTCGCGGTCGGTCAGGGGCCGCAGGAAACCCAGCTCGACCACGGCATTGATCTGGTCATTGTCGCTGGTCGGGATCACCAGCACGCTGCGCGCCGCGCCCTCGCCCAGGCCGGAGCTCAGGCGCAGGTAATCGGCCGGCACATCGTCCAGGCGGATCACACGGTTGCGCTCAACGGCCTGGCCGGCAATGCCCTCGCCGTTGAGCAGTACTTGGTCGGTCACTTCACGCTCGCGAGAGAACCCGTACGAGGCGATGCGGCGCAGGTTGCCATGCTCTTCGCGGATATACACCGCAGCGACCACCGTGCCCAGGTACTGGGCGAAGAATTGCAACATGTTGCGGCCCAGCATCTGCAAGGTCTGCTGACCCAGCAACTGCTCGGCCAGCTGGGTCTGGCCGGTTCGCAGCCAGGCTTGGTCCTGCAGGCGCTTGGCGCCTTTCTGCAGGGCGGCCAGGTTACCGCCGTACGACGTCGACAGCTCGGTCATGTCGCGACGGCCGAAGTACGCCAGCAAGGCGCTGACCACCAGGACGAATAGCACATAGAGGCTGACCGACGCCCAGATGGTGCGCGATACGTTTTCGCTACGCTCCACCCGCAGCTGCTGCTCCATGGCGATGAAGCCGTCATATTCCTTGCGGATGGCATCAGTCAGGCGCTTGCCGCGGCCGGTCTGGACCACACTGGAATAGTCGCCGGTGGAGCGCTTGAGTGCGATCAGCTGTTCGCCGTATTCGAGCCAGTCCTTTTGCAGCGCCATGATGCGCGTGAGCCGGTCGACCTGGCGCGGGTTGTCGGCCACCAGCGCCTGTAGCGCCGGAAGTTCGGCGGCCAGGCGCGGCTTGGCCAGTTCGTACGGATCCAGGTAGCCTTCCCCGCCTGAGAGCAGGTAGCCGCGCATGCCGGTTTCCATGTCGATCGACAGCTTGGTCGCTTCGTTGGCGTTGTTGATCACCCGGTCGGTGTGCTCGACCCAGTCGATCACCGACAGCAGGTAGACGATGATGCTGATGAACACGGCGGCGCTGAGCACACCGACGCCCAGCGGCAGGCCAACGTTGCGACTGAGCAGCCGACGGAAGCTTTGCTCGTCGATCGAAGAGGGTTTGTTCATGTCCTTGGACCCGGATCCTGTAATCGAGGCCGGGGATTTTGCCGCAATTCGATCAAACAGTTAGGTTTTTTCCGATTGATATGTAGGAATTTTTACTTCTAAACGTGGGAATGGTCTCGTTTATTGCCTTCCAAGGCATGGTCTGCCCCTGACCCATGCTTTATGATTGGCGCCCTGCTTCCCAGGTGCCAGTCACCCCCGGGGCGCAACGATATGTGCGAAATGACGGCTCGGCGCCGTCTGCGCCCCTTGCCGACCAGGATCCGAACGATGTCCGATATCCCTAAAACCATTCTTGTCGTCGAAGACGACGCGATCGTCCGCATGCTGATCGTGGACGTGCTGGAGGAGTTCGAGTTCGAGGTACTGGAAGCCGAGGATGGCCCCAGCGCGCTGAAATTCCTCGAGGATTCGGCCAAGACCATCGACCTGATGATGACCGACATGGGTCTGCCGGGCATGAATGGCAAGGAATTGGCCGAGCAGGCACGCGTCCTGCGTCCGGTGCTGCCGGTGCTGTTCGCCAGCGGCTATGCCGAAGCGCTGGACGTACCCTCGGGCATGAGCAGTATCGGCAAGCCGTTTTCCATCGATCAGCTGCGCGACAAGGTCAAGAGCATGCTGGTGGCCTGAGGCCGCGTCAGCCGCTACACCCCGGCGCGTAATCATGGCCTAATGCGCGCCCGGTTTTTCGCCCCGAGTCTTGTTCATGTCCCTTCAGCACGTCCTGGTCATCGGCTATGTCTGGCCCGAACCCACTTCTTCGGCGGCCGGCGGCCACATGATGCAGCTGCTGCACTGCTTCGTTGCCCAGGGCTGGAGCGTGACCTTTGCCAGCCCGGCCAAAGTGGGCGAGCACAAGGCCGACCTGGCAGCGCTGGGCATTGCCGAACAGACCATCGCACTCAACGACGAAAGCTTCGACCGTTTCGTGGCGGCCTTGCAGCCGGACATGGTGCTATTCGACCGCTTCATGATGGAAGAGCAGTTCGGCTGGCGCGTCGAGCTGCACTGCCCCCAGGCCATGCGCGTACTCGAGACCTGCGACCTGCAAAGCCTGCGCGACGCCCGCCAGGGCCTGCTCAAGGAACGTCTGCGCGCAGGCGACGATGAAAACGATTTCGGCGCGCTGTTCGACGTGTCTTCCGACACGCTGTACCGACACATGAGCGAGGCCGACATCACCCAGCGTGAAGTCGCGGCCATTTTCCGTTGCGATCTGAGCCTGATGATTTCGCCGTTCGAAGCGCAGCTGCTGGTCGAACGCTTCGGCGTTCCGTCCAGCCTGCTCCACGACTGTCCGCTGATGGTCGCGCCACTGCCCATGCCCGCCCTCGATTTCGATCAGCGAGCGAACTTCGTCTGCATCGGCAACTTTCGTCACGCACCGAACTGGGACGCCGTTCTCTGGCTGAAGAATCAAGTGTGGCCGCGCATTCGCAAGCAACTGCCGCGGGCCGAACTGCACCTGTACGGCGCCTACACACCGCCCAAGGCCACGGCGCTGCACAACGCTGCGCAAGGGTTTCTGGTCAAGGGCTGGGCGGCGGATGCCCTGCAGGTGGTCGGCCAGGCGCGGGTGGCCCTGGCGCCGCTGCGCTTCGGCGCCGGGATCAAGGGCAAGCTGCTCGATGCCATGCTCTGCGGCACGCCCAGCGTCACGACCCCGCTGGGTGCAGAGGGCATGCGCACGGGCGACCGTTGGCCTGGCCACATCGCTTGCAGTGCGGACGAGCTGGCAGCCTCGGCGGTTCGATTGTACGAAGATTCAGACCAATGGGATGCCGCGCAAGCGCAATGCCACGAGCATCTGTGCGCAAAGTATGGGTTTGAGCAACATAGTCAGACCCTGGTTCGGCGTCTGTATCAGCTCAGCCAGAGCCTGGAACAGCATCGTCGAGCGAATTTCATCGGCACCATGCTTCGCCACCATCTGCACAAAAGCACCAAATACTTCTCACAGTGGATCCAATCCAAGAACCAATCGGTATAAGGACCTGCTGGACGTTAGAGGTCGGACAACTAGAATCAAGTGCTCGAGGTACCGCTCCCATACTCATTCAGGATGAACGACGATGGCGCCCATCGACAGCACTAAAGTGTACGATTCCAAACTCATGCGTAGGCTGCGCAACAAACACGCCGATTTGCGCCCTGCCCTGAAGAAAGTCTCGACCTTCCTGCAGGCCAACCCTTACCGTAGTGCGACGCTCAACATAGAAGAGCTGGCCGGGGCAACCGGTACCTCGACCGCCGCCGTCAACCGCCTGGCCAATGCGATCGAACTCAACGGCTTCACCGGGCTGCGCTTTGCCCTGATGGAAAACCTGCTGGCGGTGGTGTCGTCGGCCGACGTGTTCGAGGAACGGCTCAAGCATTCACCCAATACCGGCTTCCACCTGGAACAGCAGATCAGCCTGAGCAAGGATCATCTGGACAACGTCACGCGCATGAACGACAACCAGATCTTCGAGGACATGGCCCGTCAGCTGGCCCGTTCGCAGAATGTCTTCGTGGTCGGCTTTGGCAACAGCTTTCACGTCGCCGCCATGGCCGCAGCCGGGCTCAGCCCATTCTGCGTAGGCGCGCACTGCGTGACACTGGATGGCGGGCTGGAGGGGTCTGCCTACAGGCTGTCCGGCATCACCCGCAACGATACGCTGCTGGCCATCGCCCTGCCCGCCTACACCCGCGATACCATCCGCCTGGCCGAGTACGCCAAGTCCCGCGAGGCATGTGTGCTGAGCATTACCGACTGCCCAGCATCACCCTTGGTGCAGCTCTCCAAGATGAGCCTGTTCATTCCTTCCAACCACCCGGTGCTGCCCAATTCCAAAATCGGGCTGATGGCGGCGATCGAAACGCTGCTGGCACACGTGCAGCTGTACAAACCAGTAGTCGGCGGTGGTCAGCCTGCCTTTCCTGACTGGGATCCGGACCGCGGCAACCTGCGCTCACTGCCAGGCCAACCTCGGGCCAACGCCCCGCGCAGGAGCGACGACACATTCTGAAGCAGGGCCGTCGCAGCCTTGGACGGCCCTGGTCGAACGCCGCTATGCTTGGCTGCGCATTCCCGATCGGCACAACCATAAAAGCAGCCACGGCATGACTCGACCTACACGTATCACCGACCCCTCCTACGAGCTAATGGACGATCACGAAGGTCGCTCCATCATCTACCGCCAGCACGGCTTCCCCTGCCCACTGGTGCGCTGGCATTTCCACAAGGAATACGAATTGCACCTGCTGGTTGCCACTTCGGGCAAGGTGTTCGTGGGCGACTACATCGGTAATTTCAATCCCGGCAGCCTGTTCCTGACCGGCCCCAACTTGCCGCACAACTGGATCAGCCAGATGCAGAGCGGCCAGTCGGTCAGCAAGCGCGACATGCTGGTCAATTTCACCGATGAGCTGTTCGACCAAGGCCATCAAGTGTTCAGCGAACTCAGAAGCCTTGCGCCGCTCCTGGAACGGGCCCGATACGGCATCGAATTTCGCTGCGCGCAGACCATCGCCCAAGCCAGCGTGTCGATGCAGCGTATTGCCGACAGCCAGGGCATCAGCCGACTGGGCCACTTCCTGATTCTCATGGAGTCGCTGGCAGCGTGCGAGGATTACCAACTGCTTTCGGGCACCGCCGTGGCCCAAGACGCCGACGAACATGCGGTGGAACGTACCAATCGCGCCGTCGACTACATCTTCGCCCACTACGCGCGGGAGCTGTCCCTGGAGGAAGTCGCTGCCTACTTGGGTATGAAACCTACCTATTTCTCGCGCGTTTTCAAGCAAGCCACCGGCCGCTGCTTCGTCGAGTTCGTGAATCGCCTGCGCATCAGCAAGTCCTGTGAGCTGCTGGCCGACGGCGATCGTCCGGTTACGGACGTGTGTTTCGAGTCCGGCTTCAATAATATTTCCAACTTCAATCGCCGTTTCCAGCAGCTCAAGGGCATGACCCCGTCGCACTATCGTCGCCTGGCCACCCAGCGTCTGAGCTCCTGAAACCTGTACGCAAAACTACACAGTGATCGGGTGGGTGCCTCTGGCCCGCCGCAGCGTGTAGGCAAGCAGTGCAAATTAGTATCAGTGCGGGTGCGTCCAGGGATTTGTCAGATTGAGCGCAGGGGTCTGTAATCACAGGCAGTGCTTCACCTCTACGAAGACACAAGAATAATAACCAGGGCCGCGCCCGCGCGTGCCGAAGAGGAATGCGAGATGACGATCGACTACAAACATCTGCTCGTTGCCGGCGGTCTGTGCAGCGCACTGGCCATCAGTGGCTATAGCTATGCCGACACCACCCTGACCATCGCCACCGTCAACAACAGCGACATGATTCGGATGCAGCGCCTGGCCAAGACGTTCGAGACCCAGCACCCCGATATCAAGCTCAACTGGGTGGTGCTCGAAGAGAACGTGCTGCGCCAGCGCCTGACCACCGATATCGCCACCCAGGGCGGCCAGTTCGACGTATTGACCATCGGCATGTACGAAGCCTCACTATGGGGCGCCAAGGGTTGGCTGTCGCCGATGAAGGACCTACCGGCCAGCTACGACATCGATGACGTCTTCCCTTCGGTACGCGACGGGCTGTCGGTGAAAGGTCAGCTGTACGCCCTGCCGTTCTATGCCGAAAGCTCCATGACCTACTACCGCACCGACCTGTTCAAGGCGGCAGGGCTGGAGATGCCGGAGAAACCCACCTGGACCCAGATCGCCGACTTCGCCGGCAAACTCACCGACAAGAGCAAGGACCAGTACGGCCTCTGCCTGCGCGGCAAGGCCGGCTGGGGCGAAAACATGGCCTTGATCACCACCGTGGCCAACAGCTTCGGTGGCAGCTGGTTCAATAACGAGTGGAAGCCGCAGTTCGACAGCGAGGCCTGGAAGAAGGCGCTCAACTTCTATGTCGACAATATGAAGAAGTCCGGCCCGCCGGGTGCGTCGAGCAACGGTTTCAACGAGAACCTGGCCCTGTTCAACAGCGGCAAGTGCGCCATTTGGGTGGACGCCAGCGTGGCCGGTTCCTTCACCATGGACAAGACCCAAAGCAAGGTCGCCGACAGCGTTGGCTTCACCTTTGCCCCCCATGAAACCACGGACAAGGGCTCGGCCTGGCTGTACTCGTGGGCCCTGGCCATTCCGACCAGCTCGAAGAACCAGCAGGCCGCACAGCAGTTCTCCGCCTGGGCGACGTCCAAGGAGTACGCCGCGCTGGTGGCCAAGACTGATGGCGTGGCCAACGTGCCGCCGGGTACGCGCAAATCGACCTACACCGACGAGTACCTGAAGGCGGCGCCGTTCGCGCACATCACCCTCGAGTCGCTGAAGGTGGCCGATCCCAAGCAGACCGACACCAAGCCCTACGTCGGCATCCAGCTGGTGACGATCCCCGAGTTCCAGGCCATCGGCACCGAAGTGGGCAAGGCATTCGCTGCCGCACTGACCGGCCAGACCACCGCTGACCAGGCCCTGGTGGTCGCGCAGACCGCCACCGAGCGGGCCATGAAACGCGCCGGCTATCCAAAGCAGTAACACCTCCGCCCTGCTGCCCGCCGACTGCGGCGGGCAGCCCTGCTCACCAGGTGCGCACCCATGAATACTACGACTGCCAAGCCCCAGCCCGATACCGCTGAGGTGACGGGCAAGCGCCGCTTGTCCAACCCCGGCTGGTTCCTGGTCACTCCGTCCGTGGCCTTGCTGCTGCTGTGGATGATCGTGCCGCTGGGCATGACCGTGTACTTCTCGCTGATCCGCTACAACCTGCTGTACCCCGGCGAGAACGAATTCGTCGGACTGGAGAATTTCAGTTTCTTCCTCACCGACGCAGGGTTCATGCCCGGCGCCACCAACACCTTGCTGCTGGTCGGCAGCGTGCTGTTGATCAGCGTAGTGTTCGGGGTACTGATCGCCGCGCTGCTGGAGGCCAGCGAGTTTCTCGGCCGCGGTATCGTGCGGGTGATGCTCATCTCGCCGTTCTTCATCATGCCCACCGTGGGCGCG
>Ga0308157_10005910_pt1 | contig 14993 bp, 12 predicted proteins | sample PhyBR1_FD_201035 | JGI IMG/M metagenome (GOLD analysis project Ga0308157, IMG submission 201035) | Phyllosphere microbial communities from UC Gill Tract Community Farm, Albany, California, United States - DLSLB.R1 | ecosystem: Host-associated > Plants > Phyllosphere > Unclassified | place: USA...
AGCCGATTCTGGTAGACGCCGAGCTCAACCTCGGCCCGCAGCCGCTGCTGCCGCAGGACGACGACATCTTCCACGTGCTGGACTACCGCAAGGTGCGCCGCATCATCATCGACGAGTGCACCGCCGAGCACGTCAACCTGCTCGAAAGCCTGATCGGCAAGCTCGCACAGCGCCTGCTGCAACTGCCCGGCGTGCGGGGCGTGCGCGTGAAGATCGCCAAGCTCGAAATCTTCGACGACTGCGAAGTCGCCATCCGCATCGAAGCCGGGGAATGGTGATCCAAGGCAAAATCGGGGGTCTTTCCCCCGATTTGCCCGAAGTAGCCACCCAATGAACGCCGTCTGGATCGACGAAACGCCCGAAGCCGGCGCGCCCCCCAACTCGCTGAAGATCGAGCGCGAAACGCACAAGCTCGAGAAGCGCCTGTGCCGCCAGGTCGGGCAGGCCATCGTCGACTACAACATGATCGAAGAGGGCGACAAGGTCATGGTGTGCGTCTCGGGCGGCAAGGACAGCTACGCGCTGCTGGACATCCTGCTCAAGATGAAGGCACGCGCGCCCATCCATTTCGACATCGTCGCGGTCAACCTCGACCAGAAGCAGCCCGGCTTTCCCGAAGAGGTGCTGCCCAAGTACCTGAGCGACCTGGGCGTGGCCTTCCACATCGAGAACCAGGACACCTACAGCATCGTCAAGCGCGTGATCCCCGAGGGCAAGACCACCTGCGGCCTGTGCAGCCGGCTGCGCCGCGGCATCCTGTACCGCGTGGCCGACGAGCTGGGCGCCACCAAGGTCGCGCTGGGCCACCACCGTGACGACATGCTGCAGACCTTCTTCCTCAACATGTTCTTCGGCGGCAAGTTGAAGAGCATGCCGCCCAAGCTGGTGAGCGACGACGGCAAGCACATCGTGATCCGCCCGCTGGCCTACGTGGCCGAGAAGGACACCGTGCGCTGGGCGCAGCACCGCGAGTTCCCCATCATTCCCTGCACGCTGTGCGGCAGCCAGGAAAACCTGCAGCGCAAGCAGGTCGGCGAGATGCTGCGCGAGTGGGACAAGAAGTACCCCGGCCGCGTCGAAAACATGTTCACCGCACTGCAGAACGTCGTGCCTTCGCACCTGCTCGACGGAACGCTGCACGACTTCCAGGGTCTGAAGGCGACGGGCGTGGCCGACGAGAACGGCGACAAGGCCTTCGACACGCCCGCTTTCGACCTGCTCTCCCAGGCACCCTCGGCCCTGCGCATCGTTCAAGGCTAAGAAGGTGTAAACGAACCCGACATGTCCGCTCATCCCGCCCAGACACGCCCCCTCTTCGTTGCAAATGCTCGCCATAGCCTGAGCTATGGCTGCGCTTTGCGCCTCAACGGGACGCGTCTGGACGGGCTGCTCGGCCATGCCGGATCCATTCACACCTTCTGATCGGGCAACCCAGGGGACTTTGAGGGCCTGAAGGCCCGGAGACCCTTATGTATCGTGCGTTTTCAGCTCTATTTTTAGCAGCAGCCCTGAGCGGCTGCGCCACCTCCTGGGTGGTCGACAGCAACGTCAAGAGCTTTGCCACGCCGGGCACGACCGTGCCGCCCGGCGCCACCTACCGCTTCGAGCGCCTGCCTTCGCAGCAGGCCGACACGGCGCGCCAGGACGGCCTGGAGGCCATGGCCGCGGCCGCATTCGACAAGGTCGGGCTGCGCCGCGACGACGCCAGGCCGCAGTACACGGCGCAGATCGGCGCGCGCGTCACGGCGGCGCTGTCGCCCTGGGCCGATCCGTGGCTGTACGGGCCCGGCCCGTGGGGCTACGGCTACGGCGGCTACTACGGCCACCGCTGGCATGGCGGGGGCTGGTACGGCGGCCCGATGTTCACGCCGCCGGCCAACCCCTGGTACCAGCGCGAGGTGAGCGTCGTGCTGCGCGAGGCGGGCGGAAGCCACCGCGTGGTGTACGAGACCCGCGCGCGCAACGACGGCCCCTACAGCGCGAGCGCGGCGATCCTGCCGGTGATGTTCGAGGCCGCGCTGCAGGGCTTTCCGAACCCGCCGCCGGGCGAGCGCCGCGTGAACATCGAGCTCGCGCCGGCTGCCAGGAAATGATGCACTTCTAGAATTCGGACGGATGGAAGCCCACCTCACCCGCCTGATCGCCGTGCGCCACGGTGAAACCGCCTGGAACGTCGACACCCGCATCCAGGGCCACCTCGACATCGGCCTCAACGCTACGGGCCTGTGGCAGGCGCAGCGCGCCGGACGGGCGCTGGCCGACGAGCCGATTGCGGCGGTGTACGCCAGCGACCTCTCGCGCGCCTGGCAGACCGCCCAGGCCATCGCCGCGCCCCACGGCCTCGACGTGCAGCCCGACCTGGGCCTGCGCGAGCGTGCCTTCGGCCGCTTCGAGGGCATGAGCTTCGCCGAGATCGAGGCCACCTTGCCCGAGGACGCCCGCCGCTGGCGCGAGCGCGATCCCGAGTTCGAACCCGAGGGCGGCGGCGAGAGCCTGCTGACCTTTCGCGACCGCGTGACCCGCACTGCCTCGGCCATCGCCGCGCGCCATCCGGGCGAGCTGGTGGTGCTGGTGGCCCACGGCGGCGTGATGGATGTGCTCTACCGCGCCGCCACGCGCCAGGAGCTGCAGGCACCGCGCACCTGGCAGCTCGGCAACGCGGCAATCAACCGCATGCTGTGGACACCCGAGGGCTTCAGCCTCGTCGGCTGGAGCGACATCAGCCACCTGGCCGCGGACACGCCGCTCGACGAGTCCACGACCTAGCGCGAAGGACAAGGCGCGATGGGCTGCTTGCCTTTCTCCGTTCCGGGCAAGACGCCCCCATGAAACGAACCCACTCGACCCCCTCGGCGTACGCCAGCTGGGATGCCTCCCAGACGCTGTCTGCGCCGTGGATTCAAGCCACGCAGCTGGGAAGCTTTGTCGCCCTGGAGGCCGGCGACACCATCGCGCGCGAAGGCGAACGGCATGACTACTTCTATCTGTTGCGGTCAGGTTTCGTTCATTCCACGATCCACCGAAGCAACGGTTCGGAGTTCCTGCTCGAGATCTTTGGACCCGGGGCGATCTTTGGCGAAGGTCCCGCATTCGCCGACAGCCCCCGGCCGACGACGACGCGCGTTGTTGCGCCAGCCGTCCTCAGCCGCTATCGCCCAGCGGATGTCGCGCAGCAGTTCTCGGCGCTCCCCGAGCTCGCGACCTCCTTGATCCAGCTGCTCGGATTCAAGAACCACATGATCGTCGCCAAGCTGGCCGGCGTGGCCTCGTCGGCGCCCAAGGAGCGGATCATCGATCTGCTGCTGCGCGTGGCGCGCCTGCCGTCGGCGCAGGCGTCGAAACAATGCACGGTCGACCTGACGCATGAGCAAATCGGCGCCATGACGGCATTGAGCCGCGTCACCGTCACCCGCACGTTGAATTCGCTGGCGGGACACGGGCTCATCGAAACGCGGGCCCGGCAGGTCAGCATTCCTGACGCACCGGCCCTGCGTCGTTTTCGCGATACATCATCGTAAGAAAAACCCGCTTCCTGTATCGCTGGATACCGTCAAGACCGCCACCCCTCGCGATCATTCATCCCGTCACACACATGGACGGGACGAGGGTAGGAGGAGAAAACGCAGGGGCGTCCAAGAGAAGGCCAGAGCGCCTTCAATGGGCGATTGCCCGGGTGTGACGTTTCGCAGGACTGCAAAAGTTCTTTCAGGCCGGATGGTTCACGCGCGTGACCATCCGGCATCTTTTGAATCGCCGTCAGGCGTGCGACGCGGCATGCCCAGCTGCCGCCTCGGCCTTCGCCTCCCCTGGCAACTCCACCATCGGCCCGCTGCCGCTGTAGCGGTCGAGCGCCAGGTAGATGGCGGGCGTGATGTACAGCGTGATCACCTGCGAGAAGATCAGCCCCCCCACCACCGCCACGCCCAGCGGCTGGCGCAGCTCGGCGCCCGCGCCCAGGCCCAGCGCGAGCGGCAGCGCGCCCATCAGTGCGGCCAGCGTGGTCATGAGAATCGGGCGGAAGCGCAGCCGGCAGGCCTCGCGGATCGCGTCGACCGGCTTCATGCCCTCGGTGCGCTGCGCATCGAGCGCGAAGTCGATCATCATGATCGCGTTCTTCTTCACGATGCCGATCAGCAGCAGGATGCCGATGGTGGCGATCAGCGTGAGGTCGAAGCCGAAGATCTTCAGCGAAAGCAGCGCCCCCACCGCCGCCGAGGGCAGGCCCGCCAGGATGGTGATCGGGTGGATGTAGCTCTCGTACAGCACGCCCAGCAGCACATAGATGACCAGCACCGCGAGCACCAGCAGCACGGCCTGGCTCGACTGCGAACTCTGGAACACCGCCGCATCACCGCCGTAGGTGGTGATGATCGATTGCGGCATCTTCAGCTCTTCCTTGAAGCGGTCGATCTTCGCGGTCGCGTTGCCCAGCGGCACCTCGGGCCCGAGGTTGAACGACACCGTCACCGCCTGCAGCTGCCCCTGGTGGTTGACCGAGGTCGGCCCCACGGTGCGCTTGACGGTCGAGAAGGCCGACAGCGGCACGAGCTTGCCGGTGGTGCTGCGCACCGACAGCCGCGCCACGTCTTCCTCGAACTGGCGGTCGCTGTCGGCCGCCGACAGGATCACCTGGTAGGTGTTGCTCGCGCCGTAGATGCTGCCGATCTGGCGGTCGCCGTACGCGTTGTACAGCGCGGTGCGCAGGTCGCCGACGGCCACGCCGAGCACGCCGGCCTTGTCGCGGTCGATCTCCAGCGTGGCCTGCAGGCCGCGGTTCTGCGAATCGCTCGTCACGTCGCGGAAGTCGGGGTCGGCGCGCATGCGCTCCATGAGCTTCGTCGACCACGGCACCATCTCGCCGGCGTTCACGCTCTGCAGCGTGTACTGAAAGCGCGCCTTGCTCTGGCGCCCGCCCAGGCGCAGGTTCTGCACCGGCTGCATGTAGACGGCCACGCCCGGGATTTCGCGGAAACGCTGGCGCAGCGACTCGAGCACCTTCGACATCTTGGGACGCTCGCTGCGCGGCTTGAGCACCGCGAACAGCCGGCCCGAGTTCTGCGTGGCGGTCGGGCCGCCCACGCCGACGAAGGAACTCACATAGGCCACGCTCGGATCGGCCTGCAGCGCGGCCGCCACGCGCGCCTGCAGCGCCTTCATGGCGGTGAAGGAAATGTCTTCGGCCGCTTCGGTGGTGATCTGGATCTGGCCGATGTCTTCCTCGGGGAAGAAGCCCTTGGGGATGCTGATGAAGAGCCACGCCGTGACGACGAAGGTCAGCCCCGCCATGGCCAGCATCAGCGCACGGTGCGCGAGCGTCCAGTCGAGCGTGCGCATGTAGGTGCCGTGCACCGCGCGGTAGCCGCGCTCGAAGGCCCGGCCGATGGCCGTGCCGGGCTCGGGGTGTTCTTCCTCGTGGTCGAGGTGGCCTTCGCCTTCCTTGCGCGGCACGTGCCTGAGCAGCCGGCTCGCCAGCATCGGCACCAGCGTGAGCGACACCACCGCCGACACCAGCACGGCCAGCGCCACCACCACGGCGAACTCGTGGAACAGCAGGCCGATCACGCCCGGCATGAAGAAGATCGGGATGAACACGGCCACCAGCGAGATCGAGATCGACACGATGGTGAAGCCCACTTCGCGCGCGCCGCGCAGCGCGGCGGCCATCGGCTCCATGCCCTTCTCGACGTAGCGCATGATGTTCTCGAGCACCACGATGGCGTCGTCCACCACCAGGCCCACGGCCAGCGTGATGCCCAGCAGCGAGACGTTGTCCAGGCTGTAGCCGAAGGCGTACAGCAGCGCCACGGCGCCAATCAGCGAGATCGGAATGGTGGCTGCCGGAATCAGCGTGGCCACCAGCCGGTGCAGGAACAGGAAGATCACCAGCACCACCAGCGCGATGGTGCCCAGCAAGGTGAGCTGCACGTCGTGCACCGCCTCGCGGATCGAGAGCGAGCGGTCGTTGACCATGTGGATCTCGACCGACTGCGGCAACTCGGCCTTGAAGCGCGGAATGAGCGCGCGCACGGCGTCCACCACCTGCACGGTATTGGCATTGGGCTGGCGCTGCACGGCGAGCGAAATCGAGTCCTGGCCGTTGAAGCTGCTGGCGGTCTTGACCGACTCGAAGCTGTCTTCCAGCGTGGCCACTTCATCGAGCCGCACCGGCGCGCCATTGCGCTGCGCAATGATGAGCTTGGCGAAATCGGCCGCCTTCATGAGCTGGCGGTTGGCCTGGATGGTGAGCGTCTGGCGCGGCCCGTCGAGCGTGCCGACCGGCGTGTTGGCGTTGGCCGAATTCACCGCCCTGGCAAGTTCGTCGAGCGTGATGTTGCGCGCGTTGAGCAGGTCGGCGTTGGCCTTGATGCGCACCGCGAAGGCCTTGCGCCCGTACACGCCCACCTGGGCCACGCCGTCGATGGTCGAGAGCGTGGGCGAAATGAGGTTCTCGGCGTAGTCGTTGAGCTCCGACGGGTTCATCGACGGCGAGATCAGCGCGATGAACAGCACCGGCGCGTCGGCCGGATTCACCTTGCGGTACGAGGGCAGCTGCGTCAGCTCCTGCGGCAGCTGGCGCTGGGCGCGCAGCAGCGCGGCCTGCACGTCGACCGCGGCGGCGTCGATGTCGCGGCTGCTGACGAATTCGAGCGTGAGCGAGGTCACGCCCTGGGTGTTCACCGAGCTGATGGTCTGCAGGCCGGGAATCGTCGAGAACTGCTTTTCGAGCGGCAGCGCGACCGAACTCGCCATGGTGTCGGGGCTCGCGCCCGGCAGCTGCGCGTTGACGTTGATGACCGGCGTGTTGTAGCTCGGCAGCGCCGCGACCGGGATGCTGAAGTACGCAAAGATGCCAATGACCACGACGGCCGCCGACAGCAGCACCGTCATCGCCGGACGGCGGATGCAGAGCTCTGAAATGTTCATGCGCGTTCCCGCGCCGGCTGGACGTCCGACGAGGCCGCGCTGCCGGGCGTGACGCCCGTGGTGCCGTTGGCGGGCGCCCCACCCGGGCCAGCCGGCCCGGCTGGCGCTTTCACGTCGACGCGCACCTTGCCGCCCGGACGCACGTTCTGGCTGCCTTCGATCACGACCTGCTCGCCGGGCGTCACGCCGCCCACGGCGACCTTGGTGCCGAAGGTGTGGAGCACCTTGACCTGGCGGCGCGCCGCGTTGCGCTCGGCATCGACCACATACAGCGAGGTGCCGTCGGACAGCATCATGAGCGCCGCGGCCGGCACCACGGTGACGCCGTCGAGCATGCGCACCGTGATGCGCGTGTTGACGAACTGGCCCGGCCACAGGCTCTGGTCGGCGTTGGCGAACACGGCCTTGGCGCGCACCGTGCCGATCTGCGGGTCGACCGTGTTGTCGACGAAGTCGAGCGTGCCGAACAGCGGCTCGCGCCGGCCCGTGACCAGCGCCTCGACCTTGGCGCGCGTGCGTGCCGCGGCCAGCAAGTCCTGCAAGTTGCCTTCGGGCACCGGAAAGCTCACGGCAATAGGGTCGAGCTGGGTGATGGTGACCAGCGACAGCGTGGGCTGCACCAGCGTGCCCGGGTAGATGTTGACGGCGCCGATGCGCCCGGCGATGGGCGCACGCAGCGTGGCATAGCCCAGCGCCACCTGCGCCGATTGCACTGCCGCGCGGTCGGCCGCCACGGCGGCGCGCTGCGCCTCGAGCTGCGACAGCGTGGCGTCGCTCGCGCTCTTGGAAATGAAGTTCTGCGCGAGCAGCTCCTGGCTGCGCCGGTACTGGCGCTCCAGGTCGGCCAGCGTGGCCTCGTCCTTCTTCTGCTGGGCCCGGGCGCGGGCGAGGTTCGCCTGGTCGTTGCGGTCGTCGAGCGTGAAGAGCAGCTGCCCTTCCTTCACGAACTGGCCTTCCTTCACGTGCACCGCGCTCACCGTGTTCGTGACCTGCGGGCGAAGATCGACGCTGTTGAGCGACACCACGCTGCCATTGACCTGCACGGTGACCGGCACGTCCTGCCTTTCGGCCGTGGCCAGCGTGACCAGCGCGGCGGCCGGCCCGGCGCTCGGGGACTTGGCGTCTTTCGTGACGGGCCGATCGCCCGACATGCGCCACCAACCGCCCGCGACGGCTACGATCAACACGCCCGCGAGGGCGAAGGCGGCAGTTTTCTTCATGGGTTCTTGTGCACTTTGGGCTGACAGCAACTATTGCAGCAGTGGCCGACGCGCAGTGTTCATGGGCGTCGTAAAGAAATGTAAAGCAGACCCGCCGAAAACCCCCTTCACCACCCGCTGCCCCGGCATGAGGGGAAACACCCCCTCGCTAAAATCGCCGGTCCACAGCCTCTGGATATACCCCATGAACCGCTGCAAGGCACCCACGAAAACGCTCACTTCCCTCGCCCTCTGCGCCGCCCTTGCCGGCGCCGCAGGTCTTTTCTCCCTCCACGCCAGCGCCCAGGACGAGGTGCCCCGTCCGCAGACCCAGAACGAGTCGCTCAATGGCGGGCGCAACTTCCCGGTCGGCACGCTGCGCGGCAAGTTCATGGTGACCAGCGCCCCCGACGTCGAGCTCGACGGCCGGGCCGACCGCCTGGGCGCCGGTGCGCGCATCCGCAGCCCGCAGAACATGCTGGTGATGCCCGGCGCCATCGTCGGCCAGAAGTACCTTGTGAACTACACGCGCGACGCCGCCGGGCTGCTGCGCGAGGTCTGGATCCTGACACCCGACGAGGCCCTGGCCAGCCGCGAATCGCTGAACAAGCCGCTCCTGAACATCTGGCCGTTCGTCTCGAACGACACGGTGAACACGCAGTAACGCGGCCACGCCGCAAGCAAGCAAGAATCCGCGGGCGCCACGCGCGCCCCGCAGCCCTTCCTCCTTTCGAAGGGCACAGAGAGCTCCCCCATGAAAAAAGTATTCATCAAGACCTTCGGCTGCCAAATGAACGAGTACGACTCGGACAAGATGGCCGACGTGCTCCACGCCGCGCAGGGCTACGAGCCCACGCAGAACGTGGACGAGGCCGACCTCATCCTGTTCAACACCTGCTCGGTGCGCGAGAAGGCGCAGGAGAAGGTGTTCTCCGACCTCGGTCGCGTGAAGCACCTGAAGGCCAAGGGCGTGAAGATCGGCGTGGGCGGCTGCGTGGCCAGCCAGGAAGGCCAGGCCATCATCGCGCGCGCGCCCTACGTCGACATCGTGTTCGGCCCGCAGACGCTGCACCGCCTGCCCGAGATGCTGAACGACCGCGAGCGCCTGGACCGCCCGCAGGTCGACATCAGCTTCCCCGAGATCGAGAAGTTCGATCACCTGCCGCCCGCGCGCGTCGAAGGCGCGACCGCTTTCGTGTCGATCATGGAAGGCTGCTCCAAGTACTGCAGCTACTGCGTGGTGCCCTACACCCGTGGCGAGGAAGTGAACCGCCCGCTGGACGACGTGCTGGTCGAGATCGCCGGCCTGGCCGACCAGGGCGTGCGCGAGATCACGCTGCTGGGCCAGAACGTGAACGCCTACCGCGGCAAGATGGGCGAGACCGCCGAAATTGCCGACTTCGCGCTGCTCATCGAGTACGTGGCCGAAATCCCCGGCATCGAGCGCATCCGCTACACCACCAGCCACCCGAACGAGTTCACGCCCCGGCTCATCGAGGCCTATGCCAAGGTGCCGCAGCTCGTCTCGCATTTGCACCTGCCGGTGCAGCACGGCAGCGACCGCATCCTCATGGCGATGAAGCGCGGCTACACGGCCATGGAATACAAGAGCACGGTGCGCAAGCTGCGCGCCATCCGCCCCGACCTGGCCCTTTCCAGCGACTTCATCGTCGGCTTCCCCGGCGAGACCGACGCCGACTTCGACAAGATGATGAAGCTCATCGACGACTGCCAGTTCGACAACAGCTTCAGCTTCATCTTCAGCCCGCGTCCCGGCACGCCGGCCGCCGCGCTGGCCGATGACACGCCCCACGAGGTCAAGCTGGCGCGCCTGCAGACGCTGCAGCGCGTGATCGACGGCAACGTGCGCCGCTTCGGCGATGCACTCGTGGGCAGCACGCAGCGCGTGCTGGTCGAGGGCGCCTCGCGCAAGGACGCGAACGAGCTCATGGGCCGCACCGCCTGCAACCGTGTCGTCAACTTCGAGGGCGACGCCCGCCTCGTGGGCCAGATGGCCGACCTGCGCATCACCCGCTCGCTGGCGTACACGCTGCGCGGCGAGGTGGTCACGCGCGAATCGGCCCTGGCGGCCGCCGCCACGACGCTCGCCCACTGATGGCGAAACGTCCCTCCGTCCGGGGCTCGTTCCAGCAGCTCCTGCTGTTTGCCTTTTTGCTCATCACCGCGCTGCTGGTGGGCGTGGCGCTGCGCTCGGTGCTGCAGTACGACGCGCTCGTCACGCAAAGCCGCGACGCCGCCGCGCGCGCGCTGCGCCTGTCGGGCGCCTCGCAGTCGCTGGCCGAACGCAGCGCGGCCATGGAGCGTGCGGGTCGCCAGTCGCTCGTGCTCAACGACGCCGTGCTGCGCCGGCGCTTCGACGAGGCCGCGCGCGAAGCACATCAGGTGCTGGAGCGCCTGGAGCGCAACGGCCTGCCGGCCGCCGGCATCGACATGTGGCGCGGCCAGCTCGGCGTGATCGAAGGGCTGCTCAGCGGCAGCCCCGACAGCGCCCTGGCGCGCGAAAGCACGATGGCGATGCAGTTCCGCGAACTCGACGCGCTCAACACCAACATCGCCCAGCAGGCGCAGTTCCTGATCGAAACGCAGAACGACGCGCTGGCCAAGCGCATCGAGAACGCGCGCCGCCGACTGATGCGCGAGGTGGTGGCCGCCAGCGTGCTGGCCGTGTCGCTGGCGCTGGCCTTCGGCATCTGGCTGGCGCGCCCCTTCAAGCGGATGGAAAACGCCATCGTCGGCCTGGGCCAGAACCGGCTCGACGAACCGATCGACATTCGCGGCCCCGCCGACGTGCGGCGTGTGTCTCAGCAGCTCGAATGGCTGCGGCTGCGGCTGACCGAACTCGACGCCGACAAGGCGCGCTTCCTGCGCCACGTGTCGCACGAGCTGAAGACGCCGCTGGCGGCGCTGCGCGAAGGCGTGTCGCTGCTCGAAGACGGCGTGACCGGGCCACTGAACCCGGCGCAGCTCGAGGTGGCGCAGATCCTGCAGCAGAACACCGTGTCGCTGCAGAACCAGATCGAGGCGCTGTTGCGCTTCAACGCCGCGGCTTTCGAGGCGCGCGAGCTGCGCCGCGAGCGCACCGAGCTGCTGCCGCTGATCGAAGAGCAGATCGAGGCCCAGCGCCTGCAGTGGCAGGCACACGGCCTGCGCGTGCGCGCCGAGGGCGAGCCGATCGCCCTCACGGTCGACCGCACCAAGCTCGGCACCGCCATCGCCAACCTGCTGTCGAACGCGATCCGCTTCTCGGCCGCGGGCGGCGTCATCACCCTGGCCGTGTCGGGCACGCCCGAGGCGGTGCACATCGACGTGTGCGATGCCGGTCCCGGCATTGCCACGGGCGACCGCGACCGCATCTTCGAACCCTTCTTCCGCGGCGAGCGCCAGCCCGAGCACACGGTGAAAGGCACCGGCATCGGACTTTCCATCGTGCAGGAGTACATTGCAGCCCATGGGGGCCGCATCGCCCTGCTGCCGGACGGCCCCGGTGCACGCTTTCGCATCGAACTGCCGCGCACGACCTGACCCCGGACACCCCCACCCACACCGCCCCGCGCCTTTTCGACCCATGTTCCTTTCGTTCGTCCGCAGATCCACCTTCGCCGGGGCCATGGCCGTGCCATGCATCCTGCTGCTGGCAGCCTGCGCCTCCCAGCCCAAGCCGCCGGCCGAAGCCGACGCGCTGCCGCCGCCCGTGGCCGCGCCGCGCGTGGTGCCGGTCGAGGCCGAGCCTCGCGCGCCCGCCACGCAGCCGGCCTCGCTCTTCACGCAGCTCACGCAGGGCCCCCTCACGGCCATGCTGGCCTATGCCGACAAGGTGCGCCCGCTGGGCGGCGCCGACCTGAGCGCAGAAATTTCGCGCGTCGGCGAACAGGGCGACACGCCCGCGGCGCAGATGCAGCTCGCGATCCTGCTCGCGCAGACCCGCGTGCCGGCCGACCTGGCGCGCGCGCTGGGCCTGCTGCAGCGCGTGATCGGCAACCCCGCGCCCGAGGCCCAGCCGCTGCATCCGCTCGCGCGGGCGCTGGCGGCGCGCTACATCGAGCAGCGCCGCGTCGAGGACGACCGCGACAAGCAGGTGCAGCAGCTGCGCGACAGCCAGCGCCGCATCGACCAGCTCAACGAGCGCATCGAGGCGCTGCGCGCCATCGAGCGCAGCTTCGCCCGGCCCAACTCGTCAGCACCCGTCACTGCCCCCAGCGGGGGCAGAACGAATCCATGAACACCGTGCCGCGCCGCCACAGACAAGCTCGCACCGACGTGCGAAGCACGGAGGTACATCGATGAGTACAGCGGGCGCCCGCCTCCTCGTGGTCGATGACGACCCGGACATGCTGCGGCTGCTCTCGATGCGGCTGGTGTCGGCGGGCTACCAGGTCACGGCCGTCACGTCGGCCGAGACCGCGCTCACCCAGCTCGAGATCGAGCACCCGCAGCTGGTGCTCAGCGACGTGCGCCTGCCCGGGCGCGACGGCCTGCAGCTGTTCGACGAGATCCGCAAGCGCCACCCGACGCTGCCAGTCATCCTGCTGACCGCGCACGGCACCATCCCCGACGCGGTCGAGGCCACGGCGCGCGGCGTGTTCACCTACCTCACCAAGCCCTACGACGCGCGCGAACTGCTCGAGAAGATCTCGCAGGCGCTGGCGCTCGGCGCCCCGGCGGCCACGCCGAGCAAGACCGGCGACGACAGCTGGCGTTCGGAAATCGTGAGCCGCAGCAACCGCATGGCCGAGCTGCTGGCCGAGGCGCGCATGGTCGCGAAGTCGGACGCGTCCGTGCTGCTGCGCGGCGACTCCGGCGCCGGCAAGGAACTGCTGGCACGCGCGATCCACAAGGCCAGCGCGCGCGCCGACAAGCCCTTCGTGGCGGTCAACTGCGGCGCCATTCCCGAGGCGCTGCTCGAATCCGAGCTGTTCGGCCACATGAAGGGCGCCTTCACCGACGCCCACGCGAACCACAAGGGCCTGTTCCAGCAGGCCGATGGCGGCACGCTGCTGCTCGACGAAATCGGGGACATGCCCCCCGCGCTGCAGGTCAAGCTGCTGCGCGTGCTGCAGGAGCGCGCGGTACGCCCGCTGGGCGCGAGCCAGTCGATCGAGGTCGACGTGCGCATCGTTTCGGCCACCCACCGCGACCTGGACGCCGCGATGGAAGCCGGCCAGTTCCGCGAAGACCTGTATTACCGCCTGAACGTGGTGACGCTCACGCTGCCGCCGCTGTCAGCGCGGCGCGAGGACATTCCGCTGTTGGCCAACCACTTCCTGCAGAAGCTGTCGACCAAGTACGGCAAGCGGCTGTCGGGCTTCGCGCCCGAGGCGCTGAAGGCGCTGACCACCGCCGCGTGGCCGGGCAACGTGCGCCAGCTCTACAACGTGGTGGAGCAGGTCTGCGCGCTGTCGGGCTCGCCGCTGATCCCGCTGGCGCTGGTGCAGCGCGCGCTGCGCGTGCCGAGCGTGGAGGTGCTCACCTATGCCGAGGCCAAGCAGCGTTTCGAGCGCGACTACCTCGTCGGCCTGCTCAAGCTGACCGACGGCAACGTGGCCGACGCCGCCCGTCTGGCCGACCGCAATCGCACCGAGTTCTACCGCCTGCTCCAGAAGCACGAGCTCACGCCGGGCAACTTCAAGGCCGACGTTGTCGCTCCCGGTGGCGACCCTGTCGCCGAGTAGCGACAGGCCTAAGTCGTTGATTTGAAAGGCTGTTTCCCGAGGGCCTCCCCGGCTTGTCGGGATTCGGCGACAAAAATGGGGGTTTCGGGGGCCCGGCAGGCCCATCCCCCACGGAAAACGGTTCAAAGTCTCTCCAAGTCGTTGATCTGAAAGCGTTTTTCCAGGCTGGCACAGGGTTTGCCCCTGTACTGGCATGACAGCACTTACCAGCCCATCTTTCGCACTGCGTCCGCAGCGCGACGGCCTGCGTCAAAAGCAGTTTTCCTCCTCGCGGCCCCGTGCCGCGGGCCATTCGCTGACCGCGCTCCCGGGCGTCGGCGGCGCCGCCACGGACTGCGTCTTCAAGCGCCTTCCGGCCATTGGCGACACCCCCCTCGACAAGCAACGTTGGTGAATGAAACGATGAAGCCGAACGACTTCTCCCAACTCAACGTCCTCGCCGAATCCGATTTCGCGCGCCGCAGCGCGCTGCGCGAGGAACGCCACCCCAACGCAGTCACGGCACCGCCGGTCAACCGCGGTTCCATGGCACCGCGTCCCTGGCGCGGTTTCTGGAACAGCATTGGCACTGCCCTGCTCGTGCGCCTGGGCGCCGGCCGCACTGCCGACCGCGCTCCCGTCGCCACGCAAGCCGCCCCGGCCCCGCAGGCCTGGGAACGCGCCGCCGGCCAGCGCCGCCTCGCCTTCATGCTGCTCACGCTGCTGAGCACCGTGATCGCGTCGTCGCTGTTCGCCAGCGTGCAACCCGACTACGACAACGTCTGGCTCGAGTATGGCCAGATCGGCCTGTACGGCCTGCTCTCGGGCTGGGTCGTGACCGGCTTCGTGACCGCGCTCATGGGCTTCTATGTGTCCGTGCGCGGTGACAAGCACGCCCTCTCGGCAAAACAGGTGGCCCACCACCCGATGAACCCCGAGGCACGCACCGCGATCATCATGCCGATCTGCAACGAGGACGTGGCCACCGTGTTCGCCGGCCTGCGCGCCACCTGCGAATCGGTCGCCTCCACGGGCCACGCCAAGCAGTTCGACGTGTTCGTGCTGTCCGACAGCTACAACCCCGAGACGGCCGCCGCCGAGCGCGCCGCCTGGGAAGACCTGCGCGCCGCGCTGGCCGAGAGCCCGAACCAGCCACAGGTCGAGGTGTACTACCGCCTGCGCACCCGCCGCACGCACCGCA
>Ga0308157_10005913_pt1 | contig 14990 bp, 14 predicted proteins | sample PhyBR1_FD_201035 | JGI IMG/M metagenome (GOLD analysis project Ga0308157, IMG submission 201035) | Phyllosphere microbial communities from UC Gill Tract Community Farm, Albany, California, United States - DLSLB.R1 | ecosystem: Host-associated > Plants > Phyllosphere > Unclassified | place: USA...
AAGGAAAAAATAAAATGAGTGTCATTAACGCTGTCAGAAATAAAATAATCCATCGGGTTTTTGCGGTAATAAAAAACCAAACCTTTTATCAAAAAGATTTGGTTTTACCATAGAAATCGAAATGGAAAAACGCGTGTCATTTCCGCAATAGTGTAGCGAAGTGAGAAACCTCAATTATGGCAGATGTTTCTCATTATCCATTTTCGATCTGTAATACACAGTCTTTACTTCAAGGTACGTAATTAAAGCTTTTGTCAACTTGAACAGTAAGTACAGGCTAATGATAGCTATAGTTAAATAGATAATGATAGGCAGTAAAGTGATAAATGTAACCATTCGCAAATATTTATTTGAACTACCGGATGAAACTATTTTCATCCTGTAATTTCTATCGAAAGATATATAAAATTAAGTTTTTCAATTTAATATTTTACATATATCTGTCCGATCAGCCTTTATATATTCTTTTTCAACAGGGTTCATCACCGAACCTTGATAGCGCCCGGCCTGTTCTTCAAAAATCTGCCTATATAAGCCGCTATATTGGTTGTCAGAAATAATATAAAATTTGCTTTCAATCAATTTTGTCCTGTTAGTAATATGCGACACAAATGCCAATAATAATTCTTCCTGCTTTTGTTTCGACAGACCATTTGGCATTTTCAAAAAATAAGGCCTTTTATACTTATTTTTAAGACATTTTATTAAATTCTCCTCTTGGTTAATCATAACATAGAAACTATTGACAGGATAAATTTGATCTGTAAAATAGTATGTAGTATATATCACTTTTTTACTGTCAAATACAAAACTATCATTATACTTCTTTTGTGCAGAGCAACTTGTGATTATAAAGAAAAACATTAAAAAAACTTTCATACAATTAGATTTAAGTTGTTATTCAAGAACCCAAATATTAACTTCAGAAGCGTGAGGGAAATAGCATTTAGCTGCACACTCAGTCCCATCAAATTTATCACAATGTCCGGAAGCACCAAAGGCTCCTTCGCTTATAGGCAGCATCGTAAAAATACCTTTTTTACCAGCCAAAAGTGTCGGGAAATTTTCACCATTTGTACCTCCATCAACAGATGTGAATTGATAATGACTTGAATTAAAAGGCGTAGTAGCCGTAGCTGGATTAGTTCCGAAGGTCTCCTTCATCCATTTATTCATTGATTTGGCATTCAAAAAATAGTATTTCCCATCTGCACCTTGTAAAGTTCCCGGATATCCATTAGATGTTGTAATTTGCGGGATTACAACTCCTGAATAATTTAAAGCAATGGATTGCTTAAGGGCGCATGGATTATTTGTACCGCCAGGATATGTTAAGCGGGCTTGTAAAACATCACCTCCTACATGATTAAAAATATTATCAGCACCAGTCATATAGGTTCCATTCGGATTTCTCGGATAAGCGGCATTATAGTCACTCCAGGATGGTAAAGCCTGCTGAGGAAATGTTAAATTAGGATCTTCCCAATAATCCGAATCATATAAGAAATCTTCCTCTTCGGATTCACCCATAAACTGATTTACAAAAACTTCAGGAGTTACATCCGGGTTTTGATCAAGATATGTAAGCCCATCTTGCAAAATCCATACTTTCAGATGAATAATTATTCCTGCCTAAGTAATCTAATATTGGCACCCTCACCGATTTATAATTCATTGTGGCCTTCTGCGCTGGGCTTAGACTGTTGTAAAAGACTTGTTCCCCCGTTGGCAATGCAAGTTGAGGCCTTGTAATCCTTCCTTCTACAAGCGCCATATCTGTGTCCGGATTAAAAGCAGGGATATTAGGGTTGTAAGGCCCCGATCCGCCACCACTACCAGAGCCGCCACTGCCAGAGCCGCCGCCTCCATAATTGCCTCCACTTGTCCATCCGCCTTCTCCGCTACCATCATCAATCACTACAGATCGTGTTATCACTAGTACCTGAGGCTTTTGTGCAGCTGTACACTGATGCCATTCTCCAAAGTTCTTCTCTCCATGCTCACTACTACTGCAACGTATTACTACAATATCTGTATACCATACTTGTATCAGGCTTTTATTAAGGTGAGAATCATCGAAAACAATATCAGTACGCTTTACGGGATTTGTAAATAAAGTTGGTTCTTCTTGTTTAATACTCTCTTTCTCCTGTGAAGTTAGATTATACTCATAAATCGCAGCAGTATATTCTCCTTTGCTATCCTTACTTAACACAAGGTTTTCAAGCACCCCTTTATCCTCTAACCGGAAAATCGGAAATGTTAAAGATGAATAAGAACCGTTTTCAATAAGAAGGATGCTATCTGTATTAATAAAAAAATCATTATCAGGATCATAGGCATTCTTATTGTTTTTAGCCTTACTTTTTTTCTGGAGAACCTTTTCCAAAGCTTCGATTGCTTTCGGCATCGCCTTCAGGTCTTTCATAGAAATATGTTTTTCTTTAAGACCATGGATATGCAAATCCTTTTCACCCGACGATGCTGTATCATCCTTCTCACAGGCTACTAACAATATTGCACATAAAAATGGCAATAGTAATTTAACTCGGTATTTCATAACTGATTGGTTTGTTGTTATGATAAACTTAACAAGAATTTTTAAATATTTACTAATCAAAATGTTAAACGCATGTTAAAGATTATTTACAATTTAATTAACATAAGAAATCCCGCACGTGTCGGGATTCTAACTTATATATTTAAAGGCTAAAATTATTTCTTAATCACTCTTTTGCTAACACTCCTTTCGCCATCGGTAACTTTCACAATGTAGATGCCTTTGGCAAGATTGGAAAAATCTACCTGCTGGCCATTGGCGCCAACGGCTGTAGTATTTACGATTTGCCCCAGTGAATTGTACACTTCTGCTTTCACACTACCTGAAAAACCTTCGGTAGTAATGGTAAGCCTGTCCTGTACCGGGTTCGGGTAAACGGCAAAGCCTGCTTTCTCCGGATGTGGCGTACCCAGCATATTGGCCATCTCTGCAAGGGCGGCCTCCATGTTCGGTAATGGCCCGATGTGCATTGTTTCAGTGGCGGCTCCCTGTGGTGTACCCGTGGCAATGAGCAGGTCACGGAGCTGCACACCCGTCAGGTAGTTGCCGGTAACGCTATGATAATGTGACTGCAGCACGGCAACGCACGAAGCCACAATAGGTGTCGCGGAACTGGTTCCCGAAAACATCGTATACCTCTGGTTAAAATCACCACCCACTGTCAATGCATCCCCGTAACCGGTAGTAAATACGCCCTGCCCCCACGCATGAACATCTACCCGGCTGCCAAACGTACTGAAGTTGAGCCTGTCGTGCTGTGCATTGTTGCTGCCCGCGCCCACTATAATAGCGCCACTGTCGCCCCTGTTCCTATAGGAAGCATACGCCGGGTCATCCAGGTCTTCACTGCCATTCCCTGCAGCTGCAACGATTACAATTCCGGCATCTGATGCCGCACGTGTAAGGTCCCATACTACATTGTCATATTCAGCGGGACAGTAATCACCCAGCGCACCAAACATTTGCAATTCGTATACGATAAGATCACCTTCGGTAGAGCCGCCAATCGATTGGGCAATAGCATAGATCCTGTTGTAATTTGCCACTACGGAATATTCCGGGTACAACACCATTTCGTTAGCCCCATGAGCCATCCCAGACACACCGTAATCACCTTTATCGGCATACATTACCCCAAAAACGGCAGTACCGTGCTCCTGGAATTCTACCGTAGCCTCAGAATGGATCTCAAAAGCATGGCTTATATTCCTTTCGTTAAACTCTTCATGGCCGAGGTTCACTCCATACTCAATATCCCTGATGTTGATACCCTGACCGTTAAGTCCCATATCCCATGCATGGCGCATGTTTACGCCTATGGAGCCGTTCAGGTAGAGCTGCATCGTTTCACGGTTGGGCGTAATGGGCATGATATCATATGGCGGCTTTATCGGTTCTGCCGATACCAGGCTGCAATATTCAACCCCGTCGAGCTTTTCCAGGGCCGTTGCAAGTGCCATAAGCCTCTCGTTGGTGGGATTGTCCACCTTTAGCTCAAAAATGTTGGCAAGCTTTGCTACCGACCTTCCACTGCCGGTATTCTTTATAGCAAGGGCTTCAAGCTCCTGCAATTTTGCTTCCGGTATGGAAATGCCAAGCTGCGGTACGATATGGTATGCTGCCGCAAGCTTATCAAAACCCTGCACCGACATATTAATTGATTCCAGGTTGTTATCTCCTTTGGGAAGGTCATTAGCAAATGATACATACAGCCGGTGGGTAGTACTGCCCGGCTCCAGCCTGAAGCCGCCTTTCCTGCCCTGTGCGAAAAGCGACCAGCAGGCAAGCAAAGTGATGGTTAGTAAAGTAATTTTTTTCATAGTTTTATTGGAAAAGTTATTAGCATGTCCCTGTTTTTGAGACATAAAACGCAAATATATAAGATATGCAGGGTATAATTCCCACCTCGTTAAAATATTTTACTTTTGCAGTATGGAAGAAGAACTGAAAAGGCTTAATAAATATATTTCGGAAACCGGATTTTGCTCCCGACGCGAGGCCGACAGGCTTATTGAGGAAGGACGTGTACTGTTTAACGGTGCTCCTGCGCTGATGGGTACAAAAGTGGGGCCTGATGACGAGGTGCGCGTAGACGGTAAACTGGTACGTGAAAAGACGGGTAAGCATATCTACCTGGCCTTTAACAAGCCTGTCGGAATCGAATGTACTACCAATACCGAGGTACGCAACAATATTGTAGACTACATTAATTACCCCAAACGTATCTTCCCAATAGGACGCCTCGACAAAGCCAGCGAGGGCCTCATATTTATGACAGATGACGGAGACATTGTGAATAAGATACTCCGCGCCCGCAACAACCACGAGAAAGAATATGTTGTAACGGTAGATAAGCCGATAACCGACCGCTTTATACAACGCATGGGCAACGGCGTACCAATACTCGACACCGTAACCCGCAAGTGTAAAGTAGAGCAGATCAGTAAGTTTATTTTCCGTATTATTCTCACCCAGGGGCTTAACCGCCAGATACGCCGCATGTGCGAATATTTAGGTTATGAAGTAACGGCACTAAAGCGTATACGTATCATCAATATAGCATTGGATGTACCTGTAGGACGCCACCGGGAACTCACCCCGGCAGAAATTAAAGAACTGAACCAGCTGATAGAACCGTCGAGCAAAACAGAGGAAGCGAGTTTACTGCCCCCTAAGCCAAAAAGCACTCCTACCCACAAAGGGGAAGGCAGTACCGGTAAGCCTAAGGATACACGAAACAACCCGAGGAACTTTGGCCCAAAGCCCGATGAAAGGCAGGGCAACAAGCCCAATGGAAGGCCTAAGCGATCATAAATCTTGCATGCTTAAGAAATTAAATTTTGCATACCTTTGCTTGAATTTTGTAACCAACGGACATGAAACGCGAATCACTTGAAGACTTTTACCTGATAAAGGATCTCCCCACACCCGACTTAAGCAACGGCATAGGCCACTTTAACGTGTTTCGTATTGAAGACTGTATGAAGCCCGGCAAGGATGTGCAATACGCCCGCAGGGATTACTACAAGGTCAGCCTGATACATGGCAACAACCGTTACCACTATGCCGACAAGAGTATCGAGATAGACGGTACTACCCTGATATTCTTCAACCCGCAGGTGCCATATACGTGGGAATCGATAAGCGGCGATGTTACCGGATTCTTTTGCATATTTACCTCCTCATTCTTTAGCGAAGGCATGCGTAATAACCTTGGCGAACTGCCCATGTTCCTGCCGGGAGGCAAGCCTTCCTATATCTTAACCAAAGAGCAGGAAATCAATGTAGTGGATATATTCGAAAAGATGCTAAACGAAATAAATACTGATTACGCATTTAAATATGACCTGCTGCGGAGCTATCTGAATGAAATCATCCATGTAGCGCTAAAAACCGCGCCCGCCGAAAGCCTCTACGATCATCCTAATGCCAACTCGCGTATTACATCAGTGTTCAACGAGCTCCTGGAGAGGCAGTTCCCTATTGAAACCCCGATACAACGCTTCCTGATGCGTTCTGCCAGCGATTTTGCCGACAACCTTGCCGTTCATGTAAACCACCTGAATCGTGCCGTGAAATCAACAACCGGAAAGACAACCACCAAACTCATCAGTGAAAGGGTTTTAACCGAAGCCAAGGCGCTCCTGAAACATACCGACTGGAATATTTCGGAAATAAGCAACAGCCTCGGATTTGAGGAAGCTGCCCATTTCAACAACTTTTTCAAAAAGCATACGACCCTTACCCCATCTCATTACCGAAATGTTTGATTTTCGCAATTCTTAGCTTGAAAGAGGTAATAACGCCCTGAATATGGCCTACTATCTTTGTACTGTAATAAATATAGTACAATATGAAAAATTCAAGAAAAACATGGTTCATCACCGGGGCTTCAAAAGGCTTCGGACTGGAATTCGTACAGCAGCTTTTGGCAAAAGGCCATAACGTGGCAGCAACTTCGCGCAAAATATCCGACCTCGAAAAAGCGGCAGGATCGCATGAAAATTTCCTTCCGCTCGAAATGGATATTACAAATGAGCAAAGTGTAGCCAGGGCTATCAACGCTACGATCACTAAATTCGGAAGCCTTGATACTGTTATAAATAATGCCGGCTACGGACTTATTGGCGCGGTGGAAGAACTTAGCGATGCCGAGGCAAGAAAGAACTTTGAGGTGAATGTATTCGGTTCACTAAACGTGATACGTCAGGCAATGCCGCATTTGCGGGAGCAGAAAAGTGGGCACATCATTAACATCTCGTCCATTGGCGGGTATGTGGGCGCATTCCCGGGATTTGGTATCTATTGCGCTACCAAGTTTGCCGTAAATGGATTTACAGAAGCGTTGGCCGTTGAAGCGAAACCTTTCGGCATCAACGTAACGGTAGTGATGCCGGGGTATTTCAGGACCAACTTCCTGGAGTCGGACTCCATAGTAGTACCACAAAACCAAATTGATGCCTACCAGTCGACCCGCGATTCGCAAAAAATGCACCAACAGGAGATCAACGGGAACCAGCCGGGCGACCCTGTAAAAGGTGTGGCGGCAATCATTAAAGCCTCCGAAGCGCAAAACCCGCCGCTATACCTGTTCTTAGGAAGCGACTCGGTCGCGATGGGTGAAGCGAAAAGCGACACCATCAAACAGGAGATTGGGGCATGGAGGGAATTGAGTACAGGTACCGATTTTTAAATTTTATGTTATTTAAATATAAGCCTTTCCGACTGGAAAGGCTTATTTGTTATATAGTCTCTAAATTCAGAATAGCATTGGTCAATTGTTGAGAATAGTATCCATGTAAACGTCCGTCAGAATATGATGTACTACCACTTGTTCTTAAAGCATTTATTTTTTCAATTGAGGTGTCTTTGATTGCTAATAACGCAGTTTTAATACTTTCGCTACAAATATTCTTCAAATATGATTTTGGTACTAAATGTGCCTTTAAACGTCCATTTCGTTCACTATCTACAATGAACATTTTTTCATTTGCGGGTATATTAAATACATCTTTTAAATGTTCTGTATTCAAAACTAGGAATCCTTTAGTATATGCTTTTTCACCTTTAGGGATTTGGTTATCTTCAACGATTAGTAAATAGCCATCATCTTTTAAAATCCTATCTATGAAGCCTCCGCCCTTAAATAACCGAAGCCAATCGGCCGGAGGAATTTCGTGAAGGACATTCGTCATTACAACAACATCAAAAGACTTTCTGTCATGACTAGCGAATATTTCGCTTTCAGAATCAAAATACCTTTTATTGCTATCCCCATAAACATTACTAATATTCTGAATGCAAATTTCTTTATCAAGAGAAGGGAGGTCAAAAGCAACATAATCCACTGACGAACTAAAATCAACATCATGATTTTTAGACAATTCACTTAAATTCGCTACCAATCGTCCCTTTCCAGCTCCAAAATCTAAAATTTTTAATTTTTCCTTCCCGTCTTTGATAGTAGAAATTGTCTTGTAAATTTGATTTATTTGAGGATCATTAGCATCTGTCAAAAGTACTTCTGGAGGAAATAAGCATTCCAAGGTATATTTAGAAGTAGCGAACTGTGCAGGCAAATCTAAAAAATCCTGAAGTTTGCTTACATCATCTGCATCGCCTAATAAACTATTAAGGACTTTTTCAGGTTTTTTTCCCCCATGTGATATGCCGCCGTCATCTACATACCAAATCACATTAGGGTCAAATTGTGACAGTAGTGTTATCGAGTGTGTAGCTATCCATATTTGCCCATCAGGAACACATTCGATTATCCAATCTATTGTTTCCTTTAACGCTTTAGGATGTAAATGATTCTCTGGCTCATCTAAAATTAAAATTAAGTCCTTAAGATTTATTTCTTGAATATAAATAGCAATACAAAGTTGAAGAATAATTTTCTGACCATCCGAGAGGTTCAATTGATTAAATCTCTTGTCGAAAAGAGTCGCATAGCCTTCAGAATCTCTTTTAATTTCAGTATCTAAAAACATGGCGATAATATCCTTTAATTTGAAATAGTCAGCCTCTGCCTCAATCTTTTCACTTGTACTGGCCAATGAGGAAGGGTGTGAAGTATTAAACCACTTTTCCTGTATAAATTGTATTGTAGCAAATGCCGAGTTGTGTATAGAATGTAATCCAATTTTAAAAGATTGTTGATGAGTACCTCCTAAAGCCTCTTTACTTAATGCTCCCGAATCCTTTAAATCTAATGACTTTGGCACAAAAGTAACAGTTCCATAACCATCTTTAGAACAGTCAGTAGTAATTTCATTCCAAGAAACTATTTTCTCAATTTTCTCAATTTCATGTTCCAAATCTTTGATATAAGATTGATTTTTTTTAATATCATTTCTTAAAGAAGGGTTTTCATTTACAGCTAGCCGTGTTTCCAGATCTTTGATATACTTATTGTGAGTTTCAATTTGTCTCTTAGCACTTTCAATAGCATTAGGTCCCCTAGCTATTTGATCATCCTGTGGTTTAACTCTTATAGTTTCTGATATTTTATTTAAAATTCTAGATTTTCCAGAACCATTTTTCCCAGCTAAAATTACTATCTGACCTAATTTTTTCATCTTGATTTCTTTCAGACCCCTAGCTTCATCTGCCGGAATATTTACCTCGGTAATTCTCATAGTAATACATTATAATTCGTTAAAAGTAACAAAAGAACTAAATATACATCGACATAAGTATAAGTTATAAGTTTTCATAACAAAACCAAAAAAATCTTAAAATCCCGGTTCAAAAGCTGAACCGGGATTTCTTTTTTATGGATTAAACAAGTCTTTTACCTCTAATACAAACTGCTTTTCCTCACCATTTTTGGCCTGTACTACTATTGGCACTTTCATATCAGCATTACGACTTCGCAACAGGTCAACAATCTCGCACCATTTCTCCTGCGGTATGCCTTTGGTCGCAACACCGTTTATTGAAATGATGGCATCGCCCGGCTCTACCCCATGCCGTGCCGCAACGCTGTTTTCCCAAACCATGCCTACGCGCAGGCTATCCTCAATATATGCAGGCAACATTCCAATTGTCTTAAAGAACTTATCTTCTTTTATTTCCTTTGCGCCCAAGTACAGTTTCTTTTTATGCCAGTCCAGTATAACCGTTCCGTACTTTTCCAACAGCTCATTACCTATAAGGTACGAGTCGCCTGAAGCAACACTTACAAACTGGTTCCTCAGCAAGTGGCCTCCAAAGTAGATACTGTCAAGAATTGCGGAATATTCATTATCCACCTTACTATCAAACAGTGTCATGGAGCTTTTGCCCCTGCCCCGTACCATCTTTACAGCCTTGCTTTTTTGGCTGTCAAAGAAAAGACTGTCGCGTATCTTGAATCCTCCGTTATAGCCGGTATCCATTATGGAATGAAAGCTGTACTTGCCAATGACCTGCTGTATCATCGGGCTGCCTGAAAAATTTTCGATAAAGTCAACCTCAGTTATTTCGTCCTCAGGCCTGATTCTTTTGTCTGAAAATGTTATCGTTTTTGCCTCGTAGTCAATTTTCCAATGGCAGGTACGCATGATATTGGTACCAAATATCCCGTCGAGCTTAATACAGAATAGCTTTTCGAATTTTGAAATGTCGATTGCCGGCCCTACAACATCCTTAAAAGTAACCGGCCCGAGCTGCACCTGTCCGATGCTGTAAAACGGCTGCACCTGCACCTGACCCGATCCATCGACCATATTATTGCTAAAAATGGTTTTCATGCCAAGCTTTTCCTTTAATTCGGAAGATACAATGGTAGCCGCCCCGGTATCGAACATGAAGCTGTATGTTTTACCCTCAATGACCACTGGCACGATGATCTGCCCCAAGTGGTATTCGAATGGCAATGTATGGGTAAAGTTCTTTTGGACGGGCCGGGCAGCAAAAAGGTACTTATCGCGGTTTTTAAACGATTCTTTCCTTGCCTGCTTTTCAGCTTTTGTTTGGGAAGTTCCGGTGGCCGGCAAAAACAGCAATACTGCAAGCAAAATAAATAGCTTATTCATTAGTAAAGATTTTCGGGAATATACGAAAAAGGCGACTTCCAATCAAAAATTTGGATGTGGAAACAGAATTTGATGGATTCATCTGATTAAAAAAGCCCAAAGGTTTTGAATCTTTGGGCTTTAGTTATATTAATTGATATTATTTATCCTTCTGATAAAAGAGAAGTCATATTACAAATTCTTCACTTAGCGAGCTGCGTTCAGAATAATATTGAGTGTAATTACTTTATTACTTTCCGTTGTTCCCTGGCCAGTAAAGTATTTTTAAGTAGCATGGCAATGGTCATAGGCCCCACACCACCGGGTACAGGTGTAATGAAGGATGCTTTTTTGCTTACGTTCTCAAAGTCTACATCGCCCGTAATACGATACCCTTTTTCAGTGGTTTCGTCAGCTACGCGGGTAATGCCTACGTCTATGATGACAACATCATCCTTAACCATCTCGGCTTTCAGGTAGTTTGGCACACCCAGAGCCGTTATAATAATATCAGCCTGTGTGGTAATCTGGTTGATATTCTTGGTATGGCTGTGCGTAAGCGTTACTGTACTGTTGCCCGGAAAGCCCTTACGCCCCATAAGGATACTCATCGGCCTGCCTACAATATGGCTTCGGCCAATAACTACAGTATGTTTTCCCGCGGTATCAACATTATAGCGTTCCAGCAACTCCAGTATCCCGAAAGGTGTAGCAGGAATGAAGGTACTCATGTCAAGCGCCATTTTGCCAAAGTTTTCAGGATGGAAACCATCCACGTCTTTACTTGGGTCAATAGCCATAAGCACTTTTTGGTCGTCAATTTGCTTCGGCAGGGGTAACTGCACGATAAAGCCATCAATAGCATCATCCTGGTTAAGCTCCTCGATTTTACGAAGCAGTTCCAGTTCTGAAATGGTGCTTGGCAATTTGATAAGCGTGCTTTCAAACCCTACGCGTTCGCAGGCTTTTACCTTGCTGGCTACATAGGTAAGGCTGGCGCCGTCATTACCTACTATTACCGCGGCAAGGTGCGGCACTTTTTCACCCCTTTCCTTCATTTTTTGTACTTCGGCAGCAATCTCATTCTTAATATCTTCTGCCGTTTTTTTTCCGTCAAGTAGTTGCATTGTGTTGTTTATGTTTAGATAGATGTTTATGTTTTAGTATAGTATAAAAAAAGACGCGATAAATCGCGTCTCGTCATGTCTTATGGCCTCATACCTTTCATTCCACCCATCATCCGCATCAGGTTTTTGCCGCCGCCGCCCTGCATCATCTTCATCATTTTGCTCATCTGATCAAATTGCTTGAGCAGTTGGTTTACCTGCTGGATCGACGTACCGGATCCTTTGGCAATCCTGTTCTTGCGCTTAGCGTCAAGTACAGCCGGCTTGCTGCGTTCCTGTGGTGTCATGGAATGTATAATAGCTTCGATATGCTTGAAGGCATCATCTTCGATCTCAATATCTTTAAGGGCTTTACCTGCGCCGGGGATCATCCCGACAAGGTCCTTCATATTACCCATTTTCTTAACCTGTTGGATTTGTGTAAGGAAGTCGTCGAAACCAAATTCATTCTTGGCTATCTTCTTCTGTAGCTTGCGTGCCTCTTCCTCATCATATTGCTCCTGGGCCCTTTCCACAAGGGAAACTACGTCACCCATACCAAGGATACGTTCGGCCATACGGTTAGGATAGAAGACATCTATAGCCTCCATTTTTTCACCTGTACCGATGAACTTAATCGGCTTATTCACTACCGATTTTATCGAGATAGCGGCACCACCACGGGTATCACCATCCAGTTTCGTTAGTATAACACCATCAAAGTCAAGCCTGTCATTGAACGCCTTTGCAGTGTTTACAGCATCCTGTCCGGTCATGGCATCTACCACGAATAGCGTCTCATGCGGTTCTATCGCTTTATGAACATTCGCAATCTCGTTCATCATCTCCTCATCCACAGCCAAACGGCCCGCGGTATCGACAATGACTACATTATAACCGTTTGATTTCGCATGCTTAATCGCATTTTGAGCTATCTCTACCGGATTGCGGTTGCCTTCTTCGCTATAAACTTCCACGCCAATCTGACCACCTACAACATGAAGCTGGTTAATTGCCGCAGGACGGTAAATGTCACACGCTACAAGCAAAGGCTTCTTATTCTTTTTGGTCTTAAGGTAATTGGCCAGTTTTCCGGAGAAGGTAGTCTTACCCGAACCCTGAAGACCCGACATCAGTATTACTGTGGGGTTGCCCGAAAGGTTTACTCCCGCAGCATCGCCACCCATAAGTTCTGTAAGCTCATCCTTTACCAACTTAACCATCAACTGGCCAGGCTGCAGGGTAGTGAGTACATTTTCACCAATGGCCTTATCCTTAACTTTTGTGGTAAAATCTTTTGCGATCTTAAAGTTAACGTCGGCATCAAGTAAAGCACGACGCACTTCCTTGAGCGTGTCAGCAACGTTTACTTCGGTTATTTTTCCATGGCCTTTAAGGATGTGAAAGGCTTTATCGAGTTTTTCGCTTAAATTATCGAACATATTGGGGTTTCATTTTACAGAAGTGCAAATTTAAGAATTTGATTTTGAAGTTACAGGAATTAAAGTCTTAAAATAAAAAAACAGCCCCTCCCAAGGGCTGTTTTAAACATAAACTATGTATATCAAATAAAAGGGGCCTACTAAAACCCCAATTTGTTATAAAACATTATTTAAACGACAAACCCTACCGAAGATTATAGTTTTAACAAATAAAATCTGTAAAAAAATAAACCGGCTGGGAAAAGCCGGTTTGGGAAACTTGAATATTTAAAAAAACACAACTATTCTAAACACGTATTACAATCGCCAGATAACTCAAATAAAGTTTGAACTTCCTGCTGCGTAAGCACTTTTTTGTACACTCTCAGGTCGTCCATCATACCTGTGAAGTTTTGCCCGATGTAATAATCAGCTGCCTGCGCCCCGATATTACCATTAGGATTTGTTTGCGTATTACGTAAAATTCCATCCCGGTAAAGTTTCATCGTATTGCCTGAATCAACAGTTGCGACAAGATGATGCCAGCTTTGCGTATCATACCACAAGGACTGGTCGTGGTTCCAATCTGTATCCCACACCTCACCGGAGGGCATTCCGAACATGGGTGTATTCATATCATATACAGCAAGATAAAAACCCTGCCCATTAACATTACCTTTTCTGAAAAGGAATTCTAAGTCACCTTCTATCGTATTTTGCATTTTGAACCACAGGCTTATGCTAAAACCGTCTCCGGCAACAAGCGCATTTGTTGCTGACGCAGGTATGTAAAGATTTTCCTGCCCATTAAACATGATGGCGCAGTTTCCATTTCCTGAGCGATCGGGACCAAACCCTATGTCTGATGGCACTGTAATACCATTACCTTTAAGGTCTACTGCAATACCTGAAGAAAAAGGAACGTAAAACAGAAGATCCTGTACCAATATCTGTGGATTTTCACAACCGGTTTGATCACAGGAAATCATTGCCGCATGTATCGCAAGGCTCAATTGCTGGTTATTATTCAGGGATACGCTTTGTCCGTTTATTGTCAGAGATACAGGATAATTAATTGAATAGTATTCGCTGCTCTCTAAATTCTCCAGCAGCAGATGGAATTCAGAATCGTTGGTTACAACTCCTGTGCTTTCCATTTGAAAGCTGCTATTGTAGCTAAATACCGTTATAGGATAGACTATCGAGACACAATGATCCGTATCTGTATCAGCCGCCATATTAGCCAACAATATTGTCAGCTCGGAAGAACTATTTAATGTCTCAGAATTATCTTCATCAGAAGATTCTTGCTGGCATGAAAATATATTTAAGCAAAAAAACAATATTACAAAAAATCGATACATAACCTGTTTTATACCCTTTGAAACAAACCAATGGAAAAAAACCCTACTTATCTAACCGTGCAGACTAAGAACAGGTTAAGTTAAGGTTAAGTTAAAAATACTGTTCCTAAAATTTTGATATTCAAAAATAACTTCTAATATTTGCACCAGTTTAAACCCCCTTGAATATGAAAAGCAGTTTATTAAAATGGTACATGCTTGTGTTTCTTTTAGCAAGCGATTTCGTAATGTTTGCTCAAGTAGGAGATGAATGTGATCCCGCTGACCCGACATGTGACCCCGTTGAAGACCAAGACCCTGAGGCACCTATAAACACAAGACTATTATTACTTGCAATATTTGGCATTTCATTTGCCTTGTACTATTACAGAAGGCAGAAAGCATTAAAATCATAATAAAAAAAGATCCTAATTAGAGTGCACCCAAAAGTTTAGACAAATTTATAATTATATTTGACAATAATGAGCTCGGTATTTTACCGGGCTCATTCCTTTTAAATTCAGTTTAATCCTGTCGTTATTATAGTATTTTATGTAATC
>Ga0308157_10005914_pt1 | contig 14990 bp, 13 predicted proteins | sample PhyBR1_FD_201035 | JGI IMG/M metagenome (GOLD analysis project Ga0308157, IMG submission 201035) | Phyllosphere microbial communities from UC Gill Tract Community Farm, Albany, California, United States - DLSLB.R1 | ecosystem: Host-associated > Plants > Phyllosphere > Unclassified | place: USA...
GACCACTACACGCAGGCCAAGCTGTTCTTCGAAAGCCAGGCTCCGCACGAGCAGGCGCATATTGCCGCAGCTTTCCGTTTCGAGCTGAGCAAGGTCACCGTGCCCGCCGTGCGCGAGCGCACGGTCGCGATGCTGCGCAACGTGTCGGAATCGCTGGCCACCAGCGTGGCCCACGGCATCGGCATGCGGACTCTGCCTCCAGCGCTGCCCAAGGCCATCGACAACCCTGCTGCGCCGGAAGTGGATCAGTCGCCCGCGCTCTCCTTGCAGGCGCGCCCGGGCGACGGCTCGGTCAAGGGCCGCAAGGTCGCCATCCTGGTGGCTGACGGCGCGTCTCCGGCCGGCCTGCACGCCTTGCAGGCGGCCCTCCTCGAGCAGGGCGCAGTGGGGCGTTTCGTGGGCCCGCACATCGGTCCAGTGGCGTTGGCGGACGGCACCGAGGTGGATGCCGATGCCTCGCTCGAAAACTCCCCCGGCTTCCTGTTCGACGGCCTGGTGCTGCCGGACGGCGAAGCAGCGGTGACCCTGCTATCGCGTGATGGGCATGCCGCTGAATTCGTGCGCGATCAGTTCCGTCACTGCAAGCCGATTCTGGTGCTCGGCGCCTCGCAAACGCTGCTGGTGGAGTCGGGCATTCCAATGCAGGAGGAAGACTCCGCACTGATCGTGACGCAAGCGAGCGACGAGGCTGCCATCCAGCAGTTCATCACCGCATTGGGTCAGCCCCGCAACTTCGCGCGGGAGACTGATCCACCCGTGGTTTGACGCAGGGCCCCATCGGCGGTGAGGGCGTCGCCGCCCTGCCCGCCGGTGGTTCCACAGCCATCGACCGCCAAGTCGGAATGCGGGCGGCAAGGGACGAGCGATGTCCCCGGTGATCGGCATGCTTTTGCAGGTGATCCTCGGCCTTTGGGTCGCTGCAGGATTCGCCGACTGGTGGTGCCACCGGCGCACCCGCATCGAGCAAACCAGTGGCACTGCCGAAGCGCTATGCCACTGGCTTCTGCTCCTGCAGATGGGCACCGCCATCACGCTGTGCACTCTGTTCCAGCCGACGCTATTGCTGCTGGTGCTGCTGCTCTGCCTCTGGCTGGCCCACCAGTCGATCACCTTCATGGAACTGCGATGGGTCTGCCCGGTGCGCGACGTCACCCCGGGCGAGCAGATGATTCACAGCTTCCTGGAGGTGCTGCCAGTGGCGGGAATGCTGCTGCTGAGCATTCCCGTGGTGGACAGCGCTTTGCAGGAGGACAGCGCAGCCGCCGCGTGGACGCTGGAGAGGCGCGCCCTGGCCGATGTGGCGTGGCGAGCGGAGGCATGGCCCGCACTGATCTTTGCCTGCGTGGCTTTCAACGGCCTGCCCTACCTGGAAGAGCTCTGGCGATGCCTGCGCTGGCATCGCTCGGCCGCAGCGGCGACGGTGCCGGGTCCTGAAGAATCCGGAGGCTGACTGTATGCCCCGGCTCCGAGCCGGATCGCTATTTGGACGAGGAGCCCGTGCCTTCATCGGACGCCAGATGGCGTTTCTCGCCGATCAGCTCCGCCCCCTGGCGGGACGACAAAGGCACGTCCTTGTGCCGCTCCCCGCCGTAGTCGAAACCGAGGTCGCGCGCGGAGCCGCCCGAAGAAACCTGGGCAATCGGGCCCTGAGGCTCGTCCGTCCGCTTGGCGTCCAGATCGCGGTTCTCGTACGTGGAGACATCGCCACCCTGGCCGAAGCGGCGCGGACCCTCGCCCGTGCCGGGGTTCTCCGGATGGGATGTCAGCACGCCGCGCGGATCGTCGCGCATGCCGTACTGGTTGAAGTGACCGTCGTCGGCCGCACGGTCCGGCGCCGGGTCCACAGGGGGCTTGTCGGTCATGCGGCCCTCCGGTGCGCCAGGTAGGCCCTGACCTGGGCTGCCGAGTGGCCGACAGCCTGTACAGCCGCGCGCAATTGCGCTTCGGTACAGCCGAATGACTGGGTCCAGTCACGAATTTCGTGGTCTTGCTCCAGGCTGATGAGCCGAGCATCTTCTGCGGTCTTTTCCGGGTTATCCGACACGTTGGACTCCTGAAGTGGCTATCGGGTCATGCTAGGTCGACCCACGGAAAGCAAAGCGTAGGACAAGCCCGGCTGCCACCCCCCGCAGATGGGGCGGCTGCCTACAAAAGCGGTGGACGGGAGGCCAGCACGCTCAGGCCCACGCATTTCTCCCCCTGTCGTATGTCACGCCTCCATGCTCTCTCGCAGCCTGCCAGCCAGTGGATGGACTCCAGGCACTCCCCCGTTCGCTACCCACTGTCACCCCAGGGTGCGGTTGCCCGATGACTCAGAACGTCGCTGCAAACGCAACGCCCACCGGTGTGCTGGAGCGCGCTCCCTTGCCGCAAAGCAGCGAAGTTCTGCTGCTGGTGGATTTCATCAACCCTCTCAACTTCCCTGGTGCACGGAGCCTGCTGCCCGGCGCATGGGAGGCGGCGCAACGTGCCGCCCGACTCAAGCAGAGGCTGGCGCGCAAGGGTGTTGCCGTGATCTATGCCAATGACAACTACGGCACCTGGCACAGTGACTTTCGCGACATCCTGCAAGCGTGCTGCGCGCTCAAGGGACGGCGAGGTGACATCTCGCGGCTGCTGGCTCCGAAACCTTGCGACCTCACCGTTCTGAAACCCCAGCATTCGGCTTTTCATGCGACACCGTTGCAGCACGTCCTCAGTGCCATGGGCACGCGCAAGCTGGTGATTGCCGGCCTGGCGGCAGACATGTGCGTGCTGCTGACCGCCACGGACGCACGCATGGCAGGGTATGACGTATGGGTGCCGCAAGACTGCACGGCCGCCGAGTCCGCCGTGCGCAAGTCGCGCGCGCTGGACCAGTTGCGGGATGTCTTCAAATGCAGCGTGCGCCCCAGTGTGCGCCCCGGTGTGCGCAGCAGTTAGGTCGCGGGAGGTGCGGCGGCCTCAGAAAACGCCGTAGCGGTAAGCGATGATCAGGGCGGCCACCACACCCGCGCAGGCCAGGAAGGTCATGAGTCTGGACATGGCTCGCCCACTACAAAAAACCCGAGGACAAAAAAACACGAGCCCCGTGCGCGAGCAACGGGGCTTCGTAGCGAGCAGGTAGCTGCAGCCGGAGCGCCGCTTTGGGGCGGCGAGGTGCAGCGAGTCTGCTGATGACGAATTACTTCGTGGCGTCCTTGATGTTTTCCTTGGCATCGCCGTAGTTCTTCTGCGTGGCGCCTTCGACCTGCTTGGCCATGCCCTTGGCTTGTTGCTCAGGGCTGTTGATCAGCTCGCCGGTCTTTTCTTGAACCTTGCCAGCAGCTTCCTTGAGTGCGCCCTTGACTTGATCGGTATTCATATGCGAGACCCTTTCGATTGATGTGGTGTGTACATGCCGATCTAGCGATGCATCACGGAATGGATCGTAATTGCCGGGTTCAGGTCAGGCCGAGAGAAGAAGCCAGTCTTCCGGGTAAGCGCCGGACTACACCCATAAAATCCGATTTGCGATACGGCCACGAGCGGCGGCACGGCGATACTGGCTGCACCTCAACTGCATGCCCCCCAGGCGCGTGCAGCGTGCCGGACACTTCGACGATCCGGCGTGTGTTCGATACCGATCCGCCACCTCATCCTGCCCGCCATCGCACCGCCCGTGCCGACAGCCCTGCCCTATGCGACTTCTCGGCGCCATCGACCTGAGCACGCTGCTGCGCTCCGCGCCGTTCATCGCGCTCATTGCCATCGCCAGCGTGTTGTCGTTTCGTTATCACCAGTTGCTGCTGTCGCAGCGCGCTTCCATCGAGCACACCTACCAGGTGCTGACCACGCTCGAGTCCACGCTGGTGCACACCATCGACGCCGAGACGGGGCAGCGGGGCTACATCATCACCGGCGATGACCGTTACCTCGCCCCCTACCACCGCGCGCTTGAACAGATCGACCCCTTGACCCGCCGCCTGCGCGCCCTGGTCAGCGACAGCCCGGCCCAGCAGCAGCGCGTGGACGCGCTGGAGGCCGCCGTCGGGTTGAAGCTCACCGAACTGCGCGACACGGTACAGGCGCGGCGCAAGCAGGGGCTTGAGCGGGCGCGCGCCCTGGTGCTGCGCGACGAAGGCCGGCGCACCATGGACGGCGTGCGCGCCATCCTGGCCGACATGCGGAATGCCGAATCCGTGCTTCTGGATCAACGCAATGCGCGTGCGCAGGCCACCGAGCGCTGGCTGCTGGCCATCACCTTGATCAGCACCGCACTATCGATACTTGCCCGTCTCGGGCTGGCAGCGATTGCCCGCTTCCAGGCGATGCCCGCGGCCACCCTCCTTTCCGTACCCCGAACCGACGCCGTCCCCACGGCCACCGCCAGTCCGCCTCTGCCATGCTCTCCTCCAACCTCACCATCTGGGCCATCGCCGCAGCCGTCACCGCGGGCGTCCTGATCCGGCCTTTCCGGCTGCCCGAAGCGATCTGGGCCGTCCTTGGCGCAGCACTCATCTTCCTGCTCGGGCTGATGCCCCTGCGCGAAGTCATGGCCGCCATCGCCAAAGGCAATGACGTCTATCTTTTCCTCATCGGCATGATGCTGCTGTCCGAGACGGCTCGGCGAGAAGGCCTGTTCGACTGGGTGGCCAGCCATGCCGTGAACCTGGCTGGCGGATCGCAGTTGCGGTTGTTCGCGCTGATCTATGCCATTGGCGCGGTCATCACCACCTTCCTGTCGAACGATGCCACCGCCGTGGTGCTGACCCCGGCCGTTTTCGCCGCCGCCCGAAAGGCGCGAACGCCGGCCCTGCCCTACCTGTTCATCTGCGCTATCATCGCCAACGCGGCCAGCTTCGTGCTGCCCATCTCCAACCCGGCCAACCTGGTGATGTACGGCGAGCATGTGCCTGCGCTGTTGCCCTGGATCAAGAGCTTCGGGCTGCCTTCGCTGCTGGCCATCGGCAGCACCTATGCGTGCCTGCGCTTCGCACTGCGGCGCGAGATCGCCGGTCGCTGCGAGCCGCGTGTCGATGTCTCCCCCCTGCACGCAGGCGGCATGACCGCGCTGGGCGCGCTGGTGGTCACCGCCATCGTGCTGATGACGGTGTCCGCCCAGGGCATCGACCTCGGTCTGCCGACCTGCATCATGGGACTGCTGACCACGGCGGCAGTGCTACTGCGCGACCGTGCCAACCCGTGGCCGGTGGTCAAGGACATCTCCTGGAGCGTGCTGCCGCTGGTCGCCGGGCTGTTCGTGGTGGTCGAGGCGCTGCACCGCACGGGCGTCATCGACACGCTGGCCGGCTGGCTCGCCAGCGGCGTGCAGGCCCACGCGCTGGCCACCGCTGCCGCGGCCAGCGCCGCCGTGGCCTTGGGCTCCAACGTGGTCAACAACCTGCCTGCAGGACTGGTCGCCAGCACCGTGCTGCACCAGGCCCCGCCGCCCCAGGTGGTGGTGGACGCCATGCTGATCGGCGTGGACCTGGGGCCCAATCTCTCCATCACCGGCTCGCTGGCGACCATTCTGTGGCTGTCGGCCATTCGGCGCGAAGGGGACGACGTGAGCTTCACCCGCTTTCTCCGGTTGGGCATCTGGGTCATGCCCCCGGCGCTGATCCTGGCCGTCGGCGCGCGGTTGATGATCGGTTGAACCTGCACGGCACGAAGAAAATGGCGCAACGATTCCGCCCTGGCCCACGCCGTCCATGGCGGAATCCGGCTAGCGGTGGTCGACGCCCCAACGCAACCGCATCCGGTGCCGACCGCCGCTGGAACGGCAGGTGCCGCCACTGGCGCAGCAGCCGCCTGCGGCCAGGGCCGTCCGGCCGAAGCGGGCAGTGACCCGGCCCGCCCTGTGCGCATCGGGCCTGCACATGACCGCATGCCCGCCCCGCTCAAACCACCGTTTCTCGCGGAGGGCCTTCGCATTGAAGACAATAGCGACCATCCGGCCCGGCATCTGCCCAAGGTTTACCCGCCTGTTGCGCCCCGGCGCGTTTCTTCTGCCATGAACGAACTCCCAGAACTTCCCTTCCTCTCCCGCATTTCCCTGGCCATCGGCAGCTTCTTCGCCCTGCTGGGCGACGGCCGCCTGGCCGCGCGCGTGCAGGCGCTGCGCAGCGGTGCGCCGCTGGCCAGCGAAGTGCCGCCGCCCGCTCCCGCCCCTGCACCCGTGAAGGCGCCGCCGCCGCCGGCCCCGGTGCCTGCGCCCGCTCCCGTGCGCGCCACCGCCAACGTCGATGCCGCCCTGCAATTGCTTGCCCTGCTGCAGCGCGAATCGCGCTTCGTCGATTTCCTGCAGGAAGACATCGGCGCCTATTCCGATGCCGACGTGGGCGGCGCCGCGCGCCTGCTGCACGGCGGGGCCCGCAAGGTGCTGCAGGACACGTTCGACCTGGAACCCGTGCGCGCCGAAGCCGAAGGCAGCCGCCTGACGCTGCCGGCCGGCTTCGACGCCGCTGCCGTGCGCGTCACCGGCAACGTGGTCGGCCAGCCGCCGTTCACCGGCACCCTGCAGCACAAGGGTTGGCGCGCCACCGCCGTGCGCCTGCCCGCCCTCACCGAAGGGCACGACACGCGCGTGATCGCCCCTGCGGAGGTCGAGCTGTGAGCGAAGCGAAATACGCCATCGGCATCGACCTCGGCACCACGCACAGCGCGCTCTCCTGGGTCGACCTGCACAGCGAGGGCGCGGCGCCCGAGATCCTGCCCGTCACCCAACAGAGCGGCCCGGGCGCGGTGCAGGACTATTCCCTGCTGCCCTCCTTCCTCTACGTGCCGCACGGCAGCGAATTCGCGCCCGGCGACCTGGCGCTGCCCTGGAACGCTTCGCCCGGCGGCATCGCCGGCCCGATCGTGGGAGAAATGGCGCGCAGCCACGGCGCGCTGACGCCGATCCGCCTCGTCTCCAGCGCCAAGAGCTGGCTCGGCCATGCCGGCGTGGACCGCCGCGCCGGCATCCTGCCGGCCGACGCACCACCCGAGGTCGAGCGCATCTCGCCGCTGGCCGCCAGCACGCACTACCTGCAGCACCTGCGCGACGCCTGGAACCACCGCCACCCCGAGGCGCCGTTCGACCAGCAGTCCGTCACCGTCACCATCCCCGCATCGTTCGACCCGGCCGCGCGCGAACTCACGGCCGAGGCCGCGCAGGGCGCCGGCTACCAGGGCATCACGCTGCTGGAGGAACCCCAGGCCGCGCTCTACAGCTGGATTGCCGGCAGCGCGGGCGACTGGCGCAAGCAGGTGCAGGTGGGCGACGTGATCCTGGTCGTCGACGTGGGCGGCGGCACGAGCGACTTCTCGCTCATCGCCGTCACCGAGGACGACGGCAACCTGCAGCTCAACCGCGTCGCCGTGGGCGAGCACATCCTGCTGGGTGGCGACAACATGGACCTGGCCCTGGCGCATGGTGTCGCGCGCGGCCTGGCCGCCGAAGGCAAACAGCTCGACGCCTGGCAGATGCGCGCCCTCACCTACGGCTGCCGCCTGGCGAAGGAACAGTTGCTGAGCGACTCCGGCCTGCAGAGCGTGCCCCTGGTCGTGCCCAGCCGGGGCTCCAAGCTCATCGGCGGCTCCCTCCGCACCGAACTGCAGCGTGAACTGCTCTCCACCATCCTGCTCGAAGGCTTCTTCCCGGCCGTGGAGAGCCGCGCACGCCCTGTCAGCCGCCCGCGCGCCGGCCTCACGCAGATCGGCCTGCCCTATGCGCAGGATGCCGCCGTGACCCGCCACCTGGCGGCGCTGCTGGGCCGGCAGGTCGGCGCCACCGCGCAGCTGCCGGGCTTCGCCCAGCCCGAGGGCGCGACCTTCCTGCACCCCACCGCCGTGCTGTTCAACGGCGGCGTTTTCAAGTCCGAACTGTTGACCGATCGGGTGCTCTCCACGCTCAACGCCTGGCTCGCCGCCGACGGCGCGCCCCCCGCCCGCCTGCTGCAGGGCGCCGACATGGACCACGCCGTGGCGCGCGGCGCCGCCTACTACGGCCAGGTGCGCCAGGGCCGCGGCATCCGCATCCGCGGCGGCACGGCCCAGGCCTACTACGTCGGCATCGAATCCAGCATGCCCGCCGTGCCCGGCCTGGAGCCGCCCGTGCAGGCCCTGTGCGTCGCGCCCTTCGGCATGGAGGAAGGCTCGGAAGCCCCGCTGCCGCCGCAGCAACTGGGCCTCGTCGTGGGGGAATCCGTGCGCTTCCGCTTCTTCGGATCGTCCGTGCGGCGGGGCGACCAGCCCGGCACGCTGCTGGATTTCTGGTCGCCCGAAGAGTTGCAGGAACTCGCACAGATCGAGGCTTCGCTGCCCGCCGAAGGCCGCGCCACGGGCGAGGTCGTGCCCGTGCAGCTGCGCGCTCGCGTGACCGACATCGGCACGCTGGAACTGTTGGCCGAGGCATCCGGCGGCGCGCAGTGGAAGGTGGAGTTCGACGTCCGCGAGGCGTGATGGCGCCCACCTTCCGCATCGGCATCGACCTGGGCACGACCCACACGGTGCTCGCGTTCGCGCCCCTGGGCGCGGACGACATCCAGGTCTTCCCCATCCCGCAGAGCATCGCGGCCGGCGAGGTCGCCCCGCGGCCCCTGCTGCCCTCGCTGCGCTTCCATGCGGCCGAAGGTGCGCTCGCGGCGGCCGACCTGCCCCTGCCCTGGCCATCGCAGGAGCCCGCCATCCTCGGCGCCTTCGCGCGCGAACTCGGCCAGCAGACGCCCGGCCGGCTCGTGGCCAGCGCCAAGAGCTGGCTGTCGCACCCCGCCCTGGACCGCACCGCCGCCATCCTGCCCTGGGGCGCGCCCGATGACGTGCCTAAGGTGTCCCCGCTGGAGGCCAGCGCCAGCTACCTGCGCCACCTGCGCCAGGCATGGGACCACGCCCACCCCGAGGCTCCGCTCGCGCAGCAGCCCACCGTGCTCACCGTGCCCGCCTCGTTCGACGAGGGCGCGCGCCAGCTCACCCTGCAGGCCGCCGCGCTCGCCGGCTTAGGAGCAGTCCACCTCATCGAAGAGCCGCAGGCCGCGTTCTACGACTGGGTGTTTGCCCACCGCGCCGACCTTGCAAGCCAACTGGCCGACACGCGCCGTCTGCTCGTGGTGGATGTGGGCGGCGGCACCACCGACCTCACGCTGATCGATGTCACCCTGGACGCCACCGGCCAGCCGCAGCTCGCGCGCACCGGCGTGGGCGACCACCTCGTGCTCGGCGGCGACAACATGGATCTGGCGCTCGCCCGCTGGATCGAGCCGCGGCTGTCGGGAGCCGCAGCGGGCCAGCCCGCGCATGCCCCACTCTCGGCCATCCAGCTCGCGCAGCTCACCCAGCGCTGCCGCAGCGCCAAGGAGCGCCTGCTTGCCCCGAACGGCCCGGCGGAGACCACCGTCACCCTCCAGGGCAGCGGCAGCCGGCTGATCGGCGGCGCGCGCTCGGCGACCCTCACGCGCGCCGACGTGGACCGGCTGCTGGTCGAAGGCTTCTTCCCGCAGGTCGCGGCGGATGCGCAGCCGGTGCGTGCCCGTAGCGCCCTCGTCGAATTCGGCCTGCCCTACGCCCACGACGCCGCCATCACCCGCCACATCGCCGCCTTCATGCAGCGCCAGGGCGGCAGCCTGCCCGACACGGTGCTGCTCAACGGCGGCGTGTTCCACGCCCACGCCCTGCGCGACCGCCTGCTCGCCACCCTGCGCGCCTGGCAGCCGGCCGGCGCCCCGCCCATCCGCCTGCTGCAGGTCGATGAGCCCCGCCTCGACGCCGCCGTCGCACGCGGCGCCGTCGCCTACGCCATGGCCCGCGCCGGCAGCGCGCCCCGCATCCGCAGCAGCGCCGCCCGCGCCTACTACCTCGCGCTAGATGGCGGCCAGGCCGTCTGCGTGCTGCCGCACGGCACGCCCGAGGGCAACACCGTGCGGCTCCCGGACCGGCGCTTCCGCCTGCGCCTGGGCCGGCCCGTGCGCTTCAACCTGGCCACCAGCGCCGCCGATCGCCACCACCGTGCGGGCGACCTCGTCCGCCTGCAAGACGAGGACGAAGGCCTGCAGCGCCTGCCGCCCATCGCCACCGTGCTGCGGGCAACGCAGGCGGGCGGCGCGGCGCAGGTCGAAGTGCAGCTCGAAGCCCGCATTACCGACGTCGGCACGCTGGAGATGCACTGCGTCGCCGCGAACGCCCCGCATCCGCATCCGCAGCGCTGGCAACTCGAATTCCAGTTGCGCGGCGACGCAGCCACGCAGGATGCAGGGGCCGATGGCGATGCAGGCGCCGACGCAGACCTTCACGCTAATGCCGGCGCAAAGCCCCCTTCCGCCGCATCTGCGTCCAAGGCCAAAACCCCAGCCGCCCACCCGCGCCTGCCGGAAGCCCTCGCCGCCATCGACCGCGTGTACGGCGGCAAGAAACAACAGGGCGTGGACGCCAAGGAAGTCCGCCAGCTGCGCGCCACCCTCGAACGCCTTCTGGGCGACCGTGCCGCCTGGCCCACGCCCTTGCTGCGCACCCTCTTCGGCGCCCTGCTGCAGGGCGCGAAGCGCCGCCGCCGCTCCGCCCAGCATGAGCGCACCTGGTTCAACCTCATCGGCTTCACCCTGCGCCCGGGCTTTGACGACCCGCTCGACGGCTGGCGCATGCAGCAGATGTGGGAGCTGTTCGGCCCGGGCATCGCCCACAGCGACGACAGCCAGCAATGGTCGGAATGGTGGACGCTCTGGCGCCGCATCGCCGGCGGCCTGGACGCCGAGCAGCAGCAGATGGTCTATGACGTCATCGCCTACTACCTGCAGCCCGCGGGCGGCACCGACATCCCTGCCCCTGAAGGCCCGCGCATGCAGGCGCCCGACGAGCTGCTGCGCATGGCGGCCTCTTTCGAGCGCATTGCGCCGGCCGACAAGACGCAGTTCGGTGGCTGGCTGCTGCAGCGCCTGCGGCAGTCACCGCGCCCTGCGGGCGAACTCTGGTGGGCGCTGGGCCGCCTGGGAGCCCGCCAGCCACTGTATGCCAGCGTGCACCATGTACTGGCCCCCACCATCGCGCAGGACTGGCTTGCACAGATCGGCGACATCGCACCGGACTGGGTGCGGCAGGAAGCAGCGGCTTTCGCCGTCGCCCAGATCGCGCAAGCCACGGGCGACCGAGCGCGGGATCTGCCGGAGCCCGTGCGCGCCCACATCGCCGAACAGCTGGAGGCAGGCCAAGCCCAGTCCAGCTGGGTCGCCATGGTTCGAGACGTCATGGTGCTGGATGAGGCGGACCAGCGCCGCGTGTTCGGGGAAGGACTGCCTCCGGGGCTGGTGTTGGTGCCGGGCTGAAACGGCGAACGAGCGCGCCCTGCGCCCGGCGGTCTTGAGCCGGCGCCCTGGTGGCCGCAAGCCGTGGGTGGGGCTACGCCTCTATGGCGAATTCAAAAATCCGACCAGTCCGGGCATAGGTGTCCCGGGTCTGTTCAAGCACATCGGTCAGAACGGTGAGCGCATCCGGACTCTGCTGCGCAAGCTGCCCGGCATCGGTCAACACCAATCTGAGGGGAAACCGGACGGGCGGGCTGGTGCCCCAGATACCGCCAGAGGGCAGGTTGAGCAGGCAGTCGAACAAGGCATCCCAGTTGTGCCCCCAGCCGGCCTGCCCGCCCGGACTCACGGGGTGGTTGCCGCCCGGCCCGCCCAATTGCAGCACCTCTCCCAAGACGCAAAGCACCTCCGCCTTGGTGCGCTTGCCCAGAAGGCTGATCGTCAGTACCGTGACTGTCATCGGGACAGGCTCCGGTCGGGCTTCCAAAGTGCCCTGTGTGGGTTTCTCGGCGCAGTGTCTCGGTAGACTTGGCATGGCCCGATCAAACCACAGGCGCAGCCGGCGAGCAGCGGTCGGGTCGAACAGCCCCTTGCAACCTGGAGCGCTGCGCAGGGCGGCCGGCCCTGCCTCTCTCCACAGCGCCGCAACACGCGGCGCCTTCTTCACGCCCATTCGTACCCTGCCCCGCCCCATCACCATGTCATCCACGCCCCAATTACGCACTCTCGCCAACGGCGTTCGGCTCCTGGCCCTCCCCATGCCCCACGTGCAGAGCGCCAGTGTCGGCGTGTTCCTGCGTGTCGGCTCGCGCGACGAGACACCGGGCACCAATGGCATCAGCCACGTGCTGGAGCACATGGCGTTCAAGGGCACGGCCACGCGCTCGGTGCAGGCGATCAACCTAGATGCGGAGCGGCTGGGCGCGGACGTGAACGCGTACACGGGCAAGGACAGCACGGGCTATTTCATGACAGGGCTCGGCCAGCACGCGCTGCAGTTGCTGGGCATGACGGCCGACATCGTTCTGCACAGCACCTTCCCCGAGGCAGAGCTGCAGCGCGAGTTGGAAGTGATCCGGCAGGAGGCGATCGAGTACGACGAGGATCCGGAGGACAGCTCCAGCGACCTGCTGGACCGGGCGCTGTGGGGAGACCATCCCATGGGCATGCCGGTGATCGGCACCGTGGAAAACATCGAGGGCTTCACGCGGGACGACCTGGTCCGCCATGTTCAGCGTCACTACGTCGCCGGCAAAACGATCGTCGCGGCGGCTGGCCGGTTCGACGTGGATGCGTGGATGCAGCGTGCCGAAGATCTGTTCTCGACCATGCCCGAGTCCGCGGCCGGCGACGCCGGCTCCCGGCCACCCGCGCCAGCGCCGCACGTGGGCCAGGCCATCGCACGGCGCTTCACGCAGGTTTCGCAGGTGTTCCTGAATGTGGCCTACCCGGTGCTCCAAGAAGGAACTGAAGGCGTGGACGCGCCCCACCAGCGCCTTCGCCTCCGTCTGGCAGCCGCGCTTGCGGCCAACCTTTTCGGCGGCGGTATGTCATCGCCGCTGGTCGATACGGTGCGCGAGCGCCTGGGTCTCGCCTACACCGCCGACGCCACCCTGGATCGCGGAGACGCATGGCTCAACTTCGTGGTGCATGCCGTGACCACGCCCGACAAGGTCGAAGCGCTGATCAGCGCCACCGGCCGGCTTCTCCGCGCGCAGGCGAAATCGATTGACCCCGTCCACCTGGAGCGGGCGAAGAACCAGTTGACCGTGTCGCGGGTACGGGCCAGTGAGCGCCCCTTCGCGATGATGGAGCGGGCAGTGGAAGACATCTTTGCCGACGGATGCATCGTTTCTCTGGAAGAGACCATCGCGCTGATCGGCGAGATCACCTCATATGAGGTGCAAGGCGTCTTCGAGCAGATGCTGACGCAGCGGCCCGCTTTGTCCATCACCGGCAAGGGCGTCAGCGCAAAGGCTGCCAGGCAGTTGTTAACGGCGTTGGGTGGCAGTGCCGGTGAAGCGCAGGCCGAGCAAGAGTGCGCGTGACCTGCTGATCCGTGCGTCCGAAGCGCCGCTTGCTGTGCGGATCGCCCGCAGCCAGAGGTGCAGCCGGGCTTACCGTCTGCCTCTGTGCATCCCCCGATGCGCGGCTCTGGTGCACGGCGCCTGCCGCATCCGTATGGCCGGGGCATGCGGATACGGGCGGGGGGAGCGGGGATACGAGGCCAACCAGGCTCCGTGCCATCGCGTGTGCGTCCGCTGTAAGGCACCGGCGCTACAGTGGATGGTCCGCCTCAACACTGGGGACTGCAATGAATAGGTTCGCACGCGCCTGCCTGGCCGCAGCGATGTTCGCTCTGACCGCGCCCGCCATCGCCGCCCTCCCCCAACAGGGCATGTGGGCGATCGGCAATGAGGCGGACGGCAGCCCAGGACGCGGGGTGCAGATTGACCGGCAGGGCAATCTCACGCTGATCATCACCTACTTTGGCTACCGCGCTGACGGGAGTGCCACATTCATGCAGTCCAGCGGAAAGCTGGAAGACGGCAAGAGATACGTGGGCAATCTGGTCGAATACAAGAACGGCCGGGCATTGGGTGGCGGGCCAAGCAAGGGGGAGGTGGAAGCTGTTGTCGGTCCAATCGCCGTGGAATTCGACACCCCAACGTCAGGAACCATCACCCTCCCTGGCGAGGCGCCCCAACGCTTTGCTCGCTTTCAGTACGAAGACAACTCGCGATTCATCAACAACGCTTTCTCCGCTGTGGTCTACGACGATGCGTGGCTCACACCGACCCCAGTGCAGGTATCCATCACTGCGTCGGGCTCCCAATTTTCGATGGTCGAGAAATATAAGCCTTCTGACTCGGCCGCGCCCAATGGCGCGCGGTGCGAGTACACAGGTGATCTGACACGCAACGGCGGCTCCTTCACATCCAAAGGCAAGGTGCAATGCCAAGGCACCCCTCCCGGCTCCATGGGTGCGATGGTTGAAGACTACCGAATGACCGAGTTCAAGGTGGACGAATACGGCACGATGAATGCCAGGTTGTATCTGAGCAACGTGAGACGGACAGTGCCGGGCACACCGCCATGGGAGGTGATTCGACACTACAGCGGAGCATGCATCAGTTCGGGCCCGGTCACCGGCTTCACCAGGCGCTGCACCACGACCGATTTTGGCTTCGACTATCCGTTCAACGTTGAATAAGCCATTACCTCTTTTCTGCTGGCCCTTGCTGTCCATTTGATGAGGAGCAGGAAGAGGGTGATCCGCGAGGCACTGCCACTGTCGTGATCGTCGTCCCCAGCTGGAGGAGGTAGTGGTGGTCAGTGGATCCTCGCGGACACCAAGAACGGCGAGCCGCGCGTGGTGCCCATCCATCCGAAGGTGTGGGCAGTTGCTCGCTGCGCCGAGCCGTGGCAGGACAAAATCACCGTGCAGTCGTACTTCCGGCGGGCGTCCCAGGAAGCCGGGCACGCCGACCTCCACTTCCACGACCTGCGCCACTCGAGCGCCTCAGCGATGACCAATTCCGGGGTCGATCTCTACACTGTGGGCGCCGTGCTGGGGCACAAGGATGCAAAATCCACAAAGCGCTACAGCCACCTGGCCACCGCATCGCTTGCAGCAGCGCTGGGGACCATTGGCAAGGCGGTTTCTATAGTGAAGTGCAACACCTGAATCCAACCGGACTGGAGACACTTCATGAGCAAGACCTACCGACAGCTGAGCGAGCAGGATCGAGAGAC
>Ga0308157_10005915_pt1 | contig 14990 bp, 13 predicted proteins | sample PhyBR1_FD_201035 | JGI IMG/M metagenome (GOLD analysis project Ga0308157, IMG submission 201035) | Phyllosphere microbial communities from UC Gill Tract Community Farm, Albany, California, United States - DLSLB.R1 | ecosystem: Host-associated > Plants > Phyllosphere > Unclassified | place: USA...
CCTCGACCGCCTGATCCGCGCCGCCTACAACCTGCTGGGCCTGCAAACCTACTTCACCGCCGGTGTGAAGGAAGTGCGCGCCTGGACCATCCGCGTGGGCGACACCGCGCCGCAAGCAGCCGGCGTGATCCACACCGACTTCGAACGCGGCTTCATCCGCGCCCAAACCATCGCCTACGACGACTACATCCAGTTCAAGGGTGAAAGCGGCGCCAAGGAAGCGGGCAAGATGCGCGCCGAGGGCAAGGAATACGTGGTCAAGGATGGCGATGTGCTGAACTTCCTGTTCAACGTCTGATCGTTCGACGGGCATCCCCGGGATGCCTGCGGATCTGCCCTAGCCCTGCCGATGCAGGGCTTTTTTGTTGGTGATGGTCTTACCCGGTGCTCTCCAGTACATCCTGTTCCATGGCCCGGTAATGGCCTGCATACACGGCCATCTGGATGATGACCTCGACGATCTCTTCCGGCTTGCAGCCGACATTGAGCGCGCCTTCGATATGGACCTTGAGCTGCGGCTGTGCATTGCCCAGCGCCGTCAGCGCCGAAATGGTAGCCAACTCGCGCATGCACAGCGGCAAGACTGGGCGCGAGAACACGTCGCCGTAGGCGAAGTCGACGATCCAATGGCCCAGCTCGGGCGACAGGTCGCGCAGCTCGTCGACCACCTCGCGTCCGGCGCTGCCCGTGATCGCCGCGATCGTCTCTTCGCCGCGCGCACGGCGTTCGTTTGGTTCGCCTGCGCTGGCGGGCGCAGCCGAGGCGATGCCGGCCAGCAGCAAGGCCTTGGGAAATAGTGCATTCAATATAGCCATCAGTAACTCCTGGTTCGTCGATGAGAAAGTTCTCACCTGCAGGCTAGTGCTTCGAGTGCACTCCAAGTCAAGCACATCACCAGGGGTGCAGCTGCCACCCCTGGTCGGTCGCCAGCAAGCGGTCGGTCAACCCCAGCCGGTCCAGAAACGCGGCGTCGTGCGACACCACGATCAACCCGCCCGCATAGCTGCGCAACATGGTTTCCAGTGCCGTGATCGATGGTAAGTCGAGGTGGTTGCCCGGTTCGTCGAGCAGCAGCAGCTGCGCCGGCGGATCGGCGTACAGCACGCACGCCAGCGCCGCCTTCAGGCGCTCGCCGCCACTGAGCGTGCCGCTCGGCACGGCGATCCGGCCGGCGTCCAGCCCCAGTTGCGCCAGGTACGTGCGCAGCGTGCCTGCGCTGGCGGTGCGGTTGGCTGCCAATAATTGTTCGAGCACGGTGCGCGCCGGGTCGAGGTTGGCCAGGCGCTGGTCGAGGTAAATGCACCCGTCCGCTACCTGGCACACCCCGGCCAGCGGGGCAAGTTGGCCCGCCAGCACTTTCAGCAAGGTCGACTTGCCGCAGCCGTTGGCGCCCACCACGCCCACCCGTTGCTGTCCGTTCAAGCTCAGCGTGATGTGACGCGTGGCGACGGGCACGAACGGCAACTCCACCGCGTCGAGCTGCACCAGGCGGCGCCCGGTAACCGGCGCGCGTGGCAAGGCGTGCAAGACGATTTCCGCCTCATCGTCCACGTGCTGCGCCGCCGCGCGTACTTGCTGCGCCAGTTGTGCGCGCACGGCATCCTGTTGCTGGCGCAGCTTTCCGGCAGAGCTTTCGCTGCGTTCTTTTTGACGGCCGAGCAGGATCTTGGCCTGGTTCGCATCCTGCCCCTGTGTGGCGCCGCGCGCCTGGCGCCGTTCCTGGCGCTCGCGCTGGGTGCGCATGGCCTGCTCCTGGCGCCGGCGTTCGTGCTTGCGCTGATCGAGCTGGTCCTGCGCGGCCTGCCGTTCCTGTGTCTTGCAGGCAGCATAAAAATCATAGTTGCCGCCGTAGCTGCGCAGTCTCGCAGGCGACAGTTCCACGATGCGCGCCATCCCGTTCAACAGCTGGCGGTCGTGACTGACCACGAGCAGGCCGCCGGTCCAGCGCTGCAACTGGGCGATCAGCGCTTGTCGGCTGGGGCGGTCGAGATGGTTGCTCGGTTCGTCGAGGATCAGGAAGTCGGCGCCCGACAGCATGGCGCCCAGCAGCGCCACCCGCATCGCCTCGCCGCCGCTCAGTGCGGTGGCCGGGGTGGTGGCGTCGTATCGGCCCAGGCCGTTTTGATCCAGTTCCTGGCTCAGCACTTGCGGCAAGTCCCAGCGGTCGCCCACCAGGTCGAAATCGGCGACGGCAATGCTGCCCGCAGCGATGCGGTCCAGCGCGTCGAGCACGGGCCGCATGCCGGCCAGGTCGGCGATGGTGGCGCCCGGCGCTGGCGCCACTTGCTGCGCCAGGTAATACACGGAACTATGGCGCACGCAGCGGCCAAGGGAGGGCGCCAGTTGCCCGGCCAGGATGCGGGCCAGCACGGTCTTGCCGGCGCCATTGCGCCCGACCAGGCCGGTGGGCCGGCCGTCGAATTGTTCATGCAGGTTTGAAAACAGCAGGCGGCCGTCGGGCAGGCCATACGCGGCGCCGTCCAGCGCGATCAACGTGGTTGAGGGTTGTGTCATGCGTTACTCCAATAGATGCCAGGAACTCCCGCTGAAAAGGGGAGCTGTGGAGACTGGCCGTCAACAAGACGGCGGCATCAATGGCGCATCGGACGAATACCTCGGTAACTGGGGGAAGTGACCATTATAGATCAGCGCATGGCAGAGTACACGGATCAGTACGTGGAGGAGGCGGCGTTGTTGGGTATAATCGTCGGATTAGCCGACCGCCGGACCACGCGTTTATTCCCCCCGCATCACTCTTCACTAGAAAATATTCCTCATGGCATCTTCCAACGATAACGTCAGCATGGCGCTGTTCTGCGACTTTGAAAACGTCGCGCTCGGTGTGCGTGACGCCAATTACGACAAGTTCGACATCAAGCCGGTGCTGGAACGTTTGCTGCTCAAAGGCAGCATCGTGGTCAAGAAAGCGTATTGCGACTGGGATCGCTACAAGGGCTTCAAGGCCCCGATGCATGAAGCCAACTTCGAACTGATCGAAATTCCGCACGTGCGCCAGTCGGGCAAGAACTCGGCCGACATCCGCATGGTGGTCGATGCGCTGGACCTGTGCTACACCAAGTCGCACGTAGACACGTTCGTCATCATCTCGGGCGATTCCGACTTTTCGCCGCTGGTGTCCAAGTTGCGCGAAAACGCCAAGAAGGTGATCGGCGTGGGCGTCAAGCAATCGACGTCCGACTTGTTGGTGGCCAACTGCGACGAATTCATCTTTTATGACGACCTGGTACGCGAAAGCCGTCGCGCCAAGCGCGATGCCGGCGAATCCACCAAGCCGGCCGTCAAGCGCTCGCCGGAAGAAGAACGCGCACGCCGCGACGAAATGGAAAAACGCCGCGACCAGGCCGTGGAAATTGCCGTCAACACGTTCGAGGCCCTGGTGCTCGAGCGCGGCGACAGCGGCAAGATCTGGGCCTCGGTGCTGAAAGAAGCGATCAAGCGCCGCAAACCGGACTTCAGCGAGTCGTATTACGGCTTCCGCACCTTCGGCAACCTGATCGAAGAGTGCAAGGCGCGCGGCCTGCTGGAATTCGGCCGCGATGAAAAATCGGGCGCCTACGTCTATCGCGGCAACGGCGCGCAAAATGGCGCCGCCACCGCCCAGGCAGACGCCCAGAACCAGGACAACGGCGCCGGCGAGGCGCAGGAGCAGGTCAGCCAGGAATCGCGTCGCAGCCGCAACCGGGGCCGCACGGCCGCCGAGCGCTTTGCCGAACGCCAGGCCGAGCGCCATGGCCGTCAACCACGCCAGGCCGATGGTCAGGCGGATGCGGCGGCGGAAGTGGAGGCGATAGTCACCGCGCCGCTGGCCGAGCCCTTGGCGGAGCTGGCCGATGCGGCCCAGGCGGCCGCCGATGCCGCACCAGCTGCAGCGGTGGCGCCATCGCAAGACCGCGACGGCAACCGCAACAACCGCAATCGCGGCGGTCGCGACCGCAACGACCGTAACAATCGTGGCGACCGCAATGACCGCAACGACCGTGGCCAGCGCAACCAGTCCGGCCAGCAGCCGTCAGCCGCCAGCGACGCGCAGGCCGCACCGGTGGTGCTGGAAGCGGCAGTGGAATTGCCGGTGGTCCAAGCGCAGGCGGCCGTGCCCGAAGCGCAACCGGCCGCACCGGCCAAGAAGAAAAGCGGCGCCAAACCGCCAGCCCGCAAGGTGAAGGCCGCCGCCAAGGCGCCGGCAGCGCAGGCCGAGACACCGGTAGCGAACGTGCCGTCCACGCCGGTGGCGCCATCGGCACCAGTGACCGAAGTCGTGACGCAGGCTGCCCCGACCGCCCCCGTGGGCGATGCCTCCACCGACCAGCCAGCCAAGTCAGCCCGGTCGGCCAAGCCCAAGGCCAAGCCGAAAGCCAAGCCGGCTGCCGAGCGCGCACCGGAAGCCGTGACGGCAGCGGCCGAACCCGCCGCCAAGGCGTCGAAACCACCGCGCGCACCGAAGGCGCCACGCGCGCCGAAAGCCAAGGCCCCGGCCGCGGAAGAGTAATACCCCCGCAGGGGCGCCTACAGGCGCCCCTGTTACCATATAGCCTGACATCGCAAGCCTGCGATCCGCTCCAATTCGACTAACCGCGCGCTGGTCGCGCCGCTCCCTGTCTAGCCATGCCCATCCTGTCCGCCCTCACGCTGTACCCGATCAAATCCTGCGCCGGCCTGTCGTTACAGGAAGCGATGCTCACCACTGCCGGCCTCGGCATTAGCACCGGCCAGTTCATCGACCGCGAATGGATGGTGGTAGACCAGAACGGCGGCTACATGACCCAGCGCGACTTTCCGCGCATGGCGCTGATCACGCCCACCTTGCAGGCGGACACGCTGACCGTCGATTTTCCCGGCATGCCCCCGCTGGAACTGGCATTGGCCCGGCCCGATCCGGCGCAGGCGTCCACGCGCCGCGTCCACATCTGGGACGACAGCCTGCGCGCCTACGACTGCGACGATGCCACTGCCGCCTGGTTCAGCCAGGCGCTGGGCGTGCCGTGCCGGCTGGTACGCTTCCACGCCGACGCCACGCGTGAGGTGAGCCGGAAATGGACCAACGGCGTGGCCGCCACCACCCTGTTCTCCGACGGCTACCCGATCCTGGTCATCGGCCAGGCGTCGCTGGACGACTTGAACGACAAGCTGCGCGGCGCCGGTCGCGAGCCGTTGCCGATGAACCGCTTCCGCCCCAACGTGGTCATCGACGGCATCGAAGCGTTCGAGGAAGACTACGTCGAGACTTTCCAACTCGGTGACGCCGTACTGAAACCAGTAAAGCCGTGCCCCCGTTGCCCCATGCCATCAGTGAACCAGGCCACCGGTGAATTCGGTCCCGACCCGCTCGATATCCTGCAAAGCTACCGCGCCAAGCCGGAACTCGAAGGCGCCTTGTGTTTCGGTATGAACGCGATCTTGACGGCCGGAAACGGCCTGTTGGTGCGGGTTGGCCAGGAAATCGAGGTCGAGCTGGCGTTTTAATGCACTTCGGGCCGCTGGGCCATTCCCAAGCGGCGCAACTTGGCGTAATGTTATGCAAGATACGATATCAGGTGAAGCGCAAGGGCGAAGGGCCAGGGACTATTTATGACGCAGACTGCAACGGGCACGTTCGCGCCGCACACAGATCACGCAACGCGCGCAGAGGAACTGGCCGCCGAGAACCAGGCATTGCGCGCCCGCCTGGCCTATTTGCTGGAACAGGCGGAACGCAACCACTCGATCATGACGCGCCACCAGATGTTCGACCTGAACATCGTCAGCGCCGGTAACTTCCCCGAACTGGTGGGCACCATCCTCAGTGCGCTGCCCGTGATTTCCGACCTCGACGCCGTCACCCTCACGCTGGTGGACGAGGGCGCCGATATCCGCACCGTGATGTTGAAACTGGACGTGGTGTTCGAAGATTTTCCCGACCTGCTGTTTGTCGAAGAACTCGAAGCGCTCGGCTTCGACCTGGCGCAGCGCACCGCGACGTCGACACCGCCGAAGCCGCTGCTGGGCATGTACGACGCAGGCCTGCATGGCTCGGCGTTCCCCAACGCCAAGGCCGTGCTGCAAAGCGTGGCGCTGGTGCCGCTGCTGCGCAACAAGCGCATCATTGGCAGCCTGAATCTGGCCAGCCGCGATCCCACCCGTTTCACGCCCAGCCTGGGCACCGATTTCGTCGAGCACATGGCGTCGATCGTTGCCATCTGCCTGGAAAACGTCATCAGCAACGAGATGCTCAAGTACATCGGGCTGACCGATTCGCTGACCGGCGTGTACAACCGCCGCTACATCGATCGCCGCCTGCTGGAAGAAATTGCCCGCGCGCGCCGCCAGGCGTATCCGATTTCGTTCATGTACATCGACGTCGACCACTTCAAGCGCGTCAACGATACCGTGGGTCACGGCGGTGGCGACGAAGTCCTGCGCGAAGTGGCGGCCCGTATCAAGAAAGAGCTGCGCGCGTCCGATGCGCTGGCGCGCTTCGGGGGCGAGGAGTTCGTGGTATTGCTGATCGACGCCAACCTCGAGAGCGCCGCGTTTGTCGCCGAACGCATTCGTGCCGGCGTGGCCAGCACCATGATCGCGCTCACGCCCGAGCTGCAATTGTCGGTGACGGTCTCGATCGGCGTGGCGGCACTGCACCCGGGCGAAGCCGACGGCGACCCGGTCGCCATTGCCCGGGCCTGGATCGCCGCCGCCGACCTGCGGCTGTACGCCGCCAAGGAGTCGGGCCGCAACCGCGTGGTCAGCAGCTCTCCGGCGCCGTAGGCGCCAACTGCCCACCCGTGTTGGACCACCGGTCCACCGCCACCAGCTGCGCCAGGTCGCGCCGGGTGTCCCAGCCTTCCAGTTCCAGCATCGGCCGCGGATAAAACTGGTCCACGTGGCCGAGGCAGAGCACTGCCACCGGCCGCGCGCCTGCCGGCATGCCCAGCAACTGCGCCAGTTGCCCGGGATCGAACAGCGACACCCAGCCCATGCCCAGTCCTTCGGCGCGCGCAGCGAGCCACATGTTCTGGATTGCACACGCCACCGACGCCAGGTCCATTTCCGGCAGCGTGCGGCGGCCGAACACGTGGGCTTCGCGGCCATCGGCCAGGGCGACAACAAACAGTGCACCGCATTCGCGAATGCCTTCCACTTTTAAACGCATGAATTCGGCGCCGCGCTCGCCCAAGGCCTCGGCCGTGTTGATACGTTCGGCCTCCACCAGGTCGATGATGGCGCCGCGCACCGCGTCGCTGGCAATGCGGATGAAACGCCATGGCTGCATGTAGCCCACGCTGGGCGCCTGGTGGGCGGCGCGCAGCAGGCGGTCAATGACTGTTTCGTCGACTGCGCCGGGGACAAAATGGCGCACGTCGCGGCGTTCGGCGATGACGCGATACACGGCGTCGACTTCTTGCCGGGTAAATTGCTGGGTAAATACTGCGGACATGACTGCCTTGCAAAAATAGGTTCTTAGCGCAGCAACAGGTTCTCGGCCCGCGCCACGGCATCGGCGGCGCCGCGCAGCACCACCACGTCGCCCGCCTGCAGCACGGTTTCCGGGGTGACGTCGATCACCCCCTTGCCGCGGCGGATGCTGGCGACCTCGGCGCCGCTGTCGGCCAGCAGGCACCCGCCCAGCGGCTTGCCCACGCACGGCGTGTTCTCGGCCAGCGTGACCGGGTGCAGGCGGTCCAGATCGGCGTCTTCGCCCACGTCGCTAAAACCGTGGAAGAAGCCGCGCAGCGACGCATACCGCGCTTCGCGCGCCGCTTGCACGCGGTGCACCACCTTGCGCAGCGGCACGCCCAGCATCACCAGCGTGTGCGACGCCAGCATCAGGCTGCCTTCCATCAGCTCGGGCACCACTTCGGCAGCGCCGGCCGCTTTCAGCGCGTCGAGATCGGTATCGTCGTGCGAGCGCACCAGCACCGGCAGGTTCGGCGCCAGCAGGTGCACCTGGTGCAGCACCTTCAATGCCGACGGGGTGCTGGCGTACGTGATCACCACCGCGCTGGCGCGGTAGATGCCGGCCGCCACCAGGCTTTCGCGCCGCGCGGCGTCGCCGTACGATACCTGCAGGCCGGCCGCCTGGGCCACCTGCACCCGCTCCGGGTCGAGGTCGAGCGCGTGGTAGTCGATTTTTTCTTCGGAGAGCAGGGTGGCCAGGCTCTGGCCGCTGCGCCCGAACCCGGCCAGGATCACGTGCTTGTTGGTGGACATGGTGCGGCTGGCAATTTTGGTCAGCGCCAGCGACTGCATCATCCAGTCGTTGCTGGCCAGCTTCATGACGATGCGGTCGGACTTGGCAATGATCAGCGGCGCGATCAGCATCGACAGCACCATCGACGCCAGCACCACCTGGGTGATGAACGGATCGATCAGCTTGTTACCGCTAGCCAGGTTCAGCAGCACGAAGCCGAATTCGCCGGCCTGCGCCAGCGCCAGGCCGGTGCGGATCGATACGCCATCAGACGACCCGAACAGCTTGGCCAGCGCCGCGATCAGCGCGAATTTCACCAGCACCGGCCCGATCAGCAGGACCAGCACCAGCCACCAGTTGTCCAGCACCATGCGCACGTTGAGCAGCATGCCCACCGTGATGAAGAACAGTCCCAGCAGCACATCGCGGAACGGTTTGATGTCTTCTTCCACCTGGTGCTTGTACTCGGTCTCGGAAATCAGCATGCCGGCCACGAAAGCGCCGAGGGCCAGCGACAGGCCGGCCTGCTCGGTGATCCACGCCGCGCCGAGCGTAATCAACAGCAGGTTCAGCATGAACAGTTCCTGCGAGCGGCGCTTGACCACGATGGTGAACCAGCCGCGCATCAGGCGGTGGCCCACGAACAGCAGCAGGGTGAGCACGATCACGGCTTTCAGGCCGGCCCAGGCCAAGGTTTCGGCCAGCGCGTCGGGGCGCTGGCCCAGCGAGGGAATCATGATCAGCAGCGGCACCACGGCCAGGTCCTGGAACAGCAGGATGCCGATGATCTTGCGGCCGTGCTCGCTCTCGAGTTCCAGCCGCTCGGTGAGCATCTTGACCACGATGGCGGTGGACGACATGGCCAGCGCGCCGCCCAGCGCAAACGCGCCTTGCCAGCTGATCTGCAGGTGGGCCGGCAGCTGGGTGGCGATGGTCCAGCCGAACAGCAGGGTAGCGAGGATGGTGAACGCCACCTGCGCCAGCCCGAGGCCGAACACGATGCCGCGCATCGCCATCAATTTGGGGAAGGAAAATTCGAGGCCGATGGAAAACATCAGGAACACCACGCCGAATTCGGCCAGGCCGTGGGTGGCTTCGCTTTCCATGGCCCAGCCCAGCGCGTGGGGGCCGATCAGGATGCCGACGGCGAGATAGCCGAGCATGGGCGGCAGATGCATCATGCGGAAGGCCACCACGCCCAGCACTGCGCTGCCGAGTAACACCAGGGTCAGTTCGAGCGGGGAAAACGTCATGTTGCCGCAGCCGTCAGTTTTTTATTTCGTGGTTTCGCCCCACAGCGGCGCATTGTTTCGACTGGCAAGTTTTTTGCTTTCTTAATTCGGCTATACTTGGGTATGAGTGTAACCCATGAAAAAACAATGCTGAAAGCTTTTGACGCAAAAACGGCCGCGCACGCCCTGCAGCTGGCCCGCGAAACGTTGCAAAACGAGGCAGCCGCCATTACCGCCCTCGAGCAGCGCCTGGATGCCGACGATACTGTCGTGAATGCAATTCAACTGTTGTTAAATTGCAAGGGACGGGTAGTCGTCTCCGGCATCGGCAAGTCCGGCCATATCGCCCGCAAGATGGCGGCCACGTTTGCCTCCACCGGCACCCCGGCGCTGTTCGTGCATCCGGCCGAAGCCGCGCACGGCGACCTCGGCATGGTCACCGCCGACGACGCATTCATTGCCATTTCCTACTCGGGCGAAAGCGGCGAGTTGATGACGATTTTGCCCGTGGTCAAGCGCATGGGCAGCAAGGTGATTGCCATCACCGGCAAACCTGGCTCCAGCCTGGCCAATATCGCTGACGTCCACCTGAACGTGGCGGTCGAAAAAGAAGCGTGCCCGATGAACCTGGCGCCGACCACCTCCACCACCGTCACGCTGGCGCTCGGCGACGCGCTGGCCGTGGCGCTGCTCGACCTGCGCGGCTTCAAGGAAGAAGACTTTGCCCGCTCGCACCCCGGTGGCGCGCTGGGCCGCCGTTTGCTGACCCACGTGCGCGACGTCATGCGCAGCGGCGCCGACGTGCCCAAGGTGCAGGCCGACGTCAAGCTGGTCGATGCACTGCTGGAAATTACCCAGAAGGGCATGGGCATGACCGCCATTGTGGATGCTGACGACAAGCCGATCGGCGTGTTCACCGATGGCGATTTGCGCCGCATGATCGAAAAAGTCCAGGACTTCACGCAAGTGGTAATCCGCGACGTGATGCACGCCAACCCGCGCAGCATCGCCCCGGAAAAACTGGCAGTCGATGCCGTGGCCGTGATGGAACAGTTCCGCATCAACCAGATGCTGGTGACCGATGCCGACGGCAAGCTGGTCGGCGCGCTGCACATCCATGACCTCACACGCGCCAAGGTGATCTGATGACCGAACTGACCCCTCTCGAACGCGCGGCGCGCGTCAAGCTGATGATCTTCGACGTCGATGGCGTGCTCACCGACGGCAGCCTGCATTACGGCGCCGATGGCGAGGCGTTGAAGACCTTCAATGTGTACGACGGCCTGGGCATCAAATTGCTGCAGGAATCGGGCGTGCAGACCGCCATCATCAGCGCGCGCACGTCGCCGCAGGTGATCAAGCGTGCGGCCGACCTCGGTATCAGCTACCTGCACCAGGGCGGCCACGACAAGCTCACGCCGTTTCGCGCGCTGCTCGACAAGACCGGCCTCACGGCCGAGCAGGTGGGCTTTATCGGCGACGACGTGGTCGACTTGCCCATCATTGCCCGCGTCGGTTTCGCGGTGGCGGTGCCGGGTGGCCGTCCCGAGGTGCTGTCGCGCGTGCATCACATCACCACGGCCCAGGGCGGCCGCGGGGCCGTGCGCGAAGTGTGCGAACTGCTGTTGCAGGCGCAGGGCACACACGCGGCCGTGATGGCGCAATTCATGGTGTAACGGAGACCCGTCATGCGTAAAAGAACAGCACACCGTTGGCAGCTCACGTGGATGTTGGTGATCGGCGTGTTCGTCGCCGTCGGTACGGGCTGGATGGTGCAGCTGATTAACGAGTCGGGCCAGGGCAGCGAACAAGACCAGTTCCGCAACGAGCCCGATTACATCATCGACCGCTTCAGCCTGGTGCGCATGACCAAGGACGGCAAGCCCGCCTACATTATCTCGGGCGACAAGCTCACCCACCATCCGGCGCAGGACGCGTCCGATATCGACAAGCCGTTCGTCAATACCCTGACCGGCCAGCATCCGCCGATGACGGTGCGGGCCGATACCGCGCGCGTGGATCAAAGCAATTCGCGCATCAAGCTCAACGGCAACGTCGACGTGGTGCGCCCGGCCGGCCCCAACAGCCAGTCGATGACGCTGGCATCGTCCACGCTCACCGTGTTCCCGGACGAGGAGCGGATGGAAACGGCAGCGCCGGTCGAACTCCACCTGGGCAAGACGGTGGCCACCGGTACCGGCATGACTGCCAACAACGCGACCCTGCAAACGCAACTGGGCGGGCGCGGCAAGATCACCATGCCGCCGCATGCGGCACGCTAAAGGAAGACTATGAAAGTAATGATGAAACACTCGATGCTGTCCGTTGCCGTGCTGCTGGCGGCACTGGCCGGCGCGGCCCACGCTGAAAAAGCCGACTCCAACAAGCCGATCGAAGTGACCTTCGGCCAGCTCGACACCGACGACGTCAAGCAGATCAAGACCTTTACCGGCGACGTGGTGCTCACGCGCGGCACCATCCGCATGACGTCGCCCAAGGCCGTGGTCACGCAAGATCCCGAGGGCTACCAGTTCGTGGTGCTCACCGGCGCATCCGGCGTGCAGGCCACGTTCCGCCAAAAGCTCGACGGCGAGGGCGACCAGTGGGTGGAAGGCCAGGCCGACCGCATCGAATACGACGACAAGACCGAGCTGGTCAAACTGATCTCGAAGGGCCGCATCAAGCGCCTGGAAGGCACCCGGATCACCAGCCAGATCGACGGCGAATTCATTTCCTACGACAGCCGCCGCGAAGTGTTCGCGGTCAAGAACACGCCCACCGGCGACAGCAAGCCGGGCGGCGGTCGCGGCACCATGGTGATCCAGCCATCGACCAAGCGGCCACCGATCGCCCCGGCGCAACCGGTGCAGCCTGCCCAACCGGCACAGCCAACCCCAGCGGCGGGGAAATAATGGAAGCCAATTGCGGTAGCACCCTGATCGTACGCGGCCTGCAAAAGACCTACGGCAAGCGCCAGGTCGTGCACGACGTGTCCCTGCAAGTGGAATGCGGCGAAGTGGTGGGCCTGCTGGGCCCGAACGGCGCCGGCAAGACCACGTCGTTTTACATGATCGTCGGCCTGGTGCCGTCCGACGCCGGCACCATCGACATCGGCGGCGTCGACGTCTCGTCGATGCCGATCCACCGCCGCGCCGCGCTGGGCCTGTCGTACCTGCCGCAGGAAGCGTCGGTGTTCCGCAAGCTGACCGTGGAAGAAAATATACGCGCCGTTCTCGAAATTCAAAAAGTGAACGGCAAGCCTTTATCCAAGGCTGACATCGATGAACGGCTCAATACCCTGCTGGCCGATTTGCAAATCGAAAAGTTGCGCGACAATCCCGCGCTGTCCCTTTCCGGTGGCGAACGCCGCCGGGTGGAGATTGCGCGCGCGCTGGCGACCAACCCGCGCTTCGTGCTGCTTGACGAACCATTCGCCGGGGTCGACCCGATTGCCGTGATTGAGATCCAGCGCATCGTGCGCTTCCTCAAGGAACGGCAGATCGGCGTCCTCATTACCGATCACAATGTGCGCGAGACGCTGGGCATCTGCGACCGCGCGTATATCATCAACCAGGGCTCGGTGCTGGCATCGGGCCGTCCGGACGACATCATTGCCGATGAATCGGTGCGTCGCGTGTACCTGGGTGAACACTTCCGAATGTAATCCATGAAACAGTCGTTGCAACTGCGGACTTCGCAGCATCTCGCGCTGACGCCCCAACTGCAGCAATCGATCCGTTTGCTGCAGCTCTCCACGCTGGAGCTGCACCAGGAACTCGAACAACTTCTTACCGATAATCCGCTGCTCGAACGCCTCGACGATCCACTCGACCATTCGCTGCGCCTGCTGTCCGATGGCGCCATCAGCCAGCAGGCGCCGGCCGGCGAAGCGCCGCCCGAGTCGGGTCCGCAGGACGCCGCACCCGCCGAGTCCGACAGCTACGACGGCCCCGCCGCCGATACCGAAAGTACCACCGCCGAGGCCGACGTTGACTGGAGCGACGCCGGCCGCAGCAAGGCGCCCGACGACGAAGACGCGCGGCCGCAAATCGAAGCGCACCACTGCACGCTGCGCGAGCACCTGATGGAGCAGATGCGGGTGACGGTGCTGGAACTGCGCGATCGCGCGCTGGTCGAACTGATCATCGATGCGCTGGACGAAAACGGCTACCTCGAAGAAGCGCTCGACGAGATCCACGCGCGGCTGCCGGAAGAACTGGAAGTCGATATCGACGAACTGCAAACGGCGTTGTCGCTGCTGCAAAGTTTCGACCCTGCCGGCGTGGGCGCGCGCAACGCGGCCGAGTGCCTGGCGCTGCAAATCAAGCGCTTGCCTGGCATCCCGCTGGTCACGCGCAGGATGGCCGTGGCCATCGTGGAAAAGCACCTGGCGTGGTTTGCCCAGCGCGATTTCAACAAGCTGAAAAAAGCACTGCTGTGCGACGACGAAGATCTGCGTGAAGCACAAACCGTGATCCGCCAGTGCAACCCGCATCCCGGCGCAGCGTTCGCTTCGGACGTGTCCGACTACGTGGTGCCCGACGTGATCGTGAAAAAATCGCGCACCGGCTGGCAGGTCAGTCTGAACAACGACGTCATGCCGCGCCTGCGCGTGAATGCCATGTATGCCAACCTGCTGAAACAGGGAAAAGGCGAGGGCGCGATGGGCGCGCAGCTGCAGGAGGCCAAGTGGCTCATCAAAAATATGCGCCAGCGTTTCGACACCATCCTGCGCGTGGCGCAAGCGATAGTAGAACGACAAAAGAACTTTTTCTCTCATGGTGCGGTTGCCATGCGCCCCCTTGTGCTTCGCGAAATTGCTGATACACTGGGTCTACACGAGAGCACCATTTCTCGGGTGACAACTCAGAAATACATGCTGACCCCGCACGGCATGTTTGAGCTGAAATACTTCTTTGGTAGCCACGTCGCCACCGAAGCGGGAGGTGAAGCCAGTTCGACGGCGATACGGGCACTGATCGTGCAACTGACAGGAGCTGAAGACCCTAAAAATCCTTTATCCGACAGTAAGATTGCGGACATGCTGGGAGAGCAGGGCATGGTGATTGCGCGACGAACTGTTGCCAAATATCGCGAAGCTTTGAAGATTCCTCCCGTCAGTCTCCGCAAGTCTTTGTAGTGCACTGGTTCCTGTGTGCCCGGTTCGAATGGGCAACGCACTAACCGTTAGCGACAATTATCTTTAGGAGTGTGTATGAATCTCACCATCAGTGGACATCATCTCGAAGTGACCGCCGCCATTCGTGAATACGTGCAGAGCAAGCTGGAGCGCGTTACACGGCACTTTGATCAAGTGATTGATATTGCTGTCATTCTGACCGTAGATAACCTTAAAGAGAAAACCAAGCGCCAAAAGGCTGAAATCAATCTGCGTCTGTCCGGTAAAACGGTGTATGTAGAAAGCCTGTCGCAAGACCTGTACGCTGCGATCGATACCCTGATCGACAAACTGGACCGCCAGGTCATGAAATACAAAGGAAAAGTCCAGCAGCACGGCCACGATGCGATCAAGCATCTCCCGGATAACTTCGAACCTGCTGCCGCCGCCACGGTTT
>Ga0308157_10005917_pt1 | contig 14982 bp, 14 predicted proteins | sample PhyBR1_FD_201035 | JGI IMG/M metagenome (GOLD analysis project Ga0308157, IMG submission 201035) | Phyllosphere microbial communities from UC Gill Tract Community Farm, Albany, California, United States - DLSLB.R1 | ecosystem: Host-associated > Plants > Phyllosphere > Unclassified | place: USA...
GGCGACGGGCGACGAGCTCGACGCCGTCGTGCAGGCCGCCGACGACGTGCGCCGGTACACCGTCGGCGAGGCGGTGTCGCTCGTCGCGAACCGCAACATCGCGTCGACGCTGTACGGATCCGCGGAGGAGGGCGGGTACGACCTCGCGCTGCTCACCGACATGGCGCTGGACGCCGTGGATCTCGGGTTGTCGGAGATCTGCGTGCAGGGAGTCATCCCCGGGCCCGCCGAGGGCTATCTCGAGATCGCCCGTACGATCAGGGCCGCCGCCCCCGGCGTTCACCTGCACGCTTACCGCCCGCAGGACGTGCGCGACTTCGCCGACCGCAGCGGGCTCTCGCTGGAGGACGCGCTCGCGGCGCTGCGGGATGCGGGTGTCGACACGGTGCCCGGCACGGGCGTCAAGATCCTCTCGGAGCGCGTCCGCCGGCTCGTCGCGCCGACCGACATCGAGATCGATCGCTGGACGGAAGGCATCACCGCCGCGCACCGCGCGGGGTTCACCTCCACGTCGGTCATGTTCTACGGCCACGTCGAGACGGCGGAGGAGCGCATCGCGCACCTCGCCGAGCTGATCCGGATCCAGCGCGAGACGGGCGGTTTCACGGAGTTCGTGCCGATCCCGATGCCGGGCTGGGGCCGCCCGCTCGTCGACGGCCGCGCCGACATCGACGAGCACCGTGCGATGGTCGCGGTGTCGCGCCTCATGCTGTCCGGAACGATCTCGCACATCCAGCTGCCGTGGACCCGCCACGGCCTGTCCACAACGGCGGTACTGCTGAACGCCGGCGCAGACGATCTCGGCGGCACGCTGCTCGACGGCCGCATCGGCCCCGCAAGCGGCGTCGAGCAGGGCAACGAGCTGACGTTCGACGCCGCCCGCACGCTCGTGAAGCCGCTGTTCCGCCCCCTGCGCGAACGCAGCACGACGTACGGCGAGGTGTCGCGCCCGTCGGCGGCGCGAACGGGATCCGGCGAGCGTCCGTGACCGTGCGCGTCTCCGCCCTGATCGTGGGGGCGGGTTTCGCCGGCATCGCTCAGGCGCTCGCGCTGCGCGACGCCGGCGTGACGTCGTTCCTCATCGTCGAGCGGGCGGCCTCCGTGGGCGGTACCTGGCGGGACAACACCTATCCGGGCATCGCCTGCGACGTGCCCTCGCACCTGTACGGCCTCGAATCGCACCCGTGGCCGCGCTGGTCGCGCGTCTTCGCGCCGGGCGCGGAGATCCGCGACTACCTGGAGCGGGTCGTGGAGTCGGAGGGTCTGGCGAACCAGCTGATGCTGGGGACGACGATGACCTCGGCCCGCTGGGACGGCGACGTCTGGCGCGTGGCCCTCACCGTACATAACGACGCAGATAATGGGCGGAAATCCACGGAAACCGGTTCATTTGGACGGGCGGGGACAAAATCTGCGTCGTTGTGTACGCGCGAGGTCGTCGCCGACAACCTGATCCTTGCGGCGGGGCGGCTGACCGAGCCCAGGATTCCTGAGATTCCGGGGCTCGACGCCTTCCCGGGCCCGGTGTTCCACTCGGCGCGGTGGGATCACGAAGTCGACCTGACAGGCAAACGAGTCGCGGTCGTCGGAACGGGTGCCTCCGCCGTCCAGCTCGCGCCCGCCCTCGCCCGGCTCGGTGCCCGCGTCACCCTCTTCCAGCGCACGCCCGCCTGGATCGTGCCGCGCGGCGACCGCGCGGTCGACGGATCCGAGATGCGGGCATACGAAGAGGATCCGACGCTGCTCGCCGCGCACCGCGCGGCCCTCTACGCCGAGGGCGAGGCGCGGTTCGCGTCCCGCTCGGGCGACGCCGCCGCGAGCGCCGCGGCCGAACGCATCGCGCGCGAGCACCTCGCCGCGCAGGTGCCGGATCCGCTGCTGCGCGCGCAGCTCACCCCCGCGTACGCCTTCGGCTGCAAGCGCGTGCTGCTGAGCGACGACTTCTATCCGGCGCTCGCCGACGGATCCATCGCCCTCGAGCCGTCGGCTCTCGCCCGAGCGCACGGCTCCGAGCTCGTGAGCGCGAGCGGGGCCCGCCACGAGGTCGACGTCGTCGTGCTCGCGACGGGGTTCGAGGCGGCCCGCCAGCCCTACGCCGCGCTCGTCACGGGCGAGAGCGAAACGCTCGACGCGCACTGGTCGGGCGGCATGACGGCCGTCGCCTCGACGCTCGTTTCCGGTTTCCCGAACCTGTTCGTGCTCAACGGGCCGAACGCCTCGCTCGGCCACAACTCGTCGATCCTCATCTCGGAGGCGCAGGCGGCCTTCGCCGCGCGGCTCATCGCGCGGGGCATCACCGTCCGGGTCACGCCCGAGGCCGAGCGTGCCTCGACCGCCGACATCGCCCAGCGCGCCGCACGCACGCCGTGGCTCACGGGCGGGTGCCACAACTGGTACGTTGACGAACGCAGTGGCGCACTCGCCCTGCTGTGGCCCGGCACGGTCGCCGAGTTCCGGCAGCGACTCGAAGGAGCATTCTCATGACCATCCGTTTCGGATACAAGGCTTCGAGCGAACAGTTCGGGCCGCGCGAACTGCTCGACTACGCCGTCGGCGCGGAGGAGAACGGCTTCGACTCCGTGTTCCTCAGCGATCACCTGCAGCCGTGGATGCACGAGGGCGGCCATGCTCCCGCAGCCCTGCCGTGGCTCGGCGCCGCGGGCCAGGCGACCTCGCGCGTACTGCTCGGCACCTCGGTGCTCACGCCGACCTTCCGCTATCACCCTGGCGTCGTCGCGCAGGAGTTCGCGACGCTCGGATCGATGTATCCGGAGCGCATCATTCTCGGTGTCGGCACGGGCGAGGCGCTCAACGAGGTCACGCTGGGACAGTCGTGGCCGGATCCGCCCGAGCGCTTCCAGCGCATGAAGGAGGCGATCCTGCTGATCCGCGAGCTATGGCGCGGCGAACGGGTGAGCTACGACGGCACCTTCTATCGCGTCAGCAACGCGACCATCTACGACCGCCCGGACACCGAGGTGCCGATCTACATCGGAGCGTCCGGCCCCGCCGCCACACGCCTCGCGGGTCGCATGGCCGACGGGTGGATCACGACGAGCGGCAAGGATGCCTCGCTCTACACCGACACGCTCATCCCCGCCTTCGAGGAGGGGCTTGCCAAGGGCGGCGACCGCACGGGCGTCGACCGCATGCTCGAGGTAAAGGTCTCGTTCCGCCCCGACCGCGAGAAGGCGCTCGAGAACACCCGCTTCTGGGCGCCGCTCGCGCTCAGCCCCGAGGAGAAGACGGGCGTGCACGATCCCCTCGAGATGCAGCGCCTCGCCGAGAAACTGCCGATCGAGCGCGCCGCGAGCCGGTTCATCGTCTCGGACGATCCCGACGAGCACGTGGCCCAGATCCAGCGCTACCTCGATCTCGGTTTCACCCATCTCGTTTTCCACGATCCGGGGCACGACCAGGCCGATTTCCTCGAGCTGTACGGCCGCGATGTCTTGCCAAACCTCCGCGCCGCGGTAGCCTAGGGCCTGCCCTATCCTCCCCCGAAGGGATCCCATGCTCTGGAGCGTCATCATTCCCGTGAAGACCACCCAGGCCGCTAAGACGCGCCTGGAACTCGCGGGTACCGACCGCCCTCGGCTCGCCCTCGCGATCGCCCTCGACACGATCGCAGCCGCCGCGCGCGCCGAGGCCGTCGGCGAGGTCATCGTCGTCACGAGCGACGCGGACGTGCAGGCGGGCGTCGAGCAGATCGACGGCGCGAGCTGGATCTCGGACCCGGGCATGGGCCTCAACGGCGCCGCCCGCGCCGGCCTCGAGCGCGCCTCGAACGAGGCCCGTGCCGCGATGCTTGGCGACCTGCCGGCGCTGCGTTCGACCGACCTCGACCGCGCGCTGCTCTCGGCGACCGCCGAGGAGCGCTCCTTCGTCCCGGACGTCGAAGAGAGCGGATCCGTCTTCGTCGCGTGGCGCGGCCCCGCGACCTACGAGCCGCACTTCGGATCCGGATCCGCCGAGAAGCACGCGGAGGCGGGCCACGTGCGCCTGCCCGTGCCCGCGACGAGCACCCTGCGCCGCGACGTCGACACGATGGAGCACCTCCGCGAGGCGGAGGGCCTCGGCGTCGGTCCGCGCACCGCCGCCATGCTGAACGCCGCCCGCGCCCGCGACGCGGCGTGAAGCGGCGCCCCACCCCGGAGGCATGTCCCACATGATGCGGGAATCAGGCCCGCATACCGACACCACGTGGGACACGCTCCGCACCGTGTCCCACATGACGCGGGAATAGCCGCCGCATACCGACCGGGAGTGGGACATGCACGCCACCGAGTACCGTTACACCGTCACGCCGACGCCCATCGGGGCGGCCGTCGCGGTGTTCACCGCCTCCGACGCGCTGCTCGCGCTCGGCACGGCCGAGGATCCGCTGTGGGTCGTCGACGCGGTCGCTCAGGAGATCCGCGGATCGCTCGCGGCGTCCTCCACTGATATCGGTGGCCTCGCGGCGCAGCTGGACGAGTACTTCGACGGATCCCGGCGGGCGTTCGACGTCGAGATCGATTGGGCGCTGACCGAGGGGTTCGCGCGCGCGGCGCTGCAGTGCGTCACCGAGATCCCCTACGGCGAGACCGCCAGCTACGGGGAGGTCGCCGAGATGGCGGGGCGGCCGCGCGCGCACCGCGCCGTCGGCACCGCCTGCCGTTTCACGCCGTTGACGCTCGTCGTCCCCGTGCACCGCGTGATCCGCGCCGACGGGACGGCGGGCGAGTTCTCGGGCCGCGAGGACGTCAAGCGCTTCCTGCTCGAGCTCGAGGGCGCGACGTTCCGCTGAGCCCGCGCTGCGGAGATGGCCCAGGCCTCGGCGGCACGAACGGCAATGAAGACAGCCCACATCAACCAGCGCATCGGCACCTCTTCTCCGTCAATAGATCGCACACTGCTCACGCGACTATGGTTCCCAAAATCACATCTAGCCGTTGCTTCCACGACGTAACCGCCGCAGGGTAGATTGCTGCGAAATACAGCACTACGCTCCAGGCATGACCAAATGGCGCGTGGCGCTCGCCACTACGGTGCTGGCCTCCTCGCTTCTCGTCGGTTGCGGAGTCCAGGGAGACGAACCTGCCGAGATAAAACCCACACCAGGTGTGCGAACTCACTTCAGCGGAATCGTTGTGGACTACGGGCTCGGCGAGGGCCCAATTCTCTGCAGTGGTGTCGTCGCACTTTCAGACCCGCCACAATGCGGAGGCTATCCGCTCATCGGCTGGGATTGGGAAGTTATCGAGCATGACGAGTTCCCGCCACCAGACGACAATAAATCGCCGGAGAACATCACCAGATCCGGTGACTATTCATTCGATGGCACGTTCACCGAGAATGAACAGATCGAAGTTTTCCCCGAAACTATCACAGCATCGAAATCGCTAGCTCGGTAGCTAAATGGCTCCGATGGAAACGATCCAGAGGGGCCCTCTGCGATGCACGACTCGGCCTTGATCTCTGGCATGGGTGAGTACACGCTGCATCTGTTTCTTGGGCCATTCCTCCTTCCGATGGGGTCACGCGTTTCCCCCGAAGACGTGAGAACGGCTAAGGCCCCGCATTACGGATCCCTTTTGGGAATTCTTCCGCAATACGGGGCCATCTCCGCCGTTGCGTTCAGGCCGCCGCAGCTGCCTTCGCCGCCGCGGGGAAGGCCGCGGCGATGCGCGCCAGCGCCTCCTCGTCGTGGGCGGCCGTCACGAACCACGCCTCGTAGATGCTCGGCGGGAGGTTCACGCCCGAGTCGAGCATCGAGTGGAAGAACGGCGTGAAGCGGTGCGCGTCCTGCGTCTTCGCCTCGTCGTAGTCGCGCGGCTGCGATCCCATGAACGCGAGGCCGAAGAGCGATCCGACGCGCGAGATCGAGTGCGCGACGCCCTCGGCGTCGAGCGCCGCGGTGAGGTCGGCGATCACGCGATCGGCGGCGCGATCCAGGTGCTCGTAGACGGACGGCGTCGCGAGCTCGAGCGTCTTGATGCCGGCTGCGACCGAGAGCGGGTTGCCCGAGAGCGTGCCCGCTTGGTAGACGGGGCCGACGGGCGCGAGGTGCTCCATGACCTCGCGGCTGCCGCCGAGCGCAGCGAGGGGCATGCCCCCGCCGACGACCTTGCCGAAGGTGATGATGTCGGGCGTGTAGGCGTGACCGGCTTCGACCTGACGTCCCCACTCGCCCGCGGGGTGGACGCGGAAGCCGGTCAGCACCTCGTCGACGATCAGCAGGGATCCGGCGGCGTGCGCGATGTCGGCGAGCGCGGCGTTGAAGCCCTCGGCCGGCTCGATGACGCCCATGTTGGCCGGGGCGGCCTCGACGATGATGGCCGCGATGTCGTCACCGTGGGCGGCGAACGCCTCGCGCACGGCGTCGAGGTCGCCGTAGGGAACCACGAGCGTCGATGCCGCGACGGAGGCGGGGACGCCCGCCGTGCCCGGCAGGGCGAGGGTGGCAACACCGGATCCGGCCGCCGCGAGCAGGCCGTCGGAGTGGCCGTGGTAGTTGCCGTCGAACTTCACGAGCAGATCGCGGCCCGTGACGCCGCGGGCGAGGCGAATCGCCGTCATCGTCGCCTCGGTGCCGGTCGAGACGAGGCGCACCTCGTCGATCGGCGCGAGGCCGCCGGCCTGCACGCGATCCGCAATCATCGACGCGAGAACGACCTCGCCCTCGGTCGGGGCGCCGAACGACAGACCGTGCGCGGCCGCCTGCTGCACCGCCTCGACGACGTCGGGATGCGCGTGGCCGAGCAGGGCCGGGCCCCAGGTGGCGACGAGGTCGACGTATTCGCGTCCGGCGGCATCGGTGACGTAGGCGCCCTTCGCGGACGCGAGGAAGCGCGGCGTGCCGCCGACGGATCCGTAGGCGCGGACGGGCGAGTTCACCCCTCCCGGGATGACCTTCTGGGCGCGGGCGAAGAGGGAGTCGTTGCGATCCATGTATCTATTCTCCCCCTCCGCCGAACGCACAAGCTTTGGCCGAACGAACAGGAAATAACGTAGGCGTTCGCGTAAACCTTGTTCTTTCGGGGGATCAGCGTGAGCGCAGATTCGCCGCGACCAGCGCGAGACACACTCCGCAGATGCCCGCGATGATGATCAGGCTCGCCAGGTAGCTCAGCACCGGGAGCAGCGCCGCGACGAGGGTCGGCAGCAGGAAGCCGACGTAGGTCAGCGAGTAGTACACGCCCGTGATGCCCGCGAGGTCGCTCGGTGTCGCGAGGCTCTGCGCGATCACGAGGCCCGACACGATGCACACGCCGTACGAGGCGCCCAGCACGGCCGCGACGAAGAACGCGAGGGCCGGGTCCCCGATCTCGGCCGAGACCGCCGCGAGGACCATGCCGAGCGTCATGCCCGACAGACCCACGACGAGCGCGCGGCCACGGGTGACGCGGTTGATCCACGGCACCACAGTCTGGAACACGGCGCCGACGCCGAGCGTGATGACCGTGAGCGCCGTCGCGTAGAGCGTCGCATGCTCGCCGAGCCTGTGTTCGACGACGCTCGGCATGATCGCGTAGGCGACGCCCGCGGCCGCGAACACCCAGGGCGCGGCGGGGAGCACGACGCGCAGGAAGGTGCGGTGTCCTGCAGCCGGAACGCGAAGATCCTTCCACCACGGCCCTCGCGCGCGATCCGCCACGGCGAGGGACTCGGGCGCCGTGGCGAGCGCGATCGCGGCGACCACGCAGAGCGCCAGGTGCACGATGTACGGCAGCCGCTCCGGGATCGGGCCGTATTGCGCCAGCACGCCCGTCACGCCCGCGCCGAGCCCGAAGCCGAGCGTCAGGGTCATCGACGAGCGCCGCGCACCCGCCATCGGCGAGGGTGCGCTCGCCGAGAGCTCCTTGATCCAGCTGGATCCCACCGACATCGCGACTCCGACGCCGAGCCCCGCGAACACGCGGCCGGCGCAGAGCAGGGCGAGGGATCCGAAACCCGCGGCGAGCAGAATCGACGCGAGGGCCGCGGCGGCGAGACCGATCCACGCCGCGGTCTTGCGACCGTGCTGATCCGAGAACGCGGCCGCGACGAGCAACCCGGGGATGAGCCCGAAGACGTACATGCCGAGCAGCAGGTTCGCCTGCCACGGCGCGTAGCCGCCGAGCGATTCGTAGAGGTGCAGCAACGGCGTGAAGTGATTGCCGCCCCACGCGAGCACGAATACCGTCGGCGCGGGCAGAAGCCAGGATCGGCGGGTCACGTTCATGCCCACGCCCTTTCCCGCGAGGTTTCACGCTTTCCGCGAGGTTTCGCCCAAATGCGTGCAACTTCGCGGGATCGGTGAAACCTCGCGGAGGTGGCGGCGATCACTCCGCGACCTCGTATCCTGCGTGACCGGCACCGATGTGGCCCGACACGAGGGCGCGGAATGTCTCAGGATCACCGTCGCGCAGGGCACCGGCGAGTGCCGTATGTTCCTCGTAGAGGCGGCCGAGGTCTGCCGCGTGCGAGACCGCGAGGCGCGTCAGGCGGTACAGCCGCGGCGCGAGCGAGCGCGAGATCTCGGCAACGACACGGTTGTCGTCGTGCCCGATAATCTCGAGGTGGAACTCATAGTCGAGCAGCGCGAAGCGGCGCGGATCCTCGAGATACGCGGCCTGCTCGCGCAGGTTCGCGTCGAGTACGACCAGCAACTCCGGATCCGCCGACGCGGCTGCGTTCGTCTCGAGCATCGCGCGCACGGCCAGTAGCTCGCGCCGCTCGCGCGCCGAGGGGCTCGTGACAATGGCGCCCTTCTTCGGCGCAAGGCGCACGAGGCCCCATCGCTCGAGCTTCAGCATCGCCTCGCGTGCGGGCGTGCGGCTCGCCTCGTAGAACGCGGCGACCTCGACCTCGGTCAGCACCTCCCCCGGCTCGATCTCGCCCTCGGCAATGGCGCGGGCGAGGGATCCGGCGACGCGCTCGGCGATGGTGGCGGTTGCGGGAACGCTCCAGGGAAGCTCAATCACCTCTCAAGAATACATTGATGCATGCATCAAACAGCCGGCGTGAGCCAGTCGATGTCAAACACCGCGACGACTATGAACGCCCCCAGAACCGCCACGATTTCGATGCCCGCAATGATCATCGCCGCCCAGGCGAGCCGTCGGGACGTCGCCCGCTTACGGCTTTGCGACAGCGCTATCCGCGCCAGAACCATGCCGACAGGAGACACGAGCACCGCGCAGACCAGCGCACCCCAAGCAAGCGCACTCGCACGGTCTTCTCGGTTGTCCTGCGGCGCTCGCCGCGCCTTCACAAGACGCCGCGCCGCGAGATGAAAGGCCGCGTGCCGCAGGACACCGCGCGGCCCCACCTCGAACAGGGCGCAGATCAGCGGCAACGACAAGACCACGAGCATCCAGAAGATTCGGCACGCGAATTCCTTCACTGCGACGCTTGCCGCCCCGTCTAATTGCGACGCCCATAGGTTAGCGAGGCCGAAACCGATGAGGGCGACGAAAAGCAGGGCGAATGTCGCGACCAGCAGTGCGTCGACGCGCCTGCGCCGCAACACGAGACTCGAGAACATGCCGACCAGACCGACGATCAAGACAAAGACCGCGGCAGCGAACGGCACCAGCCACACTTCCCGCTGCGGTATCCACCACCAGAGCGCAATGACCATCGCCACGGGCGCGCCCGCAAGCACGCCCCATCCGACCATGAGACGACGACCGCTCATCGCCCGTGTCTGACGGCTCCTCAGCCACACCAGCTCGTTGCGAAGGCGAGTCCGATACTGGCGCTGGCTTGCCGCCTTCCTTATCTTCTTGTCGAAAACATCGTCGGTGGCAAGGCTGGCGTCTGCCGCAAACACCGCCAGAAGAAGCGATGCGCCTGCGGTTCCGAGCACACGCCATACGTTGGGCGGATCCAACGGCTCGCCCAGCTCGGACACCAGATCGATGACCCCCGTCCCGAGTGCTACCGGTACGAGGAGTATCGCGACATAGCTCAGCGCCTCGTTCCTCCCGAGGGTGCGCCGCGCCTCGGCGCCTGTGACCGACGTCCGCGTGAGGATCTGGAGCGAGACTACGGCTGCCAGGATGAATCCGAACACCGCACTCGAATTCATCTCGTCGTGAGCGAGAGCGACGACTCCACCGCCGCTGTCCGCCATGAGCGCCCGCCTATACGGCGGAGCGAAGATCGCGATAAATGCGACGAGAACGGCGCCGCCGAAGAGGATCCGAGAGATTTCGCGCCAGTACGCGGAGGACGCTTGCTGCACCTCTTCCGGTCCTGGGAGCGGCGGACGAGTCGCTACCTCTACGGGCGCAGGCTTTTTCCTGAAGAGTCCCATCGCAGCATCCGAGCATCCCCGCGCTCCGACTTCAAGCTTCGAGAAACGCCGCGTCACAGTGCCGCAACACAGAGAGCCTTCAGAGCCCTCGCGAAAGAATAAGAAATGTCCGAGCGCCTACGAAATAACGTAGCCACTCGGACAAAGCTTGTTCTTTCGAGCTTGCCCCTTATAGCCCCTCGCGGATCCAGCCCGCGGCCTCCGTCGCCCAGTACGTGAGCACGGCGTCGGCGCCCGCGCGGTCGAAGGCGGTGAGCGAGTCGAGGATCGTCGCGCGGCGGTCGATCCAGCCGCGCTCGGCGGCCGCCTCGACCATCGAGTACTCTCCCGAGACCTGGTAGGCCCAGACCGGAACGTCAACGGCGGCGCGCACCTCGGCGAGCACGTCGAGGTAGGGCAGGCCGGGCTTCACCATGACGATGTCGGCGCCCTCTTCGACATCGAGCAGCGCCTCGCGCACGCCCTCGCGGGCGTTGGGCGGATCCATCTGGTACGTGCGGCGATCGCCCTTCAGCTGCGAGTCGACGGCCTCCCGGAAGGGGCCGTAGAACGCGCCCGCGTACTTCGCCGAGTACGCCATGATGATCGTGTCGGTGAAGCCCTCGGCGTCCAGTCCGGAACGGATCGCGGCGACCTGGCCGTCCATCATGCCCGAGAGCCCGAGCAGCTGGCTGCCGGCGCGGGCCTGCGCGATGCCCATCGAGACGTAGCGTTCGAGGGTCGCGTCGTTGTCAACGGCGCCGTCCTCGCAGAGGACACCGCAGTGACCGTGGTCGGTGAACTCGTCGAGACAGAGGTCGGTCTGCACGACGAGGGCATCGCCGACCTCCTGCTGCAGCGCCGTCGTCGCGACGTTGAGGATCCCCTCCGGGTCGTCGGCGCCGCTTCCGACGGCGTCGCGCGTGGCGGGTACGCCGAACAGCATGACGCCGCCGACGCCGGCCGAGGCCGCTTCGACGGCGACGCGGCGGAGCGAGTCGAGCGTGTGCTGGCTCTGCCCCGGCATCGACGTGATCGGCTGCGGCTCGTCGATCCCCTCGCGCACGAACAGCGGGAGGATCAGTTGCGACGGCACGATGTGGTTCTCGGCCATCAGACGACGAACGGGCGCCGACTGGCGCAGGCGGCGGGGCCGATGCGTGGGGAAGACCATGGGTTACTTGCTTTCGTTCTGATCCAGATCGAGCGGCAGATGGAGCACGTCGGTCGGCGGGATCTGGAGGGCGGCCGTCGTGGGCTCGGGCACGCGGTACTCGCCGAGCGCGTCGATGAGGCTTTCGATGGTGCGCTCGGGCGCGATCACGCGGATCGGGAGGTTGATCTCACGGGCATCCTGCGCCGTGCGCGGGCCGATCGCCGCGATCACCGTCTGCTCGGGGATCTCGGGGAACTGGGTACGCACCTGCTCGGCGACGGATCCGCTCGTCACGAGAATCGCGTTGATGCGGCCGTTGTTGACGTCGCGCTCGGCGCGCTCGGTCGCGGGCACGCCGACCGTACGGTAGGCCACGACGGCGGTCACATCGTGACCGGCCTCGGCGAGCCGCACCGACAGCTCGGGCTTGGCCAGCTCCGAACGCAGGCAGAGGACCCGCACGGGGGCCTTCTCCATCGCGATCATCGCGACCGCCACGCCCGTCGCGGAGTTGTCTTCTTCAGGGACGAGGTCGACGGGATAACCGACGGCGGCGAGCGCCGCGGCCGTCGTCTCGCCCACCGCGGCGACCTTGGTCGTCGCGGGGATCTTCGCGCCGTACGCATGCAGCACGTCGACCGTGGTCGCGCTCGTCACGGTCAGCCAGTCGTAGCGCCCGATCGCAAGCTCCGCGATGACGCGCTCAAGCTCCGAGCTGTCCTCCGGCGGGGCGAAGTTGATGAGCGGGGAAACGACCGGGATGGCGCCCTTGTTGCGCAGGGTCGCCGCGACGTTGTCGCCCCACGGTCCACCGCGGGGAACGAGCACTCGCCAACCGGTGAGCGGCCTATCGGCCTTGACGTCCTTCGTCATGTAGTGGGGGCTGCCTCTCTTGTCACGATGTCAGCCGCCCCGTTCTCGAGCAGCCGACGCGCGAGGTCGTTGCCGATCTCGCGTGCCCGGACCAGGAGGTCCGAGCCGTCCGCAGCTACGCCGCTGCCACGTGCCTGAATATACCCCTCAATCAGGGATTCGAAACCCGCGACCGGCTCGACGTGGTCGAGCGTGACGTCTTCGTGATGATCCGCGCCGTACACGTCGACCCGCACGTGCACGTGCGAATCACTCGTCCACGCGTGCGCGCCGACGGGCGCGTGGCAGCCCGCCTCGATGCCGCCGAGGACGGCGCGCTCGAGGGTGACCGCGAAGCGCGTGAGAGGCGCGTCGAGCTCGCCCAGCCAGGCGAGCAGCTGCGGATCCGCGTCGGCCGCGGTCTCGACGGCGAGCGCCGCCTGCCCGGCGGCGGTGGGCCAGCCCGGCAGGTTCTGGGCCTCGACGTAGAGTCCGGCGACGGTCGGGATCTCGCCACCGTCTGCGTCGACGCGGGTCAGGCCCGCGGCGGCGAGCACGACGGCATCGAGCTCGTCGTCGCGAACACGCCCCATGCGCGAATCGATGTTGCCGCGAATGTCGACGACCTCCACGCCCGGGTTCACGCGATGCACCTGCGCGGCGCGGCGCGGGGATCCGGTGCCCACCCGGGATCCCTTCGGCAGCTCCGCGAGCGGGGTGCCGTCGCGCGTGATCACGACATCGCGCGCGTCGACGCGCGCGGGCGTCGCGGCGATGATGAGGCCGGGGGCCTGCTCTACCGGCAGGTCCTTGAGCGAGTGCACGAGCAGATCGCACTCGCCCGCGAGCAACGCCTCACGCAGGCTCGTCGCGAACACTCCCGCGCCGCCCAGGGAGGCCAGCGAGGCGCGGTTCGTGTCGCCCTCGGAGGTGATCTGGACGAGCTCTACGGGTCGTCCGGAGACGCGCTCGAGCTCACGGGCGACGAGACCCGATTGAGCGACGGCGAGGCGGCTGCGGCGGGTGCCGAGGCGGATCGGCTGCGTGACGTCCATCGTCGTTACCGCACGACGTCCGGGACATCGGCGACGTCGATGCGGCGCCCGGTGTGGAAGGGAAGCTCGTCGCGCACGTGCAGGCGGGCGTCGGTGTAGCGCAGGTCGCGCATCATGTCGACGAGGTCGGTCAGCACGTCCGACTCCATCGGCAGCATCCACTCGTAGTCGCCGAGGGCGAAGGCCGGCATCGTGTTGGCGACGACGCTCTTGAACGCGGCGCCCTTGCGTCCGTGGTCGGCAAGCATCTTGCGGCGCTCGTCGTCGGGCAGCAGGTACCAGTCGTAGCTGCGCACGAAGGGGTAGACCGTGAGCCAGTCACGGGCGCGCTCGCCGCGCAGGTAGCCGGGGATGTGCGACTTGTTGAACTCGCTGTCGCGGTGCACGGCCATGCCGCTCCAGCTGATGACGAGGTTCTCGAGCAGGGCCGTCCGGCGCAGACGACGAACGGCGGCCTGGAGGTCTTCGGCGACGGGTCCGTGCAGCCAGACCATGAGGTCGGCGTCGGCGCGCATGGCGCTCACGTCGTAGAAGCCGCGTACCGTCACGCCCTTCGCGGCGAGCTCGTCGACGGCAGCCTGCAACTCGACGCTGTCGTCGCTCGAGACGGCGTGCTGGGGCTCGCGGCGCCAGACCGTCCACAGGCTGTAGTTGTCACCGGAGGGAGCTTCGAAATCTGCCATGCCTCCATCATGCTCCCGCCGCCTGACAACGGCGAATCGAGGCGCACAGACAAAAGAAACCGCCCCGTGGCCTGGGCCACGGGGCGGTTTTCGAGGAGGCTCAGCACGAGATCCTGCGGCGGCAAGACGCCCGCGCGGGAACCGCGCCGATAGACACCGCTCCCTCCGAGCGAGATACCGCGCTCCCCGGGAACCGCGCTAAGAGACACCGTCACACCTCGCGCCCTCCGATCGCCTGCGCTCCCTCGGAGCGCCCGCGCGGGAACCGCGCCAAAAGACACTGACGTATCCCGCTCCCTCCGAGCGGGATACCGCGCTCCTAGGGAGCGCCCGCGCGGGAACCGCGCCAAAAGACACTGATGTATCCCGCTCCCGTGGAGCGGGATACCGCGCTCCCTCGGAGCGCGCACGCGCTGTCACGCGCTCCTAGGAGCGCGTGACAGCGCGTGCGATGCCCCACACGGCCGAGCCGAGGGCGGCGGACCCGACGACGATTCCGGCGAGCGCCGCGACGGGCCTCTTCTCGGCGATCGTGCGGGCCTTCGCGGCGATGCGGCCGGTGGCCTCGCTGATGCGCTTCGGGTAGTTCGCCTTGATCTCGATCGCGGCGAGCGCGGCCTTCAGCTCCGCACGGGCGAGCTCGACCGGGTCGGTGATGCCGCTGGGGACGACGGTCGAGGGAAGCTCAGAACTCATTCGCAAACTCCTTCACGATCGCGGCGTCGGCCTTCGCTGCCGCTCCCGGCGACTCGAGCTTGATGATGGCGCGCACGTGACGCACGTATGCCCAGAGCCCGCAGAGCGCGATCATCACGACGCCAATGCCGAGCACGATGAGAGCCGACGCCCACAGCGGCATCCACAGATCCAGCAGGATGATGAGGAACGCGAGGAATGCCGGCACCGTCCAGAACAGGAAGAACAGCGCGGCGATCGCGAAGATGAGCGTCCAGCCGCCGTGCTTGGCGAGGG
>Ga0308157_10005919_pt1 | contig 14978 bp, 5 predicted proteins | sample PhyBR1_FD_201035 | JGI IMG/M metagenome (GOLD analysis project Ga0308157, IMG submission 201035) | Phyllosphere microbial communities from UC Gill Tract Community Farm, Albany, California, United States - DLSLB.R1 | ecosystem: Host-associated > Plants > Phyllosphere > Unclassified | place: USA...
CCGTCGGTTCCATCGGTTCCGTCTGTACCCGGGTCGGACCCGTCGTTACCCGGGTTGAACTGCCCGTCGTTCGACGAGGATCCGCTGTCGTCGGTCTCCTCCGTCTCTGCCAGCGCTCGCGCGACGGTCACGGGCGTGCTGACCCTGATGCCGGCTTCGTTCTCGGCCGTCAGGGTGTACACAGTCGCCTCTGCCGCGCACGAGAACGGGAGCGCGCGGTCCTTGGCCTCGTCGGGCAGCGTCGCCGCCAACGGGAAGTCGATGGCGTCGACCTGGGCGGGGCCAGAGCCGACGGCGACGCTCGAGGCGTTGTCGATCTGCCAGCTGAGCAGCACCTGCGCTGCGGTCTCCTCCGTCTCGCAAGCGACAGTAGGGGCGCTGGCGGTGAAACTCTTGATCACAGGGTCCCCTGCGGGCGACGCAGTCGCGGCGGGGCTCGGGGCGGCCGACGGTGCGGATTCGCTCGGTGCCGCCGAACTGCTGAGGGTGCCGATGATCGCGCCGGCGGCCACCGCGAGCAGCACGGCAACGCCGGTGAGCACCATGAGCAGGATGCTGCGCTTTCGCTTGCTCTGCGCAGCTTGGCGATGCCGCGCACGACGCGCCGCGGCGCGGGACTCGTGGGGGGAAGATTCGGATATCACAGGAACCGCTCCGGTCGTGCGGCCCTTGGGCGACTGCTGCGATGCCTGGGATCCCGGGTCGAATCCCACCGCGACGGGCGGGTTTTTGGTCTGCGGCTTCGACGGAGTCGCAGCGCCAACGGCACCGGCACCGGGCTTCTTGGTCCAGGCGAGGTACTCCTTGATGACGTCGCCGGCCGGTCCATCGGCGATCAACTCGCCCTTGTGCACCCAGAGCACCCGCTCGCAAGTCTCTCTGAGCGAACCGGCGGAGTGGCTGACGATCATCACAAGGCCCGCGCTGTTTCGCAGCTCACCGATGCGCTTCTCGCTCTTGGCCCGGAACCGCCGGTCTCCCACCGCGAGCGCTTCGTCGATGAGGAGGATCGAGTGGGCCTTCGCCGACGCGATGGCGAACTTCAGCCGCGCCGACATGCCCGACGAATATGTGCGCATCGGGTGGTAGATGAAGTCGTTCAGCTCGGCGAAGTCGGCGATCTCGTCGACACGAGCGGACGCCTCTTCGGGGCTGAAGCCCATCGCGAGCAGGCCGAGGCGGATGTTGTTCTCGCCCGACAGCTCGGGGACGAGCGCCGCGTTGACGCCGAGCAGCACCGGGCGATCACGGGCGTAGATCGCACCCTCGGCAGGCGGGATGAGCCCAGTCATCGCCCGGAAGAGTGTGGACTTGCCAGAGCCGTTGTGCCCGACGACGCCGATGGACTCGCCTTCGTTCGCCGCAAAACTGACGCCACGCAGGGCGGGCACGGTGTGAAGGTCGCGCCCGCCACGTATTGAGCGCAGGCTCAGTAATGACTCGTTGCCGTTGATGCGTTTGCCTGACGCGTACACGCGGTAATTCACGTGCAGGTTGTCCGCAACGATCATCGGCCTGAGCGTTGCCTCAAGGGCATCGGCCTCGTGGCCCGGAAGGAGGAGATCAGTCACTGACGCCGTACCTCGGCTCGCCCTGCCAGAAGAAGATCACACCGCCGATGATGGTCACCAGCGCCCAGATCGGTGCGGCAATCCACGCGACGAGCGGCGCCGAATGCCCTGCGAGCAACACGTCGCGCGCGATTGAGATGAAGTCGTAGGTCGGGATCAGATGCGCGATCCCCAGCAGCACTGGTTGATCAGCGAGCGCACCGTCGATGCTGAAGAAAATGCCGGTGGCATAGAACAGCACACGATTGATGATCGGAACCAATTGCTGGATGTCGCGTGTACGTACCGAGATCCGAGCGACCACGAGTGCGACTCCGAGGTTGAACACCCCCATGACCGCGAGGATCGGGATGATCAGCAGCCATGACCATGTGATCGGCTCACCGAAGATGAGCAGCAGTACACCCAGCAGCACCATCACCGGAACGATCCTCATCGCCTGCTCTGCGACGACCGAGATCGGCAGCAGGATGCGGGGAAACCCGAAGCTCTGCACAAGTTTGGTGTTGCTTGTGATCGCCTTCGCTCCGCCGCCGAAGCTGCCCGTGAAGAACTCGAAGACGAAGACCCCCACGATGAGGAACTGCACGAAGTTGGCCGGACGGGCGGGGCCGGCGAGGATGAAGTGGAAGATCGTCCCATAGACGATCGCGAGCGACAGCGGCTTGAGCACGATCCAGAGCACGCCAAGGCGGTTCGGCAGGAGGCTGCCGATCAAACGGCTACCGGCCAACCTCAGTGCGAAGGCGCGCAGGCGCCAGGTTTCCACGAGATACTCGCCGAGGGGAGGACGCTTCCCGACCTCCGTCAAGCCGGAGAACGAGGGTACAGTTGTCGCTGTCATGCGGTATCTCTGCCCTCTCCCGTGACGCGCGTTACGCCTGTGCGAACGCGGGCATATCGAACAATATTACCCCTTGCGGTCGCGCCGCCCCTTCAGGCCAGGTCAGTCCCGGCCGTAGATATCGCGGGTGTAGATCTTCTCGGCGACGTCGTCGAGCGCATCGGCCTGACGGTTCGCGACGATCACGTCGGCTCGCGATTTGAACTCGTCGAGGTCGCGCACGACCTCGGAGTGGAAGAATTCGTCCTCGTCGAGCGACGGTTCATAGACGATCACGTCGACACCCTTGGCCTTGATTCGCTTCATGATGCCCTGGATCGACGAGGCGCGGAAGTTGTCTGACCCCGACTTCATGACCAGACGGTAGACGCCGACCGTGAGCGGGCCTCGGGCGAGAATGTCGTCCGCGACGAAATCCTTACGGGTGCTGTTGGCGTCGACGATCGCCGCGATCAGGTTCTGCGGCACCTCCGAATAGTTTGCCAACAACTGCCTGGTGTCTTTGGGCAGGCAATAGCCGCCGTATCCGAACGAGGGGTTGTTGTAGTGCGATCCAATGCGCGGGTCGAGCCCCACACCCTCGATGATCTGCTTGGTGTCGAGCCCGTGCACGGCCGCATAGGTGTCGAGTTCGTTGAAGTACGCGACGCGCAGAGCGAGGTACGTGTTGGCGAAGAGCTTGATGGCCTCGGCCTCGGTCGCGTCGGTGAGAAGCACCGGCACGTCTGTGTCGAGCGCCCCCTCGAGCAACAGGTCGGCGAAGCGCCGACCCACTGGCCCGCGGTCGCCTACTACGATGCGCGACGGGTGCAGGTTGTCGTAGAGAGCACGCCCCTCCCGCAGGAACTCGGGCGAGAAGATGATCGTCGCTTCAGGGTGCTCCTCATTGATCCGAGCAGTGAATCCCACCGGCACGGTGGACTTGATCACGATCGCCGCGGCGGGGTTGACCGCAAGCACCGTGTCGATGACTTCTTCGACTGACGAGGTGTCGAAGTAGTTGGAGACTTCGTCGTAGTTCGTTGGCGTCGCGACAACGACGAAGTCAGCATCGCGATAAGCCGCACCTCCGTCGAGGGTCGGCGTGAGGTCGAGTTCGCGCGTAGCGAGATAGTCCTCGAGCTCGGAATCGGCAATCGGTGAGATTCGACGGCTGAGCTGCTCCACCTTCGCAGCGTCGATATCGACGGCGAACACCTGATGGTGCTGGGCAAGAATGACGGCGTTCGACAGGCCGACGTAGCCCGTGCCCGCGATGGCGATCTTCATAGCCCAAGATTATCGCGGCCGCGGACAGCAATGATCAGACGGACGCCGCCTCTACACTGGAGCCGATGCGACCGATACCTCTCGTCTCGATCATCGTTCCGGTCTACAACGACGAAGCGACGATCGCTGCGACCCTGGACAGCGCCCTGAAACAATCGTTAGACGAGATCGAGATCATCTGTATCGACGACGCGTCGACGGATGCGAGCCTGAAGATCCTCGAGACCTATCAAGAACGCGATCCGCGAGTTCGAATCGTGCGACACGATCGCAATCTCTCTGCGTTGCAGAGCCGTCGCACAGGTGCACTGGCCGCCATCGCGGATCATCTACTCGTGCTCGACGGCGATGACGAGCTCGAACCGGATGCTGCACGCGCCGCTCTCGCGCTCGCGCTTCGGGAGGACGCCGACCTCGTCGGCTTCGGCGTGACCGTCATCGAAAAGGATGGGCGCACAGGCGGCTCGTATGAGCATCGGTTGCAGCCCGCGCACCGCTCGCTCGATGGTGTCGAGGTGCTCCAGGGCCTGTTCCCCATCGGTAGGCCCGCGCAGGGACAACTATGGCGCTATCTGTTCCGAACCGAACTCTTCCGCGACGCGTATAGGCACATCCCTGAAGATGTGACACTCACACGCGTGAACGATCTGCCGCTGATGTTCCTGATCTCTGCTCTCGCGACTCGTTACGTCTCGACCAATACGCGGCTCTATCGCTATCACTTCGGTCGCGGCGGCAGCGGACACCAAGTGGATAACCTCGCACGTGCGCAGTTCTACGCGTCCGCGATAACATCAATCGACGTCATCCGGCCGGCCATCGAAGGTCTCGCCCAGACGCGTGCCGATCCTGAGTCACTCCGAGAAGCGTACGAGTCCGCACGGCTGTCGATCGTGGGGTACGTCACCTCGCAGCTGGTCGACCGGAGCGACAGTGCGGTACTCGACGAGGCTCTTGCGCACCTGCACACAGTGGCATCTGCGGACGACATCGTGCGCGGCACCGCCCGGTTCTACCCGGCGCGGCTGTCGACGCTGAGGTTCCACCTCCCGCCGATGGAATTCGATGCCAAGACGGTGCACTCGGTCGCCCTCGTCACATCGTCGTTGCGCTCCGGCGGAGTCACAATGGTCATGCTCGCCCAGGCGCGGTATCTGCGTGAGGCAGGGTTCGAAGTCACCCTCGTGGCACGAAGCGGGGGCAGCGACCGCACGCTCGCGCCGGATGGCACGTCATTCATCGAGCTGACCGGACGCACGTTCACGGAACGTCTGCAGAACTGGGCGGAGATCTGCCGCACGCACGCCATCGATGTCGTCATCGATCACCAGCTCCTCTACACGCCACGATGGCCGGAGTTCGCGCTCATGGCCCGCGCCGAGGGCGCGGCCACGATCGGTTGGGTCCACAATTCCTTCGCACGCCCGATCTACGACGGCAACGATCGCCTCTCGATCATCGAGAAGTGCAGTAATGCGCTGACACGACTGGTGACCCTGTCTCCCCTCGACGCCGCCTACTTCGTACTCCGAGGCGTTCCGCACGCTGTGTATCTGCCCAATCCACCGTCGCCGCTGCTCGTCGAGTCGTTGTCGCATCCCGCAACGAAGCGGTCCCCGTCGCAGAGGGTGAACCTGGTCTGGTGGGGGCGCCTGGAACAGCACACCAAGAAGGTGCTCGACCTCATCGAGGTGGGGGTGCAGTTGAAGGCGCGCGGCGTCGACTACGAGCTCACTGTGATCGGGCCCAACTGGGATGACCTGACCGCGAAGAAGTTCAACGCTCAGGCGCGGCGGCGCGGCGTTGCGGACGAGGTGAGAGCAGTCGGTCCGCTCCGCGGTGCGCGCCTGGCCGAGGCGATCGACGCGGCGGATGCGTTCGTCTCCACCAGCATCATCGAGGGATACCAGCTCACCATCGCAGAGGCGCAGGCACGTGGCTTGCCGGTCTTCATGTACGAGCTGCCCTGGCTGCTGCTCGCCCAGCAGAACGATGGATTGGTCTCAGCGCCGCAGGGCGACTCTGCCGCCCTTGCCGCCAAGATCGCAGAGGTGGCGACAGACTCTTCTCGTTACCATCAGCTCTCGACGGCAGCGGTCCAAGCCGCAGAGCATGCGCGCTCCTACGACTTCGCCGCCCTCTATCGCGGTGTGGTGACGGGCGAGTTGCCTGAGGAATTCTCGCCCGAACCGACTCTCGATGACGCGAAGAAGTTGCTCGGGCTGACGGTCTTCTACGCCGAGCACGCCAAGAAAGTGGGGAAATCAGCGTCGGCGCCGGCGATGTCCTTCGGTTCCCGAGCGTGGAGCGCCCTCGCGCCCAGCGGCCGGGCCGTCCTCGGTCTGCTCCCCGGGCTCCGTCCTCTGGTGCACCGCGCGAAGCAGCGGCTTCGGATCGAATAGAGCCCGCCTGAGGTAAGGTCGAAACGCCCCCGAGTACCGTGCCGGAGCGTGTTCGAGACCCGATCGCGACGTCGCTCTCCGATGAGGTTCGACACATGAAGAATGCCCCCGGCGTATCGATCGTCATCCCTCTGTTCAACGACGAGGAGCACGTCGCGGCGACTCTCGACAGCTGCCTGGCGCAAACACTCGCCGACTTAGAGATCATCTGCGTCGACGACGCCTCCACCGACGGTACGGCATCGATCGTCGAGCAATACGCTGCGCGCGACACGCGGATCACGCTGATCCGGCAGGAGCGCAACCGTTCGGCGTACCAGGCACGACGCACCGGGGTCAAAGTAGCATCCGCTCCCTTCGTGCTGTTCCTCGACGGCGACGACGAACTCGTGCCTCACGCGGCGCAGACGGCTCTGTCGAAGGCAGAATCAACCGGGGCTGACGTCGTAGGTTTCGGAGTCACCATCCGCGCGGACGGCGGCGTGCCCTCCCGCCTCGAGGCCGCGCTGCAGCCACAGCACGCTGATCTCACCGCACCGGACATCGTGCCCGCGCTCTTCCCGGTCGGCGAAGCCGCCAACGGGCATCTTTGGCGCTATCTTTTCGCAACTCACCTGTTGCGTCGAGCCTACGCAGAAATTCCGCACGACCAGTCGTTCTACCGCGCCAACGACCTGCCCATCTCGTTCCTCTCGCTCGCACTCGCGAAGAAGTACGTGTCCGTGTCCGATCGCCTTTACGTGTATTACTTCCGCCGAGGTACGAGCGGTCACGCAATCAGCGAAATCGAGCATTTCCGTTTCCTGCTGAGCGGCGTCGAACCGATCACTTCGATCGCTCCGCAAGTCGATGCGCTGGCGGCGACGCTCACAGTGCCGGCCGCACTGCTCGACTCATACGAGTCAGCCCGGCTGCACATCATCGGCAACGTGCTTCGTTACTGCATGCGAGACACCTCTGGCAATCTGCGGCGCGAGTGCATCGCGTTGCTCGTCGATGCGCTGGGCGCGACCGACAGCGTTCGTGCCGCCGCGGCTTTCTGCGAGGAAGCACTCGACGCTCTCACGACGAACGCCGTAGAACCGGCGCAACCGGCAGCGGTGCGCAGCGTGCTTCTCACTACGCTGCACCTCGAAACTGGCGGCCTGCAGGCCGTGCTCCTTGAGCATGCCGAACTGTTGGTGGCTCGCGGGTACCGGGTCACCGTCGCCGTGATGCGCAATACGACCCGCGAAGTCGTTCTGCCCGATGGAGTTGAACTGGTGCTGGTCGGCGGCGAGAACCGCCGCGCGAAGCTTGATCACTGGCGAAAGATTTGTCGACAGTTCGCCGTCGATGTCATCATCGACCACCACATCCTCTATAACGAGAATTGGCCGTGGTTCGCCCTCTCTGCCCTCGCCGACGGCGTTCCGACAATCGGTTGGATCCATAACTTCGCCCTGCGTCCGCTCTTCGACGCCAGTCTGCGCACCTCGTTCCTCGCACGTCATCTTCGCGTTCTGCTCCGAACGGTCACGCTGTCGCCCTCTGACGTCGCTTTCTGGAAGATGCAGGGCGTTGAGCGGGTCGCCTACCTACCGAATCCTCCGTCGGCGCTCGCGCGCGAGGCGCTCGCAGTGGGAGTCGACCGACGGTTGGGCGGAGATCGCATCGAGTTGGCCTGGTGGGGGCGAATCGACCGCTCGACCAAGCAGGTGCCGCACCTGATCGATGCGGCCGCTGCGCTGAAGGCACGCGACGTCGCATTCCGTTTGAGCATCATCGGCCCCGATTCGAGAACATTGAGCGCAAAGGATCTCCGAAGCGCGGCAACGTCGAACGACGTCGCCGATGAGGTCGAATTCATTGGCGAGCAGAGCCCCGGAGAGCTCCTGGAGACGTTGCGCAACGTCGACCTGCTCGTCTCCGCGAGTGCCATTGAGGGCTACCAGTTGACGATCGTTGAGGCGCAAGCGCTCGGCGTTCCCGTCGTCATGTACGACCTACCCTGGCTCGCGACCGTCCGCGATAACGCCGGAATCGTCGCCGTCGAGCCAGGAGTCCCTTCGGAACTGGCGGATGCGATTGCTCGCATCGCGAGCAACCCGGACGACTATGAGAGGCTGTCGCGCGAGTCACGTGCCTATGCGCAGCACGTCGTGAACACTGATCTCGGTGCCCTCCTCTCTCAGCTCTTGAGCGATGAGCTCGCGGAAGACTATTCGCCCGCGCCAGCCATCGAGGACGCGATGCTCCTCCTACCGCGCCTCGTCGATGTCGCTGAGCGCAACGTCGGGGGCTCTGGTGGTGTCGCCCAGCTTGAGGCGGAAATCACTGCACTGCGCCGCGACCGCGATCGAGCTGAGCGAAAGCTTCGCGAGATCTCCAACGGCCCGTCGTTTCGCATCGGCCGAGTACTGACGGCCCTTCCGCGCAAAGCTCGGACGCTCCTGGCGACAAGAAAGAACAGCGCCCGGACTACGGCGTCAATGGTGGGTGGGATCAAGAGCACCACGCCGGTGACCGCGCCTCCGCCACCGTTGCGCTCGGCCTTGGATTCCCCGCCCCCCGCCCGAGTCGACACGCCAGATGTATCGGTCGTCGTACCGGTCTACAACTCCGAGGCCTGGCTAGATGATTGTCTGTCGAGCGTGCTCGCACAGACCGGAGTCGATATCGAGTTGATCTGCATCAACGACGGCTCGACCGACGGCTCTCGCGCGATCCTGCGGCATTTCGCTGATCGCGATCCACGCGTCACAGTGATCGATCAGCCGAACAGCGGTCAATCGGTCGGCCGCAACGCCGGCCTCGATGCGGCATCAGGTCGCTACGTGATCTTCCTCGACAGCGACGACTACTGGCCGCACGATTCTCTCGCCGGCCTCGTCGAAGATGCCGACCGCGACGGGCTCCAGCTTCTCCTGTTCGACTGCCTCGCGTTCCGCGACGGCGAGATCGATGAGAAGACCTGGAAGCGATACTCAACCTACTACCAGCGCACGCTCACCTACCGCGGGGTCACGCCGGGCGTCCAGCTGATGGCTGCGATGCGGAAGGCACGCGACTACCGGCCGCATGTGGGCATGTACCTGGCCCGCACCGACTACGTGCGAGAGGTCGGAGTCCGGTTCATCCCTGGCATCGTCCACCAAGACAACCCGTACACCTTCCGCCTGATGCTCCACGCGGAGCGCGTAGCGCACAAGCGATTCGACGTCTATGCCCGTCGCATGCGCCCCGGCTCGACCATCACCACGCTCAACGCCGAGCGATCCGCACGCGGATACTTCCTTTCGTACGTCGAGATGTCGAGAGAACTCACGCGATACAAGCTCGACCACTCTCCCGCCGGTGAAGTCGACGAAGTGGTCGATGGTGTGTACGACGGGGCGCGGAAGCAGTTCGTCCATCTCTCCGCCGCCGCCGCTGAAGAGATCAGGATGCTGGATGATTCCGCCGATGCTCAGGCGGTCTTCGACAGCCTTCGCGCAGGAACCGACGCGTGAACGACATGACGACTCGCAGGGTCTCCGGGTGGCTGCAGAGATTGATTCCCGGCCAGCAGGCGGAACCCGGCGGGGGAAGGAGGGCGCTGGTCGTAGGCCCGTATCGGGCCAAGAACTTCGGAGACGACCTCGTTGGTGCGATTCTGACGAAACACCTGCAGCGCTTAGGCTACGACGTGAGCATCCCGAGACTCGGCAAGGAGAACTGCCGGTGGCTAGGCACCACTTACGTTGCCGACTACTCGGAAGCCTTCGAACAGGCGGATGTCATCGTGATCGGCGGCGGTGGAATCATGAGCGACACGTCGGGTTCCAAGCCAGGCGCGTCGTATCTCGAGATCGTGGACAAGGCGGCAAGGGCCGGCCACCTCGAGGAGAAAGCTGTCTACGTCACCAGCGTCGGCGCCGGACCATGGCTACGCGAGCGTTCACGCGAACTGGCGTTGTCCACGGCCGCTCTGGCTGACAGAGTCGGGGTGCGTGAGATCGAATCGTACGAGCACATGCTCGGCATCGGTGTCCCAGAAGACAAGCTCGTCCTGGGCGCAGACCTCGCGCTGCTGACGCCGGAGATCTTGAAGTTCCGCCCAGCACGAGGCGGGAGCCTCGGCCTCCAGTTCGACGTAGAGGCGTTCGACGACGTCAAGGAGAACCCGCACTTCGCCGAGATCGTCGCCGCCGTCGGTGAGTACGCGAAGAGCCATGCGGATGATGTGGTGCTCATTCGCAACGGGAGAGCCCGGTCAGAGATCTCCGCGGTCGCCCCGAACGCCACGCGATTGAGTTACTCGGAACTGGCGACCTTCCTCCCTCAACTCGCGAGCATGCGAGCGCTCTTCACGTCTCACTTGCACTTGGCGATCACGTCATATGCGCAACGAATCCCGACCTACTCGCTGTACGTGCGGGAAAAGACCCGTCGGTTCTACGAACAGATCGGGCATCCGGAGCGTGCCATCGATCTCCGGATCGCGACGCCCGACGATCTCGCACAATTCCTCGAGGCAGCGTCGAGCGCGCTATGGACTGATGACGATGAAGCGAGGCTGAGTCAGCTCAAGCGCAAGGCCGGCACGTTACTCGATTTCGTTCAGTAGTTCGCGGCGCGCGGTAAGGATCGGAGAGCGCCCCACGATCGCGCGAGTGGCCCCTCGGTCCCGCTGTGTCGCGCCTACTCCTGCTCGAAGGCTTGCGTGAGCTGCCCGCGCCTCCGCGAGTACTCACTCTGCAGTTCATCAGGAACGCGACCCTGTGCCCAGCTCAGCAGGTGATTCGCGAACTTCAACCACTCTTCGCGAACATCGCCGTAATGCTCGAGGTGCGAAATGCGCGCGTGGGTGTCCCGAAGCGCCTCAAGCACCGCCATGCGCCGCGCGTCATTGACGTTCGTGACCTGTTGACGCACAGCGAACTTCCGGTGTACGCACACCTCGGCGTCGAAGAACTCGATCCTGTTCGCGCTCACGATGCTGTGCCAGTGGAAAAGGACGTCGTTGTGAACGATTGTCGCGCCGAAGAAGATGTTCGCGTCGTGCAACAGCGTCGTCCGGATGATCCGATTCCATGGATAGTTGATCAAGCGAGCGGACAGTTGTTCCTTCTGCGCTGCGGTGGTGACGTTTTCGACCGATTTCCAGATTTCGCGGTCGGCGTCGAACATGCCTCGGCTCCGCCCCTCATCCACGAAGTCGATCCGGTACTTCACGAAAACGAGGTCGGCGGCCGTTGCGTCTGCATGCCGAACAGCCGCAGCCAACGATCGGCTGTCAATATGGTCGTCCGCATCGAGGAAGTAGGTGTAGCGACCGGTGCTGAGCGGGATCACCGAATTGCGAGCGCGCCCCGCGCCCCGGTTCCCCTGGGCGAACACATGCACGTTCGCATGACGCGATTCGTACTCGCGGATGACGGCCAACGATTCATCCGTCGACCCATCATCGACGAGCAGCACGTTGAAACTGATTCCCCGCAACGTGAGTAGCGAGTCGATGGTCCCAGCTACGAGGTCGGCGTTGTTGAACACGGGGATCACGATCGTGAGGTCGACATCCGGATACGCCGCCTGATCCTCGGCGATGCGTGTCTTAGTGCGGGGAGACAGCTTCACATCTGGAGCCGCCGCTATAGATTTCTTGTAGATCTCGCCGAAACCGCGCTTGACGAGTGCCGCTGCTGCCGGCTGCGTCTGCCGCGTGGCCGTCCAGTGGGTGCGGTCGAGGTAACCGATGAACGACTCGAACAGAGCCGATCGGTTGCGGCCTTTGGCGCCGTCCAAGAACCTCATCGTCGTGTTGGCGTGATTGACGAAGGCTCCGAGCTTGTACGTCTGGGCGCTCATCGTCTGTCCCTCGCGTTCCATCCGGTGGAAGCTGACGACGGTGTCGTTCAAGACGACGCGCTCTGCCCGAGAGAGCACGAACCAGTGCAAAGGGTTGTCTTCGTAGAAGTAGTCGCCCTCGGGGTACAGGATGCCGTGTTCCTGAAGGAATGCGCGACGATACAGCTTCCTCCACGGAACCGGCGAGAGCCGGAACAGGTCCGGTACGGCTACGGCAGAAGTCACGTCGCCGACGGGAAGTTCCGCCCACACCGCACGATCGTAGGATTCAGTGCCGGTCGTTTCCTCGGCAGTGAAAGTACGGAAGTCGCCGATGGCCAGATCGGCTGACTTGCTCTGCGCACTCTCTACGAGCGATGCGAGCCCATCGCGAGTGACGTGGTCGTCGCTGTCCGCGAAGGCAACGTAAGTGCCGAGCGCGGCGCGGATACCCACGTTACTCGGGATTCCTGCGCCACCGAGCGTGTTGTGGTCGAGTGCGAAGACGCGAACGCGCCGGTCCTTCTTCCAGTACTTCTGGATGATCCCGCGCCCGTTGTCGCTGGACGCATCGTCGACGACGATCAGCTCGATATCCGAGAAGTCCTGATCAAGCACCGATGAGATCGCGACGTCGAGGTAGGGCTCTACGTTGTAGACGGGCATGACAACGGAGACCATCGGCGCCTTCGACAGTCGCGATGCGGAATGCTGCGGGCCGAAAACTATGACCTCCCTCGTTCCACGATGCGGCGCGAGGGTTCGCAATGCCTTACGCGCCGGTTTCACGATCGTTCCCTGGGCGGCTCGCGAAACCCGTTGGCCTGCAGAGACGATCCGGCTGGGCACAGGCGGGGCGACATAGATGCGGTCACCAGTCAGCACCTGAGGATGCCAATCCCGCGTTCCTCCCGTCGACGCGGTCGCATCGAGCGTAATCGGAAACTCCACTCGCCCGAGCGGAGTCTGGAAGCTACCGAACAGTCGCCAGCGGGCGTCAACGAGCTTCGCCAGCGTGCGCCGCCAGGTCTTCGTCCCGGTCGAATCTGTGCTCGCCGTGAAATCACGGCGTCGAACGATGCCGCCTTCGAGCTCACGGACTGCGTACACGGCGGCGATCGGCGCAGCTCTTTTACTCGCGATCGTAATGTTTAGGTGGCTCTGATCGACCTTCGCTTCAGCCACAGAGACCGTGAGGTATTCCCTGCTGAAGTCACTACTACTGGGTGTGTCCGAGGTTGCTTGGTCCGGGAGAAGGCGGAACGAACCACTGGCTTGTCTCACGGCGACACTATCGGCGCGATTCCAGATCACAGCGTCTCGCGATACTGCACAGAACTGCTCGATCAGGAGCCCATCACCGGGGTCGACATCGAGTGTGACCCGCCATTCACCCTCAACGACGTCACTCGACGTGCTGGTGGCTGAGATGAGATTGGCCGCAATCACTTTCGGAATAAGGGTGACGTTGGTGACATCGTTGCTCAGACGAACGCTGCGGATGCGCTCCGGTGAGGGGTCGGAGATCATCAAGCGAACACCTGAGCCGAGCGAAACCGCGGTGATCGACGGCGTAGGCAATTCGGGGAGCCCCACCACCCATTCGGGTTCCGTATCGAACCAGGCGCCTACAGTCTTGATGACATCTGCGCTCGCGATCGTACGACCACGTTCATCTCCTGCGCGTGCGTCTTCGATGACAACGACGCGCTCAGTGGTGATGCGACGCCTCTCCGCCGGCTGCCCTTGGGCGGCGCCAGCGTGACGGACGATGACGATCTCGGCGTTAGCCTGGTCGTCATCGCTGAGGAGAGTGACCTCTTGGCGGTTGATCAACTGTTGCAAGTCGGTCGGGACATGTGCGTTCCCCCGTGGACCGAGCATCGAATACGACTGCAGAAGCGCTACACGCTTCCCGGCATCGACAGCCGCGCGGAGTTCGGCCGTGACGTCGCGCAAGAAACGCCGACGTGATGAGAGTTCTCGCATGTCGAGCACCACAATGATGTCGAACTCGCCGGAGCCGCGGTAAGAAGACGGTATCCCCGCGCTCCGCGCAGAGGCTGGCAGATGAGGGTCCTCCTCCCCGGTCTCGATCAACTTCGCCCGGTGATGGATGACCTCATTGCGCGCCTGCTTCGCTGCAGGCACCCACAGTCCAGTGCCGTTCTCCGATGCCCCCGAAACCAAGTCCAGAACCAACGGCGCGCCGGGCACGAGCAGTCCAACCTTGGTTTTGCTAGCGGCTTCGAGCCTCAAACGGTAATCGGGGTCGCTGAGTTCGGCGCTGAGGTCGAAGTACCCGACAACGGCAAGCGCCGTGTCGCGGCGGAACAACAGTGTTGACTCGGAAACCGCCAGCGTCGCCCCGGAATCGGTAACGACGTCGAGCGTCTCAGACACGCTGAGCGCGTGGACCACGTTCGCGATGCTCGAAGGATGGATCAACAGGTCGTGAACCTGCGCCTCGAGTCGGTGAGGATGGGCCCACGACGTCGCCTGATGGATGGTAAACAGTTCACCCTCGGCGGAGTCCAGCGCCTTGTTACGTGCCGTTCGCGCATCGAACTCGTCCGGACCGAGGTTGATCAATCGGATACGCGGATCGGAAGCAACGAGCTCATCGAGATCATCGGATGACGATTCGCCCACCAGAAGAAGTTCCCAGTTCTGATAGGTCTGCGCCACGATCGACTGCACGGATGTCAACAGGGTCGCGTCAGACCGCTCGTAGATCACTGCAACGCTGACCTGCGGTCCGCGAGTCACCCGGGCCTGAGGAGTGGCGCCCAGACCCTGGAAGGACGGGGACTCGCGCGTGTCCAGCTCAATCCCTTCGATGCCCAGACGATGATACGGCTCATTCATTTTCGCAAGCAGCGCCTCGACCGAACCACCCGTGCTCGGATGAGCCAGCTGCACAGATATCGCGTGCGTGAGCCAGGTGGTTTTCTCCACGCGTGAGAACACAGTTCTCGCCTGCTCAATCAAACCGTTCTGGATCAGTCGCTCGACCAGCACACGCTGATGCTTCTTCTCCAACGACTCGCCCGCGATGAAGCGCCCTGCGATTACCGAGAGGAT
>Ga0308157_10005920_pt1 | contig 14968 bp, 14 predicted proteins | sample PhyBR1_FD_201035 | JGI IMG/M metagenome (GOLD analysis project Ga0308157, IMG submission 201035) | Phyllosphere microbial communities from UC Gill Tract Community Farm, Albany, California, United States - DLSLB.R1 | ecosystem: Host-associated > Plants > Phyllosphere > Unclassified | place: USA...
AACCCTTCCGATGCTTATTGCCACTCATGAAACCGTCGGTTGGCTTCGAAATCAAATTGGACGCTTGAAGCTTCGGCAAATGAATGGCGCGATTATGATGCTCTCAGGCGTTGCCGTTATTGCGGTTCCTATTGCCATGAGTAACATGCACGGCGGTCACGGGTCGCATGGTATGGATATGGGGTCGACCATGAATCATGAAATGAGCCATGACATGAGTAGTCATTCAAATCATGACGCAAATGCTATGAAAATGCCTGAAGACCACAGTCCATCAAGTGATCATCAAGGCATGAGCCATCATTAAAATCGCTTTGATCGCTAATAAAAAAAGCCTTTCAATTCGAAAGGCTTTTTTTATTATATCCATCAAATCATTAAGGCTGCCACTGCTCAAGTACAAATTTCATCTGAAGGTGATCTTCAAGCTGTGGTAAGTTGAACGCATCATCCTCACTCACAAAGCTGATACTGATCCCCGTTTGACCGGCACGCCCCGTTCTGCCGATCCGGTGGACGTAATCATCAGGCTGATCCGGTAGGGTAAAATTGACCACGTGGCTCACGTCATCCACATGAATGCCGCGACCAGCAACATCGGTTGCCACCAAAATCTTAGCTTTGCCATCTTTAAAACGCTGTAAGTATTTTTCGCGTTTTTGCTGAATAACATCTCCTGAAAGCATCACCACATGATGGTTTTGCCGCAACTTGTCATATAATCGCTTCACCTGATCCTTGCGGTTAGCAAACACGATCATTTTGTCCATATCTTCATCATTGATAATGCGCTCAAGCGCTGCAAGCTTTTGCTTTTCAGTCAATAAATAAAAATGCTGCTCCACCAATTCGCTGGTTTTGTGCTCAGGCTCAATCTCAACAAATTGCGGCTCAAACAGCCAGCGATAGGCAAGATTCATCACATCTTGATTGAATGTTGCTGAAAACAGTAAACATTGACGATCAGTATTGGGCGGCATTCGTCCGACCAAGCGCTTAATATCTGGAATAAATCCCATATCAAGCATGCGATCGGCTTCATCAAGCACGAGCACCTCAACGCGATCTAAAAATACCATGCCCTTTTGCATCAAATCAATTAACCGCCCAGGGGTGGCAATCAAAATATCGACAAAGCCACTTTCAAGCGCTTGCTGCTGAGCGTCGTAATTGGTGCCGCCCATCACGCAAACGCTATGCAGCTTGGTATATTTGGTCAGCGCTTGGCAATCGGCAAAGATTTGCAGCGCAAGCTCACGCGTTGGCGCCATCACCACCGCTCGCGGCTCGCCCAAATAACGTGGCTCATCGGCTAAAAACGGGCGCTTTAATAACGCCTCAATAATGGTAATTAAAAAGGTTGCTGTCTTTCCAGTTCCGGTTTGCGCCTGACCGATTGCATCTTGATTTGCAAGCGTAAAGGGCAAAATTTTAGCTTGAATGGGCGTAAGCGCCGTAAATCCCAAATCCGCAACTGCCTTTAATAAGGGCTTTGACAACGGCAAATCGGTGAATGTGCTAAATTGACTCAAAAAATAATCCCTCAACCTTGACCCATCGCAGGCATTTAAAAAGCGTGGTCATATAAAAAAGCCAAGCCTTACCCTATTTTAACCTAATCGATCAAAATAGGGCTGGCTTGACTTAGTATAACAGCAGTTAGCGTTTTTGGTTGAGAACTTATGCCCCAATCTTATTAAAAAATCTAGTTTTCTTGTTATTATTTTAGCCTTCGATTTTTCTGACTTCTTCTGCTTGTAGACCCTTTTGACCTTCAACAACGGTAAATTCAACTTTTTCGCCGTCTTTTAGTGAGCGGTAGCCGTCACCTTGGATCGCGCGAAAATGAACAAAGATGTCCTCACCGCTATCACGCTGAATAAAACCAAAGCCTTTTGAATCATTGAACCACTTAACAATACCTTGTTCACGAGCTGACATAATATAACTTCCTAAAAAAATATGCTGAGTCCTAACTTCCTTTGCAGTTGCACGTTAGGAGCGCTTGGGTCATGAAATCAGAATTTAAGAGAGGTCACTTTAATCATTAAAAATATGACCATCATATTTTATTTTAAAATAAAGCACTCTTAAATAACCGGTGCCAAGTAACCAAAAGCTGTGACTTAAACATTAAGCAGTAACAAACTTGTGATGTTTATGGCTTAAAAAATATCATAGCATGGGATTTTAGTAACATAAAGTCTTTTAACGCGATTTTTGTCTTTAAATCAACTTTTTGCACGATTTTTGGCAATTTTTGCCATCAATTTGCTATGATAACTTTAAAAAAGATCATGTATTTTTGAGATCTTAGCCTAACTTTATTCTCTTATTTCCTTTTTATCGTTGAGTTTTTTATGACTTTTTCGCAACCTTCGCAAGCCTCCCTTTCGCGCCGCTTACTTCTGATCAACGGGGTCAATTTAAACCTACTTGGCAAGCGTGAGCCGCATATTTATGGTCATACGACCCTTGCTGATATTGAAGCTGGATTAATTCAGCGCGCTGCAAATTTTGGGGTTGAAATCATCTGCCGGCAGTCCAATCATGAAGGCAAAATTATCGATGACATTCAGCATTTTGGACTGCTCAGCGGTGATGATGAAAAAGTTGATGCGGTGATTATTAACCCCGGTGCGTTCACCCACACTTCAGTTGCCCTTCGCGATGCCCTTTTAGCAACCCAAAAGCCCTTTATTGAGGTGCATTTGTCCAATGTTCATGCCCGCGAAAGCTTTCGGCACGTGTCTTATTTAAGCGATGTGGCAACGGGGGTGATCTGCGGGCTTGGGAAGCTTGGCTATCAGATGGCGCTTGATTATTGGTTAACAGAGCTTTATGGCGTAGCGTTGCAAGAATAAGATGAGTTAAAAGTTCACACAATTGGTTAATAAGTCAGCTTTCGTAACCGAAGCGCAATGGATTAACGCTAAGTGCGCCGTTAAACTAATGATGTTTTTAAAATGAAATTTAATACGTGATTGCAGCCGTTATCCAAAGTTTTTACGGTAATATGTTTTTAAGGTGATATGAATGGCAACATCGTCCGGAAAACGCTTTATGAAATTGGCTGGCATGACGGCGAGCATTGCCGGAAAAGCGGCAAAAAACTCCTTAAAGCATCTGTCTAGTGACGAAGAAAAACGCCTGCAAGCGCGCTCTGAATTGCTACAAGACGTAGGAATCCAAATTGCGGATACCTTAGGCGAGATGAAAGGCGCGGTGATGAAAGTTGGGCAAATCGCCTCGCAATATAAAGATGTGTTTCCGGCGGAGGTGGCAACTGCCCTTGAAAAATTGCAAAAAGATGCACCGCCCATGCCATTTTCGCAAATCAAATCACAAGTTGAGCGCGAGCTTGGCGCGGCGCTTGAGTCACTGTTTTTAGACTTTGAAGAAACGCCCTTTGCTGCGGCCTCCATCGGTCAGGTTCATAAAGCCACGTTGCCCTCCGGTCAAAAAGTGGTGGTCAAAGTTCAATATCCCGACGTGGATAAAAACTGTGAAAGCGATTTAAAGCAAGTTCGCATGGCACTTAAAATTGCAGGCGTGCTTAATATGAGCCGCGATTTGCAGGAGCAATTGTTTAACGAGATCCGCCAAAGCCTGCAAGATGAGCTTGATTACACCAAAGAGGCGCAAAACCTGCGCGTGTTTGGCGCGTTTCACTCACGCGATGAGGGCATTATTATCCCGCGCGTGATCAGCAGCCACTCCTCCAAGCGCGTATTGACCTTGACTGAGGAGCGCGGCGAGAGCCTTTCAGTGGCGGCAACTTGGAACAATGAGGTAAAACAAAAAATCGCTCGGCATTTATTTCACTTTAGCGCAGGGCAGCTGTTTGGGCTTTATCGGATGCACTGCGACCCGCACCCCGGAAATTTTGCCTTTAAAGAAGACGGCAGCGTCATTGCTTATGATTTTGGTGGGATTAAAAGCTATAGCGACCGTGAGATTCAGCTGTTTTTGCGCTTTGCCCGCCATGCGGTCAGTGGTGATGTGACTGCGTTGGAGCAAGATTTGGTTGCCCTTGAGGTTCGCCGCGATGATGACTATCACATTCCACCGCAGTTTTATCATGATTGGCTCAATATTGGTATGAAGCCGCTTTCCATTGCGCCTTATCATGAGGGCGCGTTTGATTTTGCCAGCAGCCAAGTTCATCACGATGTCATCACCCAAATGCGATCGTCTTTAAAATACTTTAGCCAATTTCAACCCTCGCCCATCACCATGATGCTCGATCGCACCATTTCTGGTCAATATTGGAACTTGGTTAATTTGGGCGTTGAGATTGATTTGTCGCCTTTGGTTTATGAGTATTTAAATCGAAATGAAGCCCATCATTGATCATTAGCAATTTTTTTAACATTTATTAAACGTGAAGCGCATGACCGCAGCGATCACAAAACACCGCATTAACTGCATGACCAAATTTACCGCAGTTGGGGCAAGCTATCGGGTCAAGTTGTGGTCGCATGTTTCGAGCAAGCTCCGAGGTAAAAATCCCCGTCGGCACGGCAATGATAGAATAACCGGTGATCATCACCATCGTTGCAATCGCCTGTCCTAGCGGCGTTTTTGGGGACATATCGCCATAGCCGACCGTCGTCATGGTTACCACCGCCCAATAAATGGATAACGGAATGCTGGTAAAGCCATTTTCAGGACCTTCGACCACATAAATGACCGCCCCGAAAATGGTCACGAGCAGCACCAATGACAAAAAGAAGACGGTAATTTTTTGCTGACTGGTTCGTAGTGCCGACGCCAAAAATCCTGCCTGCTGCATGTAAGCTTTGAGCCGAAGCACGCGAAACACGCGCAAAATCCGCAAAATGCGCACCACAAGCAGATATTGAACGCCCACGAACATCAAGCTTAAGTAACTTGGCAACACCGATAACAGATCAACAATGCCAAAAAAGCTGAACACATAGCGCAAGCGATTGGGGGCAGAAAACAGCCGAAGCAGATATTCAATGGTAAATAATAGGGTAAAAAACCATTCGGCATAAAAAAATATCGTGCCAAATTGCAGCCGCATGATGAGCACACTATCGAGCATCACCACAGCAACGCTAGCTAAAATCGCAATGAGCAGCACGATATCAAACAGCTTACCAAGTCTGGTATCCGTGCCTTCAATGATGATATGAATGCGCTTTCGCAATTGGGTGAGGCGATCCGCCGATGGCTGCTTCATAACCGTGAGTGCTTCATAAAGTGGAGAGAATCATCTATCAAAAACCAGCTTGCAACAGCAGCTTTGCTGGCTAAAAGTGGTTTATAATAACCGGGGTGCTAAGATGATGCGCAGCGCTTTTTCGTCAGCGATGGCAATCAGGCAATACAGTGTAGCAAACTTCCGCTTTTAACGACACTTTTTCATGAAGCGCAAGCCCACTTGGCACATTATTTTATTTCAGTTATTGTTTAAGGATAAGTTATGGCAGGTCACTCTAAATGGGCGAATATCAAACATCGCAAAGCCCGTCAAGATGCGGTCAAAGGTAAGATTTTTACCAAAATCATTCGTGAGATTGTTTCCGCTGCCAAGCAAGGTGACCCTGACCCTGATAAAAACCCACGATTGCGAGCGGCAATTGAAAAAGCGCTGTCCGTTAACATGACCAAAGACACCATCAAACGCGCCGTTGAGCGCGGTGCGGGCGGCGGCGACAATGACAATATGGAAGAGGTCAGCTACGAAGGCTACGGCATCGGCGGCGTTGCGGTCTTGGTTGAAACTATGACGGACAACCTAAACCGAACCGTCAGCGAAGTCCGCCACGCCTTCACCAAGCACGATGGCAACCTTGGAACGTCAGGTTCGGTCGCTTATTTATTTAACAAACGCGGCGAGATCAGCTTTAGTGACTTGACGCTTGAAGATGACTTGATGATGATCGCTCTTGATGCTGGGGCAACCGACATCGAAAACGATGGCGAGACGCTCACGGTGATCACTGAGGTTGAAAACTTCGGTCAAGTCAAAGACGCGCTTAATGCCGCAGGACTGAATTCTGATAATGCTGAAGTGACCATGTCACCATCAACTAGCGCCGTTATTGATAACTTTGATGACGCGCAAAAAGTGATGAAAATGATCGATATGTTAGAAGACTTAGACGACGTTCAAGATGTTTATACCAATGTTACCTTTTCTGATGAGGTGATGTCACAGTTTGAGCAGTAACAAGCTTGCTTTTTAGCGTTAAAAACTGAATAGATAAACCAAAAGCCTGATCAGTTATCAGGCTTTTTTATTATTTAGGCTTCTTATTATAAATAGTTTTGATCTAAAAACGCTGACCTTCAAGCGCTAATAAATAACGCTTTTTATCCATTCCGCCTGTATAACCGCCAAGGCTACCATCATGAGCAATCACGCGATGGCAAGGAATAAAAATACTGAGCGGATTTTTACCATTAGCATTGGCAGCGGCGCGGTAAGCTTTTGGATTGCCGATTAAATGGGCTAATTTGGCGTAACTGATCGTCTGACCAAGCTCAATCGTTTGTAGCGCTTGCCAAACGCGCTGCTGAAACGGTGTGCCACCCCTTAAATCCATTGGCAACTCAAAGCTTTTTCTACGACCAAAAAAGTAATCAGTCAATTGCGAAATCGCCGTTAATAAAATGTGCTGATTAGGGTCAGCATTTTGTAGCTCAGTAAAACTTATAAAAGCTTTTTCCTCGTTTTGATAAGCTTTACTCCCATTAACTTTTGAGAGCGCTGTTTGCTGTAACGTATTTTCCGCCCAATCGCAACTCACAAGTCTGCCCTGCCGAACTGCCAAAATCAGCGCAGTATTGTTAAGCGGCTGGTCGGTTGGCGCAATTTGTGATAAAGGAACAGCGGTAACTATCATCAATGTTGACCTTATTTTTCATCCGTTTCAAACAGCGCAGCGACAAACTGCTTGGGGCTAAAGGGGCGTAAATCATCAATCGATTCGCCAACGCCGATAAAGCGGATAGGAATGTCTGTGGTTTCAGCAATGTTAAAGACCACGCCGCCTTTTGCGGTGCCATCAAGTTTAGTGATGGTGATGCCGGTTAACGGTACGGCTTGGTTAAAAATTTCGACTTGATTAATCGCGTTTTGACCGGTTCCGGCATCAAGAACGATCATGCCTTCATGCGGCGCGGTGGGATCAGCTTTCCTCATGACGCGAACGACTTTTTCAAGCTCTGCCATTAAATATGATTTATTTTGCAGTCGCCCTGCGGTATCAGCAATCAATACGTCGATATTTTTGGCTTTTGCTGATTGCATGGCATCAAAAATGACCGAAGCGCTGTCAGAACCATGACCTTGAGCAACCACCGGAATGTCATTGCGCTCGCCCCAAATTTGTAGCTGCTCGGTGGCAGCAGCACGAAACGTATCACCTGCCGCTAGCATGACCGACTTGCCTTCGCTTTGCAGTCTACGCGCAAGCTTACCAATCGTGGTCGTTTTGCCAACGCCATTGACGCCAACCACCAAAATCACAAAGGGCTTTTTACTGGTATCGATTTCAAGCAGGGCAACTTTTGGCGTTAAAATATCAACCAATTCGCTTTGTAGCGCTTTATAAAGCGAATGCGAGTAAATCAAATCACCACGAGCTGTTTGCTCGGTTAAGCTTTTGATGATGCGGTTGGTGGCGCTCACGCCAATGTCGGCAACGAGCAATTGGTCTTCGACCTCTTCAAGCAGCTCATCGTCGATTTCTTTACCACCGATCAAGATACTGACCATGCCTTCAGCTAGGTTTTTACGCGATTTGGTCAGACCCGATTTCATCCGGTTAAACCAGCTGCCGCTCTCTTTTTCTTTTTTGGCAACCGCTTGCGCTTGCTTAGTTTCTTCGCGAGCTGCTTCTAAGTTTTGGGTTGGCTGATCTTGTGTAGATTTTTCTTGAGCGGATTTTGCTTGCAAAGGCGCTTGGGCATCGCCAAGCTGAGCTTGCAGCGGCATTTTTGGAATAACGGATGCTGATTTAACCACCGTTGTCGGCTCAGCTTTTGCTTCTTCGACGACCGTTTGGGCAGAAACGATAGGCGCGCCAAGCGCAATGGGCTCATCGATATCGTCGTCATTTTTTTGAACCGTTTCTGATGGATCATCAACAATCGTCACCGATTGCACAGGCAAGCTTGGTAAGGTAATATCATCGTCATCGATATCATCAAGGCTGCCATCTAAATTGATGACCACTCGATTGGGGTTATTGATGTTATTCATAAGCTTGCCCTAAAAGATAGTTTTACAATAAAAGTGATAATATGAAGCCGATTTAGCGCTTGATGTTAAGGTGGTCTTTAAAACAGTTTAGCACAATTTTTCTAGGATATTTTTTAGCCAGCTGCTTTTTCATCGGCTCAAAAGACACCAAAAGTAAGCTTTGCTTAAGGTTTGGTGACAAAATAGTGACCTTTATCATATAAAATTTCGTTACAGTCATCTAGCCTTTTATTTTTTCTTATTGTCTTTGGTTGGGAAACCTTATGTTAACAATTAAAAAATTATTGACAGCTCAAGCAGTTATTACGATAGCAGCGGTTATGCTCACCACGGGTTGCAGCACCACGCAAGAATTTAAGCCCACCGCAAGCGTGATGGTTGGCGCTCATAAGCCGCTTTAACATTTACTTTCATTGTTTTTAATCAGCTTTACTTTTTAACCAAATTTATTTTGATCAACTTTTTATTTAAAAAAGAGTGCCTTATGCCCAAGTTTTTGTCATCGCGCCTGATGGCTATGACCGCGCTGACGATCAGTTTGGCGGCGTGTCAATCTGCGCCCACCTCAACAGCAAGCGTTCAACCCTTACCAAAAACTGACGCGCAAACGAGTTCGAAAACAAATACGCAAGCGGACGATTTGGCTTTGGACTTGACCTTGCGCCATGAGTATCAGCTTGACAATGGCTTAAAGGTGATCGTAAAAGAAGATCACCGATCGCCTGTGGTGATGACTCAGATTTGGTATCGTGTGGGATCAGCGGATGAGCCGGTGAATAAAGGCGGCATTTCGCATTTACTTGAACATATGATGTTTAAAGGCACTAAAACTGTATCGAGTTCAGATTTTGAGCGCTTGATTGCCAAGTTTGGCGGCGTCAACAATGCCTTTACCAGCTATGATTACACGGGTTATTACGAGCTGTTTCCGGCAAACCGATTAGGGCTTGCCTTAGAGCTTGAAGCAGATCGAATGACGCAGCTGATTTTTGATGAAGCTGAATTTAAAAAAGAGCATCAAGTGGTGATGGAGGAGCGTCGGCAGCGTACCGATGACAACCCGCTTGCAAAAGCCTATGAAGAGTTTCGCCTAAAAGCGCTGCCAAACAGCCCAAAAGGTGAGTCGGTTATAGGTCCCATGAATGAGCTTGAAAGCATCACGCTAAATGAGCTGAAAAACTGGTATAAATCGTGGTACGCGCCCAATAACGCGACCGTCGTGATCGTCGGCGATGTGACTCCAAAAGCGGCGCTGGCAGAAGTTAATCGCTATTTTGCTGATATCCCCAAACAAACTCTACCAAAGCGTCCAAGCGTTTTGCAGCGCGGCTATCGAAGCTATCAGCAGCTAGAATCTAAACAAGCTGTTGAAGTTCCCGTACTTTTAATGGGATTTAACGTGCCAAGCTTTATTACCGCTAGCAACAAACCAGAAGCGCTAGCGTTATCGCTTGCTCAAGATGTTCTGGATGGTGGTTTATCAGCGCGACTTGAGCAGCGCTTGGTTCGCGATCAAGGGCTGTTAACGTCTATTGGCACCTCTTACGATGTGTTCGATCGCGGTGATGGCTTATTTTTGATCCAAGCCACGCCGCGAGAAGGCATCAGCTTACGCCAAGCTCAAACAGCAATCATGGCAGAGATTAATAAGCTGATTTCTGAGCCTATCCGCCCTGATGAAATCAGCCGCGCCAAAACCAACACGTTAACGTCACTTATTTACGCACAAGACAGCGTTGAAGGTCAAGCGCAAATGATCGGCTCGCTACAATCTATCGGTCTTGACGACACCATTGTTGCGCGCCTGCCAAGTTTGCTTGATCCCATTACCACAGCGGATATCCAAAAAGCGGCGCAAAATTATTTGGTAAAAAATAACTTAACGGTGATGGATATTGTTCCAATGGACAGCGCTTCTGTAACGACTGAAGCGGCAAAGCCTTAAGTTTTTAACAACCTTGCCAATAAAAAATAGTAAAACTATCAGAAGGCGGTCATGACAAATTATCACAAAATCAGTCATTCTTTTAAAAAAGTTCTGTTGGTCGGCTCAATGGCTTTGATCAGCGTCACTGCAATTGCTGAAGATCACGCGGCAAATTCAGCCAATGTTGATAAAGATGCTCCGATCAAAGCGCTCGATATCCTTACCAGTGTAAAAAACGCCGCGCCATTAGCCGTGACCGCGCCAACCATTGAAGCGTTTACCACCCAATCGGGCATCAAAGTCTTGCTCGTTCAGACGCCTGCCCTGCCCATTGTCGATGTGGCGCTAAGATTTAATGCAGGAAGCGCTCGCGATACTGAACTTCGCAAAGACGGCTTTGGCATTTCAGCGATGACCGCCACCATGCTGACTCAGGGCACCAAAAGCTTAGATGAAGATGACTTTACCAAAGCTGCCGAAACTTTGGGAATCGAGCTTGACAGCGCCGCTTTTAAAGATATGTTTGTGGTATCCATGCGCAGCTTATCCGATGATGAGCATTTGCTTCAAGGCGCAGCATTAATGGCGCAAATGCTCACTGAGCCTACATTTGATAACGCTATTTTAAATCGCAACAAATCAAGACTCTTGGTCGGGCTTAAGCAGCAAAAACAAGATCCGGCATATTTAGCCAGCATTGCATTTAACCAAGCGCTTTATGGCGATCACCCTTACGCGCATCCAACGTCAGGGACGCTTGATAGCGTACCGACCATTAAGCAAGCTGATTTAACCAAGTTTTGGCAGCGCTATTTGGTGGCTAATAATGCCTCAATGGCAATCACCGGAAAATTAACGCTTAACGAAGCCAAAGCCCTTGCTGAAACCATCACCAAAAATTTACCTCAAGGTAAAGCGGCAACCAAACTTTCTGAGCCCAAACCAATAACCAAATCTCAGCACATCCACATCCCTTTTGACAGCTCCCAAACTACCGTTATTATGGGACAGCTTGGCAACAAGCGCGCCACCACCGACAGCGAGCAGCAAGCGCAAACCAACTTTACCGTTGGCAATGAAGTGCTGGCAGGGGGCGATTTTAATGCCAGACTGATGACCGAGGTCCGAAAAAATTTGGGCTATACTTATGGCATTTCAGGCGGTATGAGCCCGATGCTCACCCGTGGACCTTATCAAATTAGCTTTTCAACCCGAAACGATAAAGCGTCTGATGCGATTGCGGCAAGCCTAAAAGTCATTGATGACACGTTAAAACATGGTATCAGCCAATCTGAGCTGCAATTGACCAAAGACAGCCTTAAAAACAGCTTCCCGATGAGCTTTTCTAGCAATGCGGCAATCAATGGCACGCTTGGAATGATGAATTTTTACCAGTTGCCAAACGATTATCTTGCCAACTATAGCAAGCGTATTGACAAGGTTAACTTAACCTCAGTCAATCAAAGCTTAAAATATACGCTCAAACCAGAGGATTTTTTAATTGTCACCGTTGGTAAAAATAATCCTTGGGAAAGTAAAACCGCTGACGAAAAAACCCGTAAAAAGTAGCTATTTTTAAAAGTAGCTAATTTTGAACGCTGATGCTGACATCATAGCGCAGGCGCTCAGGCTTATAAGTAGCGCCGTTATAAGACAGCCGAACCACATGCTTATCATAAGAGGTCACATGATACGAACCATTGGCAAAATCATGAAGCTTTGGCACAATAAGTAGCGCCTCAATTCGGCTGTCATTTACCGTCACTGTAAGCGTTTGACCACTTTGCAGGTACAAATAATAATCGCAATAGTCATCGACCATCACCTCAGCACTGCGCTGGATGTTTTGACTGCCAACCTCATTTTGAAGCAGCTTTGGGCAAACATCATCATGCTCGGAGGCGCGCTTGGCGTGCGAATTGTTGATGCTGTCCTCAATGGCGGCAATATCATTTTGCCGCTGCGTCTCCTTATCGATTTTGCTGTGGTTTTTGGAGGTTGACGCATTAGGATCACAGGCGATTAACACCAACAGCAAAATGCCAAGTCCTATTGGCAAATGTTTTTTCATAACCATCACTTATGACGTTATCAGTAAGCGAAATTATTTGCTCCTATTAACGTACAATATTTAAAATGAATCATATTATCTCAGTATTAAAACATAATTTTTTAGAGTAAGCTTATTTTAAATAAAAATATGTGGGCAATGGTTGGTATTTTAAGAAATATTCAGATTTTTGAAATCAACGAACAATTAATACCGACAAAATGTACTGGTTGAATGTTCAAAGCCCCATTTTCGGTAGCCTTGGGTGTCTAAATGGATTGCCCCTGTGACATAAAGCCCAAGACCAAAGTCGTAATTCACCCCTTGATATTGCCAAAATTGACAAAGCCCTTCTTGTAAATTGCTCAGCTGCCAAGAGTTGCCTTCAAATTCAGGAACCCAAATATCAATCGCTCCTGCGGTTAAATGTTTGCTTCCTGCTGCCCCACCTGCGCAAGTATTTAGCCCCGGACTGCGATAAACCGAGCGAATCTCAGTGCTTGCAGGCAAAATCCCTTGGCGTTTTAACTCGCTATAAAGTCGTAACGTTGGCACAACATTCGCCCAAAGATATTCAGGGGGCAACTGAAACGGCTCATAGCCGCACTTATCCCAACTTCTTGCCGTCGTCAAAAGCTGACTCATCGGCGGAACATTATAAGCCCCTAATTGTTGGCTTAAATAGCGCTGATAGTTGGCAACCTCTTGAGCGCGGTAGCGATCGCGAGCAAGCCAGCTGTTAAAGTCCGCCGTCACCGAACTGTTATAATAAACCGTTTGGTACTGCTCCTTGCCAAAGCTTGGCTGAGGATAACGGCTGATTGCTGAAGTTGAGGTCGGCTTAACGTTGACGCGTTTATTTTCCTCAATAGAAACATTGGTTTCCAACTGCTTTTGTTGAATTAGCGCTTGCAAGCTATCTTCACTCATCACCTGCCGCGGTTGGCTCATTACAATCGCATTTGTCGATGCGGCATGAGTCACAGAACCGCTTCGAATTTGAATTCGCGGTGCTGTCTTTTGGGCAGTGCTGTCACTTAAAATCGCAGCTTGAGCCTGCGAACAACAAACCATGACGCCAAGCCCGCCAACCAAAGGGGTTAAATAACCATAAAAAGAAGCTTTAGATAACCTATTGGCAAATAAAAAGTTAATTTTAGAAATGCTTGGCTGCCTTCTAAAGGTTTTAGCGCTTTTATCACCGTAAAAATAACCATCATCTTTTTTTATCATCATTCATTACTGCTCATAAATTGATAAAAAGATGGTAGCAAATTTTGCAATCGTTAGTAAAAATAACCTTAAAAATTAGGCAAAAGCTTGGCAAAATTAACAATAATGCTGATCATATTTAATAAGACTGAGAGTTTCTTACCAAGCCCTTACTTAAAGGTTACATGAATATAACTAAACGACAACGCTTGAAAACGATTAAAGTTAGCCCTAAATAGAGATTAGCGAATCGCACTTTGCTGTTAAAATTAGGGTTTAAAAGCCATTTGCTATTTGGTTGTTAGAGTTATATTTAGTAAGAAATACTTAACAATATTATCAAAATTTGGAAAAGCCTTTATATTATATACTATTGATATTTATATATTTATATAAATTTTTAGCTATAAATTTACTAAATAACTTGATTTATTATTAATTAAAACTAACTGATTTTAAAGCTTGTTTTTTACAAAAAAGTGCGTTACTCTCTTTTTACTGTAATCTTAGTACATAAACCGTACAGTTCTACCAATCAATTTTGCAATTAATTATATTCAGGTCAAAGCTCGCTCGTATAGTTAGCAACTAGATTTCAAAGGCACAACTTAATTAACGCTTTTTTACAAACCCAATGAAAAAAGCTATCGAAATTTAAAATAATTAAGCAGTGGTTTTGAAAATAAGGAATTAACAATAACGATATTTTTTTTGAGCTTATTGTCATTAGCCAATCAGAGTTAACCGCTAATGAGGATAATGGCATGAAAAACTTAACCACACCTAAACGTTTAGCCCCGCTGCTGTTTTAGCGAGGAGTCAAATCAGAAGCTTTATCTTTTTGATAAGCCAGTATTTGAAAAGTCGGTCTTTAATGCAGTTTTACTGACCACTTTTAAGCCTTTAGGTTCAAGTGACGAGGTATTTATGAAGAAGCGTCTATCTGGATTGATGGCTCTATCAATGTGTTTTATGCTTGGCGCTACTGCCAACGCTGCAGAATCAAGAATCACGTTGAGCGGGTCGCAAGATAACGCCCACATCGACCGAGTTTTAAGTGAGTTGACTCGGCAACACGATAACGCATCAAGCTTAGTAAAATCCGCGCGAAAGCCTACTTCTTTGGCGCTAAACAGCTCTCTTTTGGCAAGTGACACCAGCCAAGTGAGCAACGACTCTGACGTTCTTGAGCGCTTAACAGCTGTGGCATCAACGTCAGTAAGCAAATTTAAACAAACTGGACTTGCTTCTTGGTATGGTCGCCAATTCCACGGTCGCAAAACCGCAAGCGGTGATGTGTTTGATATGAATGGTCTTACCGCCGCTCATCGCTCACTGCCACTGAACTGCTATGTTAAAGTCACCAATAAAGACAACGGCAAAAGCGTGGTTGTTAAGGTTAATGACCGCGGTCCATTCCATGGTAATCGCGTGATGGACTTATCTTACGGCGCTGCCAAACAGCTTGGCATTGCTAGTAAAGGCGTTGGCAATGTTTCTATTGAGCGCGTTTCAGGACCTTAAGTTATCAGGTTATAAA